>Ga0307432_1000512_pt1 | contig 28604 bp, 24 predicted proteins | sample SalMarWE160150MG_FD_202158 | JGI IMG/M metagenome (GOLD analysis project Ga0307432, IMG submission 202158) | Salt marsh sediment microbial communities from the Plum Island Ecosystem LTER, Massachusetts, United States - WE1603-150 | ecosystem: Environmental > Aquatic > Marine > Intertidal zone >...
TGTTTCGCAAACCGCTTCTTAAGGTCTGGAGCTGAACCAGTGTAAAAGTTATTATCAACATCGCTCTGTAAAACATAAACATAATACATTCTAAAACTCTAACAGGGTGAAATCAAACGCTTGAACTGCGCTCGATTAAACTTCATATATGGCATATCACACTTACTTTGTCATAGCTAAAGCCTGCTATAAGCTTTATTCTAACGAATTTTAGAGCACTTTAATATTTTCTGTTCGCATTTAGGCCGTCGTGAGGACGAGGCTGGCAAAGAAGATTGCACAGCGATATTGAAATATTGCGAGCAAATCTGATGCCGCCAGCCAAAGCCGCAACAGGCATAAAGCGAACACGAAAAATTAAATTGTTCTATTTCCTTTGCACAACTTCATCTGGGAAATCCCCTCAGCCAGCCAGGCAATTATTACTTAAAATCAATTTTAGCCGGCTTTTTCAGTGCCGACTAAATAAGGTTTGCAAGTCTATCAATTGAAGGGTACACTATCCGAATGCAGGGGGTAGCCTTTTTGTTTTGTGAGATGATAAAATGGCAGAATTCAAGATTGAGCCGGCACAGAGAATAAAGCGTTTGCCGCCATATTTGTTCGGGCGGTTAAACGCTCTGAAACTCACCAAGCGTCAGCAGGGTGCGGACATTATCGATTTGGGAATGGGCAATCCCTCCGATGGAGCACCGCAAATCGTCATTAACAAGCTTTGTGAGGCGGCTCAGGACCCACGCAACCATCGCTATAGTGCGTCAAAAGGCATAAAGGGCCTGCGGAAGGAAATTGCCAAAAAATACGAGCAGAAATGGAACGTGCAGCTTGATTTTGAAACGGAAGTGCTGGCCTGCATCGGCTCGAAGGAGGGCTTTAGCCATTTATGTCTGGCTATGTTGGGCCCGGGCGATACCGCCATTGTGCCGGACCCGGCTTTTCCAATTCACAATTATTCCGTCGCATTAGCCGGTGCAAACGTCATATCAGTTCCTCTTGGCTGCGATGAAAAATTCGTAGATAACATCGCAATGGTTTGTGAGAATCTTTATCCTAAGCCGAAATTATTGATTCTCAACTATCCGCATAATCCGACTGCGATGACTGTTGACGAGGGATTTTTTGAGCCGGTTGTCGATTTGGCCAGGCGATTCGGCATAGCGGTTATCCACGATTTTGCCTACGGCGAGACTTGCTTTGACGGCTATAAAGCGCCGAGCTTTCTTTCGGTCAAAGGGGCCAAAGATGTCGGCGTCGAGTTTACTACGATGAGTAAGCCATATAATATGGCTGGTTTTCGCATTGGTTTTGCGGCTGGCAGCAAAAATATGCTCGATTATCTTGCGACCATCAAGGGCTATTACGATTACGGTATATTCCAGGCTATGCAGATTGCCGGCATTATTGCACTGCGAAACTGCGATGCCGATATTGCCGCCCAGAATGAAAAATACCGTTCACGCAGGGATGTACTTTGCGATGGACTTACAAGAATCGGCTGGCAAGTCGAAAAACCACGGGCCTCAATGTTCGTATGGGCAAAAGTGCCAGATGAACACCTGAGGGGAAAAGGTACACTCGATTATGCAATGGACCTGATGGAGTATGCTGAGGTCGCAATCGCTCCGGGCAGGGCCTTCGGCGAAAACGGCGAGACTTATATGAGAATTGCTTTGGTGGAAAACGAGCAGCGTCTTCGCCAGGCCGTGCGCAACATCAGCCGATTTGTCCGCGAAAAACCCATTAGAAAAGCAAAGGCAAGCAGGGAAACCTAATTTCCAACTATGCATAAAAGAAGTTAATTTTTATGCGAAGCAATCCTCATTCGAAATAATAGCCGCAGGTATCAGCTGTGATAAACTCGGATTCAGTTCGAGGGTATTTTCTGCAATTTAACGGCCGAATGGCGTAAATAGAACAATATGCTTTTCCGTCCGAATTGTATTTCAAAAAGGGGCAAACATTAGGCAGCTTACAGCACGCACCGCAATTGATACACTGACCTTTGCGACTTTTTGAGACCGGCATTACCGAAGTTAGGGTCCGGCTTATTTTCGCTGACATAGTGTTCATTATCTCATCGGCCATAGTCTCAAGCTTTCAAAGTATAGCAAGCACGATTCGTGCGGCTGAGTATTTGGTCTCAGCCCTTAATAAACCCCGTTAGCTTGTGCCACAGGTAGAAAGCTCGGGTGGGGCTTTTGACCCGCCTATGGCGGGTAGAATCCGCCCTCGCTATGTATTTTTACTCCACCATAAGGATGAAACTTTACTTCTAACGGGGTAAACTCATTCATTTTTATTGGCTTCGTTGGCGTTTCAGGGATTTACGGTTGACTATGCGACAAAGCAGCTAAGCCAACTCCCAGAAAACCAAAGAAAAACGCTAACACGAAGACTATTACTCCAATCAGTGTTAGAATTCCCATGATAATAAAATAGGTTTTTAGCTTTGAAAGCGACCTTGCCATATCCGCTTTGCTGTCAGCTTCGTAGGCCTGCCCTATGGCGTTAGCTGACTGGAACAATAAAATGCCGGTCCATATAGGCAGCCACGCTATAATTATCCCGAAGATGGTTAATACCTGCAGTGCTCCACTGATAATAGCCATAACACCGACTAATTTCATCCATCCTTTGCAGCTATACAAAGGAAAACTTAACTCTTTGACTATACCTGTTTGAACATCCGTTTCACCGTTCATATATGACTCCTTTCATATCTGACATTTATAAAACTTAAGCTAAAATTTACTCCTATAACACAGTCGTTGTTTTTTTAGATTCAGCAACTGTTAGCGATAAATATATGGGCATAGAATAACCAGAGTAGAAGAAAAGACAAGCAGAAAATGAGGTTTTTTATGTGTGATGATGAACGTGTCTTTTCGCGTCTATTTTCTCCATGTAATCTGTGGTTAATGTTGGAATTCTAAATTCAAAGAAGCATATTCTCCGAACAATTCTTTTGCCTTGGCGTCATAAGCCATCGCCGCCGCTTTTTCATCATCGAAACGACCGATGTATATTTGGCTGCCGTTGCATGTTATTACCGCCCGCCACTTTTTCTCACTTTTTACCAGGTGAACACCTTTATATTGTGAGCTGTAATTGCCCTTTTGTTTGCGTTTGTTCCACGTATTCTGCTGTGTCGTAGCGAAACGAAGGTTCGCTTTGCGATTATTCAGGCCGTTATGGTTTATATGGTCGATGACTTTGCCTTCTGCAGTACCCATTATTACCTGGTGCATCTTCACGCCTATTCCTTTGATTCCGCTGCTGTCCCACCGCTCCGCATAAAATCTCCTTTCGCATCTCTTCGCATACCAGTTATATTTCGCAAGCTCCTCATAGTCTTCCGGGTCCACAATTGCGTATTTACCCTGCGTAAGGGGGATTTTGCGGAACGCATAGCCGTAGCGCAGCCAGCGATAACGCAATAACAGCCATACGCGAATCCAGAAAACCCATCCCGGCAGGACAATCTTGATTTGAATCTCTCGCAAGACCTCTCCACACGAAAAGGAACTTTATGTGCTTTTTCGTGGCTATCTTGCCTTATTCTTGGAACTGCTGTCCCTTTTCGTGCCCTCCCGAGGGCTTGCCTTCCCGCTCCTGGCGGGCTATTCCCCCCATCTTGCTTGCCTTGCCGTGGCCTCTGGCGAAGCGGGCTTGCCTCGCCGTAGCTTCTAGCGAAGGCAGGTTAGTATTATACCAAATTCCACCTAATTGTTCAATAAAAATCTAACAATTTTGGTGAAATTTTTGCCACGAAAAGGCACAAAAATAGACGAATTAGGTAGGAATCTACTTAACTCCTTATATACTCATCATTTCGGAAGTTTTTCAATCTGCCCCTGCACCTTTTCTGCCTTATGCGGCATACTTATTTTCTCGGAAGTAGGTAGTTTACGCACAAATAACAACATCGGGGCAGATTTGATGAAAGATTTTCCTTGATTTTAGCGATAAAATAAAGGATAATAAACAGAAAGGGAACGATTATATGCCTTTAATTGTAAAGCAAGATAATTCAAATCCATTCATGTTTAACCAGAAGAAAGCTATCCAAGCAGTAGCTTTTTTATTGAAGCAAAATCACGAAACTAATTGTTCAGATAATTATATGCGACTTCTCAAATTATTGTATTTTGCTGATAGACAATCAATAAAAGAAACTGGAAGCCCTATAACTGGAGATAGATTTGTTGCTATGGAATATGGGCCGACTTTAAGTAACTTGTTAGATTTTGTGAAACAGCAGCGACCTGATAATATAGAATGGGATAAATATATTCAAAAAAATGGATTTAATATTCGTCTAATCAAAAACCCTGGCAATGATGAATTATGTCGTTATGAAATTGAATTACTGAATAAGATTTGGCAACAATATAGAGAAAAAGGGGATTGGGAAATAGTAGAAGAATCACATAAATTACCTGAATGGCAACAAAATAATCCGGGGAAAGCCAGTAAATTTATTCCTTTGAAAGATGTCTTAGATGCTCTCGGTCTTAATAATTGTTCAGATGAAATTGAGGCATTAGCCATAGAAAATAAGGCAGCATCTCAGTTATTTGGAGCGGGTAATTAGTGTCACTATCGCAGGGAAGCACTTTTATCAATGAACAATATCGCGGGTTAAGCCCACATCTCTGGATTGTAATATCAGACCCATCCTTTGATAATAATTCAGTTGTAATTGTGAATGTCACCAGTTGGCGGGAACAAGAACAGGCAACTATTCTCAATGACGCAAGCTGTATAATTGAGGCCGGGGAACATCCATTTATCGATAAAAAAAGCTATATCTATTATCGAAATGCGAAGCTAACCTCTGGGGATGCTCTCCAAAATGCTTTAGCAGGTGGGGTTCTGGTCGCAGATGAAGATTGCTCACCACAGCTATTGGAGAAAATTCTTTTGGGCGCAGCAAACTCGCAACATACCCCCATTAAAATAATTGGAATCTTGCAAAAGCAAGGACTTATAGAATAATAACATAGGCAAAAGTCAAATTGATTTTTTTGTTGGCTCGTAATACATCAATCGCTTACTTTCTGAATTTCTTATTGCGGCAACAATTCGTTTCCCGTCATCAATATTTCGTGTTGTCTAACGAAATTCAAACTCACTTAAATAGCGATGTAAATGATTTTTGCTACCCGCATACGCGGGCACAAGCTGCCCGGCAAATCCCGATGAAATTTCCTCCGCTGCCGCTTATACGCATTTACGCATTAACACTTTGTTTTGAGATTTGTATTTTGGTAATTTGGATTTGTTTAGGATTTAGAGATTAGGATTTAGGATTTATTCAATCGATGGGAGACAGGTGACGAACCTTTGCAATCTGTGTTAGCCCGTGTCTAATTTTTCTTTGTGTCTTGGTGACTTTGTGGCAAATGAACAATTAGTGAAAATTCGTGTGGATTCGTGGCTAAAAATCTGTGTAAATCCGCGTTAATCAGCGGTTACTTTTTGGCCTTAACTTTCTTTTTTCTTCCCAGAATCTCGTCGGCTCCTTCGATTGTTTTAGGCGGCCAGTTTCCTTCCGACTGTAATTGTTTTAGATGGTCCAATTCTTTGATGTTGACGATGGTTCTGCACTTCGGGTATTTGCTACAGCCAAGAAACGGTCCCTTTTTACTTTGTCTGATTACCAATTCGCCGTCTTTGCATTTGTAACACTTAATCCCTGTCGGCTCCGGCGGCGGTTTTGGCGGCAGGACGTTGCCCTGCTTATCTAATCTAAGGGTTGTTTTGCAGTTCGGATAGTCACTGCATCCCAAGAATGGGCCGAATCGGCCAATTTTCTCGACCATCGGCTTGCCGCATTCGGGGCATTTATGCTCGCTTGTCTTTTGCTCGACCATTTTGCCTTCTTCGTCACAAGGACTGGTAAATTCACAATCCGGATAGGCCGAGCAGCCCAGGAACCTGCCATTTTTACCGATTCTGTAAACGAGCTGCTGGCCGCACTTCGGACACTTATATTCGCTTGGTTCTGCCTTGGCGCGTTCCATCTCAACCATTGCAGTGTCGAGGTTTTGCTTGAATGGCCCGTAGAAATCTTTTAAGACCCCCAGCCAGTCGAGGTGCTGTTCCTCGATTTTGTCTAACTGCTCTTCCATATAGCTAGTAAAGGCAATATCCATTATCCTGGGAAAAAACTCGTTGAGTTTGTCGGTAACCACTTCGCCAAGGTTAGTGGCAAAAAACTTCTTCTCTTTTTGCTCGACATATCCTCGTCCCTGAATGGTGCTTATAATCGTGGCGTAGGTGCTTGGTCTGCCGATGCCTTCTTTTTCGAGTGCCTTTACTAAAGAGCCCTCGGTATATCGAGCTGGCGGTTTGGTAAAGTGCTGCTCGGATTTGATATCGACAGCCGCTAAGGCCTGGCCGACTTCCATCGGCGGCAACTGCTGTTCGTTTGATGTAATAGGCCAGATTCTTGTAAAGCCGTCAAAAACCAATACCTTGCCGGTGGTTTTATACAGACATTTGCCAATGGATGTATCTGCTGTGATATTTAGATTCGTTACGTCCCATTTGGCTTGTTTCATCTGGCAGGCTACAAAACGCCGCCAGATTAGGTCATAGAGTTTGAACTGCTCATTGGTAAGAAACGGCTTTATATCAGCCGGCGCAAGGTCGGTATCGGTTGGCCGGATAGCTTCGTGGGCCTGTTGAGCGGTTTTCTTTGAGGCGTAAGTATTAGCTTCTTTCGGCAGATAATTAGAACCAAGGTGATTTCCGATATAATTTCGAACATCTGTAACGGCCTCGGGTGAGAGATGAGTGCTGTCCGTTCTCATATACGTAATAAGCCCTAAGGAGCCCATCGAGCCCAAGTCGATGCCCTCGTAAAGTTGCTGGGTGACTATCATAGTCTTTTTGGCGGTAAAGCCCAACCGATTTGCGCCCGCCTGCTGCAATGTGGAAGTTATAAAAGGAGCTGGTGCTCGAGAGAGTGATTCCTTCTTTTGTATATCGGCGATTTTAAATTTTGCATCTTTGAGGGCGTTAAATATCCGCTCGGCTTGCTCTTTGCTGGACGCCTCGAACTTCTCATCACCTACTTTTGTAAGTTGTGCCTTAAAGGCATTGTGTTCGGTGAGCCATTTATTCTGTTCTGCGACGGTAGGCGGTTTATCGCCTTCGGTTTTTGGCGTAATAAATTCGAGCCATTGCTGATGATAGTCGGCCTGGAGGTCTGTGGTAAAGACAGATGGAATAAGCCAGTACTCTTTTTCTTTAAAGTTGCGGATTTCCCTCTCTCTTTCGACAATTATCTTGGCAGCGACTGACTGGACGCGGCCGGCAGATAGGCCGCGGGCAACTTTTTTCCACAAGAGAGGGCTTATCTGGTAGCCGACAATCCGGTCGAGTATTCGCCTTGCCTGCTGGGCCATGACCTTGTCTATATCAATTCTACCCGGCTCGGCAAATGCGTCCTTTATAGCCGTTCGGGTTATTGCATTGAAAATCACACGGTAGGTCTTCTCCTCCGGCACACCGAGAAGCTGCGCCAGATGCCAGGCAATTGCCTCGCCCTCGCGGTCCAAATCGGTGGCCAGGTACAGTTTGTCACATTTTTTTACCGATGCTTTGAGGGATGTCACGGTGCGTTTTTTGCCGGACATTATTTCATAGGTCGGCTCGAAGTTATTTTCTATATCAACACCGAAATTCTTCGGTGGCAAATCCCGAACGTGCCCCATTGACGATTTTACTTCAAAGCCCGTCCCGAGATATTTGTTAATCGTTTTGGCCTTGGCGGGCGATTCGACTATTACCAGAGATTTGGTTTTAGAGAAGCTCGATTTTGCCATAAACAGAAGCTCGAATCTCGTGGTGAGGACCCACTTTGCTCGTCAGGGCGGAGCCTGCTCGTCGTGGCGAAGCACCAAGCCGTAGCCAGGCCGGAGCACGGTGGGCACCCAAGCGTATCTTGCATTTCGCTTAAAGATTTACCTAACACGAACAAGTTATCGGCGATTTTCACGAAAATATTTAGTGGACTTGGCCACGCCTTACGGCGAAATGGACAAATACTAATGCTCTAAAGAGATACTGTTCTCAATGACTTCCTTCAGGAATGGGCTTAGGTTCGTACCCCAGCTTTCCCCAGACAGCTCTCTGCACCTTGTGTAAATCTACGTTACCCGGCTCGTCAGTATTATGAGGGATTTCATCGAGTTCAGGGTTGTCCCAGACGGACTTTAATGTACGCGGGTCGCGCCATTTCCAGAATTCACCGTGTCCATCCACGAAAGAAAAGGTCGTCCCTTTGCTATGCAGTTTCGGTGGCGGGTCCCACCAGGCTTCCTTTGCATACTTAACCCCCCAGGTGCCCGGACTCGGTGGACTTTCATCAAGAAAGACTATTCTTTCTGATGTTCTGCGAATTTGATTTACATTTGTGATTTTCAGTTCATCATAGTTAGAATAGTCATCCCAGCCACAATAACCGTTCATCGAATCGACTATGGCGTACGACAGGCCGTATTTCCTCGGAGCATTTGGGCATCTGTAAAGATTTACGTTTTTACAATATAGCCACATCTGTCCTTTTTTGATGGCTGTATGCCATTCTGGAATAGTACTATCTAAGCCGTTAGTGGGCCAGTGCACCCACCAAGTGGTCACAGGTGGGTCACCTGCGTAACTTACATCGCTGTTTGGGAGCTTGCCCTCGTAGTCATCTGCGTACAAAATCCATGCCAGTGTTAGCTGTTTCAGATTATTCAGACAAACAGCACGTTTACCTTGCTCTCTGGCTGCTTTTAATGCCGGCATTAATATCGCCATTAATATCGCAATGACGGCAATTACAACCAAGAGCTCTATTAAGGTAAATCCCATTAAACCCCTTTTACTGCCCCGGTTGGAAACCTTCGTTTCTAATGGGATAAAGCCTTTACGGTTATACATAACAGTACTCCTTCGCTTGATATAATGCATCACTAACTGTTTGTAAGATGTTAAAAACCTGCTTTATGTTCCATTATTTCTAAATTTTGTGTTATTAAACACCTTTCGTAACCTGTTTAATATTATACCTTAAATTTTTTTTTACTGCAATGTTAAAGTACTTAGGTCCCCTGAAAAATAATTTAAGTTTTTTGTATATCAAGGGTTGCATTCCCGAAAAACCGCGCTAAATTGCAAGAAAACATACAAAAACATCAATTCTCTTACAAAACCCTGTCTTGAGCGAAGTCGAAAGAAAGGGGCCTTCTATACGACCCAAACCAAAAGATAATCAAAACCTATTATTCACAGCTCATCTCGAACAAATCCTTAATCATAACCACCCACTATTCAAATTGACCAACGGTATCGATTGGTCTGAATTCGAGCAGGCTTTCGGCAAACTCTACGACCCAGAACAAGGTCGGCCTGCCAGGCCGATTCGTCTTATGGTTGGTTTGCATTATCCATTGAATTTTGAATAAATAATTGAACAAATGGGTTGTTACTCCTGCGAAAGCAGAAGTCCAGAAAACACGTATAAAACGGCTGGATTCCCGCTTTCGCGGGAATGACATCTTTGGTTTATGTGCACGGCAATGTTTTATTAAATATACAAAAGCGTCCTCGACGTAGAGCAAACTACGCCTCCGGGCGTTTTTGGCCTGCCGCCTTGTCCTCGGACTTTTCGCTCGGCCTCATAACGACCAGGTTATTCGGATAGGCTCTTAGTTTATAAGAGCTGCTCAAGGAAATGGTTTAGTTCTCGAATAGCGTTGCCACGGTGGGAGATTGCATTTTTCTCCTCGCGGGTTAGTTGAGCGACGGTTTTGTTTAAGTGCGGCACAAAGAAAATCGGGTCATAGCCGAAGCCGTTTTCCCCGATTTCTTCATCGGCAATAAGGCCTTCGAGTTCCCCTCTGGTTTCAGCCAGGATTTTCTCAGGACAGGCAAGGCACAGACAACAAATAAATCTGGCTGTTCTTTGCTCTTTTGGCACGCCTTCAAGAAGCTTTAGAACCTTAGCCATATTCTTATGGTCAAGCAGCGTTCTATTTTTATTTTTTGAGCCTGAAAATCGCGCAGATTTAACACCAGGATCTCCGCCGAGGGCATCAACTACGAGGCCTGAATCGTCGGCGATTGTCCATAGGCCGGTTTGCTTAGCATAGCCGAGGGCCTTTTTGCGGGCATTTTCCGCAAAGGTACGGCCGTCTTCCTTAATTTCAGAGACATTCGGGAAATCGGACAGGCCGAGCCACTCGACATCGAAATCCAGCATAGCCCTGATTTCGGCAATCTTGCCGGGATTAGTGGTCGCAACGAGAATTTTGTTTGTTTTTTTCACCACAGAGACACAGAGAAATACAGAGTTATAAAACGAATCTTTTTATGCCTTTCTTCAAAAGAGAAACATTGAAATTTATCAGAAGGCCTGTACTTATTTTGGCTAGTTTCATATATGTCAAAAGCTGGGCTTCGTGAATAGGCAGAATCGCTTCAACGGATTTTAATTCGACAATTAGTTTGTCTTCAATCAATAAATCGATTCGATAGCCGCAATCAAGGTCAATACCCTTGTATTTTATAGGTAATTCTTTCTGGACATAATGTTGTATATTGTTGGCTAATAACTCAAATGAAAGACATCTTTCATAAGCTGATTCCAACAGGCCGGGGCCAAGGCTGCGGTGAACTTCTATGGCACAGCCAATAACTTTGCCGGTTAGTTCATCGTAATCTTTCATATTCACGTTATCCGATAAGTTTAAATTATATTTTTCTCTGTGTTTTATAATAATTACTCACTAGAGAGGACACAGAGAATTTTTCTTATTTTTTTCACCACAGAGTTCACAGAGAACACAGAGAATTTTATCTATTAGACACTGATACGCCTTCGCCGAAGCTTCGTCGGACAGGCAGAGGACACAGAGATAAAAAAATATCACTTTAATTTTTGTTAAAAAGTGCCTCGAGGTACAACTCCATAAGGTCAGGAGCCATATTATCATCTGGTTTCATTTTCAGATAATAGCCATTATCTAATCTTTCCTGCATCACTAAAAGACTCAGTGCACAATTATACAGAATTACGTCTTTTGCCTGCTCATTGTCATAACCGTCCGCCAAAAGTCTTTTGAACAGGTAATCAAATGTAAACCTGTCAAATACTTCGTAGTTTTCTTTGATATAATTTGGTGGATATTTGTCGTCCATTATTCAAAATAATCCTTAATAATCCTTGTTGATGTACATTCAATCTTTTAGAGTTCTGGTGGGCTAAAGTCCACACTACCAGCTTTATTCACAAGATCAAGTTTTGTAACCCTGTCGTTCTTAATGTAAGCATTGAACACCCAATAGTTTTCAAGCACTTCTGGGTCATAAGGAGAATAAGTGATTGACAGCTTTCCGGATTCATCAGTGCCAGTTTTTACATGTTTGTGCAGAATCTTTCTTCTCCCAACTTTTGGAAAATGATATGTCCATACCTCTTGTTTGACGCCACCGCGACCTGTGCTCCATGAACTTGCCGTTGGCTTACCCCAAAGCTCTATTAGCTCTACAGACGTTTTTCCAATCAATGTTTTTTGTGAAGGGCCTCTTTTCTGGGTCAATATCTGGGTCACTAATTTATTTACTATTTCCCCTGATATCTTTAAATCCGTAAGCGCCTCTGCGGTCTGGCCATTTCCCATAAAAGCCATCGAGCGGAAAAAATAGAAGTTATGAACATTCGGATTTAGCTTTATCGCCTCATTAAAATCAGATATAGCTTTCTTATAGTTTTTCATCTTTGCATGAGCGTAAGCAAGGCCTCTATGGTAAAAAGCAAAGGCCAGCGCGTCTTTTTTACCCGAAATATACTTTAGTGCGATCCCAATTTCTTGCAGTTTTTGGCCGTCCTCTAGAATAACTGAACTATGGTTTTCTAGAAGAAAGATCCAAAGGCCACTAATGATACAAATAGGTTCATTGCCGGCTAAATATTGACCTTCTTTTTCAGACTCGATAGAAAGTGAGGTGCTCTGGAAAGGTTGATAGTCAAGCCCAATTTTTGTTGCTTTTGTAAGGGCGGAAATTGCCTCTTTTTCTTTAAACATGAATATCGCAATCACACCCTTGTTGAAATGGGCAGAAAAAAGACCAGGATTTAATTTTATTGCCTTGTCCAGCAATTTAAGCGCTTCTTTAAGCGGAGCTCTCGCTTCTTTGGGTAGCTTGCTCTCAATAGCCATTTTAGTAGCAGTTTCTTTATCAATCGTTGCTTCAACTGAGCGATATAACGAAATGGCTTTGTTGATATAGGCTTGGAAATATTTTGGGTCCAGAGAGATTGCCTTGTCAAATTGTCTTATTGCTTCGCTGTAGTTTGGAACAGGTATCATTATGTACAAATTACCAAGGCAAAAATAAGCATCTGCTGAATCTGGCTTTAGTTGGGTGATTCGTAAAAAATCTTTAACCGCTAATTCCCACTGGCCCTCAATCAGTTCAACTACTCCTCTAAGATAGTAAGTATTTGCTGAGTTGGGGTTAATCTGGAGAGCTTTGTTAAAATATCCCAAGGCCCTTTCGTTATCTATGTCTATCAATTTACTACCAAAAGAAGAATACTCGTCTGCCATCTCAATTCCAGGATTGTCAGTGCTTGCATAGACTAAAACTAAAGAAAACTGGAAAATTAATATCACTGTGATAGAAAAGCGCTTCATTTCGGAACTTCCTTTCTTGCTTAATATTCTGTTATCAGAGAACAATTTTATTTTAAAATTTAACAAGATGTTAACTTTCGCACTTTTAACAATGTATTAATTTAGGAAATTTGCATAAAAAGCCTGATTTGTCAACCACCTGATTATTGTTAGCAAGTTCGAGGTCTTTACCGAACTTGCTAACAATACAAAACGGTGCGTAACTGCTTGTTTTATAAGGTTTTCCTTAATAAAAAGTGCGAAACTTAACAACTCAAAAGTTTTTTTAGCAGTGCTCGCTGGAAGTGCAGGCGGTTCTCGGACTGGTCGAAGATAATCGAATTAGGCGATTCTACTACCTCGTCTGTGATTTCGAAGTCGCGATAAGCAGGCAGACAGTGCATAATCTTAGCATCAGGCGCGGTCTTTACTAACTCAGCATTGACCTGAAAACCTTCAAAATCTGCACGCCGTTTTTGTTTTTCTTCCTCCTGACCCATACTTACCCACGTATCGGTATAAATAATATCAGTGCCATCGACGGCAGCTTTAGGGTCGTTGGTCTGGCGGACACTGTCGGCTGATATTTGATTGGCCTTTTTGATTGATTCGGCGTCGAGCTCGTAACCTGCCGGCGAAGCAATCACCATTTTCATACCCAGCTTGGCAGATGCAAAGGCCAGCGAACGGGCAACATTATTGCCATCACCAATGTAAGCAATTTTCACGCCTTCCAATCGGCCGCAGTGCTCGCTGATAGTCAGCATATCAGCCATTGCCTGACAGGGATGCGAGAAGTCCGTCAGGGCGTTTATGACCGGCACGGTTGCAAATTCGGCCAATTCGGTGACAGTACTGTGCTCGAAGGTTCGCGCCATTATGCCGTCAACGTACCGGCTCAGCACCCTTGCCATATCCTTTATGGGCTCACGCTTACCAAGGCCGCCGATATCTTCCGGCTTGACGTAGATTGCACTGCCGCCGAGGTCTGTCATAGCAACGTGAAAGCTGATTCGTGTTCGCAGACTCGGCTTCTCAAACAGCATTGCCAGTACCTTACCTGTAAGGCATAAATCATTGCTGCCAACACTATACAAACTTTTCAGCCGGGCACTTATGCGCAGCAGCTCTTTAAGCAGCTCTGTAGAACAATCATTTATGGAAAGAAAATCTTTCATTTTTTTAACCACGGACTTACACAGACTTAAAACGAACTGACACGGACAAAATCAGTGTAAGCCAGTGTCCCAGTCCGTGTCCATCAGTGTTCGGTCAAAACTGTATCAAGAATATCAATTGCCTGGTCGAGCTGGCTTTTATTTACAATCATCGGCGGCATAAACCGCAGGACAGTGCCCTGAGTGCAGTTTATACGCAGCTTTTTCTGAAGGCATTTGTCAACTATTTCTTTGCCCGAACTATTCAATTGGACCCCTATCATCAAGCCGACACCACGGACACTATCGATAATATTGTGTTTTTGCTTTAGCTGCTGTAGCTTATCCATAGTGTATTGGCCAAGCCGGTCGGCGTTTTCTAAAAGTTTATCTTCTTCTACCGCTTCAATAACCGCAATACCAGCAGCACACACCAGAGCGTTGCCTCCAAAGGTCGAGGCGTGTTTTCCGGGGACCAGCGAAGCAGCGACTTGCTCTTTGGCCATCATAGCTCCTATCGCAACGCCGCCACCGAGCGCCTTGGCCAACGTCATAATATCCGGCTCTACGTCGAAGTGCTGGTATGCGAACCATTTGCCGGTTCTTCCAATCCCTGTTTGGACCTCATCAAAAATCATTACCGCCCCGTTTTCATCGCAGAGCCGACGAATTGCCTGCAAATATTCTTTAGTAGCTATATTGATTCCACCCTCGCCCTGAATCGGCTCGACCATCACCGCTGCAACCTCATCGCTAAAAGCTGATTCAAGTGCGCTGACATCGTTAAACGGCACATAGACAAAGCCCGGCAGTAATGGCAATAAGCCCTCGTGATGTTTCGGCTGGGCTGTTGCAGTCATCGTAGCGAACGTGCGGCCGTGGAAACTGCCCTCGGCCGTGATAAACTTGTACTTTTCCTGTGATGTATGCAGACGCGCCAGTTTCAGTGCTGCTTCGTTGGCCTCGGCACCGCTGTTGCAGAAAAAGCACTTGCCTCCAAACGCTCGTTCGCTTAATAGTTTTGCGAGTTTACCCTGCGGCTCAGAGTAGAAGGTATTATCGATATGCAAAAGCTCACCCGCCTGCTTGCGTATCGCTTCAACGACCTTCGGATGGCAGTGGCCGAGCGCGCTGACGGCCCAGCCGGGAAACATATCCAGTATCTCATTGCCGTCGGCGTCGTACAAATAGCAGCCCTGGCCCTTAACGATTACGCGCGGCAGGCGACTATAATTGCCGATAACGTATTTATCGAACAACTCTATTGTTTGCTTTGTAGTCATAATTCGTATCTCATGTTCGAATTTATTCTTATCGTCTCTCGTCCATCCTCATTCGTCCATTATCATTGTGCCCTTTGTGGCTCTTTTAGTTCCTTATTATTTCCGTTCCTATTCCCTTATCGGTATAGATTTCCAAAAGCAAAGAATGCTCAATGCGACCATCTATAATATGCGCCTTTTTGACGCCGCCGTCCAGCGCTGTCAGGCAGGCCTCGACCTTTGGAAACATTGCGTCTGTTATAATGCCGGAATCAATCATCTTTTTAATCTGCGTCTCGCCCAGACTTGAGATTGTGCTGCCGGGGTCATCAAGGTCAGCTAATATTCCGTGTGTATCGCTTACAATAACAAGCTTTTCAGCATTTACTTCTGCGGCAACCTTGCCGGCTGCGCTATCGGCGTTGACATTGAGGTTGCCGCCTGCCTTATCCTTGGCTATCGAAGCAATAACCGGTATAGTTCCGTCTGCACAGAGAGTCTTTAACAGCTTGGCATTTACATTAGTTATTTTGCCGACCAGCCCAAGGTCGATTTTTCTGCCGTTTTCACCAGCTAACCTCAGGGTTTCTGCAAACAACACACAACTACTGAGTGAGTGCATTCCCATAGACTTACAGCCCAGTTCGATGAGAGTCTCGCAAATTGGAGTATTGATTTTGTGCACAAGCGTATGCTCAGCTATGGTCAGGGTTCTCTCATCGGTATATCGGCGACCCTGTATCCAGACCGGCTCAAGGCCTGCCTGGTTCATCGCCTTTGTGATGGCCTTTCCGCCCCCATGCACGATAATAGGCAGCATCCCAACGGTAGACATAAAAGCGATGTCGGCTGAAAGCTTCTTTTGCAGACAAATATCGTCTATGATACTGCCGCCGAGCTTTACGACCACGATTCGGCCGCGGAACCGACGGAAATATTGCATCGCCTCAATCAGCGCAGCAGCTTTTGTGATAGCTTCTTTCACTTGCTTAATTCCGAAGAAATAACAATAAAACAAATGTATTATCTTCACTGTGAGTCGTCAAGCCATATTTGCCTTTGCCCCATTTTTGTGCCTTTTCTTTTTGCCTTTTAGTCCGTTCTCTGTTAAACTATAAGGGTATGGAAAATACTGAAATCAAGCCTATTGCGCTGTAGCAATATGTAATGGAATGAAAGCAATAAGAAATGGCAAAGGGCAAGCAAAACAGTTGGGTTTTATGGTCAGAAGATGAGATTAGGTTGCTCAGAAGAATGTACAAAAGAGTAAAGGCCAGGGAAATAGCGGAGCAAACAGGAAGAACCGTAGCAGCAGTGAGACAACAAGCCCGCATGTTAGGCCTTAAAAAAAAGAACTTTCAGCGTTGGTCAAGAGAACAGGATAATCTACTCAAGAAACTATACCACCATGGGAATATCAGAAATACAGCCGATAGACTGGGACGGTCCGTGGATGCAGTAACAGGAAGAGCACATATCCTCGGCCTTAGAAAAAAACATACTCCCCTAGCCTGGACAAAACAGGAGGATAGCCTGCTTAAGAGACTTTATCCAGATAACAACGCGAGTGATATGGCGAGCCAAATTGGGCGGTCGGCTTCGGCAATATCAGGCAGAATGCACAAATTGGGTCTTAGAAAAGTAGCACCTTATCGCATTTGGTCTAAGAGAGAGCTAAACTTATTGAAGAGACTATATCCAACTAAAACAGCACAAGAGATTGCCAACCGGATTGGAAGGCCTGTAGGGACAGTACGAATGAAAATTGGCAAATTGGGCCTTAAGAAAAGAAAGCAAAAGACCAAGAGGTGAAAGCCCGCAAATGTAAGAAATGTACTGAGCAGTGGTTAGAATGGGGGAATTAAAATGGGCAGGGGCGGAATTGAACCGCCGACACACGGATTTTCAGTCCGTTGCTCTACCGACTGAGCTACCTGCCCGTATAATTCCAATATTTTTTGATACTAACAACCTCGTGTATATACGTCAAGTCCCTTAGCAACAAAAAATGGGGAACGATGTTCCTTGGCCATCCCAAACGAAAGTGGGAAATTTCTTGACGGATTCAACTTTTCGTGAAATAATGGATTTTTATGTTTTGAAAGGTTTTTAATACTTTTAACGTACGAAAGGATAAATTATGAAAAGTAGTTTTTTAAGCTTAAGAACTTTAGCATGTCTTTTGATAATCTGTGCCACTTGTGGCTTTTCCTGCCGGCGTAAGACGCCGACAGAGGCACCTTCGCCCGAACCTAACGAAACGAAGGCTGAAACCGACGTCAGTTTAATTGAGCCGGCCCCTGTTCCCGAAACGGGGCCGAACAGCGTAGCCGTTACCGTCAACGGCGTTGAGATTACCGAAGGAGAAATAGATAAAATGCTCGAGCCACAGCTCGCTGCAATGGCCGAACGAAGTCAAAATCGCTCGCCGGAATTTATGGGGCAAATGAGGAAGATGCTCAGACGGCAAGCTGTGGAAAGAATAATTATCGAACGACTAATTGATGAAAAGGCAAGACAAAGCAATATAGTGATTACCGAGGAAGAAGTAGATAGCCAACTTGGAGAAATAGCATCTATGCAGAGACCGCCAATATCTTTGGATGATTTCAAGAGAAAAATAGAAGGCCTCGGCCAAAACTTTGACCAGGTAAAACAGCAGATACGAAAGGCACTGACCATTCAGAAAGTTATGGAAGCCCAATTGGCCGATAAGATAAATGTTACAGAAGCGGATGCCAACGAATATTACATCCAGAATCTAAATCAGTACAAAATCCCCGAACAGGTCAAAGCAAGCCATATTCTTATAAAGCCGGACACGACCGACCCTAATACCGACCCGAACGAGGCCCAGGCAAAGGCCAAAGCAAAAGCCGAGGAACTGCTCGAACAAATCAAAGCCGGTGCTGATTTTGCTGAGTTAGCCAAAGCCAATTCCAGCTGTCCATCATCGGAAAGAGGTGGTGATTTGGGCTTTTTCGGCAGAGGGCAGATGGTACCGCCTTTTGAGAAAGCTGCGTTTGAATTGGAGACCGGACAGCTCAGTGACATCGTGGAAACCAAATTTGGATATCACGTAATAAAAGTTACCGGCCACAAAGACGCCGGTGTTAAAACTTTTGAGCAGGTCAAAGACGAGATAATACAACAGTTAACGCAAAGAAAGCAGCGCGAACTGGCTGGGCAATTTGTCGCATTGCTCAAGTCCGAGGCCGACATTGTTTACCCGCCCGGCAAGGAGCCGAAAGCGATAATGCCTCGACCCCGACCGGTGCTGTCGCCCAGACAGGGAAAGCCTATTGAGCCCCAGGGTGAAACTGTTGTTGAAGAAGAGTAGATACGCTGAATGCTGTATGCGTATCCTATTTTAGCAGTGTTGCCGGGTCGAGATTAGCTGATTCTATGTCTTTGAAATATTTTACTGTTCCGACCTTCAACTCAACCGTGGCATCTTCGTCGCAGACGATAATACCGTTCGGATGCGTTTGCAGGGCGCTGACCGTCCACATGTGATTGACACTTCCTTCGATGGCGTGCCGCAGCGCTCGTGCCTTGTTATGGCCGTTGACGATAATCATAACCTCATCAGCGTCCATAACGGTCCCCACGCCTACCGTCAAAGCGGTTTTCGGGACTTTGTTGACGTCGTTATCAAAGAACCGTGAGTTAGCTATGATTGTGTCGATGGTTAAAGTCATAACTCGCGTTCTCGATGTTAGTGATGAGCTTGGCTCATTGAATGCTATATGGCCATCAGGGCCTATCCCGCCGATGAATAGATTCACTCCACCAGCGTCTTTTATTTTTGCTTCATAGCTCTTACATTCGGCTTCGAGGTCCGGCGCGTTGCCGTTGAGAATGTTGATATTTTCTTTAGAAATATCTATGTAGTTGAAAAAGTTGTTCCACATAAATGAGTGGTAGCTCTCAGGATGGTCCACGGGAAGGTTCACATATTCATCCATATTGAAGGAGATAATATTTTTGAATGATACCGCACCTTTCTTATTAAGTTCTATCAACTCTTTATACATTCCCATAGGTGAGGAGCCTGTAGGAAGGCCGAGAACAAAACACCCCCTCGGCCGTGAGTTCGGGGCCGAACGGCTGGAATCGCTCGGGCCAAAGTCGTTTATTCTCTTAGTAACATAATTGGCTGCCCATCTGGACGCCACGTCGTAGTTCGGTTCAATTATTACTCTCATAGATTACTCCTTGCCAAAATAGGTCTCTCAACGTAATTTTTCCATACGGCTGATAAGCTCATCACCAAGCTGAGTTTTTTCAGTTATGTGTTTATCGATTTCAGAGACGAACCTGTTTTCTTCAAATGTCCCTATTACCTGTGCGAAATCCTGGTGTTTTGTTTGTTCATTACCGTCGATGCCATATCCAATTTGGGCGGTGTCGGCAAATTCCTTTTTGGCATCGGTATAAAGGGTTTTGTCGAGTTCTACCACAGCTTCTTTCCATTTCGTTGTTAGCTCAATGATGTCTTCTGCTGTTATCTTATCGATGGTTTTTCTCAATTGTTTCTCCAGAACACTCACCACCCAGGTCCATTCATAAGCAGGGTAATTCTCATGTATTGACTCAAATGCTTCGGCAACCTGCTCCAGGGTACTAATAGAGCTATTTTCAATATCAGAGAGCAATTTTTGTACGAGCTGCTCAGGAGCGAACAAGCCGGCTAAATCCACCCATTTACCCGACCCTAAATTGGTATCCGGCATAAGAGCTGCCCGAAGCTCATCAACGTTCTTGAATTGCTTATCCTCCAGTCGCTTAATCAAACAATTACCCAAGAACTTATCGATACCAATCTGATAGAATTTAATGCCTTTGTCCAGCGATGAGTTCTTAATCTTACAGTTGTGATAGGTAAAATATTCGCTTGTCTGGCCGGAGGTTAATTTAAGATTCACCAATAGTTCACAACCGTTAAGCATTTTTTGAACCGTATAGGGGCTTAAAAGTTTGAAATTTATGTAATCCAGTTTTTTGTGGTCTTTGCGTTTGTCTCTTTTCGGCCATTTTCGAGCGTCTCGGACGGTTCCTACGCTGCGCAAATTCCCTCCGGGGACGAGAATGCTTTCGTCTTCGTGCTCAATCAGGTACGAAAAAGGTAAATCCGAGGTATCTGAATTTCTGTAGTGTCTGCCCATCACGACGGTAAATGCCCCGACTTTTGCCGGCCAGAGCATATATGAATCACTGGCTGTCTTGGAACCGCGTTCGACTATGCCCTGATGTACCGGGCCTAATTTGTACATATGATTGCTCTGATTTGTTCCACTGCCGGCATTTAGAAAGGAAAAAAGACCCGCAATCAGCAGTGTGGATTTATGATGTGTAACGGTGTATGGCCCTGCAAATATAGCGCAGGCCTCACCGTGGAAACCACCACAGTTGGCAAAAAACACAGAGTTCTCCGCAGAATACTGCTTGGCTAATTCGGTGCCCTGGCCTACGAAGCATTTGCATATTATTGTGCCGTCGGTAATCTTCGCACCGGAGCAGACAATGAAATCCTCTGCGAACACCCCGGGGCCAATATAGACAGGGTCTTCCGGGCAGCTATTGATTGAGCCATTCTCAATCCTGTTAACTGCCTCGATTAGACTTGCGGGGCCTATTTTGACGTTCTTGATAATTCGGCAGTTGATAACTTTGGCACCTTTCGCTACAAGGCCGATAGATGAGGTAACAGAGCCAGTGTAGTCGGCTATCATTTTCTGCAGTTTTTCAATTACTTTCGGCCTATGCCGGTAGAATGCTATTATATAAGCGGTGTGGGCGGATAAATGGTCGTAAATCGGTATTTCTCTACCGCCGGCCTCGTTAACAACGCAGGCCTCCGTCCCGTTACCAAAAGAGCTTTCCCCTTCTACTGCGAGCAGGTCAATATTATCTATTACCACATCGTCTTCGATTACATAATTGGCGATGTAGTTTCTTACCTGGTTTATGTATACATTGTTGCCGATAGTGCAGTTGTGAATTGTTGCGTTACTGACCCCTGTCGGCTTCGTAACGCCGCCCAGAAAGGATACTTGCTTTTCAAAAACGCCTAATTTTACATCACCAGAAAAGTGCGTCGTTCTAACTGTCTCTGCTTTGAAACCCTCTGCGACCTGCAGCTTTGACCAATCGGTACAACTGCAGAGCTGGTCGGTCAGCTTGGCAATTTCCTCCGATGTTAGTGGACGAAATTTTGATGCCATTTTCGTAACTCCCTCTTATATTCGATTCTCACCGATGCTTCTTAGTTTTCGTTTCTATATCGTCAAGAATACCATCGACATTGAGTAGTTCATCTGTCAGGGGGAACTATAAAGATTCAAGCCTGATAAATCAAGCTCTATTTGTCCCGTTAGAAATCTTCCGTTTTTGTGTCCTTTTGCTCTTTGTGGAATTTTTAACGGGATTTATAACAGGCAAATTGTGAAGTGCTTTCCTTTTTTACATATTTCGTGAAGAATTGTAGTGTAACAAGATTTTCGATGGTTTCGCTGTTTTTTGGTGATATTGGGGTGGGTGGGAACCTTCAAAGTTCAATTACAAAATTTTTAGCAAAATCTGGAGCAATTTACCAACACCTGCCGATGTACATTTTATAAGATATTCATACTCTATCTTTGGGCCGTTATCTATAGTTCTTTTGAGTTGTTTACAGGTTCAGGGCTATGCCAAATCAGCCAAGGGTGGCAAAGGTTTTAGCAGCACTGCTGGTCTCAATGACCTCTGGGGCCATAGTATTGATGGTACTTGGCGATAATCCTCCCTCGGCGGGTCCATTTTGCCTTTCTTCTTATTTGCGTCTCGACCCTGTTGAAGAAGCTATTCGCTCTCTGTCTTCTCAATCGCCTGACCGCTGGAGGCGTATAGAGATTTACTATAGCGGCACAAAAGCCGGCAATATAGGACAGCTGGCTTCGCTCAGTGGCCTGCCCAGTGCCGAGGATATCAACTGCCATTTTGTTACTTGCAACGGCCTCGGCGGAGGCGATGGCCAGATACAGCCGACTGAAAAATGGCAAAGGCAATGGTCTATTATACCTGGCCGAACCTGGTACGGAACCAGTCAGACCATCCGCATTTGCGTTATAGCTGACCCGCCACGGCGGACTTATCCGACCGATTGCCAGATAAAACGGGTAGAAACACTCGTAGAAGGTATGTGCCGAAAGTTCGACATTCAGGCAGAGTCTATCTTCTATCCTAACGATTGGCAGTAGTTGCGGGGCCCGTCAGCCGTCATTACCAGTCCCATTTTTCTCTTTGGTCGTTTTGCAACAGGCCCCGTTTTCAAGCTATAACTCTAAGGCTCGTTCGGTGCCCCAACGTTTGGTTCTCTGCCGCAGGGGCCGAAGCCACGGTGTTTACCCCAGGGTCCCCACGAATCTCCCTTATGTCTGTGGCCCCGGAACCTCTTATGGAAACGAGGGGAATACATTTTTTCGCGGAATCTTCCGGCCCGCTCTTTCGTCGTCGTCTTTAGCTCATCCAGTTTCTTGAGCTGCCCGGGGGTCAGCACTGCCTTGATAGAGGCCGTCGTTTGGACTTTCAGGACGGCCTGGTCGCCGAGCACCTTGCCGAGGTTCGTTGCGGTCTTTCGGGCGGCGGTCTCGTCGCCTTTGACTATCGCTTCCCACAGGGCTTTTCTCGCCTCACGAACTGCCTCTGCAGCGGTCTTTCTTTTTTCCTTTGCTGCTTCGGTAATCTGCTTGACGGACTTTTTTTGCTCATCGGTCAGATCCAATTCGCCGAGCATGCGGCGAATTCCCAGCATGCCGGGTTCGCCCGTCCCGCCGAGCATGCCCTGCATTCCCGGCTCGCCGGGTCTGCCGAACCGTCCCATGCCCATGCCGAATCCGCCCTGCTCTTCAGGGCCGCTTCTCGACCCGCGACCACCGCGGCCGGGACCGGCAAGCACCAGGCCCACCAGGGCCGTCAGCACCAAAACAAGTACTGCGATTGTTTTGAATCCTGTCTTTTTCATCGTTCGTTCCTTTCATTGAAAGTTAAGTTATCATTTATCTTCACACCCCTGCAAGCTGTGGTTTTTGACTACTCTATACGAACCAGCTTGCATAGGTAAAGACGAATTCAAAGGGAGTTTTATTGCAGTCCTTCGACGGTGAGCTCAGGACGGTCGAACCGTTTCGGGGAAATTCACCCTGCTGGCTCGTCTTTGCGGAGCCCCTCGGTTTGCTTCGCCTGCCCCCGCGTCTCCCGACGCGAGTCGGGGCGGCGGGCAAGAAGCAGAGGGGCAAGCAAAACGGCGGGGTCAAGGTTGATTTTAGGACTTTTTATCGCTGCCGGGGTTTCGGAAGAGCCAGTATAAGAATACACCGACCGACAGAACCACCAACAGGATAATCAGACTCGCTCGCTTTTCAGTCCAGGTGTATGAAACAGCGCTGTAAATCAGAAAGGCGCACACAGCGCAAAAGATGAGTGTCGTAACCGGATAACCGGTTACACGATAAGGACGTTCGGCTTGTGGCTCCTTGAAGCGCAAAACAATGACTGACAGACTGGTTGCAAGGTAAAATGCGTAGACCGCTGTAGCGGTATAGAGAATAGTATCCACGAATGAGCCGAGAATCACAATAAGAGCTATCGCTATTGCTCCTTGTACAGATAGTGCCCAGATGGGCGTTCCCGTGCGTCCGTTCCACCTGCCTAAAATACCAAATGCCCGATGTTCTGCACCAAGCGCATAGGAAATCCGTGCACCAGTAAAGATTAGGCCATTGAGAGCTCCTAAAGCGGAAATGCAAACAAGAGCGCTGATTAGACCACCGCCAATTTTCGGAAAGACCGTGGAGACACAGTCGGTTGCTACTGCTTTGGAAGTTGCCAGACCTGCGTAACCCAGCGTATAGAGAAACGCCCCGTTAACCAACAGGTACAGCACGATGACGGTAACAGAGCCAAGCACCAGTGCGCGGACAATGTTGTGACGCGGATTTTTAACCTCAGCAGCTACATAGGCCATTTCATTCCACCCGCCGAAGGTAAACAGCACAAATATCAGCGCCAGACTAATCGGAAACGGTTCAAATGACTCGGTCGGTGGTGAGCTTTGTGGTCTTGCAACCGCCACGCCGACAATAGCTAATAGCCCCAACGCCTTGACGGTTGTAAGAATATTCTGCGTCCACTTGCCCTCTTTGACGCCCAGAATATTTATCACGGTCAGAATCACGGTAGCCATAGCTGCATAAATGCGTTGGCTGTATGAGAAGTGGTAGTTAGCCAGCGGGTCGTAGATTGTGCGTGCGTACATCGCAAATGCAAATGCCATCACGGCGATGTCGCCGGGCCGAACAATCGCAAGCTGAATCCAGCCGAACAGGTAGCCCGCCCATCGGCCGTACGCCCGGCTAAGATATACATAGTCGCCCCCCTCCTGAGGATATGCTGTAGCAAGTTCGGCATAACCCAGCGCGCCGAAAAGTGAAATTAATCCTCCCACCAGCCAAATCGCCAGGACTCCCCACCAACAATATGCCCCCCTGGCAATATCCGGCGCCATCTGATAGATACCGACGCCGATAATGATACCCACGATAATGCAGGTGGAGTCAAAAAGCGACAGCTCTTTTCTGGGGGCTAATTGCATAGTAATTTTCGCAGTTTAATCTGCCTTATGCGGGTTAATCCCTTCTTGTGCGGATTATATTCAATTATTTACCCTGGCGCAGAGTCTTTTTTATTGAGCAGGCCGAAGTTTTCTTTCTCTGTCAGCACCACCCAGGCCCGCCAGTCTTTTTTGTTAATTCGCACCGGCTCAATTGGCTTTATGTCTTTGAGCCAGACCAAAAAGCCATATTTGCAGTTGCTCTTACTTTGCCAGTATTCGTTACTTCCGATGATGTGGTGGTTATATTGCTGTTTTATTTCGATTATTTGTTCTGGCGTGAGGTTCTGGAAGTTTTTAACCGAAGTGACGGCTGCCGTTGCGCAGACCGGCCCGGAACTTACCTTGAAAAATATTTTATCACCGGGAAAAACCCGCCCAAAGGCATAGCGTTTTGTTTTGGTAAAGCGAGATTCGATGCGTTTTCGGCCGGCTAAAATCGCATCTAAATACGGCTTCTTTAAGATTACTAAGTGATAATTCGCCATAAGAATCAGACATTTATAATAAAAACCTGGCCGACAATTGGCAACTACTTTGACGAATGGCTCAGCAATGCCTATAATCAAGCTGGTTTTTTGAGGATTAAAAGGATGGAACAGATTTTCATTGCCGTAGGGATTGTTTTGGCTTTGGCTGTCGTGGTGCTGTTGATTTGGCTTATAAGCTCCGGTTTCGCAGCCAGAAGAGAGATAGCCAGCCAGGCCACAGGAATCGGCCTTTTGCAGCAGCAGCTCGAAGCGCTTAGAGCAGCTCAGGATAAAACTACCGAAAGCCTGCAAAATTCTCTTCAGCAAGGACAAACCACTCTTACTCAAAGCTTACAATCCAGCCATAAAGTGCTCGGCGAACTGCACAGTCAAATTGGCGAATTGCAGGGTACCAACAAGCAGATGCTGCAGCTTGGTACCGATGTCAGGCGCCTCGAGGATATTTTAAGCTCGCCCAAGCTGCGAGGCCAGATGGGCGAATGGTCGCTCGAAAATCTTCTGTCTCAAATCCTGCCGAAAGATAGTTACAAACTCCAGTATGGCTTCAAAGATGGCAAAATGGTCGATGCAATTGTTCAATTAGCTGATTTTTCAGTCTCCATCGATGCGAAATTTCCACTTCCGGGTTTTGAAAAAGTAATAACAGCGGAAACCGACGAGGAAAAGGCAAAACTTCGCAAACAATTTCTCAAGGATGTAACTATCCATATCGACAAAATTGCCGCCGATTACATCAGGCCTGCTGAGGGCACACTGGATTTTGCCATAATGTATATCCCTGCCGAGAATATTTATTACGAAACGATTGTCAAATATGCTGGCGAGACGCAGGATATCTTGCAGTACTCGCTTGATAAAAAGGTAATCCCCGTATCGCCGAATCTTTTGTACGCGTATCTAATGACGGTGGTGATGGGCCTGCACGGTTTGCAGATTGAAAAACAAGCCGCCGAAATCCGCCAGAACTTAAAACGGCTGAACGCCTCTTTCGCTGATTTTATCAACAACTGGGACATACTCGGCAAACATATTCGAAACGCTTACGGCCAATACGATGAAGGCCACAAAAAACTCGACCGCTTCGGCCTGCAACTAAACCAGATACAAGGCGGAGATAAAATAGAAAATACGGAGTGATTTTCGAAATGAGCGAAGTTTATGACGTTATTATTGTTGGAGCTGGGCCGGCAGGGCTGGGGGCGGCGCTTTACACCGCACGTGACAGATTAAAGACCTTGATACTGGAAAAATTTATGCCCGGCGGACAAATCGTAACTACCGACAGAATCGAAAACTATCCCGGCATCGAGCGAATCGATGGTGCCAGGCTGGTTGCCCAGATGCAAAAGCAGGTCGAAAGCTTCGGCGCAGAGTTCAAGACCGGCTGTGAGGTAACAAAACTGGAGAAACTCAAAGACGGCAATATCGCCATTTATTGCGACAAAGACAAACTCACCGCAAGAGTCGTTATTCTGGCGCCGGGCAGTATCTATCGCAAGCTTGGCGTCCCCGGCGAGGAGGAATTTGCCGGCTCAGGTGTCAGCTATTGCGGCACCTGCGATGCTCCGTTTTTCAAGGGTAAAAATGTCGTTAGCGTCGGCGGAGGCAATACCGCAGTAGAAGAAACACTGCACCTGACAAAATACGCTGCCAAGGTAACTATAATTCACCGCAGAGACGAATTCAGGGCATCCAGAGTACTTATCGAGGAGCTTTTAGCTAAAGCAAATGAGCCGAATTCAAATTTACTGGTCAAATATAGTACCATCGCAACTGCTATTCAAGGCCAGGGCAAGGTTCAATCGGTCAAATTAAAAGATGTGAAAACAAACAAGGAAGAAGATTACCCTTGTGATGGCGTTTTTATATTTATTGGTATGGTGCCGAATACTGGTTTTCTTAAAGGTTTTGTAGATTTGACTGATAGGGGCTTTATCAAGTGCGATTGCGCATATCTACGAACAAAAGTACGGGGTGTTTTTGTGGCTGGCGATTGCAGGGTCGGGGCAGCTATGCAGTTAGCTACAGCCGTTGGTGACGGCATCGTGGCCGCTATGATGCTAAAGCAGTATTTCAGAGACCCGAACTGGTGGAACGAGCCGGTTAGCGACCTGCTGCAGCCGGGCGGATGGTAATGAAGTGTTTGACGAATAATAGCTATCTGGTTAAACTCAGGGTAGAATCTGGAAGGCATAAAATTTATTGGATGTTGGCTAAATTTGGAGATGTTTTATGGAATCATTGACGAAAGAAACCTTTTCACAAAAAGTATTCAATTATGAGCAAAATAAAGAATGGAAGTTTGAAGGAGAATTGCCTTGCATTATTGACTTTTACGCGGATTGGTGTGGACCGTGCAAAATGGTAGAGCCTGTACTACAGGAGCTTATCGAAGAATACCAGGGCAAACTCAACATCTATAGAATAAATACGCAATATGAGCAGGAATTAGCGGCCGCATTTGGCATTCAGAGCATACCCAGCCTGCTTTTTGTGCCGTTAGATGATAAACCTCAAATGGCAGTAGGAGCGCTGCCCAAAAATTCTATAAAAAAAGCAATAGATGAAGTCTTAAAGGTTTCCGAAAATTAAAGCGGGATTCGTCATTAAACACTATCTGGGTCCTCACCGGCAGATTAAGACCATAAGTCATTGAACCGGCCTCGGCTTTTCCTTCCATTGTATTCTTAATCATTGCAACTTTTGTGTTTTTTAGAGGCTATTGAACGAGTCTGAATAAACATGGTTTCTATGCAAGATACTCAAGAAATAAAACCTCATTCATATCAGCAAAGAAACATGTTGGCTGGTATCGTTCACGGTACTTTTTTCAATATGGCGCAGGCTTTTGCCGAACCCTTTGCCCTGTTTCCTCTTTTTTTGGCCGGTTTTACATCATCAAAATTAATCATCGGATTAACAGTGGGATTAATGCAGGCTGCGATGGTACTGCCGCAATTGCTGATGTCCCGTCTTCTAAGACGTCGTCCACGTACAGCAAGACCTTTAATGCTTGGAGGAATCTGGACACGATGTGGTGTATGGGGGTTGCTAGGCATTTTGGCTTTTACGAGTTCCGAACGGAGTGTTTCACTTCTTTGGGCATCGGTCATACTTGTAAGTTTATACTCCTTTGCCGGAGGCATAGCAGTGCTTCCTTTTAATCGGATCATAAGTGAAACAATTCTACCGGAAAAAAGGAGCAGTTTCTTTGGATGGCGTTTGTTTTTCGGCGGCTTTATGGCTATGATGGCAGGTTTTCTTGTCAAATTTGTACTGGGCAGCGATAGAATACTTTGGCCGAAAAATTTTGGTGTTCTCTTCTTGTTCTCTTTTGTGACACTGATTATTGCCTATACAGCTATGTC
>Ga0307432_1000514_pt1 | contig 28493 bp, 25 predicted proteins | sample SalMarWE160150MG_FD_202158 | JGI IMG/M metagenome (GOLD analysis project Ga0307432, IMG submission 202158) | Salt marsh sediment microbial communities from the Plum Island Ecosystem LTER, Massachusetts, United States - WE1603-150 | ecosystem: Environmental > Aquatic > Marine > Intertidal zone >...
ACTCCGACAGCGACATTTACATTCTGGCCCAAAATGCAATTTTCCCCTATCTTAGCATTTTTCATTACGTGCGAAAAATGCCAGATTTTTGTGCCTTTGCCGATTTCACAAGGCTCGTCAACGTATGCCGATTCATGCACAAAATAATTTTTCTCATGGCTCATCAAAAATCCTCTGGATTCATTGCATCACCATTATTCTTTAATGATTCCTGCCCCGCTTCCAGTACCCGGACAACTCGCAAGCCCTCAATACCATCACTGCGTATTGGCGTACCATTAAGCACGCAGTCTATAAAATGCGCACATTCCAGCGCAAGCGGCTCTCCAGAAGGCACCTTCGGAATCACTATATTGCCAAATCGTAATGATATTATGTCAGCGTATGATGTCGTTATATCATGCTTTATTGCTGCACCTTTATCATACATTCGGATTTTCTCAGCAGTTTCCATATCATCAAATGTCATCATTTTGTCAGAGCCGACAACTGTCACCTTCCTGATTTTATGCGGATCAAGCCAGCTACAGTGTACATTCGCCATTTTGCCGTCTTCAAATTTAATGGTGGCGAAAACGACATCCTCGATACCTTTCTGTAAATAACACTGCCCGTGAGCCGACACCGATATAGGCTCGGAACCAAGTAGATAACAAATAATGGAAACATCATGCGGTGCCAACGACCACCATGCGTTCTCATCTTGACGAACAATACCCAGATTAACTCTTTGTGTATATACATAGTAAGGCTGACCGAGCTGGCCTCTATCTATCATGTCCTTAAGATAATTTACCGCCGGGTGGTACTCAAGCAAATGACCTACCATTAATTTCAAGCCTTTTTCTTTGGCAAGCTCAACCAGAAGCTTGGCCTGACCGGCTGTTGCGGTCATCGGCTTTTCAATATAAGTGTGCTTGTTAGCTTGCAAGGCCTTTTTTGCAATTTCAAAGTGCGTAGGAACATCCGTAGCAATTACAACTGCGTCAACTTCACTATCATCTAAAACCTCATCCAGGTTGGTCGAGGTCTCGATGAAAGGAAATTTCTTCTTTTCCATTGCTAGCAGCTTCTCATTTAGGTCGCAAACGTATTTCAAATTAGAGCCTTTAGCGATGGCAAAATTGCGGACAAGATTCCTGCCCCAATAGCCGGCACCAACAACAGCAATATTTAGAATATCTTTATTCATGTTTTCTATTAACCCACAAAATTATCAAGAGCACACATACATTATTATTTCGAAAAAATTTGTTTTTTAAACTTATATGCTAAACTTAGTAAAAAATCATTTTTACTAATAATATTATCTCTAAATTCGGATGCATGTCGTCTCATCCAAACCCTCATATTCTGTCTAATATCTCGATTCATCTCTAAACATGGGATGTTATCCTCGTAGAATATTTCTATCTGGACAGTTTCGCCAGATCTAATTTCTTGAATTAAAATAATTCTATTGTTTTGACTTTTATATGATGATTTTTTCCCGTTGACAAGTAAATGTTTTATCGGAATGTTGCCCATTTCATCTTTAGCGATTATATATGTCTTAGAACGCTCATATTGGTTTTTTATGAATACTGTGTTGCCATATATTTTACAATGGATCGTTCCATCCACATCCTCTCTTTCTAAATAAGTTTTTTTTATTACGGTACCAACCCCAGTCCACTGAATATCCTTTGATACTGAATTTATTTTATCAACAAGGTCATTTATATTGTGATATCCCTCTCTAAAATTATTATGATGCGTTACAATCAAGACAGGTTTCCCTACAAACATATCAAAAACAAAATCCAAAAAATTTTCAGGATATCTTCTAAGAAATAAAGGGAAATTATCATATACCATTATGGCAGATTCGAAGAAATAAGATATTTCCAGGCTCTCTGACTTGTCAACAGGGATAGCATCAGTATTCACAGCAGCCAAATAATTATTATTTTTTAATACCTGCATCGCCATGGTAGAAAATCTACCTTGTGGAAATATCATGACCCTATCAAATTTTAAGCCGTTGATATTTTCATGACCAATCATTCTTCTGGTGGCCAATTTAACTTTGCTATTCAGCTCTTCGATATTTGCTACGCCAAACTCATTATCGGTATGGTCGCAACCATGAACACAAATCGAAAGCTTATCTGGCCTTTCTTTAAAAATATCCGCAACCTCCTTGCTTGTCCTTTTGAAATTCCACGGAATGAACGCAACAGACGTGGAGAAATTATGCTTATCTATCTCGCGAAGCAGCTCACGGTAGTTAAGAAAGCCGTAATCTTCCTTAAGCAAAGGGTCGTCTATAATTAAACTTGCATAATTCATATTAGTGTGCCAGCATCGATCCTTAAAAACATATTTAATGAACATCATTTCCGGTACAATTTGAGAAAAAAACTCCTGAGTATTACTCACGCTGAATGACTTTGTGTTAACATCCAAGATGCGATTATTAGCTATAAGAAAAAGAGCGCATTTTCCGATGTTCATTTGCACAAAAAAGGGATGGTTATCTATAGATATAAGATTGAAAACTTCTCCTGATCCACTTTTAATACTAAATTTATAATCAGTTTCATTGTTGATTGGACCAAAAGTCAACCCCGCAAAGTGCTTACAAATATCACTAAAATCTTTGTTAACTTCGTACTGATAATCGCAGTTCTTAAAACTTGACACTGACTCAATTATTCCACCTGTAAGATAATTAAGTGCTTTAATATTCGAATCGGTCGGAGAAATATTATATATCAACAGATAAGAGATGTTATCGAATAAAAAACCTTTTAAGGTGTTGTCATTTCCATCATAAAGGAATTTCGCGATGGTCTTATAATTTAATAATACACACGGGTCATCATCTCGAAAGTGCTGCCTTAATTGACCAGACCTTAAAATATCAATACTTAAATGTATAAACCTATACTTTATTCCAAAAAAATCCAGGAGTTTGGCTAAATTTAAATCATCGCCTTCTGGTTCTTTTGAACACAATATTAGAGCTTCCGATGGCATAACAATTATTAGCTGGGGCTATATTATTTTATTGTTCGTAAGCCTCTTTTGAAACCCCCATAACCGGTTGTAGCAGTTATTGGAACTGTTATTTTAGCAATAGGTATTTACGTGGCATCCTTGTCAAATTCTTATTTAAATGCTTTTAATCTTTCTCAGGATTAGCCACTAAAATTACTAGTTCATGAGCGAATCTATTAGCTCGATATATCGCTCTCTCATAATTGCCCATCGTATCTTCTGATAGTGCTGGAAAGCTTTCTCTGCCTGTAATAGACGTTTCTGAGTATCCAGGTATAGTTCAAAAACTCTCGAAGCAAGCCCATCTACATCCTTAGATTCAAAGTAAGAAATAGCACTCTCGGGAAAATACTCTAAGGTGGACTTTAATCTCGTAGCTACCACAGGCGTCTTCGTACATACGTACTCTGCTAATTTATTTGAGAAAGAATAATCAATGAATACGTCCCTAATTGTCGGCAATATCCCTATATCAGCCTGATTGATGTATTGAGGGATTTCTTCCCTTGGCACCCGGCCCATAAAAATAACATTACGGCAAACACCAAGCTGCTCTGCTAATTTTCTCAAATCACCTCCTTCTGACTCGTTCCCAAAGATATGAAGCTTCAAGTGAGGAATTTGATCCTTTAGTTTAGCTACTGCTTGAATAGCTAATTCCAGCCCGTAAAGCGGGGTGAGGGTACCATGGTACATTAAATTAAAATCATTGGAATTACTGGATGAAGGTAGATAATTAGCATTGAATAATCTATCATCAGCACAATTCATGATAACAGTTGGAACCGATTTGAATTTGCACCTTTTGAGCAATAAACGTTTGATAGGCTCATTAATTACAATTACCGCATCAGCGAAACGTACACTTATTTTTTCAAGCAGCTTAAGTAGCTTGATTAAAGAATGAGATATTCCAACGTTGAACTTCGACATGTAAAATTCCGGCATGATCTCGTGCATATCCAGGAGAAGCTTTGCACCGAAGATTTTGGGAATTATGCCTGTAAAAATAATAAAGTCTGGTAGAGTGTGAAATTGTATTACATCATAGCGCCGTTTGAAATAAAACTTAGTAACGGCAAATAATGCCAGCAGGAAAAATAAAATATAAGCTGACATATATCTAATGGTACTAGAACCTCTGTATTTAGACAATGGAAGGTGGTATACATTAACACTATTCACCACCTCCAAATTTGCGTGTCCCCTTTCTCTCAGACAGAAACAGTCCACCCTCATATCCTGCTGCGCAAGCGCTTCTGCTTCTTTCGGAACTCTTGCATCCTGAGAGTAATACGCGTAGGCTACCATGCAGATTTTTTTCATCGAAGTGCTCTGTTCCTCAAAAAATACTTTCTGCTTGGGTCTGTAACCAATGCAGGATGTTACAAATTTGTTCCGCTGCTTTGCCATTGCCATATATTGACTCTGGACTCACGTCCCGCCGTCTATGACGACACCTGACACTCTCAATAATTCGTTGTTTGTCCGCTCCAGCCAAAATATTCCAACCTGATTCTACCGTCTCCACCCATTCAGTTTCATTACGAAGTGTAATACACGGCACGTTAAGCCAGTAAGCTTCTTTTTGAACACCACCAGAATCTGTAAGTATCATCAGGGCATTATTTTCAAGAGCTACCATTTCAAGGTAGGATACGGGCTGTATGACTCTAACGCAATTGAAAAAATCCAAGCCAAGTTTTTTGACATATTTAACCGTGCGTGGATGAAGAGGTAGAACCACGGGACAATCCGCAGTTGCTACTTCGTTAAGTGCTTCAAAAATATGAGTTAGCCGAGCATTATCATCAGTATTTTCCGCACGATGCACAGTCGTCAAATAATATGATTTCGACTGAATTGCTAATCCCTCCAGTACTTTTTGTTCAACAGGCTTTGTCCTTTTTGCATAAAAAAGTATGCAATCGTACATTACGTCACCGACATGGTGAATACCTGCTGAAATTCCCTCTTTTACCAGATTGTTGACAGATGTTTGTGTTGGACAAAACAGTATATCTGAGACATGATCCGTCACTACACGATTTATCTCTTCAGGCATTTTTCGGTTGAAAGAACGCAACCCAGCTTCAACATGCGCAACAGGAATGTGCAGCTTAGCTGCTGCCAGGGCGCCAGCTAATGTTGAGTTAGTGTCCCCATATACAAGACAGCAATCAGGTTTTTCTTTTATGAGGACGGCTTCGATCTTCTGTAACATTTTGCCGGTCTGCTGGCCGTGTGAGCCGCTACCGACACCAAGGTTATAATTCGGCTCTGGAATATCAAGCTCCTCGAAGAACACCTGGGACATATTCTCATCATAGTGCTGGCCGGTATGGACAATAATTTCAACTATTTCTTGATTAGAGCACTTTTTATTATGCTCAAGAATCGCTCGGCTCACCGCCGCGGCTTTTATGATTTGAGGTCTGGCTCCAACAACACTGACGAGTTTCATCTTCTTTTGAATCTCAATAAAGGTTAGGACTTTCCAATTCTCACCTCACTTTTTTTAACAATAGATGAGACAAAGCACAAAACATAGTAGCCTGTCCCCAGCGCACCATGGGGATCCTGACCTTTTTCCACCGCAGCTTTCTATAATAAAAATAACCGCTTCTGTTCTGCATATTTCTAATTGTCCAATCCGCCACCTTCAAGCCCAACTTCAATGAAGAATCATCGTATTCCGAGAAATATGATAGTGTGTCAATGGCTTGAGATGCACACTGTATGTCAACTACATATTGTCGGTTAAAGTAGTACTTTGGCTTGCCAGACTCCTTGAAAAAGTTCTCAATATAGAACTTAAAACCTTTATGTAGGCACTGTTCAAATGATCTGTCATTTGTATAATCTAAGTAGCACTTCAGACTATCAAGGTTGTAGGCCGTATGCCAGTTGTCTATCCAATGGTATTTTGGTTCTTCGCCATAGAACCACGCTCCATTGGGCAATTGTCTCCCACATGTGTATTGCACTGCACTTTTTGCAACATGAAAAGCTACCTCGTCACATGAGTATTTAGCTGTTCTTGCAAGCATAGCAGCAGCAAGCATGTTTGCATTATGAACAGAACTTTGCGCGAATAGATCATAACTTATACAAGAGCCATTTTCCGTATCTTCACGAGGCAGGTCTTTCAAGATAAAACTGCAAATGCTAATAGCCACATCTAAATATTTTTCATCCCTTAAGTATTCATATGCATCAAGAAAAGCTTGTCCTGTTATACTAGTTGTCACCGGATCAGGTGTATATTTTGGTGTCTGGCCTCCTCTGGATGCATGATCAAAACTAAGCCCCCAGCAATATCCTGAATACCCAGGAGAATAATTCTCGATCAACCAATTTAGGCAATAATTTGCTTTTTCTTTATATTCTATATTTTGTGTCAATATCCACATTCTAAGATAACCACGTGCTAACAACCCCATTCCAGAAGCGGATTTATTCACCTTTACACCAAGCAATGGCCGAATATTAAACGGACATCGTAAAACACCCTGTTCTAATACCCTCTCTGCAAAGCAGGTGCCGAAGGTTAAGGCTCTCAAATAAGATGTTATACCATCATAAGGTTCGTATCCTTCATATTTATGATCTTGCAACCACTTTTCTAATGCAATGACACTCTGTTGTATTTGCCGAGTAATATTTGTCCTCATATTTATAAAGATACCACTGCTTTGGTTTTTCACGTAAGATGACATCATTTAACCTTATTATTCTGGATTAACTACTCAGCACTGTTCTAAATATCGTCTCTAACCGTGATACAGCATCAGAAGCTAAAAAGTGCGATTGCGCATATTTGTAGTTGAAAAGAGAAATTCTGCTGTGTAAGTTCCTGTCTAAAAGCAACTTATCAAGCAGATCCGAGAAGGTCTTCGGATCAAGACTTTCGGTGATAAAACCCATCTTACCATGGTCAAAGAAATCCTTCAAACCACCTTCAAATCCGCTAATCCTTCTTGCTCCTGCGCTTCAAAAGCGACTCAAAAAAAATATTCATCTGTTTAATACGGTGCTCAAAAGAAAGGATATCGTAAGCTACTTTAAGAGAATCAAAACAATCAGAATTAAACTCCGACCGATTTACTAGCAAGCGTTTAAAAAGAGAAACATATGCTTCAGCCGTATTGTTACAAAGCCAGCCCAATTTATAATCCTGAAATAGATGTTTAAAGTCACCAGTTGGATTGGTTACGATCGGCCTGTTAAGACTCAGATAGTCTCCAACCTTATTGGGCCATCGCCCAGCATTCCTGGGTATGTTTGGGTAGGGCAACACAAATAAATCACATGAACTCATCAAATAATTATACCTCTCAAATTCAGGCCATCCACAAAATAAGAGGGTCTCTTTTTTAAAATATTGCGACACTTTTTGAGAAACATAAGCTTCATCACCTGTCATAAGAAGCCTGAGTCCCTGGTGTTCACTTGCTAATCGCTGAAAAGCAAGAAAGAAAGGAAGATTATCCTCGTGATCGTCAGCAGACACATTTGACATACCAACAATGAATTCACCCCCCGATAAACCAGATATCCTGCGCGCTTCTGCAATCCCATAAGCAGTAAGTTTTCGAGCTTCAGAGGCTCCATGCAAAACAATTACGTTCTTATGCCAGGGAATACGTTTTTTAAGCTCATTAGATATGGCAATAACACCATCACACAGGCGCTTCGATGGAAGTTCGAGAAGTGAATCGTATGACCCAATTATTCTTCCTATAATCCCTTTGCGTAAACTCGAAATCCCTTCCTTACCAAACCACTCCCACCACTCATCGATAATAGCAGTATGACAAAACTTCGACATTAATGCTGGTAATAGTGCTGCTGGACGATGTGCAGCAAAGAGAGAGACAATGTCATACCTTCCCGTTAAAACCAACCAGGACTTATAAAAACTATCCATCATTCCAAAGCCACCTTTTGAGAATCTAGGAAACAATGGTGAAGGAGCAAACTTAATCTTGACATTTGGACAAACCATTTCTTGCGACAAATTTATTTTTTGAGGAAAAACAAGAGTTACGTCATTTCCAAGATCACATAATAACGAAGCATTCTGTAACATGATTCTGTGAGCAGCACTTCTATTGCTTTCGAAGATGGAAAGGATGAGAATCTTCATGGTACTACTTCAAAAAACTAAGAGCGGTTCCTCTTGACAATAGCAATCATGTCAAAAAGCAGAGATATTACGTTGGCACAACTCAATGAAAAAATCCTCAACTATTCATCAAAACATTAATAATCTTCACTAATTTTGGCTTGACTGCCTGCAAGGAGTAACGCTTCATAAATAAATCGAAGGCAGATTCTGTATGATCAATCAACCCGGCACTGATGGCCAACATAATGCTTTTGAACTCTTGAGGTTTATCCACAATACAAATAGAATTCCTATCATTTGGGATTCCTTCAGCTCCTTTGCTTGTAGCAATAAGTTGAGTTTTTAATGCCATTGCTTCAAGACATTTCAATCTTGTCCCGCTACCGTGTAATAGAGGAATAATAGATGCTTTGGCGCCGGCAATATAAGGCACCACATCAGCCACCATTCCAGTAGCTGAAATATTTCTTGTATAATATCTATGCCGATACTTGGCCAAAGCTTTCTCTGAACCTCTCCCAACCAGTAATATCTTAATCCGTTCGCTTAATTCTTCATCCCACACGTATTCGAGAAACCATTTCAGTCCATTATCATTCATAAAAACATTAAAGTTTGCACTAATGACAAAATAATCAGACTTGGTATTTGAACATAATTTGTACATAGATTCATCGAGAAAGTTTGGTACGACCGAGATTTTTTCCGAATCAACAAACTTTTCATGGTATATCTTGTCTTTATCAGATACCACTAACAAGACATCTGCCTGGTTAAAAAATCTTCTCTCGTGAAACTTCTTTGAAAGATAATCCAAAAACAAGTATGCGCGCATCAAAGGATTTTTTGGCTTCCTTTGTTTTGCGAGGTCAGCTTGAGAATTATGAGTTCCGTATATGACAGAAATTCCCCGTTTCTTGAACCAAGTGATAAGATGTCCCATGAACCAAAAATCTAATACAACAATGTCAATTGGATTTTTCTTGTGAATGAGTTCAAAAAGCCTAAAAGCCTTCCTGTCACTAAAGTGATGATAAAATAGCCCGTAGATTGGATACTCGCGAGGAAATTTGTGCTCGTAAAAAACCACATTTTCTAAATTATAATTTCGAAAATCAACACCGTCTGGATTTGGAAAAACTGCTGAAACCTTATCACTAATCTGGGAAAGAGCTCTCAACAGGCCATAAGCTCTAATCTGTGCGCCCCCATTAATTGGAAAAGGTGGAATACGAGTAACATATAGAATGTGCATAACTTTACTTCGCTTTTATGAACTACTCAATACCTCATCCCATATATAATTACTAAAGATATCCACGCATCGATCCCTTTAAAATAAAAAAGCGAACCTCGCAACATCCTGAAAAAAGCATTCGCTAAACACACACAATATTCTATATGACCTGGAAAAAAAGCAAGCCTTATGGAGCTTTTTTATAAAGCATCAAACTAAATTTTTCGGAAGCATTTCTGCACAAAAAGATAAATTTATGTTTAAAAAACCCCCCGATATACCGGCCATACTTCCTCGTAAGAAATTTTATTACAGCTATACTATTATTATTATGTTTAACTGCAAGAACCAAAGAAGCCTTAAACCAATAAATTGACTTACGTGTAGTCAAAGTCTTAATCAATCTTATAAAACTGCCACCATGCAGTATTCCTGTATTTTCTACATCGTTCCAAATAATACAATCAAGACATACATAAGCTTCTATGCCATTTCTTTTTGCTCTTAATATAAAATCGATATCACCATAATATTGGGGAAAGTTCATCTCGTCCCAGTACCCGATCTTCTCAAATACAGAGCGATGAATCAACGTTCCCATTCCTCCAAGCCAATCAACTCGATAGCAATTTGTACCAACTTTATTATTCCTTTTTAGTTGCATAACGTCCCTATACGCACCATACTTCCCTGATTTTCCATTAAAGTATCCGCCCATTTCCCAAATTTCATCGCTTCCAAGAACGTGCAATTTAGAACCGACTATGTTTAGATTGTTCTTAACAGCACAGAGAACAATTTCATCTAAGAAATTCTCGCTAAAAATGTTATCATTATTAATCAGAAGAATATATTCCGTTCCATTAGCAACGGCATATTTAGCTGCCAAATTAACCGCTCCCGACCACCACAAATTACCGTTTCCTTTGAGGATGTTAATCTTAGGATACTGTGCTTTCATCCATTCGGATGTTCCATCAGTTGAACCATCATCAACAATAATAATACTAACACTATCCTTATAACGACTATTGTTGACAGCAATAGACAAGGACTTTAGGCATTTCTTTGTGTAATCCAAACCGTTATGTACAGGACAAATTATCGATATCATACGCATCTTGTAATTAAATTCTTTGCATTTTCATTATCATATTCAAACCGAAGTGTGATTTATGTTAACCGCATTTCCAACTGCTTTATTTTCAATATAACAGAAATTAGAAATATATAAATTATTGTCACGTTAGTATAGAAAATAGCAGTTGGCCAAACAATATTTTTAACTATCTGGACAGCCATAAAGCTTATTAGGACTATGCCTATTTCATTCTTAAATTTAAAGAAGACAAGGTACCCTAATTGAATCGATTTAACATATAGCAATATGAAAAGAATGAATCCTAACAAGCCATAAAAGAGCCATACTTGTAAGTATGCATTATGTACAAATAAGCCATGCTGCCATGCTGCTGATTCAAACCTTTTTATTTTCTCGTGCCCAAAAGGAGTAATCCCTAACAGCCAGTTATTTTTAACATTGTACCATGCATCTTTAATCTCAGCCCTATGACCTGTATCAGTTCCATATTGCGAATCGAATCGAGGACTTACTAACGTTAGACTCGTTAATAAACGACCAACGTAGTAATTATCCGTTATTTCATCCGGTCCGACAAAAAGAATGGAACCCATCATCAATGCTATTAAGCAACACACACCGGCAACTTTTTTAACCAAATCCACCTTGTTAAAAAAATAATGAAAAAACAAAATAATACCTGTTGCCACCAACACCTCAACCCAGAAATATCTTCGAAAAGAAAAAATGCATAAACAAAAGGATGTGGTTATACTTAATATGTGTAATATTCGATATTTCATGCTCTCATTTTTGGTGAATAATAATCTAACTAACGCAATTATAAATAATAAAACGAAAAAATCTGCAATATCATTCTCTGTCCCTAATCTTGTTCCCCATCCAAAAAGACCGGCACGGCCAAAACCTAACAGATATTTAATGATTGAATAGAAGCATCTGCATAAAATGATTATCTCCAACGCTGTTAAAATATTGAATAATTGCTTTCTATTCCTATCTTTCAAAAAAATATCTTGGACGTATAAGACAACAACCAGATATACAAAAAATATCATAATCGGCGCCACTCCGAGACCCTTTAGAGTAATGCCCTTCATATAGACTGCAAGATATACTAAAATGTTGACGGGGATAAAATACATCCAGAAGATATCTTTTAAGTAGTTTCGCTCCCCTAAAATATTCCTATCATTATTTGGGCCTAGTTTTACGTAAAAAAGTATCAAGAAAAACAGCATAGCAAACAAATGATAAATATTAGCTTCTCCGAAGAGTAATATCTTATCAAAACGTAATATTTCACCTGTAGAGATCTCTGGAAAAGGAAACCAGCTATTTGACGTGTTAATACAAACAAATAAAAGGCTGTACACTAGAATATCTGAAATACTTATTCTTTTCATCATTTATCCTCTGTTAAAAGTAATTTATATGATGCGCTTTTGTTATGTTGATCGATCTCTTCCCCGTAGGCATAAGGTTAGCTTCTTATGAATTCCCCATTAAGTGTCGTTGTCAACCACTCAATATTGCCCAGAAAGGCATGTATGGTTTACCTGAAACCATTCTACCAATCATGGCACAAACACGGTGTTTTCCACTCGTAATCGCTCCATCAGTTATTTCTATCGGTTTTGTTTTAAAAAGCGTTTCGATCTCTTCATCTGCCATGGATCGAAGCGATTCATAATACTCTGAAGTGTAGAGAAGCGGACTACATTTCTTTTTGATGTATTCATTAGCTTTGCTATAAGTCACTACACCATGTTTGAACTGGTACTTTATACAGTATATGAAAAAATTATTACCACTTTGCCAAAAACGCTGGTCCATGTTTGCAGGGTCATAAAAAGGCTTTGATACGTCTGTTTCTTTAATTTGCGGAATTAACTTTTGCAAACCTTCGCCACTCTTAAGGTATTGTACAATCTCACCAATTCGCCTGTATTTACCCTTACAAGTTATTATGTCTAAGTGTGGCTTTCTCCACCTCCAATTAAAAGAATCATCGGGTTCGATCAAAGTCGCCAAGAATTCCGCCTCAGATACTTTCTTATATTCTATTCCTGCTGCTTTCAATGCCAGCCGAAAAACTACACGAAAACCATGTGGAAAATCGTTGGCTACCTTCCACATAGCTCTCCTATAAAAAGCAATGTAGCTCGAAGGTTTAATAATTCTCTTAAGAACAGTTGAACAGCGATAAAATATGCTTGGTTCGTACATATATCTTAGCAGTTCTTTGGCATCCCCTGGTACAGCAAATGTCTTACCTAAACAATTGATAGAATCAAAAGAAGTGAAGTGTTTTTTCGGAAACCACTTATTAGCATAACCAATCTTCCGACCTTTATCTTTAAATAGACACACATCGATATAGCAATCATCTCGTATAAATGAAATGATATCTGAGTTATTGCGAATCATGGCAAATCCCATTTCTATCAACTTGGGATGTATTCTATTCTCCACGATTGATCGATCTCGCTCCCACACTCCCACATCATCATCATGATCATCAAGTAAAAAACCATAACTATTAAGGCCTAGCAGGGTTCTTCCTTGAAGCCAAAAGTGAACTCCTGCTTCTTCAAAAATCAAAGCCAAATCAACCAAATTTATGTTTCGTACTGGAATCGCTTTATCAAATCCCCGATTCTGCCACAAAAACTTATTTACCTCGAAGTCATATTTGCACCATTCACCATGCAACTCATTTTTGTAAGGGGCCATAGTTTATTACCTAGTTTTCAAATAGGGTAGTGAAGCAGACATCTATGCTTCACTGTCATTCGTGACGCTATCCACCCAAGGTTGGACTATCGGTGGCAAGGCACCTTCAAAAATCTGATCAAAAAGTTTCAAGGCCAAACTGCGTGAAAAAACACCAGAGACTACATTTGGCCAAATATCAACGTCATCGCGGTTGACAATCTTGATAACGCGTAATGGTATGTTCTCAAAGTGAAGTGCACTCGAGACAGCAGCCCGATGCTGCCCAGTCCGAGCTTGCCATCGCCACTGGCCATCCTGCCGCACAAGCACAACTGCCTCTATGTCACCACAAGTACCATTGTGACGCTTTAGCCCATTCCGCTGTATTGAAACCATCAATGAGTAGAGTCTTGAGGTTTCAATACGTAACTTTTTCTCTGTCACAGGCCCACTCCACGCCCATCCATCCGAAATTGTTAGCGTCTGCCCAGCCGTACGGTTCTCTCTGACTACCGAAGCTTGATGATTCTTACGCCACTGACTGATAGACTCTTCATCCCACGGCAGTATCGCTGCCCAAGACGGCTCATTGGCGAGTTGAGGGACTTCTTCGGATTCAAGCCCAAACAGTTGAATCGCGTTTATAGGCTGAACGAGATTGTAATAGCTGGCCAAAACAGAGTGAATAGCATTTTTTTCATTAGTAGAATTCTTTAATGCAGCCGCGACAGCTCGCACGAAAGGGTGAAGCCCGCTAGGCAAGAAAGTGAATAGGGGAAGACCTCGCCCAGCAACAACCGGGGCGTCGATCAGGACTGGTTGCCTTCTGCCACGATAAAGTAGAGACCGTGGGTCATTACCCTGCGCACGTACATCCAACGGCTTGTCGTGATCCAGTCGTTGAAATCTGTATCCGTGTCTTTCCAAACCGGCATTAAGCAGGTGCTTTAGCTTGGATAACATTGGACTCATTGTACAGATTCTTCGCCCTATTTGAGCGAGAGGTCCAGATCTTGTATATGGTTGACAAAGTATGCGCTGGAACAAAGCATAAGCCAACGATGAGTGGTGATAGACGTGTGGTTGTGAAGCCTATGAATGCCACAAGCACTGAAGACAAAACAGATGTGATACATGTACCAAAGAAAACATTTCTGATACGTCCTACTCCCATCAAAAGATAGTAGGCAGGGGCACCTATAAGGCTCAAAAAACTGCCTATCAACATAATCCGAAAAGTCGCAGGAAGAGTTTCCACAAATCTTTCCCCGAGCCAGACTTTGAGCAGTATCGGTGCCAGGATCATCAGAACCGCATAAATGGAGGTGCCAAAAAGAAAGATCAGCCTCATTGACCGTCGGTATATCTGCGATATTCTCTGCCGTGCAAGCCCTTCCATATCGCCACTAAGCCTACTTATCTCTGGCATCAAGGCCCGAAGGCCGGCCTCAATCAATCCCCTGACCTGCATACTGCCGGTGAAGGCGACCTCGTAAACTGGCAACGAAGCAACACCTGCATAGCGTGAGAGCATCAACTTATTGAACGGGCTAGCAAGCATACGGATCGCCGAACTGCCGAATACACCGCTGCCGAAAGACAGAAGGCGCCTGCCGTACTGACTGTCCAGGTTTCCTATCCGGAATATGCGCAGTGGAGCAATCCAGCGGATGCAAATAAAAGTTACAATATGAATAAACACATATGAAAGCGCGTTTCCAATAATCAGGCTTTCAATACCCCGACCGCTGTAAAGTAATCCAGCCGTAACACCCAAAGCCACGATTCGGCTGATTGATTGGATGTAGTTGGACAAATCCATGCGTCCCAGACCCGAAAGTGTAGATTCAAACGCATGAACTATGAAAACGTAAATACTCAAAGTGCAGACATAGGGTAATAACCACGAAACAATTCTCGCATTCTCATCGCTTAATTTGAACGCTGCGATAATCTGACTTTTCAAAGCCAATATTACTACCAGCACAACTGTGCCGCTGAGGCACAGTAAAGCAATCGCCGTTACAATATAACTTTGGACTCCCTTAATATTATTACGGCCATACTCTTCGGCGACCAGCTTTATAACCGCCTGGTTTATACCGAGATTACCAAATTGGGCAAATGCAAGTGTCAATACAGTACCCAGAACCAGCCAAACACCGTAGGTTTCGTATCCAAGAAAATGCAAGTACATTGGATATGCAATGGCCATCACTACAACATTGATAATTATAGCCATCGTACCAGAAATCATATTAAGACGGAGCTGTGAGGAAAACAACTTTCTAATCATAAAACAGCCATTAGCAATTATTTGTTATAGTATGGCAATCCGGCGGACAGACGACAAAACTTCTGTCTTCTGTCATCTGGTGGTTTTCAATCTTCTGCGAAGGTCAGTTAGTAAAGTCGAAGAAAATATTTCCCTGCCGGTGGTCAATTCCATTTAGTGCGCCAAGTCTTTAGCAATCTCTACTATGCCGCCGCCGTTTTTTAGTGATAAAGTAGCAGCCTCAAGCACTTGAACCACTTTCAGACCTTCCAGGCCGCTTGACTCTGACTTCGCTCCGGTTCTGATGCAGTTGAGAAAATGCTCGCATTCCTCTTTCAAAGGCTCGACCAATTTGAGGAATGGAGCATACATGCCCCCATAATGGTAGGAATATTGAAACTCAGCGTAAGTATCATAGTGAGGAGGTATTTCTACCCGCTTGTCGTATACTTTTATCTTCTCTATTGGTTCCAGATCATCGTAAACAAGCATCTTCTTCCTGCCTATGAACATCGTCTCACGAACCTTATTAGGATCGAGCCAGCTACTCTGGATCGTAGCAAAAGCTCCATTGGTGAATTTCAACGTCATATTGGTCACATCTTCGATTCCCTCAGTAACGTGGTACTTTCCCTGACAATTAACCGATACAGGACATGCGTCCAAAACATAGAGAATAATAGAGATGTCATGAGGCGCAAGATCCCATGCCACATTAATATCTTTTTGGAACAGACCAAGATTTAAGCGCCTGGAACTGATGTACTGAATTTCTCCGAGCTCGCCTAAAGCAACAATTTCCTTGACTTTCCTGACGGGAGTGGAGAAGATAAAAGTGTGCCCGACCATGAGCGTTAACTTATGACTGTCGGCCAATTCTATCAATTCCTCACATTCCTTTACCGAACTGGCCATCGGTTTCTCAATCAGGGTGTGTTTCCCAGCTTGCAGACATTTCTTGGCCATCTCAAAGTGTAAATAAACAGGTGTGGCTATCGCAACCGCGTCAATACTAGAATCTCTGACTACATCATCAAATTGTCGGGTAATTTCCGTATTAGGATTGAGCTTTTTGATATGTGCCAGCCGGTCTGAGCTAATATCACAAACCGTCTTTACTTTGCACCCCGAAAGGGTACTAAAATTACGAACAAGATTTGGCCCCCAGTATCCACATCCTATAACTGCAACGTTAAGCATTTCACCGCCCCCCTTAAATGCGTTACTTTTTTCTCCACAAGTCACTGATAATTTGAGAAATAATTGCAAATGGCGTCTTAAATAAAATCTTCAAATCGATCCAAAAAGATTGCCGTCTGGCATACTGAATGTCCAGCCGTACCATTTCAATAAAGCTAAGCCGGTTCTTTCCGCTGACCTGCCAAAGACCTGTCATACCAGGAAGGACATCAAAGCGTCTATAATGCCAGGGCAAATATTCCTCCACCTCGTAAGATATGGCAGGACGGGGACCAACCAAGCTCATCTGACCACACAGTACGTTAATCAACTGTGGCAATTCATCAATACACAACCTGCGAAGTACATTGCCAAACCGAATCCTCTCCCGATGATTGCTTAGTTTAGTCATCGGCCTATCAGTATCCGCACCATTTTTTGAGCCATTTATCAGTTTGGTAATATATTGTCTATGTTCCGCGGCGTCGGTGTTAACCTTCATAGTTCGAAATTTCCACATAGTAAATGCTTTGCCCATGTACCCCACTCTCTTCTGTTTGAAGAAAACAGGCCCGTCAGACACAGCCTTGATCAATAGGGATACAAAGAAAAATAAAGGAGTCAAAGCAATAAGAGCCACTATTGAGAACAATATGTCAAAAGCGCGCTTCCACAATTGGAACGGTTGGATGTAGGACGGCTCAAGCTCTCGTGGGATATCAACCAGTTGTTGGGTGCCAAGCACACTGCTATTATGACTACGATGGTCGGCAAATATTGAATAGCTTTGTGATACTCCCACATCCCATTGGGGGAAAATATCTGCAAAACAAAGCTGAGTGTAATGCCCATTGCCATTGGAAGACAGCTTAGATGGATAAGTGTAAACAGTGTATTTAGGAGCTGAAGCTTTAGCCTTGACCACCTCACAGACACTATCGGCAAACCTCCAAGCGCCAATATTAGGCGTGTCCGGCAAAACAACGCCTATATGCTCATTGTCAAACCATCCAGTTTCATCGCTCTCGCGAACGCGATTGACAAGTAAATGGGTAAAATAATGAATCTGAAAGGTATCCCCCGCTGCATCGCTTATTTCGAAGATAACAAGCGAAAATTGATGTGCATTGCGGTCAGCTCGAGCCTTTTCACGCTCAAGTATAATGTGAAACTGTTCAACTGAGCAGACGCTTCCTCGGCCTTTTACCTGCTTCAGACAAACTCTATGCCTCGGCAGCGCCAACAGCCTTGGTACATCCATCACCCTTCATCTCCTCCTCCAACCTCCTTATTGCCTTTTTCACATCCTCCTTTGCTATCATTCCAGTCTCTGGTGTTATCTATCTTTGCTAAATTGTACATTTTGCGCACACACCATTGACCGATTTATCTTAAATTCACAATAATAGAACTTACACTTTTTGTCAAGTTTTTTCCTATTTTTTCAAGATTTTCCCGGTAATTCTAAGGCTGAAAAACTAAGCTCTTTATATACAATGACTTATAAATCTCGAACGGCTACTACTTGCACAAACTCTTGGGTTAAATACCGAAACGGAGCCAAAACAGACCTTTCAAAAAGCTTTTTTTTCAACGACTCTGTTTGGTTAGCCTCCTCGCCTACTAAGCAGTCCAATCAAGTTGCTTCTTTGACACTCCAGTATTCTCGAATTTCTGCCTTTTCAGCGTTATCCCTTTAGCTTGTACAAAGAACAACAAACGGATATTGCATAGCTGTGCCGTTTACAATGTCTTGTATAACCAGCGTGGGATATAGAAACGTCTCTTGTTGATGATAGCTCCGATGATATTGGCTTTCGACTGCACCAAAAGCTCCTTGGTCCTCTCTACCACTTCCCAGCAAGATCGCTCTGCTTCTATAACTAAACCGACGCCATCGCAGAGTCTAGCCACCCGAAGCGTCCAGCTCGCCTCGTTCACGGCTGGCAAGTCTATAACCACAAACTGATAATTTTTCTTTATTGAATGCAGTAGGCTGGTAAGTCTCTCTGAATCGAAGATTTCTGAGAGATTGCCGTTTATGTTGCCTGCTGAGAGAATATGGAGATTCTGTACTGGTGATGGAACAACGACACTATCAAAACTCTGGCCATCTGTGAGAATGTCAGACAGTCCAGGTGAAAGCCTCGACTCAAAGAACCGATGTATGGAAGGATGTCGAAGGTCTGCATCAATAAGTAGGACATCTCCATCGCCAGGGCGTGTCAGCACTCTGGCAAGGTTTGCTGCGACTGTGCTGGCACCTTCATCATCGTGTGAACTCGTAATGGCCAGCACTCGCGGTACTTTTTTCGAGCCGCCGGAACTCAACAGCAGCCGCTCCTTAAGAGCCTCGTAGTGTTCTTTGACGCTCATAGGGATATCCCACCTAGCTTCAGAAGAAATCCTGTTGTCTTGAACACGCGGGATGCAAGCAATGGCTGGCAGTTGCAGCTTTTCTTCTACCTCTTCAGGAATCTTGATAGATTGATCTAAGTACTCAGAGACGAACGCTATAGCAATTCCACCAAAAATGCCTAATAACAGACCTAATAGCAGATTGATTGCCTTCCGGGGCCGAACCGGCTGTACAGGAAGTGTGGCCGGCTGTACTACATTGATGTTTGAGATTTTTCCCGTCTCAAGAGCGTCGTCGATCCGGGCTTGTTCGAGGTTCTCGGAATATTTAAGATAATTGTTTTCCTGCATTTCTACATCCCGCGTCAAGCTCGCGAATTTGACACTATTATCAATCAGAGATTTTAGCTCCGTTTTTGCATGTTCTAACTTACTCTTCAGCTCGTTAACTTTGGCCTGCAGTGATGATACGGTTGCTTGTTCGGTGAGCGTCGCCGACTTTACCTCCTGGTAAGTCGCATTCAATCCTTTAGTAAGTGTGCCGCGTGCCTGGCTTTCCTTGTCAAGCAGTGCCTGTGCCGCTGCAATTTGCCGACGGACATCCTGCACCTGTCGGCTGTCCGGCTCAAACTTCGACACAAGGTCTTGCTCTAAGAGTTGAAGCTCATAGAGCCGGGCACGCATCGTGTCAGCAGCGGCATTTGGAAGGCCCACCGTCGCTCCTGTCACTACTAAATCCGGTGTTTCAACCAGGTTCTTCTGTAACTGCTGTACCTTTGCCCTGGAAGCAGCTAACTCAGACTCTGCACTATCTATCCCAGCCTGTAAAGTGCCGATGCGACCCAAAATGACCCCTTGCTGCTCCTCTAACGAGGAGATACCGGTCTGGTTCATCAAATCACGAAGCTGGTTCTCAGCTTCTACAAGCTTGCTTCGCAATTGGTTCGATTCCTTAGCGAAGAATTGATACGACCCGGGCGTCCGATGCACATCGATGTGCTTTTCAAGATAGCAAGCTATGAATGAGCTTAGCACTTTCTGAGCCAGTTGAGGACCTTTCGCCTCATAAGTGATTCTGATGATCCAGCTCGCCTCTTGGATCTCGACCCCCAAGTTATTCATAACGCTGAGCACAACAGCGTCGCGGTTGTTCAATGACGTGGTCAAACCCAACCGTTCCAACAGACCCTTGCGTGGCTCTTCAAGCTGCGATATGAATGCTTCCAGCCCAACGGAATCCACTACCTTTTCAGCAATCTCCTGGCTCTTGAGAATCTCCAGCTCGGTGTTGATCTCACTTTCGCGAGACTGAGCCACTGGAATAATCGTACCGGTCGTTGCCGTGGGGTCCAAGGTCACGGTTTCACGGCCGAGCCGAACCAGCAGTCTGGCCTCCGAGCGGTAGATTTCATCGCTGAGAAAAGTAACTACAGCTACTATGACGATAACGGCGAGAAAAAACAGGATCACTTTCCACTTGTTCCGAAAGAAGGTGTAATAAAGGTCCCGCAGCGATCTTTCGCGGGGCCTTTCTTCAAACTCGATTATCTTATCTGCCATTTGCTTTTCCCCTTTCTAAAATTAACGCAATGAACTATCAATCAGTATCTAGAACGATAACCAATCGTGGTATCGCCACGTGTTTGCGTTAGGTACAAGCCAATTTCTGGTAAGATCTTATTTATGTGTTGGTCAACCCACTGGCCAGCCCTGGTGATCTTGGTTCTTGGAACATACACGATATCTTGTGGCTGCAAATAAAATGGTTGTGAGCCTTTACCTTTTAAGGCATCTCCCAAATCAACTGAGTATGCGTATCGCTGACCGTCCAGATGGCGAATAACAATCACGTTCTTGAACTCAGCTTCCGGCAAAATGAATCCACCGGATTCCATAATCGCTTCCAGCACATCAATTTCCGCCGGCATGTCTATGACTCCTGGCGTAATTACCTGGCCTCCAACATATACACGGCGGCTCACCATGAACCGAACTATAACAGCGATCTCCGGCTTTTTTAAATGAGGCATGTACAGTTTCAGCAGCTCTTTTCGAAGGCCAGATGGGCTCTTTCCTCGAACGTCGATCTCTCCAATCAACTGAAGCGATATCTTGCCGTCGGGACGCACCGTCTGAGTAATATCAAGCTCTGGCGTATAATAGAACTTCACCTCAATCTCATCGCCTGATTTCAAAACCACGCCCGAGGATGTTGTTGCTTCTGTCGCAGACACACCCATAAAGCTAGATTGGCTCTGCTGAATCTGATGTCGGATAATGTTCGTTAGCCTCTGATGCTCCGCCTCCGTCTCAGACATAGTCGGGGCAGTCTGACAACCCATAATTGTGCCAGCGAAAAACGCCCCCAAGATAAGGACCAACAATTTTCTCACTCTTAAATCGCGATAGTATTTCATCAGCCTACCTCCCAAAATCACACGACCTCTTTTTTAAATTTTCAACTTCGACGCGGGCAAATGCTACATTATCGTGCTATCGGAAAAGGCTGAAGTTCACGTGACACTTGCGCCCGCCGGAGAAGATAACCTCCTCACGCACAGATTTTTAATTACATCATATCATCAATTCCGGGCAAACTCCGTCCCCGTTAGTTACACTCCAACATTGAAAAAGTACCTCCTCCTGTAAGGTCAAATACATGGCTCATGCAATACACCCTTGATGTTTTCACATCTACCTAAATTCAATGAGCCTGAGGTCAGAGACATGAATCTCTCACCCATCCTTCTTTCCTCAAGATAACTACAGACAGGGTTGATAGATTTACATCTTTCTTACGACAATGTATTTCTTAGCTGCAAAATGGAAATCCATCCCCCCACGCTTGTCGCCTCCTCCTTTTAGGTGTAAAGCTTGGTCTTGTAACCAAGCTTCTAACGACCTCCACCAAATTTAGGTTTATTCTATATAATAAGTTAAAAAAAGTCAAGAAAAAAATGTGAAAATTTGACCTTTTGTGTGTGCTATTTGCATACATGACAAGGATTTATTCATCAAAAACCTGAGTTATATTAGTTTTTCGAGATCGTGGTTTTAATCAAGATAACATTGACCTTGGCCAACCTATTTGATACTTTGTTAAAAATTTGCTTTGTTGTAAGTTTTGTAAGAACCCAAGAACTACAAGTAGCTTTTTAGAAAGAATCAGCATTTCCAAAACAGATTGTAAATTATAGGAAACAAGAGCAAATGAAAGCACAAAAACAATTCTGCTCGTTTTTTGCGTTAATATTCATAGCTGTCGGGTGTGAGACGAAACCATCTACGTCATTTCACCACGCGATGACTGCTGGTGAGGAGCTGTCATCCAAGTCACTTCGTGAAGCAGCATCTGCCGGCGACATCGGCCAAGTCCAAATGCACACTTTAAGGGGTACTGATGTGAGCGCCAAAGATAAGGACGGCCAGACTGCCTTACACCTCGCAGCCAAGTACGGCCATAAGGATGTGGCTGAGCTGCTTATCGCCAACGGTGCAAATGTGAATGCTGAAAATAAGGATGGTGAAACACCTTTATACGTAGCTGCGAGGTGGGGCAAACATGAACTGTTTGCACTACTTATAGCAAAAGGCGCTGAAGTTCCTAATATCCATCTGGCTGCCTACTTAGGAGACGTTGCCAAGCTAACAAAGTTTATCGAAGAAGGCGTTAACATCAACGCCAAGGACGAGCACGGTGAGACGCCCCTACACTTTGCAGTCATTGCCGACCAAAAGAATGTGGCCAAACTGCTTATTGCCAATGGAGCCGATGTCAACGCAAAAGGCCGGTCCGGCTGTACGCCACTGCATTCCGCAGCCGGCATGGGCCAGAGGGACATCGTTGATATGTTTATTGCTCAAGGTGCTGATGTCAAAGCTAAGAGCAGATTTGGCATTACGCCTTTACACCTTGCGGCCTATCAAGGCCAGACCGAGGTCATTAAACTCCTTCTTGCCCATCACGCTGAGGCCGACGCAGCGGACAGGTATGGCTTTACACCTCTGCACCTTGCAGCATACGAAGGACAAAATGATATTGTCAAACTGCTTATTGCAAACGGCGCCGATGTAAACGCCAAAAACGATAACGGCAAAACAGCTTTGTCATTGGCCAAACAGCAAGGCCATAACAAAATCGTTGAGGTCCTTAGTATTTACATGGAAGACTGATTATCGGTCTAAGGTGAATGAAAAAAGAAAAACTATGGCAAAGAAAACAAATCTTTCCGATAAAGAATTGTCTGATACTGCAAAACAGAAAGCAGGTGTTATAAACGTTCGGATAATTTCTCCCTCGGAGGTGGAAACTGTTGCCTGGGTGCGATTGAAGTGTCAGTTTGGATGTGATGTTTTCAGCCAATGCCTCGTTTGCCCTCCCTTTACACCATCACCAGATGAAATGCGTAAGGTTCTGGATTCTTACAGCCGAGCGATATTGATACACTTCGATAGAGAAGCAGACGTAAAAACAATAGTTGCTGAACTCGAGCGGGAAATTTTTCTTCGCGGCGTCTGGAAGGCTTTTGGTCTTGGTGCCGGTCCTTGCCCTTTCTGTAGAGAGTGTAACGTAGAAGAACAACGGTGTCGGCATCCTGAAAAGGCCCGCCCGTCGATGGAAGCTTGCGGAATCGATGTTTTCTCTACCGTGAAAAAGGTAGGCCTGCCTATAGAAGTTGTGCGAACAACCCGTCAATGTCCCAATTTTTACGGGCTTATACTCGTTGATTAAGCTCCGGAACCTTTGATTGTCAGCGAATCGCCGTAGTAATTCGTGAAAAAATTTTAGAAGTTGATAGTATAAGGCTTATCGAGCCTATTTAATACAGTTTCCATTCTGGTAAAAAGGAGATGCGAATGCGTGCATTGAAGATATGCTTGTGGATAGCCGGTCTTGGGTGCCTGCTGTCGGTACCCGGAATGTTCTTGCCCATTGGGCTGCTCGAATCCATTGCTAAGGCATTTGGTGGTCAGGCGTTTCCGGATTCACCGCTATTGCTGTATGCGGTTCGTACGGTCTCCGCCACGTTTGTTGCGGTGGGGGTATTTTTTTTGATTCTGGCCCGTGATCCTATAAGATATGGAATAATAGTACCATTCTCCGGCTTGGCTTCGGTGTTCATAGGTGTGGTTTGTGCGATAACAGGATTAACAACAGCAATGCCTACTTTATGGTTCATGGGCGATTCTTTGAGCTGTTTGGTATTAGGCGTTCTCATACTTGTGTTCTGGCGAAAGGTTAAGCAGAAGTCCGCGGCATTGATCAACATGATATAAAGTTCACTCACCGAACAACTGGCTTTTAGCAAGAAAAATCTAGGTTACAAAAATTCCGCAATAAACCTGTCCAACTCCGGCTCAGCGCTTCGCCGAGACGAGAGCTGGGTCAAAGAATTGTGGGGCTAAACATAAAAAACAAATCAGTGTTAATCTGTGTTTAAAAAAGATTCTTCGTCGTGCTCAGAATGAATTCTGTGGTTACTTTTCTATTACGATATTTTTATTTTGTCACCCGATTTAGCACGCAATCTCTCATTAGCACTTCCATTTTTCAGGCTGATCTCCAACGTGCCACTTGAACCTACTATTAAGAATAACTCGCTGTCTTTTGCCGAGTGGTAATCAGGACAATATTTCATCGCACCTTTTTTACCATTCATCTCCACATAATATTCGTCTTTGTCCCGCCTTGGCAGATTAGTTACAATATTGCCGAACCTGTCGATTCTAACAACCAACCCTTCTCTTCCGTTTTGATAAAGCTCCAATTTTTCTATTTCTTCTATTATTTCCCCCACGTCATCGAAGCTGCCTTTGTTAATATTTGCAGCCGCTTTTGCAAACACGTCTCTGCCATGAAATGTTCGGCTTGGATCTTCCGCGATGGGAATTTGCCTGATCTGGATTATGCTCTGCTCCTTAAGTGTCTCCCAGAGTAAGCCGTTATCCGGAGCGACGAAAAAGTAATTGTCCGTCTTTACAGCCAATGCTTTTCTTTCTGTGCCTACGCCGGGGTCAATCACACAGCAAAAAACTTCTCCTTTGGGAAAATATTTGTAATTGTTTTTGAGGAGCCATGAGGCCTCAATGGTACTCTGAGCGGATATGTCATGACATAAATCAACTATTTTCGCATCACGGTCAACGCTATAGATTACGCCCTTCATTACGCCTACATATTCACTGTAACCGAAGTCCGTTAATAAAACTATCATCTTCAGCATCCCCACTATATTTTCACCAATTCAAGGATTTCAAATCATACTTCCCTGCATATTTTTCGTGTCCATGCTGTTCAACAACTTTTTACTATACCCAAAACACAGACACCAGTCTATTTCAATATTTAGCCCCTAATTTATTCTTGTACCCTCGAAGGCGGTGAGCTGGTTTTAGTTTAGCCGTCGCCGACATTTATCTGCCGTAAGGCATCCCCTAGCGGACTTCGTAGTATAACTTCTACGGAGAAGGACGGCGACGGTTAAAATGTCATCCGCAATGTTTATTGATACGTAAAACGGCAACGGACAATTACTTTGTAAAAATCAATAATTTACAGCAGCGGACTTATTTGATACAATTTTTGCAATGTTTTATTTTATTTTTTGAATAGAGGGAGAAATAACCGAATGGTTAATGTGCTATCCAGAGTGATAGAGCTTGTGGCTAAGCCACTTGTCGAAACGTTCGGCCGTAATACCGAGGCATATCGTTCTCAACAATACAACGAGACCCAGCTTCGCAGAGAATTCATCGATCCATTTTTTGAAGAGCTTGGCTGGGATGTCACCAACAAGGCCGGCTATGCACAGGCTTACAAGGATGTCATACATGAAGATGCAATAAAGGTCGACGGTATAACCTTATTTCCGGATGAATTGACTCGGCTTAATCCCTCGTCCGTCAACTGTCGTCCGTCATCTGTCATCTGTCCCGCCACGGCTCGACTGAGCTCGCCGAAGTCAGGCGGGTAAACTTCTGTCATCTGTAATTGGCTTTGTACCGTCTTGAGCCGGGTCGAAAGATTGGGTTTGTTTTCCAGGCAGTCTGTGAAGGCTTTCATTTTCATAATCCTTTGTGGCAAAGAAGATTGCATTAATTTTGTCCTTAAGCAAATTGGCTTTGTTTTGCATAATTTAGTTCTCAATTCAACGACTCATCTTCCAGCGTATCGAGGCCCATAATGATATCGTGCATAAACACTCGTCTTCCGCCTGGCGTGTTGTGGGCTGCATACGTTTTTCCTCGCTGTGGATCGTAGTAGGCATACCAGCTATAACGGGACAACCATTCGTAATCTTCGTCATCGACTTTTGTGTTCAGGCCGTTGCCCAACGGTATCTCTTTCATTATTCTCTCCAACCACCATTCTTGTTGAAGGCGTTCATTCTTGCGTATCATAACTCACTGGACACCTTTGATCCTCCCTGAACATAGTTAGTTTTAAGGTTGTTTGCTTTTTGCTGGAAGGAGTATTTTCTGTAATTGCTCTAGCAATAAGTCCTCCCGGAATTCAAAGAATTTAACAAAATTCTTAAGATTTAAGTCAATGTCAGGTATGAAATGCCTTCGTAGATAATCTTTTTTTTCATTTGGGTCGTGATATTCTTGGTCTATCCAATCGCTAAAGTCTTTTCCAGATTTTTCTTGGTTCGGCAAACCTTCTAACAATTGCAGATTCGGTAGCAAATCACATCGATAAATATAGTACTGCACCTTATCTTCTGGAATTCCTCTTTCACGAAGTCTTTTCATGGTAAAAATATTCTTGGGGAAAATATGGTCGATATGAAATCTATTCCTGAAGTCTAATGTTGGATGTAGCAAAGCAAGCATGGAGAAAGTGTATGTTTGCCCCCACTTGTAACCAAGAAGACCTTCAATTTCCTCTTCGGTGAAGGTTATTGATTTGGTTGTAACCTTAAGCCTGTCAACGATTTCATCAAAAGGAAACCCTTTATTGTTCTCAAATATTGTTTCGCGAACCGGCCTCAAAACGTTATCAGGCTGACCTCCAAACGTTCTTTTGAGAAGCGATATCGTAAGCCACTTGAATATTTTTGCTCGGTCGTCTACATGTTTTGTGGAGAGTTCAAAGTTTTTAGGATTACCTATTTTATTTAAATAATAAGCAATAGGTATGACAGCATTATTTGATGTGAGTGTATCACGATTGAATCCAAAAGAGGATAATAATAGGACACTTGATTGAATTGATTCTGAGATACTATCCCAATGCGTTTCGATGATTGACATATTATTAGAATTGAAGTTGTCTACCTTGAATGAAATGTCGGTAAAATCGCAGATAACAAGACAACATTTTAGAATGAAATCTTTGTCAAAATTAAACCCTTCTCCAATTTGGTTGATACTATCAACTAAGCCGTGGATTTCTTCTCTTGCATCCTTATTTTCCCATTGTGCTGTAGCTATAGAAAGAAGCAGATCAGAATAGTCGAGTTCCATTCCGCCGCTGTTCACTCTGATGAATATATTTAGCACTTTATCGAGACTCTCATCTTTCTCCAGAAAATAATTGATGACCTCTGTTTTGTGAACCAGTTCATACAACCTGAAGAGAGTGCGGTTGGCCCGCTTGGCCTTTTCTTTGTCGTCCAGAACAGTCAGTCCTTTTTCGATGAGATAGTCATTAACGTCTGAGGCCTCACTAAAGTTTAAGACATCTCCAACTTTGAACCAAAAAGCATTGTATTCTTGGATATTAAGGTCACCGCATACTTCCGGTTCAACGAATCTGAAATCATAAACCATATCAGTTTCGTCCGGAGGTGCCAAAAGGTCCAAGACTAAAACCTTCTTTGGATAAGCATCTGGATTATCCCATCTCTTTCGTGGCAGTTTCCGAGCGAGTGCTCCTCTCAGCCCCAAGTACAAGGCTGTGAGTCTTTGCTGCCCATCCAGTATGGCTGTTATATCTTCCTCTCCTGATATGTCTGCCTTGGGATTGTGTGTACAGTCGCGCTCATGATAGTTTCGGATGAATTCATAGAACTGAAAACGTTTCGATTTATCTCTATCAACTTTCCAGAATAGAAAGGACCCGATTGGGTAACCTCTCATTAGGGAGTCAAACAATCTCGCTATTCGGTCTTCGCCCCAGACGAATTCTCTTTGTATTGCAGGTAACAGATATTTCTTTTTGTGAATGTTATTCACTGCCTCTTCTATGGTTATTGGCCTCTCAAATGACATCGGAGAATTCCCTTATATTATTAGGGTAGGTTATTATTTTCATTCGGCATATGCAAATGAGTTTCCAATCCTACCAGACAAATTATGCCTTTGCCTTTATTTTCTTTCCTGTCATATCTTCTAGACGCCTGTGCAACAATGGCCTGACCCCCAAAAACTGTACCATTGTGGATTAGAGGGTATCCGATAAAATTAGAAGTTTTTAATGAAAGGGATACCCAAATGAAACGTAAAT
>Ga0307432_1000518_pt1 | contig 28457 bp, 32 predicted proteins | sample SalMarWE160150MG_FD_202158 | JGI IMG/M metagenome (GOLD analysis project Ga0307432, IMG submission 202158) | Salt marsh sediment microbial communities from the Plum Island Ecosystem LTER, Massachusetts, United States - WE1603-150 | ecosystem: Environmental > Aquatic > Marine > Intertidal zone >...
ACAAAAACGTCCTCGACGTAGAGCAAACTACGCCTCCGGGCGTTTTTGGCCTGCCGCCTTGTCCTCGGACTTTTCGCTCGGCCTCATAACGACCAGGTTATTCGGATAGGTTCTTAGTCCTTTGGGCGTGGTAAAGAATACATAGCGACGGTGGCATTTAAAACTCGGGCGGAGCTTTCTAACGGGGTTTATTCTACGACGATTGCTTCGACAGGGCATTCATCAGCGGCCTGCTGAACAGCATCCTTGTGCTTATCAGGGATTTCATCGACGATAATCTGTGCCATATCATCGCCCATCTCGAAAACTTCGGGACAGGTATCGACACAGAGCCCACAGGCAGTACAACTATCCTCAATTCTCACCTTCATAATAGACTCCTTCTATTTGACCACTAACTGTTATCCTACAGGTTATTATATCAAGTAGCCAATAGTCAATATAAAATTGTTGGTTGTCCGTCAAGTTTGTAGCTAAATTTTTTACAGGGGAGGTTAATTAGCAATGAAAATCAGGTAAAGTCCGCCTAAAAGCACCAGTACCCCGCAGATTTTCTTAAGGATTACCGCGCCTTTTGACTTTTCATTCCAGTTCATATAACGCTGAACAAGTTCGGTGCAGGTTCCTGCAAAGACTATAACCGAACAGTGCCCCAGACCATAGACTATAAGCAAAAATGCTCCATAAAACACGTTCGTTGAAGCCAGTTTGAACGTAACACCCAGCATAGGTGCCATATAGGCGAAGGTGCAAGGCCCAATAGCAACGCCAAAAATAAGGCCGAGAATAAAAGCAGCCAGCATGCCTTTGCGTTTCATACCGACCCGGCCTGGGCCACTAAACGGAATAGGTATCACATCCAAAAGTATCAAACCAACCGCAAAAAATATCATAGCGACAAAATAATTTCCAAATTTGCCGATATCTCCTAACATTCTACCCGCAGCAGCAGTAACAACACCGATTGCAGCAATTGTAATTAAGATACCCACTGCAAAAAGTGCTGATATTAAAAGAGCGCGTTTAGTGGACATCCTCCCTTGCTGGTCAATGAAACCTACGATAAGAGGAATGCTTGCCAGATGACAGGGACTCAGCAAAATGCTGAGAACACCCCAAATAAATGCGGCGCCGACGGCTAAAAAAGCACTACCTTCAACGGCACGAGTCAATACAGTAAACAATTGCTGAATCATTCTGCCTTTGTAAGTTCCACACCAAGTTCTTTCCATTTGCCGAGGATGTCTTCCTTGGAGATGAATCCTTCATGACGAAAGAGTTCTTTGCCGGAAGCATCAAAGAAGATTTGCGTGGGGATAAGTTTTATTCCGTATCTCTTAGCTTGGTCAGGGTCTTTCCACACATCAATGAAATCTACTTCAAGACGACCTGCATATTCTTTCTTTAACTCTTCGAGGATAGGTGCCGTCATTTTGCAGGGGATACATTTGTCGGCTCCAAGGTCGACAAGACGCGGCAAAGCTTTTGAACTTTGCGGTTCGGCTGTTTGTTGCTGGCTAACATTGACCGCAGTTTGTGTATTGTTTGAGGATGAATCAGCGCTCCTGACATGCTTGTAAGTAATTACTCCACAGACAGCAACAATCAAAAGAGCAACTATAAAAATTTTGGTCACTTTTCCCGACATATTGTCTATAATCTCGCCTTTTAATTTGCCCAGATTTATTCAAGTAATTGCTTAATTTCATTCGTTGACGGCACTTTTCCGACAACCTTGACCTGGCCGTCCACAACCAGAGCCGGGGTCACCATGACACCGAATTTCATTATGTCGTTAATATCTGTCACCTTTTCTATCTCGTATTCGATGCCAGCTTGTTTTGCAGCGGCTTCTGCATTTTCTGCCAGCTTCTTGCATTTTGGACAACCCGTGCCAAGAATTTGCATCTTTTTCATAATTGACCTCTCGATTTATCCCCAAAATGTACCGAAAAACATTCCAACAATCGTGGACATCAAAACAACTAATACTATGAAAACAAGCGTCTTGTGATTTCCAATTACCTTTCTGATAACGAGAATATTCGGCAGCGAAAGGGCAGGGCCAGCCAGTAATAGGGCCATTACCGGGCCTTTGTGCATACCCAGCTTCATCAACGCCTGAGTAATGGGAATCTCCGTTAGTGTTGCGAAATACCAGAATGCCCCTATGACACTGGCGACGAGATTGCTACGTAAGCTATTGTCTCCTACCCATTGGGCTACCTGTTTTTCCGGCAGCAAGACACTGATAAACCCAACCACAAAAACACCACCAAATAACAACGGCACGAGCATCTTGGCAAAATCCCAGGTGTTGGACATCCACTGGCGAATCTCATCCTGCTCAAACCACCACCAGGCCATCAACACAACCAGCAGCCCCATCAATCCCGCCAGATACCACTTTATATGATGGACAGCAATCACCCACGTTTTTTGTTCCTGCATATTCTCAATATCTGTTTTAGGCAAGGTGATTTTTTCTCCTGTCTTACCTGATTCATAATCATCCTCAAGCTGAAACCGAATTGTATCTGCTGTTTCGTGTATAACCACAGCTTTGAATTGCTGACCATCGTTTGTTTCAACTACAACGTTGCTTGGATTGAACCAGTCGCTAAAGACCAGAAATAAAACCATACAGGCCAGAAAAAGCGCGGTTTTGGCAATGTGGCGCTGTGGCTTTTCCGGCTCAGGCATCTGAAGGGCGGCTTTTGCCCTTTCGCGTTCGCCTCTGCGAAATACCACTGCCATAAGCAGGCCGATGACTACTGCAAAGACAACGGCCCCAATTACGCGACCTGCTCCTATGGAAAAGCCGAGAACTCTTGCACTTAAAAAAATAGCAAGAACGTTTATGGCCGGGCCGGAATACAAAAAGGCGGTAGCAGGACCCAAACCTGCACCGAGCTGATAAATACCGGCGAACATCGGAAGCACGCTACACGAGCAGACCGCCAAAACACAACCGGCTACAGATGCAACTGCATAAGCAAGAACAGGGTTGGCATTCGGGCCAAGATGCCGCATTACAGAACTCTGTGATAGAAAGGTAATTATTGCACCGGCTATAAATAGAGCCGGCACCACACAGGCAAGCGTATGATTGCGTGCGTACCACTGAAGCAGCCGAAATGCCTCTTGGATGGCTTGCTGAATTTTGGGATTACCTAAGGGCAGAGCGTAAGCTATGATGAAAACAGCGACCATCGCTGCAAGGATTTTCAATTCTCGCTTCATAATTACTTCTTCCGTCAACAGCCCACTGAAATCTCAAGCTATAAAGCTTTGAGCAATTTCTCATTTTCTTTTACCTGCTGTTTCAAGACTCGCCTCATGCAGGAAAAGAAATCAAGGATACAGGGACATTTGAGTTTATAGATGACCTTGAGACCTTCCTTGCGATGCTCCAAAACACCCGCTATAACCATCAGCGAGAGATGCCGTGAGACGTTTGACCTTTCGGAGCCCACGTGCTCGGCAATATCGCAGACACACTGCTCGCCATGCCGCAAAAAGTCGATAATCGCAATCCGCAAAGGATGTGCTATCGCCTTTGCAATCTCCGCCTGCTTTTCAAATAGTAATTGTCTTTTCAAATCAGCCATTTATCAGCTCCCAAAATAAATAACTATATGATTATATACTCATATAGCAACATAAAGTTCAGTAAAAACAAGCATTTTTCGGGGAAACTTGAAAAGCAAGAAATAATTACGATTAGATCAGTATTTTTTTCTAAATCTTGCGGCGGGGATGTTCAGGAGCTTGCGGTACTTGGCGACGGTTCGTCTGGCCAGGTTTTTAATGCCGGCATCAGCCAGTTTTTTGCGTATTTTGTCGTCGCTTAAGGGCTTGGTCTTATCTTCGGCGTCGATAATCTGCTGCAGTTTCGCTCTTACAGCTTCCCAGCTTAAGCCCTCGCCGTTGACATCTTCGGTGCCGCCGCTAAAGAATTTTCGCAGTGGCAATATCCCCCGTGAGCACTGTACGTACTTACCGGCAACGGCGCGGGAAACAGTGGCCAGATGTACACCAACATCTTTTGCAACTTTCGACATCGGCAATGGACGGAGATAAAGCTGGCCCTTGTCAAAAAAATCCCTTTGATATTTAACCACCGCCTTGGTTACTTTCAGCAGTGTATTTTTTCGCTGCTGGATTGCATCTATAATCCATCGAGCAGAAAGGATGTTGTCCTGTAAAAACTTTCTTGTTTCTTCAGCGACTCCGGTATCTTTTGCCATTTTTGCATAGTAGTTATTGATTCTCAAACTCGGCACGTTAGAATCAGCTAAGCATATGGAATAGCCATCGCCGTCTCCCGATGGTTCCACTATTACATCAGCAGTGATAGGATGGTTTCGGTCCTGGCTAACTTGCAGGCCGGGCGATGTGTCAAACTTGCTCATACACTCAATAGAGTGATTTATTGTATCGATACTGCAGTTCATCTTACGGGCGATATCCGGCAGATGATTCTCGAGAAGCTCTTCCATATGCTCTGAAACAAGACGCTGCTCAAAGCTCGTATCTTTGCCGCTTTGAGCCATCTGGATGAGCAGGCACTCCCGAAGGTCTCGTGCGCCAACACCCGCCGGCTCTAATTTTTGCACAAGCTCCAATGCCTGCTTCAAATCGTCGAGTGTAAAATCGTTTTTGTCCTTGTTGTGCAACTGCTCTAATCTTACAGAAAGATATCCTTTGTCATTAATATAATCTATAATCATACCGCCGGCTTCTTTTATGGATTCAGCGGCCTCGACCAGCATCCACTGCTCTGAGAGAAATTCGTGTAGCGACTGGGGAGGTGTCTCTGTATTTTTTAACGCCTCCAGTTTCCTATCTGGCTGGTCATCTCGAATACGAGGACGGAAAGGCCCTGCTTGCTGCATATAGTCATTAAAATCATCGCTGATACTATCAAGGCGCTGGAAGTCTTCGGCCTTGTTGTTGTCCGTATTGATAATTAAATCTTTGTTATCTATATCATCCTGAGCCGGCTCTTCAGGCTCGGAGACGTCATCGGGATTCGAGGATTCGACCATCTCCAAAACAGGATTGCTATTTAGCTCCTGCTCAATTCTTTCCTGCAGGGCAAGGATGGGAAGCTGGAGAATCTCCATCGATTGAATCATATGTGGAGCGAGCTTCATTCGCTGCTCCAGCCGCATGTCACCTCTCATCTCCAACTTCATAACAACACCTGACAAAAATCTTTGAATCTTCACTTATGTTTGTAGCAGCTGTCTTTTCTATTATATCATAAATGTGCCAAAAGATTTCGTCAAGATTCCCGTGCTGATTCAAAAATCTCCAATTACTCCAATTGTTGTCTTCCGATTATAGCGTCGGTAAGCATTTTGCCGCTTGCATATTCGATAGTGCTGCCAGTCGGCAGACCCCTTGCCAGTCGGGTAATTTTTACGCCGGTATCTCTAAGCAGCGAGCTTATATAAAGGGCTGTGCCATCGCCTGCCATATTGGGATTGGTGGCCATTATGACTTCCTTAACACCACCTTTTCGGACGCGTTCGACGAGCTTATCGATGGTCAAATCGTCCGGCTCAACTCCTTCCAAAGGTGCGATATGCCCGCCGAGCACGTGATAAACCCATTTGCAGGTGCCGGTTTTTTCAAGGGCGATGACGTCTTTTGGCTGCTCGACAACACATATTAAGCTCTTATCCCGCCTTTGGTCGGAGCAGATTTCGCAAATTTTCTGCTCTGAATAATTGTAGCAGATTTGGCAGTGTTTAATCTTGTTTTTTACATCACGTATGGCATCTGCCAGGGCCGTAGATTCTTGGGGCTTAGACTTCAATATATAAAAAGCCAGCCGTTCCGCCGTTTTAGGCCCTATCCCCGGCAGCTTCTCGAACTCATCTATCAACCTGTTCAAGGTTTTAGTATATACGCCGCTCATAATCACTCACAGGACATCCCCAAGCTGCGTCCTTCGGCTACGCTCAGGACAAGCTTTGTGGCTGCCACACATTATGTAACTTACGTTGGAGCAAAATAATCAATTTTCTTGGTCCTCTTCGATTCCGGTAATAGTTGCGTCCAGGCCGATGAGGACGGTCTTGACAGCAGGGTCGCTGATGATTTTGTTTCTGCTTCTTATGGCAATTTTACCTCGTTGCTTATTATTCCCCGCTTTGTTGTCCGTTGTCTGTTGTCCGCCGTCCGTCCTCCGTCGTTCCTCTTCTGCCGTCTGTTGTTCTTCCTTCGTCGTCCCTCGTTCCTTGTTTATCCTGCCCCGGCTCTCGTCTATCGCTTCAGTCTTTACGCTTGTCGGTTGTTTTTTTTTAACGGCAGTTACTGTGCCACCCTGTAACTGCGACAGAAGCTCATCGACGTTTAGAAAGTGCTCACTTAGGGCAAATCGCAGCAGCAGGGCGTCCAGAAGCGCTCTTGGAGTATCGCTGTTTTTCAGCGTCCAGCGTAATTTCTCAAGGGCGGTTATGTTATAAACAAGTGCAGCGGTATCAAATTTTTCAGCTAACTCGCCGGTTTTTTTTCTCTGCTCAGCCGTCAAGGCCAAAAGCTCACTGTCGGCTGACGTGGATTTAACCACCATCAAATCCCGCATATATTCAATCAGTGAATCAACGACCTGTACCTCGCCCACACCTGTATTGACTAAATCTTCAATGGCGGCAAGTGTCCCGGCTGCGTCGCTGCTGCCGATTCTGGCAATAAGATTATAGATTTTTTCGCTATTTGCTCTGCCTAAATACTGCTCCAGCAGCTCATCTGTCAAAGGTTCGATACCGGTACTTATCAGTCTATCCAGCAGACTCAGGCCGTCTCTCATCGAGCCGTTTGCCATCTTCGCCAGAGGTAAAATCAAATCGTCCTCATACTTTATTTTTTCCTGCTTGAGGATGAACTTTAGCTGCTCAGCTATTTTGCCGGCGGGAATATTGTTGAAATCAAATCTTTGACATCTGGATTGAATGGTCAGGAGAACTTTGTTCGGCTCGGTGGTGGCGAATATAAATTTTACGTGCGAAGGCGGCTCCTCCAGTGTCTTAAGTAAGGCATTAAATGCACCGGTCGTTAGCATATGCACTTCGTCAATAATGTAAATCTTGAATCTTGACCGGGCGGGGCGGTAGATGACGTTTTCGCGAAGCTCACGAATCTCGTCAACTCTGTTGTTCGATGCTCCGTCTATTTCAATAACGTCGATGTCTTCGCCGATATTTATCGCGGCGCAGCTATCGCACTTGCAGCACGGCTTTGTGGTTGGCTCATCGACAGCCAGACAGTTAAGCGATTTTGCCAGTATCCGTGCCATTGTTGTTTTGCCGACGCCGCGAGTGCCGGTAAAAAGGTAAGCGTGAGCAACCCTGCCGGTCTTTATGGCATTTTTGAGTGTCTTGCTAATCGGCTCTTGCCCGACGACGTCATCGAACGTCTGAGACCTGTATTTTCTTGCTAAAACCGTATACATTCGTAAGTGGTTAGATATTAGGACTATTCAATGTGCACATAGTGATATAATAATGGTTTTTTCATACTTTTACAGAGAAATCTTAATTTTCAGGGAAGCGTTTTACGAAAAAACAAAGTGAAAAAGCTTTTTCGGCACGAGTTGACTCGCCGAGATGGGCCGCAGCGAACGCAAATTAGCACAAATAAAATAAGCTCCTTCGCTATGCCCAAAATGGCTGTGTGTGGTGAACAAAGCGACATTGGAAATGGGCGACGTAGTTGCTTCGCTTCGCTCAGGACAAATCCTCCGGATTTTCTTGACAAAAGGGGTTTATAGGGTTAATATAGATAACATTAGTCGCAGTTCGACTGTCCTGCCCTCGACAAGGACATTCGGCTGAGTTCAGTCGAAGCCCTCGGGCCGTGAGCCTGTCGAACGGAGCTTACTGCCGAAAGGCAGGTGTAAGCTTTGGAGTGTATAATCTAAAGGTGTTTTTCTATCGGATGTTGGTAAAAATGAAGCTAAAATGGTTGTTTTTTGCCGTTTTGTTGGCATTTTTAATCTTGGTGATGGATTCAGGTGCTGAGGCCGTTGATACAAGGCAGATTGACGCGGTGCTCAAAAAAGGGGTGCTCAACAACAATGATTTGAAGATTATCGACGAATTTGTCGGTGAAGCGGTGCGAGAATTGGTTCAGACAATGGACCTTACGGACATCGCAAAGCACCGTACAGTTATCCTCGGTAGGCGTAGCGAACAAGCCCAGTATGCTCAGCAATATTATGAATCGGCCCATAAACATATCTCTTCAGGTCTTCAAGAGGCATCGGAATTAACACCGGAAGGCCGCAAACTTGTAGTAACAGTCAGTCTTCTCATTCTAATAGATGAATTGGAAGACTCACGATTGGCAGATTTGGCTATTAGGAAGCTAACAGATAAGAGCATGGTTGTTCGATACTGGGCGGTCCACTGTATAACTTCCCCAGCTATTATAAAAAAGTTAAACTCCGTGGGAGCATCTAATTTGAAACTGGCACGCAGTATTGCGACGGGACTTAGCAAGCTTGTTGAAAGCAGCAGCCCTGAGATAACAGCTTTAATGACCAGATTTGCTGCTGGTGTGAAGATTCAACAAGCGGAGGATTTGCTACTGCAAATAGCTGATATTCGGATTAAAAAATACGCTGACTGGACCGTCAAATTCGAGCTCCTGGACGATTGTTTATTGAAATCGCTCACCGCTAAGATAGCTTCGGCAAGTCAAAATAAAGCTGCTATTGCCTGTCGTTTCGGGCAATTATATTCTTATGTAATACAGAGATACGTCAAGGGCGAGTCTTTTTCAAGCGATGACCAGAAATCTCAGTTAGCTTCGGTAATAGTCGAGACAGAGGACAGATGCATTAGCAAGCTTCTGGGCAAAACACAAACAGGGATGAAAAGAGCCATCGAGGCAGATGATACAATAGCTCTTTTGCTGGAACATGACAAGTTGCTTGGGTGTAAAACGTCAACGGGACAACTGCCATTGAAAATCGAGTTTGAATATAGTGGTACCGGTGGCAGCCGAACTGCACCAGCTCCCTTGCCCGAGCCGCCAAGACCAATCCCATAAGACAATAGTGCGGTTACCAAACACCGGAGGTTTGGTTTTATGAATAGGCATAGTGCTGTCTTCACATTTTTCCTCTTTCTATTACTGTCAATCATTATCCTGCTGCAAATTCTTTCGATGCTCCAATCCGACCGATTTTACGAGAGTCTTAATCGCCTCGAGGAGATTTTTGAAAGCAGCGGTGCGCCTGAGGCAGATAAAGGTAAGACAAGGATTTCAGGCGTAATCGATAAAGAATATCCTGGCGATGAGGGCGACTGGTTGATATGGGCGTTTCGAGTCGAGCCGAAGACCCTGAATCAAATTAATGTTGACAATGATATTTATTCAAGATGGATTACAACTCCGCAGATTTTCGAGCCCTTGATGGCTTACGATTTCGATAATGCTACGCTCAAACCCCTGCTGGCAGAAAATTATGAGATTTCGGATGATGGGCTTGAGATAACATTTCGGCTGAGGGAAAACATATACTTCTCAGATGGAGTGCCCGTTACCGCAGATGACGTAATATTTACGTATGAAACAATCATCAGCCCTGAAGTAGATGCAGCAAATATTGCCAATATGTATGTGGATGTTGACAGGGCGGTTAAGGTTAATGAGCGTGTGGTTAAATTTTATATGAAGAGGCCTTATTTTAAGGCACTTGAGATTTTATCCTTTTGGGGTGTTGGCATATATCCTAAACATATATATGAATTTGAAGATGTGCAGCAGTTCAACAAGCGTGTGTCGGACCCGGTAGGCAGCGGGCCTTATATGTTCGAAAAATGGGATGTCGGTCAGCAGATTGTCCTGCGGCGTAATGAAAATTATTGGGGCTCCAAACCAAAGCTGAAAAAAGTCATCTACAAATTCATTTCGAATCCAATCGCTGCTGTCCAGGCATTACGCTCACACGAAGTTGACATTATTATACCTGAACCGGACCAGTTTTCAGACCTGGCCAACGATGCTAAGTTCAATAAAGAATTTAACTGCCTTGCGTACTGGAATCCCGGCGTTCCATTTTATTATCTTGGCTGGAATCAGGACACACCATTTTTCAAAGATATGCGTGTTCGTTTGGCAATGACGCATATTGTTAATCGCAGAGAGATAATATCAAAGCTTTTGAAGGGGCACGGCGAGATGGTTACCGGCCCGTACTATATCAAAGGTCCTCAAAATGACCCGGATATCAGGCCCCGGCCCTATGATTTGGACAGAGCAAAAGAATTGCTGGACGAAGCGGGGTGGATTGACAGTGACGGTGACGGCCTGAGAGATAAGGATAGAGTGGCTTTTCGATTTAGGTTTATGTATTCGAGTGCTTCGGCTCTGTATGAAAGGTTGGTGAAGCTGTTGAAGGACGAGGCGGAGAAGGTGGGGATTGAGATGATTGCCGAGCCGTACGAGTGGTCGGTTCTTATAGCTCGGCTGAGCGACAGGAAATTCGAGGCGATGGTTATGGGCTGGGGAGGTGATATAATTGAAGATAATTATCAGATATTCCATTCATCACAGATTGGCAATCGCGGCTCGAATTATGTCGGCTTTGATAATGCAGAAGCGGACAGGTTGCTTGAAGAAATAAGGCGCACAATGGATGAGCAAGAAAGAAACAAGCTTTGCCACAAGCTTCACAGGATTCTTCACGAAGAACAGCCCTATACATTTTTGTTTACTCGGCCGACCTTTCGCATTGTTGATAAACGCTTCAAAAACGTTAAGATTTATAAATTAGGGCTTAATTATCTCGAGTGGTATGTACCGAAGGAAAAGCAGAGGTATAGGTAGGCAGAAGGCAGAGGACAGAAAACAGAAGACAGGGGACAGAAGACAGAGGGCGGAAGCCTGCCCGGCTACGGCACGCTCCGCCGTGACGAGAGCACAGTCGAAGAGACAGAAGACAAGGGATGGATAAAAGGTCAGGAGTTATATTATGAATGGCCGTTCAGGAATATTGGCGTTTTTTCTTTTTTTGTTTTTAGCTTGTGTGATACTGCTGCAGGTTCTGTCGATGGTGCAGGCGGACAGATTGTATGAGCGTCTGAATCTCCTCATAAACAGGTGGGAGGCCGCTGGGGCTGGGAGGGTTGCCAGAGAGAAAGTAAGCACCGCTGATTTGCCGGGCGAAGAATACCCTGGCGATGAAGGCGACTGGCTGATTTGGTCTTTAGACGCTGAGCCTGCTACGCTGAATACAATACATGCTTCATCAGGCACATATACCAATTACATTGTAAGAGGTAATATTTTTGAAAGCCTCTTGGAATATGACCCGGATAAATTTAAGCTCCGGCCGTTGCTGGCAGAAAGTTATGAGGTTTCCGACGATGGTTTGGAAATCAGCTTTCGTATTAGAGACGATGTGCATTTTTCTGATGGGCATCCTATTACGGCCGATGATATCATCTTTACTTATGAAACTATCGTAAATCCGAAAGTTGATGCAGCCAATTTAGCCAATTATTATCAGGACATCGATAGAGTTATTAAAATCAACGACCTCGAAGTGAAGTTTATTATGAAGAGGGTCTATTTCAGGTCGCTTGAATTTACGGGGGGGATGGAAATATATCCGAAACATATCTATGAGTTTGACGACCCTGAGGAATTTAACAAGCGGATATCCGGCCCGGTTGGCAGCGGGCCTTATGTCTTTGAGAAATGGAACGTAGGCAGAGAGTTGGTTTTGCGCCGTAACGAGAACTATTGGGGTCGTAAACCAAAAATCAGTAAGATTGTTTATAAATTCATCACCAACTTTACAGCGGCGGTTCAGGCACTGCGAGCAAAAGATGTTGATTTTATGCGGCCTTTGCCGGAGCAATTTGCGGAATTATCCAAGGACAAGGAATTTAAGAGGGACATTCGGTGTTTGTCGTATTGGCATCCGGGTGTTGGGTATTTCTGGATGGGGTGGAATCAGGCCAGACCTTTTTTTGCGGATAGAAGGGTCAGATTGGCTATGACGCATCTTGTGGACAGAGAAACGATATGTAAATACATTATAAAAGTTCCGGAAGCGAAGATACCAACCGGGAATTTTTACGTATTTGGGCTGCAGAACGACCCGAATATAAAACCGTGGCCATACGACCCTGAAGGAGCAAAGCAGTTACTTGATGAAGCGGGCTGGGTTGACAGCGATGGTGATGGTATTCGTGATAAAAATGGTATCCCCTTCAGGTTCAAATATATGATTGGCAATCTTCCATTGCATGAACAAATTGCGAAATTATTGAAGGACCAGGCAGCCAAAGTTGGCATTGAAGTATTACCCGACCCTTATGAGTGGTCAGTATTTGTTCAAAGGCTTCAAAATAGAGAGTTTGATGCGGTGAACTTAGCCTGGCATGGGGGTTTGGCTCAGGACCCTTACCAAGTATGGCATTCATCGCAAATAGAAAAGCATGGCTCAAATTACGTTGGATTCGATAATCCTGAGGCAGATGCGATTATAGAGCAAGCAAGACGAACTTTGGATGATGATAAACGTAATAAGATGTATCATCGCTTCCATCGAATCTTACATGAAGAGCAACCTTATACTTTTATATATACTCGGCCAGAGCAGCGCTTTCTTGATAAGCGTTTTGAGAATGTGATAATTCATAAGCTGGGGATTAACGGGCATGAGTGGTATGTCCCGAAGGAAAAGCAAAGATATAAGTAAGTTCATAGTTCGTTGTTCATAGAATGTGACGCAGGTTCTTAGATGTCCACGTATATAGTTAGACGATTGTTGTTGATGATACCGACGCTGTTGGGGATAACGGTGATGGTTTTCGCCATCAGCCGGATTGCGCCTGGCGACCCGGTAAGTTTGAGTATGGGGCCGGGTGGGCAAATGGATGCTGAGCGAGCAGCGGATGTCCGTGAGGCACGGATGAGACTATACGGGCTGGATAAGCCGGTACACGTCCAATATGGCATTTGGTTGCGGCGAGTGGCTCAGCTGGATTTCGGAGACTCTATAAAACATCATCGGCCGGTTATTGAGCTAATCAAAGAAAGACTACCCATTACACTTACACTAAACATAATTGCTTTTGTGATTATCTATGCAGTGTCGCTTCCACTGGGGGTTTTAACGGCAGTGCGGCACAGGCGATTTTTTGACCGGGCCAGCTCTGTAGTTCTGTTTATGCTCTGGTCATTGCCGGTTATGTGGGTTGGCCAGATGTTGATTGGATACTTCTGTGGGCCTGCATTTAAACAATGGTTTCCACCGGCAGGACTTAATAGTAATTATGCTGACCAGCTACCTTTTTTCCCCTGGCTGGTAGATAGATTATGGCATCTGGTCTTGCCGGTGCTTTGCCTGACTTACGCCGGTTTTGCATACCTTACCAAGCTGGTCAGAGCGGGAATGCTTGATAATCTTCGCTCCGATTATGTAAGAACTGCACGGGCTAAGGGATTGTCAAATTGGGCGGTTATATTCAAACATGCGTTTCGCAACAGCATAATTCCGGTTATTACAATTATGGCTACGCTGCTTCCAGCGATGCTTGGAGGGTCGGTAATTATTGAAAGGATATTTAGTATTCCGGGCATGGGATGGTTGGCATTTGAAGCGGTTACGACGCGTGATTACAACGTGGTTATGGCTGTTGCAACTATCGGCGGAGTTTTGAACCTGCTCGGCCTTTTGTTTGGTGATATCGCTTATGCTATTGTCGACCCGCGGATTAGTTTCGAAAGTGCTGTGTAACAAATTATGAGCAAATACGCACAGAACAAAACGAGTTGGGGTACATCGTACGGCGAGCTGGTCTGGCAGGAGTTTTCCAAGAGCTGGCTTTCCAAAATTTGCCTGAGTTTTATTGTCTTTTTGTTTACACTTGCCATTTTTGCGCCGTTTCTTGCCAATGACAAGCCATTTGTAATACGTATTGATGGACAGTTACATTTTCCTATATTCAGAAATTTGCAGCCGAACGACTATTGTATTTTCCTTGCAGCAATCGCCGGATGCCTGCAGTTGCTGCTAATCAAGCGTAATCGCAGACGCATCGACCCATCCATTCGGGCTGCAGTGCTGTGGCGTCAGATATGTATAAACAGCTCGATAGTTCTCATAGGAATTATATTGCTGCTGATTTTTGTTCCCCGGAGACTCGATGCCAGAGATTACAAAGCTCTTGTGGCCTCGGATAAGGCAACAGATGCTGTCTTTGCTCCAATACCTTATGGCTACGGCCGTACGAACCTGAAGCTGCGTGAGCAGCCGCCTAATCGCCAGCACTGGCTGGGAACCGATGATGTCGGCACGGACGTGCTATGCAGATTGATTCATGGCAGCAGGATATCGCTTTCGGTAGGTTTCGTGGCGGTTGGAATATCTACTATAATCGGCGTAATGGTCGGAGCGGTTCTGGGTTATTTTGGCGGGAAGGTGGATTTTGTTGGGATGCGAATCGTAGAGATAATGATGGCCATTCCGGCTTTCTTTCTCATTATCACAATTGTGGCTTTTTTCCCGAGGAGTCTGTTAAATATTATGATAATTATCGGCATTACCAGCTGGACGGTGGATGCTCGTTTTATCCGAGCGGAATTTTTCAAGTTGCGAAAGCAGGATTTCGTCCAGGCAGCAGTGTCGCTGGGATTGCCTCTGCGGAGTATTCTTTTCAGGCATATGCTGCCAAACGGTATTGCCCCGGTGTTGGTCAATGCTACGTTTGGAATTGCCGGCGCAATATTTATTGAAGCAGCCCTTAGTTTTCTCGGTTTTGGTGTTGCACCACCAACGCCAAGCTGGGGACAAATGCTCAGCTTGGGTGTCAGTACAACAGGGAGGTTTCTTTGGTGGCTGTCCATTTTTCCGGGACTGGCAATATTTCTCACAGTCCTGGCATATAATCTCGTAGGTGAGGCATTGCGGGATGCGATTGACCCTAAGCTGAGAATTCAATAAGACATGAAGCGTATTTGCTGAAGCGATATGGCAAGCAATGGATAACGATGGCATATTATTGTCGGTAAAAGGCCTTTCGACGCACTTCTTTGCTGAAAAGGGCGTTGCAAAGGCGGTGCAGGATGTGGGCTTTTTGATAAAGAAGGGCAGAACGTTTGCACTCGTCGGCGAAAGTGGCTGTGGTAAGAGCGTAACGGCACTATCAATTATGCGATTGGTTCCGGAACCGCAGGGCAGAATCATAAGCGGTGAAATTATCTTTGAGGGAGAAAACCTGTTGACGCTTAGCGAAAAACAGATGCGACGAGTTCGTGGCAATGAAATAGCTATGGTCTTTCAGGAGCCGATGACCAGTCTCAATCCGGTTTACACGATAGGCGACCAGATAGTTGAGGCCATAACGCTTCATCAGAAAAAAAGCTCAAGCGAGGCATGGGCGGATGCGGTGGATATGCTACAGGCCGTTGGTATCGCTGACCCACAGCAAAGGGCTCGCGAATATCCTCATCAGCTCTCCGGAGGTATGCAGCAGCGGGTTATGATAGCAATGGCAGTTAGCTGTGAGCCGGCATTATTGATAGCTGACGAACCGACAACAGCTCTGGACGTAACGATTCAGGCACAGATACTGGATTTATTGGATGAATTGCAGAAGCAAAATGGAATGAGTATTTTGCTGATAACCCATGATTTGGGCATAGTTGCAGAGCGAGCTGAGGATATCGCGGTAATGTACGCATCGCGAATAGTGGAAGTGGCTGATGCGCAGCGACTTTTTGCAGAACCCTTGCATCCTTATACGCAGGGTCTGTTGCAATCACTGCCACGATTGGGCTTTGAAGGCAAACGTCTGCATACAATTTCAGGTAACGTACCGGACCCACTGCACTTTCCAACAGGTTGTAAATTTCATCCCCGTTGCCCGACAGGTTGCGGAGACAAGCGGTGTCAGACTGCCGAGCCACAGCTTAGGCAAGTTCAACCAGGACGCTCGGTCGCCTGCTGGTATGCACCAGGATATTAATGTAGGGTGGGGTCGTAACCCCACCAAAATGGGTTTATAAAAATGTCAGACTACAGACGCGCCAATTTCGAAGGCGGATATTGCTTTTTTACGGTCGTTACGTTTCAGCGAGCGAAGTTTCTGACCGATACCCTGTCCCGTGATTGTCTGCGTTTTGCCTTTGGCAAAGGCGGTTTTGGGAACATCAGATAAGAGATGAGGATGATTTGCAAAAACATATTGATTACATACATTATAATCCCATCAAGCATGGTTTGGTAAAAAATATTGAGGATTGGCCCTGGTCGACATATCATAAATTTGTTAGCGAAGGACTTTATCAAGGCGTTACGCCAAACGATGTCAAGAAATCTTCGGAAAATGTTTGTTCGGCTGGGGAATGAGTTTTGGTGGTGGGGTTATGACCCCACCCTACAAATTGGTGAAGAATACGAACCAAAATATGGCAAACACAAACGGATATCTGCTGAGAGTTGATGATTTAAAGACCTATTTTCCAATTAAGAAAGGTCTGATGAGGCGAACTGTTGGCCATGTAAAAGCGGTTGACGGAGTAAACTTTGAAATCAGGAAAGGCCAGACGCTGGGTCTGGTTGGTGAGAGCGGCTGTGGAAAGACGACAGTTGCCCGTAGTATAATTCGGCTGGTACCGGCAACGGCGGGAAAGATTTTCTTTGAGCAGATGGAAGTTTTGTCAGCCGACAAGGCTGCACTGCGGAAGCTTCGCAGGCAGGTTAGTCTTATTTTCCAGGACCCATACGGCTCATTAAATCCGAGAATGACTGTTGGTAATTCCATTGGTGAGCCATTAAAGATTCACAGAGGTGTAACCGGTAGCGAGCTGACTGAGCGGATAGCGGCGCTGCTTTCAAAGGTGGGGCTGGCACCTGAGCACATCAACCGGTATCCGCACGAGTTTTCAGGTGGGCAGCGGCAGCGAATCGGGGTTGCAAGGGCACTTGCACTGGAGCCGAAACTGGTTATTTGCGATGAGCCGGTGAGCGCTCTCGATGTTTCAATTCAATCGCAAATTTTGAATCTGTTAAATGATTTGCAACAGGAGTTTGGCCTGACCTATTTATTTATAGCACACGATTTGGCTGTGGTGAAATTTTTTTGCGATATTGTGGCGGTTATGTATATGGGTAAGATTGTAGAGCATGCTACAGCACAACAATTGTATCAAAATCCTTTGCACCCCTATACGCGTGCACTTATATCGGCGATTCCGCAGACTGAGCGGTCACAGGGGGGGCGTAGAACCATCCTCAGAGGTGAAGTGCCCAGTGCCTTGAATCCGCCGACCGGCTGCCCCTTCAATTCGCGATGCCCCTGGCGCCAGCCCAATTGCCTAATGCAGATGCCGGCTCTGGAGGAAAAAAGCGATTGTGCGGGACACTTTGTTGCCTGCTGGAAATGCTAAAAAGTATGGATTAACAAGCAGGAGTGGTTAAAAGCTTGACTGTGGTGGTAAAACTTAAGATAATTTAATCAGATAGGGTTAGGTGTTGTGGTTGTGGAAAAGGACCAGGCTGTATGGACGAAAAAGTAAGCGTGGAAATAACCAGTGAGGAAAACGCTGCTGTAGTGGCTTTCAAGAGTGCTTCGATAAGTAATACGGAAGAGATATCGCTTATTTCCAAACAAGTAAGGGAATTTATTGATAGCAATAATCCAAAAAAAGTAATATTTGATTTTGGGGAAGTGAAATTTTTCTCCTCTCTGGTGTTGGGGCTGCTTTTGGAGACCCGGGCTAAACTCCAACCGCATAATGGCGAGGTTGCGATTAGTAAGATAAATCCACAATTGCACAGGGTTTTCAAAATTACCAATCTTGATAGGGTTTTTAGATTTTTCCCGGATAAGCAAAGCGCTCTCAAAGCAATGAGTATGGATTAACCGCCACTTTTACAAGAGTGAGATGTCATTGCTGCTTTGCAGCAATGCATTTGAATAGAGAGGTCAAAGTTATGTATATTGCGATACAATTTTCGATTTTTATGGTCAATAAGCCAGGAGTGTTGGCCAGGGTACTCGGTGAATTTGCACGGGCTAAAATTAATATCATAGCAATGACAATGATGGATTCTGTGGAACATGGGGTTATGCGGGTAGTTTTTGCTGCGCCGCAAAGGGCAGAAGAGGTGCTATCAAAACTCAATATGCACTATAACGAGACGGAAGTTCTGTGTGTGAATCTGGACAACAAGGCCGGTGCACTTGCGGCGGTAGCAGAGAAACTGGCTAAGAGCCACATAAATATTTCGTACGCATATTGCACTGCGGGTGCGAAGGGTGGCCGAACAACCGGTGTATTAAAAGTAGCCGACGTAAAAAAAACAATGAGGATTCTTCAGAAGAACCACAAAAAGGATAGCAAGTCAAAACCGGTTATAAGACGTTCACAGTCTGCGAGAAAATAGTTATTGTACATGAGGGCTACGTAGAAGAGGCATACTCCTACTCGATATTTTATACATCGTAATAGGTTCGCTTGGATGATTTTTGAAATTTGGATTAGCTGTTCCACATAAAAACGATTGACATAAAGGATGGTTGGCTGGTATATTACGTTTTGCAAAAAAAAACCTTTGCTGGTAGAGGTGGTATTTAGGTTAGGGGCCGTAGCTCAATTGGTTAGAGCGTCGGACTGTCGATCCGAAGGTTGTGAGTTCGAGTCTCATCGGCCTCGTTCAAAAACGCAGCTTTTCATCCCATTGTGTCATTCCTGCGCCCCAGTTCCGCCAGAGGCTTTGCCGACGGCGAGAAGCAGGGGTCCAGAATCACCAAAAGGTCTGAATTTGTATTAAGAGCCTATCCGAATAACCTGGTCGTTATGAGGCCGACAACACCGGCATCGGGCTTTGCAGCCAGCCGCAATAGACTGGGTTATTAGGATAGGCTCTAAGTGCTTAGGTCTCTCTCTTTTTTAAGAGGTCCGATAGCGATTCCTCAATTCACACAAGTTGTTGGACTATAAATATATCCGAATCAGAATTCCTTCGATTCTATAGAAAAAACCAAAATTTTTCATTTTTTTACCTGTTGAGAAAAAAATTTCGAGCAGGACTTTTCCTCATTATCGGGTTTAAGCGGGGCAAATTGTTTGGTTTTGGGAAAAGCATTTAATCTTTTAACTTGGGGTTTGGGGGAGGGGGGGTAAAAATTAGAAGTTTTAAGTCTTTTAACATTTTCGCCTGGGTTAAGGATGTGTCGTTTCCCTGATAACGGTGACATTCAGAAAAGTTCAAGATGAACAACGCACTCTACCGATGCTTTATGTTAGAGCAAGAGAATGTAATAAAAAAGGACTAAAAAAATAACCAAAAATTAGCAGAAAGGAGATTGAAAAAACAAAAAATAACAGCTTGTTAAAGTTTCCCCCTGTGAAGCTAAAGGCAGGTATTTCAGACACATAACCAAGTAGAAGTAAAGGAATATCCTGTTCCTGGTGTCACAGGGGTTTCTTTTTAAATTTATTTTTCATTGCCAGCAATGCATATAAGCCAGGCAGCGCAAGCATGATGGCACCTTCGGATAACCTGCCGATAGAAAATCTTACTTTTGTTGAACGATGATTTCTTCAATTGCCCGGGCCACCATATAGTCCGGCAGCTTATTCAGAGCAGGTTCGGCCTCATAAGCAGATATAATGCTCTTATCCGGAAATGCTCCAACCTCTTCAATTAACTCATCTGCCAGCGACTGCAGCCGCTGCTTGGTCACCTCGGCTTCTGTTTTAAGGCGCGCAGCTTCCAATAGCTGCTCAAATTCCTCCGTGCTGTCATACCAGTTAAGCTGCAATTCCAGCTCAATGCTCCTCTGCCTTGTGGCACGGTCAAAGGTATATTGAATCCCAATCGGATTGTAGCTTTCAATACGTTCATCTATAAAAGCCAGACACGCATCCCTGTATGCAGTGTATTTCTCTTCATCCAGGTCCTCGAAACTGCGTTTCACAATCTCCTCGGCCAGCAATTTTTCTATTTTCTCTGCCAAAACAGCCTTACTGGCCCCCATGCGTTCATACAGGGTTTCATAATAGGCCTTTAAAAGTAAATCTATATCACTCATCTGTTTTCACCGACTCTCAATGGTTAATTATACGACGTCGGGTATCCAAATGCCATACTCGTGCTGATATTCTAAATTTAACCTGCCAATGTATTGACAAAGACCATAATAACAGTCAAACTTATACACTGATTTTGGTTATTTTTTCTTTGGAAATTTCTAACAATTTCTGTTGGAGGACAAACTATGAAACTGGATGTAAGTCGTGTTAATGTATGGGCTGCGAGCATTAAAGACCGGCCCGGCGGATTAGCCGAGAAACTTGAGCTACTCGCCCAGGCAGGCGTCAATCTTGACTTTGTCATTGCACGCCGTACGCCCGGAAAGCCCCGAACAGGGGTGGTTTTCGTTACGCCTATCAAAGGCGTCAGGCAGGTGAAAGCCGCCAAGCAGGCTGGCTTTGCGAAAACCAAATCCCTTCAGGGACTGCGAATTGCTGCGGTTGATAGGCCGAGTCTTGGTGCAAAACTGACCGGACAACTCGCTGATGCGAAGATTAACCTTAGAGGTTTTTCGGGTGCCGCCATAGGTAGACGCGCCATTTTTTATCTGGCTTTTGACCGACCTGCTGATGTAAATAAAGCAGTGCGTGTGCTCAAGGCAATGTGAGTAAATCTTTGGCGACTTATGCTTTAAGCTTGAAAACCTCGGCAAGGGCCTGTGAAAGTTGCTGTATTGCTTCGCTTACCTGGTTAGATATACTTTGGCCCAATTGCGTCTGCGCAGGTTGAATTCCAAGCAGATAGACATCGGCTTCTATCTGCCGCGTAATCATATCAATGAAAAGCCGAGGTGAAAGGGTATGGGTGGAGAAAACAAATGAGCTTATCTGCTCAGGCCTGAAAATGTCTATTGTGCCGGGCGAGGCACCAAAGTCGATGGCATCAATGATAAGCAGATTCTTCGGAGCCTTTTTTATGATGGGCTGGATATAATTCTCAGGTACGGTGCCGGCATCTATTACTTCTGCACAGATTTTCCCGGAAAGCCCCTCGCAAACAAGAGGCCCTGCTCCATCGTCACTTTTTAACGTATTGCCGATGCCAACTATAACTGTTTTACCGCCGTGTAGTTGGTTTAGCTGTTGGAGGATTTGTTGGTCGGTGCCCATATCATTGCTATAGCCGGATGTTCAGCTCGCATTTGCACTTCGGGCACAGAATTCGCATAAAATCGCTTGTCTGCGCTTCTTCAGTAAACTGTGCCTGTTGTTTCTGAACATCCTGCTCGCCGCGATGCGTCGCAGCGGGTGGTTTTGTGAGCAGCTCGCCACTTTTGGCAATCAACAGCGAAGGATTTGTATAGGCCAATGGGCCGAGTTTTTCATAAAGCCATACAAGGTGTTTTTTAGTGCCTATCACTGCACCACACTTTTCACATAGCTGAAGTTCAAACTCGTGAGTTTCAGACATAGCCTCTTTATCCAGGCCAGCCAAATCCCATTCGTTTGATAGCTTTATGCCGGTCTCTGTAGTACAGTTATCACTGCAATTGCCGCAAAATATACAGGTATCGTATCGAAGGGTGATTTTCCTGACCGGTGGTTCTGCATCGACGGCCTCAGTTTGTGTCAATGCTTCAGTTGGACAGACGTTTACACAAGCACCACAGCCGATACAGGAATCAAGGTCAAACTCGGGCTTTCCTCTGTACTTTTCCGGAACAACACAAGGCTCATCCGGAAATCGAGTGGTAAAACGCGGTGAAAGAACTGCGGTAATAGCTTCTTTTAATTCTCGTAACTTTGGCAAACGCAATTTTTAAACTCCAGTTTATGATTATGGATTCGACAAGCTCACCATTAATCGTATTTACTTTTCTTTTTCTTCCCCGTATTTATCAACTACGCTTTTCTCCCATAGTTTTACACCGGAGGCATAAGCACCTTTAGCAATTGCATGTGCAGCCGTTGGCGAAGTTATCAATATAAACACAGCGCAGATTATTGCTTTTGCACCTATTGGGCCCCAGCCGTGAATAAAGGCAACGCCTACCAAAAGCAAAATGGTGCCGAGAGTCACACATTTTGTCGAGGCCTGCAAGCGGTTGTAAACATCGGGAAAACGAACCAGCCCTATACAGCCGAATATATTGAACAGAATCCCTACAGTTACCAATATATATCCTATAATATCACTCATCGAAACTTCTGCCTTCCAAAAACTTTGCCAATGCTATGGTGCCAATAAAGCTCAGCAGCGCCCAAGCAAGGGCAACATTTAGGCAATAACTCTTTTTGGTTCCTATGCAGATAATCGCACAGAAACCCACTATGACTATACCTAATATATCAATAGCTACAGTTCTGTCGGGGGCGCTGGGACCACGGCCTATTCGATATAAACACAAAAAACAACATATAAATAAGCCGACATAAAAAATGTATAACAACGTATCCATTTTCTCTCTTTCTACCCCGTTAGAAATATTCCTTTCTGAGGGTTCAGACCCATTTACGGAATTTCTAACGGGGTCTATTCAAAGATTTTCTTCAAGAACCACTCAAACCTTCGGACAATCAATTTGGTTGCCTCTTCGACATCATCGGATTTGACGTTAATCCAATGTATGTATAGATAACCATCATCCGTTAAATCCACAGTCAATGTGCCCGGAGTCAGAGTGATGGAATTCGCCAGTGCGGTGATTCCAGATTCCGTTTTTAGAATTGTTTTCACCTTTACGATACCGGGTTTTATTGGCATTTTTGGGTGCAAAGCACGATAGACGACATCAAAATTGGCCTTGATAACATAATAAAAGAATACCGGAATGTAAACCAAACCCCAAAAAATCCGCACCGGCGAAATAAAAACGCGGTGTTCCTTGGGAAGGACTTCGTGAAACAGGATCGCAACGATAGCAGAAGCTATCAGGCCTGCAACTACGACCTGGATATCAATTTGTGTTCTTCCATCAACCTTAGCAAATGGCCAGGTAAGCAAAAGCCAGATAACCAACGCAAGAATAAAATAAACCAGACGCCTCATTTTTTTATACCTTCATTTATTACATCCCAATTACATTAGCCGAATACGAAAGCCCATCTGTCAGCACTTTTACGGCGGGGTCGAGAATGGTTTGCTTTAGGCCTGGCAGAAGTAATAGCAATCCCATTAGCACACACAAAGAAGCCAAAAATATCATTGCGGCGAGCATTGTGCCTTTGTTTTCTTTTACCTGTTTTAGATTTTCCGGCAGTTCGCCAAGAAAAACATATCGTTGAACCTTCAAATACATAATTAAAGTACAGAGACTTACAAAAACAATTATTGCTGCAATCCAGTAAAAGTGTGCTTGAACTGCTGCGACTACCAGAATCAGCTTACTCCAGAACCCGCTAAATGGTGGAATTCCGACTATGGAGGCAGATGCAACGGTGCAAGCAGCGCGTGTTACAGGCAATTTCTCAGCGAGTCCGCCCATTTCCCTTAGTTGTCTTGTACCGGTAGCCATCTGCACTGAGCCGCTGGTCAAGAACAACAAGGACTTATAGACAGCGTGGTTGACAAGGTGGAACAACCCACCAAGAATAGCTAAAGAGGCCCATGCCAAATTGCCGCCTCTGGCAATAATAAGGCCTCCAAGGCCAATACCCAGGACTACATAGCCAATCTGGCTAATGCTCGAATATGCCATAAGCCGCTTTAAATCCCACTGTCCTATCGCCAAAAATGCTCCGGCAACCATGCTCAAAATACCGAGTACGACCAACAGCCAGCCGATTGAGACCGAAATGCCGAACACATTGAAAACCATACGGGCAAGGGCATAAATACCGAGGGTCTTTATCAGTATTCCGGACAGCATAGCTGAAATCGGGGCAGGAGCAGACGGGTGTGCATCCGGCAGCCAGGCGTGGAATGGAACCAAGGCAGCTTTTAGACCAAAACCGACAATAAATAAAGCCAAGGCAAACATAAGCCCGGCATTTAGACCCACGCTTTGGATTGCTTTTGAGATATAGGCCATATTAAGTGTACCGGTGTTACCGTAAACAAGGGCAACTCCAAAGAGGATAAATATAGAACCAATGCTGCCTAAAACCATATACTTAAATGACGCTTCGAGCTCCTCGTGCTCGCAGCCAAAGCCGACAAGTGCGTAGGAGGCCAGTGAAGCGATTTCCAGAAATACAAACAGATTAAAGATATCCCCGGACAGCACAACGCCGTTCATACCTGCGACCATAAGCAAAAATAAGCTCAGGTATTTTGCCTTGGCGGTGTACTGCTCCATATACCTGACGCTAAAGAGCATTGCAGCGGTGCTAACAACGCCTATAGCTAAAAGCAAAAGAGAGCTTAATCCGTCAAGGACAAGATTAATTCCAAGCGGGATAGACCATTTACCTATTTCATAAACGCGGGATTGACCAATAGACAAAACGGCCAATACGAGCAGCGAAACCGTTGCCAAATTAGCTAACACTGTTGCAATGGCTTTGCCTTTTCTCCCGAAAATCGGGAGTAAAAATGCCGTAACTAAAGGAATCGCAATGAAAACAGGCAAAGGAACACTCATCCTTTTAGTCTCCTTATTTGAGTAATGTCAAAGGTGCCATATTTTTCGTACGTTCTGATACATATTGAAATCATCAGCGCTAAAGAGCCCAGACTAATAACAATTGCCGTTAGCACAAGGGCCTGAGGCAGCGGGTCAACGGCACTGCTGACAAATTTGGCAAATGTGCTTGCTGACTCAAGATGTCCCTTGTCGATTATCGGGGCTTCTCCACCAGTACGGTAGCCGAGCATAATCAGGAAAAGATTGACGGCATATTCCATCACCATAATGCCGATTACAATCTTAACCATATTCTTTTTTACGACTGCACAGTACAGCCCAATCATAAACAACAAAAAACATAAAGCATAAGGCATAAGTTTTATTCCTTTCCATCGGATGGTGTACCAGGCTTAAAGTCTTTACAGCATGTCGAAAGAGTAAGAATTACCAGAAATAATGACGCACCGACTTTCAGACCGATAGCAATATTCGACAGCGGTATAGTGCCTGCACTTAACAGTTCTAATGGTTGGCCGTACTTTTCAACCAGGAAATTAACAAAGAAAACGCCACCAAAGATAAATCCCAAAACCGCTATAAGAGCAAATAAAAATGCTCCCAGGCAATCCAGTTTTGAGGCAAGGGGCAAAGATAAATTTTTCTCGGTTAATTCTCTGCCAAATGCCAACATAAGCAACACATAGGAAGAAGCCAAAATCACCCCGCCAGCGAAACCGCCACCAGGAGTAAGATGGCCAAATATAATGATATAGATACCAAATAAAAATATCAGCACCTTCACCCAGCTGGCAATAGTTTTTACTATTACAGTCATCCCTTTCATTAGTCTAATTCCTCCAGCAGTTTCTTGGGCTTTCTACGCAGTATAACCGTTGCCCCGATAATCGAAGTAAACAGCACAGTCGCCTCGCCGAGCGTATCGTAAGCGCGAAAATCCAGAATTACCGAGGCAACAAGATTTGCCGCTCCGGTCTTCTTCAGTCCTTCGCTGATGTAGGTCAGAGAAGCAGCTTCTGGCATCTTTGTAAAGACAGCCGTACCAAAAACAGGCAAAGTTTCGAATACTTTGATACCAGCCAGGAAAATCACGAGGATAATTACAATAGAAACGACCATCCCGAAAAATTCCCTGTCGCCAGTGATAAAGGTGAGGTCTCGGGCAATGGTAGCACGAATAAGGATAATCAAACCTAAAACCTCGACCACAATCTGAGTTATTGCGATATCAGGTGCACGCAAAAATAAAAACATTAGAGAGCCGCCAAAGCCGATAGCACCAACGCAGATGACAGAACTTAGCAGATTATCGGTTTCTACTGCAATGATAGCGGCAATTATTATAAATATCAGTAAAATGTAAAATGTAGCCATCTTCGCCTCACCAAATTTTGCAAACAACAAATAAAACTATCAATAATCCCAAAGTTACCCATGTTAGATACATTGGCAAAACCCCAGAATGAAGCCATCGTAGAAATCCTGTCAATGCCAGCCCAAGTCTTCCACTCTGATTGTACGAATCAAAATAGCCTTTTTCCTGGCCGATATAAAGCTGTTTCAAGCCGCCCATAGACGAAACAGTCTTATAAAAATGCGTTCCGGATATAGTCATTTGCTCATTTGTCTGCACTTCGCCACAAGTCCAGGTAGGCACGGTTCTGACTTTTCTTGACAATAAGCCAACAAGTAAAACTAACAGGCCGAGAACAATGCCCACTATTATCAGGATTGTGGCCAGACCTGATTGCCAGGTACCGAAAATAGCGTTATCTGGCGTATTCAATGCAGGATAAATAAACAGCTTAAGCGGTATGTGATAAAAGATTCCGAAAAATACACACAGAAAAGCAAGCACGACCATTGGAATCCACATAGCTGGCGATACCTCTTTTACATCTTTCAGCTTGTCAGGTAATCGGGAAAGAAACATCGAGTGTATGAGCTTTACAAACGAAGCAAGAGTAAGCGCGCTTCCGAACATCGCGCAGGTTAGCCAGATGGGCCATACTTTAGTTGTCCACCCGGCTTGTACCGTTCCCATCTCAATTACGCCTTGATATACCATCCACTTGGAAACAAAACCATTGAGTGGTGGTATCCCGGAAATACTTAAGGCCGCAATAAGGCAGGTGGTAAAAGTAATCGACATTTTTTTGCCCAATCCGCCGAGTCTATCCAGTTCAGACGTTCCGGCCTGCTGCTCTACTGCACCGCCACATAAGAATAGGCAACATTTATATATGGCATTGTTGAGCATGTGGAAAACACCACCTGCGATGCCTACGGGAGTCATTGTTGCTATTCCTAATATCATATAACCAACCTGACTTATAGCGTGATATGATAATAACTTTTTGAGATTGTGCTGAACCATAGCAATCATCACAGCAATTATAATTGTAGCCGCGCCTATCAGAGCCAGGATGAAACTTAAAACTTCGGATTCGAGCACAAATATCTCCCGTACGACTATCACTAAAAGATATATTCCCAACAGTTTATCAATCGCGGCAGGCAAAAGAGCCATCACTGAGGCCGGCGCATACTCACCACTGGCAGGAATCCACGTGTGCAGCGGCAGTGCCCCAGCTTTGGTAATAGCGGCTGTCATTAGCAAAAGAAATGCTATAATAGGAAGGGCCGAAGTTGTCACCAATGCAATATCGGAGATAACAAATGTACCCGAAAGCGACCATACCATCAATATACCCAGCAGAAATGCGGCATCGGATGCCCCTATCATTGCAAAACTCTTCGTCGCTGCGAAATTGGAATTTTTACCGCCGGTGGTTATCAAAAGATATAGCGAAGCGGTAACAATCTCCCAGAATATCAATAAAAGCAGTAAATGATTACTAAGCAATATGCCTGCTGAGCCGCCTATGGTAATCAGAATAGCACCATAATACAGGTTCGTGTTGCGTGTTGCGTATTGCGTACTACGTAATGAATACAGGGTTATCAGCAGGCCGAAGCCCATAGCAAACATTAGTATAAATGACCCCAGAGCCGTGGCATTGAGCAACATCTCAAGTCTAAAGTCGCCAATTTGCAAGATAGGCCAGGCAAAGTTAAGCTGATATGCCTTAGCGAATCTGAATATCTGGATGCCCAGCATAAAGCTGGCAACAGATACAATCAGAGATAAGCCCTTGGAAAATAGACTAAGTTTGCTCGGTAAAAATAATAGCACGAAGCCAACAACAAGAGGCAAAAAGACAATAAATGACAGAATATTTATTTCCAACTTATATATCCTCCAATTTCCACTCTCGTGCGCCAATTTCTTTCTTTATCCGTGCCGTTTTCTCGCGACTCATTTGCAACAAGCTCTCATAGTTATGTATAACATTGTTGTGCCCGTCAACCACAGCCAATCTCTCGGTGCAGCTATAGCAAGGGTCAACGGCAGCGAGTGTAATTGTAACATCAGCAATATGTTCACCGATACACGATGCCTTGAACGAAGGTACATTAACAAAACTCGGTGCCCTTATCTTATGGCGGACAGGTCTGTTGCCACCGTCACTGCGGACATAATGGAACGTTTCACCTCTTGGTGCCTCAACGCGTCCGATAACTTCACCGGCCGGGATTTCCTTAACCTCTATCGCTACAGGTCCGTCGGGAAGTTTATTTGTGGCCTGCCTTATGATTTTAATAGATTCCAAAACCTCCAGTAGGCGTACAACAACCTTTGCGAAAACGTCACCTTCGGGCCGCGTAATCACATTCCAATCCAACTCACCGTATAGCGCATACGGCTCGTCTCGTCTTACATCAATATCAATACCACTGGCCCTGGCTGTCGGGCCTGTGACCGCATATCTTATCGCATCTTCTCTGGTCAAG
>Ga0307432_1000524_pt1 | contig 28341 bp, 20 predicted proteins | sample SalMarWE160150MG_FD_202158 | JGI IMG/M metagenome (GOLD analysis project Ga0307432, IMG submission 202158) | Salt marsh sediment microbial communities from the Plum Island Ecosystem LTER, Massachusetts, United States - WE1603-150 | ecosystem: Environmental > Aquatic > Marine > Intertidal zone >...
TGTAATTGCAATCAGAGATTATGTTAAACTCAATCATAAGGAGGTATATGACAAATGGCTTGAATCTTTACCGCAAGAATCCTCTTACATCTATAAAAATGCAATAGATTCTTCTAAATGGTACCCCGCTAAAAGAGGGAGGTATTATACCAACAAAAAAAGCTGTTGATCTGTTTTTTCAGAGTGATTATGAAAAAGGATCATGGGAAATGGGGAGATTCAGTGCCGAAATGGCTCTAACAGGCATCTACAAAATCTTTGTTAAAGCATCGTCACCTGGATATATTGTTCAAAGGGCTTCAAGGGTGTTTGCCACATATTATCAGCCCTGTAAAATGGAAGTTAAAAAAAATGCAGATAAGAATATTTCTCTGGAAATTTCCGATATGACAGAAAGTGATTCTGTCGTTGAATATCGGATCTGTGGATGGATTGAAAAGGCCCTTGAAATATCGGGGGCTAAAAACTGTACATTCAGGTTTCCGAAATCAATTGCAAAAGGAGATGAAGTAACTCAATTTGATATTACCTGGGAATAATAACAGAAGAATGGTACTATTTCAACGATAGGTTCAATTTTTTTTAAATACTATACTATATGCTGTGATTCATTCGTTTATAAATATTAAGTAAACAAATTTCTTCTAAATTTGTTACATTCTAAAACCAATTAAACCGTCTTATGGAAAACTCTAAAACTAAACATAAGGTAAGATTTTCCTCCCTTATAGTGATCATTGCTGTATTGCTTTTTGTTTTTCCCGTTTCAGCATTTTCTGATGATACAGGAGGGCTTGTTAAATTCAAACCTGAGTATAAAATCAAACGGGTTCCTGGCGGAACGGTTACCATTTATACTTATAATAATGAGGGAGACAAGGAGGAATATGTCTTTAAAGACTTCAATGCTGATGTCGTGCTTTCCATTTACAGGCGTATTAAGGTGAGTAGTATCACATCAAACCTGGCAAAAAAATATTACTTATCTGAAGCTGAAAGCAGGAGAGGCGTCAAAAGAGTATTGAATGTTCTGGATCATTGGGGAATGCTATCAAGATAAAGTCTATTTTTCGAAAATTGATCTCCTTTTTCTCATTGCTTCCAAATGAGACATTTCGTGATTGTATTTTGCGTTACTTCCATTGCTGATAAAATACAACAGAGCCCAAAAATAAAACAGCCATCTATTGTTTTTATTAAAAAAAAATCTACTTTTGCTCACCCAAATTTTGGGGAACAAGAAGGTCCGTTCGTCTAGGGGCTAGGACGCCAGGTTTTCATCCTGGTAACAGGGGTTCGATTCCCCTACGGACTACTCTCAATTTCAAATTTCCCCCATCCCATACTAGTTGCAGGGTGGGGGTTTTTTGTACCGGGGAATCGAACCCACCAGCCCCCCATCAGCCCTGCAAGCTGGCCCCTCACTAAAATGCTCCACAGGAGCATTTCTTAACGCTCGATCCTCCTACGGACTACTGCGTCCGCCGAAGCTTTATGCGAAGGAGGACATGAAAAAACATTATTTTTTCCCCATCCCATACTAGTTACAGGGTGGGGGTTTTTTATTTCGGGGAATGGTATTTATTTTATTCGTAGCTATATTTTTCGCTATCGTAGTATTTTTCTTTAAAGAATTTGAATTCTTCTTCTTCAAAAAAGAACTTTTCTCCGAATGCCGGTTTTAATGTATTCATCCAAATGGCGTCTTTATCATATTTAGCAAAGAACGGGCGGGATACCCAGTCAGGATTCCGACCCTGAATAAATCTAAGTACAAATACTTTTTCATGATTCATTTCACTTACTCCCAGAATTTGAACCTTCCCTGGTGTGCAGGACATACTTGGACCACGAACAGTACGACAAATGCCACTTACATTTTGATATGCTTTCCTGAAAATTTCCCAGGCTTTGACCAAAGGAATGGCAAAATAGTTTTGTGCTCCACTATTTCGGGGAATAAACATGTAATATGGGATGCAATTCAGATTCAACTGTTTCCTCCACATTTCGGACCAGATTTCAGGTTTGTCATTGATGTATTTTACTATTGGGGATTGTGTTCTGATTTGTGCTCCCGTATTTCTTAATTTCTGAATCGAATGTTTTGCAGCTTCCGTATCCAATTCTCTTGGGTGACTAAAATGCGCCATTATAGCCAGGTTGATCCCTTTTGAAGTAACCATTTCGAACAACCTTAAAAAATCATGAGCGTCATCATCTGTGATAAATTTATAAGGCCAGTAACTTAATGCTTTTGTTCCGATCCTGATGGTTTGAATATTTGTTTTGTTTTTGTCTGAAAGAAAAGGGTCAATACATTTTTTGAAAACGTTATAAGACATAGTCATTGGATCTCCACCCGTAAATAAAAGATCAGTCACTTCCTGATGCCGTTCAAGATACTTAACCAGCAATTCGGTTTCTCTCATGGCAAATTTTAATTTTTCGATTCCTATGAACTGAGCCCAGCGAAAGCAATAGGTACAATAACTGTGACATGTTTGTCCTGCCGGTGGAAAAAACAATACGGTTTCTCTGTATTTGTGCTGAACGCCATATATTTTCAATCCATCAATCGTCGGGATATTGTATTTCTTTTGTCCCGCAGGATACGGATTAAGCTGTAACCTGATCTTATTACTGATCTCCATCCGGGATTTCTTATCAGGGAGTTGTTTTAATGCTGAGGCCATTTCATCAAAATGATGAGGCAATAACATTTCTTTTTGAGGGAATGTTAAATGAAAAATCGGGTCATTCTCATAATTATCCCAGTCAATAAGTTCATCCAAAACATAGTTGTTTACTTTAAACGGCAATACAGAACCAACTATTTCAATAACGTTCTTGCTCTCATTCGATAACTTGTTTATTTGAGGAATTGTTGAATAGTTATTTAATGAATAGCTTTTGTATTTCATCGTCTTCATCTCCTCTCTTTTAATTCTTACTAACATTACTATTTGTTTTTTTCGCCCGTAGGTCAAAACTATACGTTTTTATATTGTTTACCCAAATCAATTTCTTTCTTTTATTGTTTGCCTGATAATGCAATCCTTTCTTGTGTAATGTTTGAAGTCCGGGGCTCTTAAAAATACTATTGGTAACTACAGGTTTATTGATTTCAAATGATACTATAACTAATTAAAAAAAGAAAAGCGTAATCGAACAAAGAAAGCTTATTGCCTGACCGGATTTACTCAGTAATAACTACGTAAAAAAGATTCGAGGGTTCATAGAAACAATTGATGCCGGTGTGTATTTCTGGAAAAATAGCGCTTGTTTTTTCGGATACGGATTAATTCTATGAAAATCATAATAAACATTTATACAGATAATTATAATCAATTACCTGAAGTTATAGTATATTATTATCATTATGCTGGCTTCGAGTTTCAGGAAGGCAATAATTTTCTTTGATCAGGATTGCACGTTACAATTGCATTAGCCTTCTTCTTTTATTTTGTATCTCCTGTAATTCTGATTTGTGATGATTTTTTGCTCGAACAGGTAATCGCCAAATGACCGCATATGCTTCAGGTATTTTGATAAAGTGGATGCTTTATATATAAATTTAGATTTTTCATCAGCACCTTTTTTATAGCCATTTTCTATCAGATACTTAAAGAATCGGTACAACCAATTGTCATCGTACCTGGTAACAATGCAGTTGTCGCCGGTTTCTTCTATGTACTTTTGTATGGCTCTCTTTGAATTGGAATAAGAAGAAGGGGCATGATCACGGATAAAATCATTCCAGTATTCCAGCAGGTAATTTTTTTCATACAAGCCCAGCTCTCGTTTCAGGTCATTGTATTTTGCATCCGTTGTATTGCTTATAAAATTCAGGAACTCCTCGTCAGATTCAAATGCTCCTTCATGGTATTTGGTGATCAGCTCATCGGTTTCGTTTCGCTCAGGATCTTTTGTAAAGTATTTTGGTCCCGAATAAGTAAGATGAAGGATCTTTCTGCGGGTCAGTTCAATTTTTCTTTGCAATAAAATAAAAACGGCATAGTGAACTTTGTTATCAATACTGTCGATTAACAGGTTCAGGTTCTTAAGCGGGATGTGATAATCCCCTCCGATAGCATACCCGTTATACCAGTTTTCAATTTTTATGCTAATCGGAAATCTTACCCTGTCAATTGTATCGTAAACAGGGATCTCAAAATCCTTTTTGCTGCGCGTTCTGACCCTGATCAACACCTGCCTGCCATGTTTGCTGTCATACCGTTTTAGGGTTCTGGATATTTTGTAGGGAAGTTTCATTAGACACAATAATTAGACACCAAAAATAAATATATTAAATAATTAAAAATAAATAATTTATCAATACCATATGCATCAAAATATTCTGTATGGGACTATCATTATATCATAGCGGGGAGGAAAGACGGGGCAATCTATGGTACAGGAAAAGATCAGATTACTTCACTGCGTTTGCAATGACGGTTTAAAAGTTTTTGAGACAGCCTTTGAATTACAAATTCCAGCATAATATCTGTCGATTACAGATACCTCACGCATTATTAAAATACGTGCCAGGTGGGAATACAAAAATGTACCTGTGGTTTTGTCGCATACAATGTCAGATCCTCCGAATAACTTGGCAGATGCGACAATTCATAAGAACATGCATGATAACCTGGTGCGTTGCACCAGGCTGAATTAATAAAGGCTTTCAGCCTTAACCTGTATCATTTTGCCTGCAGGGCAAAAACAATTCAGGCCGGGGCATCGCCCCGGGTAATAGGAAAAGAAGAATCTGGCGCATCCTGATTGTTATTTCGAAGAGGTGAGTTTGCATGCGCCACAGAGATATTGCATTTTCAGGGAAGATACCCATTTCTTATATCGGACTCACGTCAATACAGGAATTACTGACACGGATAAGATTGCAGTGTTATTATACCAGTCCGGCTTCTTTAAGTTTTCTTTTATCAATCAGATCAAAGTTGTTAAACAAACTGTTTTTATCATCCAGTATCTTACTGATTTTACGGCGTGTATTGTTCCTGGGATTGCTGTCGCTGTTTCTTATGCTGTGTGCAATTTCCCGGAACTGATAGTCAATAGTTCTCTCTTTCCATGTATCGGTAAGTCGTGGGGCAAGTATTTCACTGTACGTTTTGTAATCGTGTTCATAATACCATTTAACACCGGTATAACTTAAGAATTTACTTCCCCGGGGTTGCATTGAAATATCCAGCCCGGTAACAGGACATACTTTCTGTGGAGAAGCATTTTCTTCCCGGTGAGTCCCGGGAATATATATTTTCAATTCATTCGGATGGATAAAACCATGAATGAAATCGTAGATCTTATTTAAGACATCAAGTTCCATTTTATCGGATGGTGCTTAATAAGATCAGTAAGTTATTGAATCTGCAGGTGTATGTCAAATAATACGGAAGTTTTTAATTACCAAATTATTAACCGATGGATGAATAAATTACACAGAAATCAATTCATTGTATCTGAAGCAGGAAATGATATGGTCATTGACGACTCCGATTGCTTGTAAAAAGGCATAAATGATAGTCGATCCGCAAAATTTAAAGCCCTTGAAGCGCAGGTCTTTACTCATTTGATCAGATAAGTCCGAAGTTTGTGGTATTTCTACTATGTTGTGAAAGTTGTTGTGAATGGTTTTTCCCTTGGTAAAGCTCCAGATATAAGAATCGAAACTTCCAATAGTGCTTTGCAGTTTTAATACACATTGTGCATTGTTTATAGCAGCTTCTATCTTTTGCCGGTTTCTTATAATTCCCGCATTGGCTAATAATTCATCAACTTTCTCATGAGTAAAAGAAGCAACTTTATCTATCCGAAAATGATCAAAGGCTGCCCTGAAATTTTCCCGTTTGTTTAAGATGGTTTGCCAGCTAAGTCCTGCCTGAAAACAATCAAGAGTTAAATGTTCAAATAACAATTGATCATCATGAACGGGCACTCCCCACTCCGTATCATGATATTTTATCATCAGTTCGTTGCTTGTTGACCAGTCACATCGTATCATAGATAATCTTTATTTTGGATTTACCAGATGATTTAAGGCAGTCTGCAAATCAGGATAGGAAAATTTAAAATTCTGATGTTGCAAATTTTCAGAAACAACATATTGATCGCTGTAAAAAATTTCTGTCATCTCACCAAAAATTAATGATATCAATTTTTTCGGAATTCGAAGCCGAAGAGTTTTAACATGAAGAGTTCTCTTGAGTAGCTCATTAAAATTCTTTTGATTCACCGGTTGAGGAGCAACACAGTTGTATATTCCGGGTTCCAGAGTACCTTCTATTAATGATTCAATAATTTTCAGCAGATCAACAATATGGATCCAGGAAATATAATGCAATCCTTTACCGAATAAAATAGTAAAACCTGTTTTTGTGGGGAATAGAAGTTTTGGGAAACTGCCTCCTTTTTTTGAAAGTACGATTCCAATTCTCAGAATGGCATATTTTATTTTTGTATCATCCAGTCTTCGCACTTCTTTTTCCCATGCCTGGCAGATATGACTTAAGAATCCTTCACCTTTGAATGATGTTTCACTTACTATTTCATCAGGGCGGTTTCCGTAAAACCCGATAGCGGAAGTGTTGATAAATAAACGCGGGTAAATATGATTCCTGATTAAGGTATCAATAAGAAATCTTGTGCTATCAATCCTGCTGCTAAAAAGAATTTTTTTTCTTTTTGATGTCCAGTATTTATCTGCAATTCCAGCGCCGCTTAAATTGATTATTACATCCTGATTGGTTAAAGCCTCGACTTGAATGGAGTAATTTAGAGGATCCCATTCATACATTCGAAAAGGATAGTTGGGAAGGGATTTTCTTGATAATATGCTTACATCATATCCTTTGTTATTGAAATAATTTGCAACATTTCTGCCAATGAATCCGGTTCCGCCAACGATTAAAATAGTTTTCATGAAATCAAAAGAATAATACATCTGTAAACCCGGATAAGGACAGGTTTAAGAAAAAAAGATATATTGTTTGAGTTCAGGCTTTATTTACTCGTATTTAATAACTTCTGCAGGACAATTTTCTGCGGCTTCCTTGATCCCATCTTCAAATTGCGAGTAATCAACGCCAGGTTTCACAACCGCTTCGTCAGGCATTTCAAATACCTCAGGACAGGTATCTTCACACAATGCGCAAGATGTACATCCGTCTTCAATCCAAACTTTTGTTATTGCCATGGTAGTGTATTTTAAATGAATTATAGTTTTGATTTTTCAAAATTTGTTATAAGTTTTTCCTGTAATAGTAAAGTTAATTATATAATATTTTAAATCCAGTTTTCGGGAAAACTATCGCCTCCACTCCAAATCCAATGAATTTCGTAATAACTTTTCTTTCAGATTGACCAGCATCGATTCTAACCATTTGCATCAGCTTGTTGCAGCGATACATGCCCATCCATTGGAAAGATATTCCGGCGGAGAGACAAAGAAGGGTATATCAAGACCCCGGGTAAAAAGGTAACCATACTTGATAAAACCAGACCATCAAATGGAGTACGATAAATTACTACCAGGTTTGAACAAGCATACCTTTGGCTACCTGGTCAGCAATGGTTTTCCCTTTAATTTGTGCAATCAGCTCGAGCGCAAAATTCAGGGCTGTTCCCGGTCCCCTGCTTGTAGTGACATTGCCGGCTTTTGTTACCGGTTCTTTGCTCAAATCAGCTCCAAGAAGTTCATTCTCAAATCCCGGATAACATGTTGCTTTTTTATTTTCAAGTATGTGCAAACCTCCGAGGACAAGCGGGGCGGCACAAATAGCTGCAACCTTTTTCCCGGAATCATGAAAACTCTTCAATTGCTTTTTTAATCCTTCGTGTGCATTCAGATTATGTGCTCCTGGTAAACCTCCCGGCAATATTAGCATTTCAGCATCGTTATAGTCGGCATTTTCAAACAAGAGATCGGTTGTAATGCTTATGCCATGTGCACCGGTTACTACAAGATTTCTTGTTACAGATACCATCAAAGCAGGGATATCAGCCCTTCTTAAGGCATCAACGACAGTTATAGCTTCAATTTCTTCAAATCCTTCGGCAAGATGAACAAAAGCTTTTTTCATAGCAGAATGATTTTAATGATTGAATTTATTTTAAAGATTATTATATCCATCGTAATAAACTAAAGTCCTGACGATGAGGTAATAACTCATGAATAGGGTAAACACGGATTCCATAGTTAAATGTTCCGGGCTGATCATTAAGAAATTCAGTTTCAAACACAGCCTTACCTTCCTTTGATTCAACAAATTTGAATTTCTGGGTATTCACCAGTTCTCTCATATTCTCAGTAACAATAAGTTCAACTCCAACCTGTGATGGATTGATCTCATTCAAATCAAGAATTACCTGCCCATGATAACTGGTTCCCGTATCAACAGTATCGGTATTGTGTTCAAATAGTTTAACATCAATTACTTCAATATCATTCCATGTGCGACTAATACGCTTCTTCCAGGAAGATATCTGTTTAGCAAGTGCATAATCATTTTCCCTGATTTTTTTCAAACGCTCATATTGCTTATTATAATATTGATTTGTATAATCGTTGATCATCCTCCTGGTTGTAAATTTTGGAGTTACATTGGCAACAGCATTTTTAATATACCTTACCCATTCAGTTGAGATCCCTTCTTCATTACGTTTATAAAATGCAGGGAGGATCTCATTCTCAAATAAACTATAAATAATTTCTGCATCCAGATCATCCTGAAATTGCTGATTATCATATGTACGTTCATTTGTTAATGCCCATCCTGCATCAGGTTGATATCCTTCGACCCACCAACCATCGAGAACACTAAAATGTAAGGTACCGTTCATTACTGCTTTTTCACCGCTTGTACCGGATGCTTCAAGAGGGCGAGTGGGAGTATTTAGCCATATATCAGCGCCAGAAACAAGAAGTTTGGCAAGATCTATACTATAATTCTGAAGAAAAAGAATTTTACCCAGAAATTCTGGTTTTTTTGAGGTTTCAATGATCATTTTTATCAAGTCCTGTCCTTCTTTATCAGCCGGATGCGCCTTTCCTGCAAAGATAAACTGAACGGGCATATCCTTGTTATTCATCAGCCTGGATAAACGGTCAGGATTTCTGAATAATAGGTGAGCTCTTTTATAAGTAGCAAACCGTCTAGCAAAAACAATCGTCAGTACTTTATCAGATAAAGTATTGTTTATAGCTATAATTTGTTTTGGATCTTCATGACGTTTTATCCAGTTCTCTTTGAACCTGTCTTTAACAGATGAAATTAGTTTTGTACGAAGTTGTTGTTTAAGATCCCAAATTCGTTTATCCTCCATATCATAGATCCTGTTCCAGAAATCCTGGTTTGTCTGGTTTTCTACAAAGTTGCCTTCAAATATTTCCTCGTAAATAGCTTTCCATTCATTTGCTGTCCAGGTTGACCAATGAACACCGTTTGTAACGTATCCGATATGCAGTTCTTCAGGCAAATAACCAGGCCAGAGGGAGGCGAACATTTCACGTGACACAGCACCATGCAGCATAGATACACCATTAACTTCCTGGGCAAGATGGGCTGCCAGGTAACTCATATTGAATTTTTCTTTCCAGTTATTTGGATTTGCCCTTCCCAGAGCCATGAATTCTTCCCAATTGATCTTTAATCTTCCAGGGTAATGACTAAGATATTTTCGGAGAAGATCTTCATCGAAATGATCATGCCCGGCAGGTACAGGAGTATGTGTTGTAAACAATGTGGATGAACGAACAATTTCTTTGGCTTCATAAAAAGTCAATTGTTCTTCTATCATATAATTGCGAATACGTTCCAAACCACAAAAAGCACTATGACCTTCATTGCTGTGATAGAGATCTGCTTGAATGTTAAGTTCTTTTAAAGCCCTGATTCCTCCAACTCCAAGAAGCAGTTCCTGTTTCAGGCGGTTTTCCTTATCACCTCCGTAAAGTTTATGAGACACTTCTCTATCTTGTGAATTGTTTTTTTCAAAATCAGTATCAAGGAGAATCATTTCTATCCGGCCAACATGGAGTTTCCAAATTCTCGCATACATAATTCGACCCGGAAGCATAATTTGTACGGTCTTAAATTCTCCATCCTCCCCTCTTACCGGTGTAACAGGTATCTTTGAGAAATGCTGGTAATCATAGATTGCTTGTTGTTCTCCTGTCAGAGTTAACATTTGACTGAAATAGCCATACCGGTATAAAATACCGACAGCTACAATATTAATTTTTGAATCGCTTGCTTCTTTAAGGTAGTCTCCAGCCAGTATACCCAAACCTCCGGAATACAACTTCAAAGAATCATGAAAACCAAACTCCATACTGAAATAAGCAATCTTTGGCGAGGTAAGATCCTTGGCTCCGGTCATATAGCTCTGGAATCTCTTATAAACATTATGGAACCGGGAAATATAATCAGTATCTTTACTTAATTTCTGAAGTCGTTTAAAAGGTACCTGTTCAAACAGAATTACAGGATTATTATCGCTGGCTTTCCAGACATCAGGGTCAATGATTTCAAATAATTCCTGGGCTTCATTATCCCAGGTCCACCAGATATTTTGCGACAGTTCAGTTAACATTTCAAGTTCTTTCGGCAATTTTGACCGTACGATCAGTCTTTTCCAGATTGGCTCATTCGCTGAGGGGAGGATCTGTTCATGAACTTGTTCAGTAGGTTTCTCTTCAATTTGTACAAAGGTGTCTGATCGTTGAGAAACCTTCTGAAGAGCTAAATCATAAGCATTATTGTAATTTATTAACAGGGAACTCCATAATGCCCGGTGTGAGATTAATTTTGCGTTTTCTTTAACTCTTTTTAGCTCATCTTCGGAAATGGAATAAATGGATAAAACGGCTTCAAGAATTTGGGAGGTTACTTCCGCATCATTTGTATCACTTCTCTCAATAATTGTGATTGCTTTGCATATTTCTTTGCATTCATCTTTCAACCATCTGCCGATACCTGTAAGTGATGTTGTAACCGACGGCACTCCAAATGAAAGACTTTCAAGAGGGGCATATCCCCATGGTTCATAATAGGATGCAAAAACAGTCTGATCACAACCAGGCAGAATATCATAGTAAGCAAGATTGAAAATACCATCCATACCATTCAGATATGACGGGACATAGATCAGTTTAATGTTTTCATTTTTATTGTTTGTAAATCCCAGTTTGTTAATTCTTTTTAAGATGGGATCCAACTCAGGATCATGCAAATAATGAGTAATTAATTTAGAGCCTTCGTGAGTGTTTTTTTCGTTTTCCAGTACCTGTTGTAAATCTTTTCTCGGGCCGTAATGATTTGAGGGAGTGAAAAGAAATGCAACGATTGGTCGTGTAAGTTTTTCCTTCCTGAGTTTGTTTAATGCATCAATAAAAAGATCAATCCCTTTGTTTTTAAATTCGTATCTCCCGCTGGTAGCCAAAATAAAAGTATCCTCCGGAAGAGTATCGGAAATAAGCGTGGAGGCAACTTTTAACAAATGCTCCCGGGCTATTATACGCTTCTCAATTATATCAGATTCCGGGGGTATATTGCTTGTTTCGAATCCATTAGGAGTAATAAGGTCAACTTTTTTATTCAGAAAATGGTAACATTCTTCAGCTGTAATTTCACTCACTGTAGTAAAAACATCTGATTCATTTGCCGAGATTTTTTCCAGGGATTGTTTTGAGACAACCTTGTATTCTTTAGCCACACTGTCCGGGTTGTATTTTTTAAGTTCCTGGTATAGAGGTTGATTGTGTGCACTTAACTCACGTCCTAAAACAGTTGCATGAGATGTAAATATTGTTGCTACTTGAGGCAGAATTTTCTTAAGATAAAGAATGCCGGCACTTGTCATCCATTCATGGAAGTGAGCAACAATCTTATCATTTCTTGACAGGTTAAACATCACAAAATCTTCGATTACCTGACCAACAGCATAACCAAACAATACGGGTTCAATATAGTCCCATTGACCTGAAATAGAATCCAGTTTGTATTCTTCCCAAAGTTTGCTGAATATTTCATCTTTTTTAATTAAATAATCGGAGAAATCAACAAGTATTGTAATTGGTGAACTTTCTATTTTCCATCGGCCAATTTTTATTCTAAGTCCTTTGGATTGTGTGTGAGAATGCCACTCGGAAAACAAATGCTGATCAATCATAAATTCAGGATTTTCGCCCGAATAATGGACAAGGTCAGGTCCTATTGCGAGATAATTATTTTCAAATTCTTTAACAAGTGAAACGGATTTGGTTTTTAAAGCAGTATGTAAACCACCTATCTGGTTGCATACTTCCCAACTGATCTCAAACATGTAATCGGGTTTCAGTAAAGTCTTGGTCATTTCCTCACAAATTAATAGAAAAACTAAATGTTGTCGGGTCTAATCAATTATTTTTTCCGCGCAGTTTTTTTTGATTTACCAGCTTTTTTAGAAGTTGGGGTTTGTTTTTTTGTTGCTGTGACATTTGCTGTACCTGATGTTTTTTTAATACCTCCGGCAGGTTTTGATTTCGTTGCAGTTTTCTTTTTACTTTCTTTCAGGCGTTTGATTTCATTTTCATATTTTTCAATCTGAAGATTTTTCTCAGATAAAACTGCTGAAAGAGTAGCAACCTCTTTTTCTGTAACATTTTCAGGAACAGCTGCATTTACTCTGATTATAAAATCACTTAAAATATTCATATAATTTATATAAGCATCATAAGGAGAGTCGAAAGGATTGAAATAAGAATGTACATCACCATCACTGAAGACCTTGGTACACATGTAATAAAAATGATCGCTTGCCTGAAGGTATTTCCAGTCGGTAAGAATTTTTTTATCTTCACATTTATTGATCTTATCCGTAATGGAATACAATTTATTGAAAGCGTCTTCCTGCATATCGTTACCAAGCCAGGCTGTTAGATCACGTTCTTCATCTGCCCACGATATAGGATATGGAACATGCACAGCTGCAATAGGCTGATGTTCAGCTGCAATTTCTGCAGGAGTGCTGAAACTTAAATTCTTTTTTTTGAAAACCTGTTTTGGAAAGTCTTTCAGGAAATTAAAAATACCTGATTCTTTGTTCTGATGCTCACCAAATGTCTCATAATCCATAAAGAGGTTTATGGTTTCTTCTTTAGCATCAAGCTGAGATATCCAGCTGACAAACTTAGCTGCAGTTAAAGGATATTCAGCCCATCCCTGATTTGAAAAACGAAATGCAATATCATCGCTAAGTTTAAAATTTTTTAACAATACCTTCAGCTTGGGATTTATGGCATTGTAGTATACATAATTCGGACTTTTCCATCCAAGGACATGCTTAGCTCCTTCAGTAAGTATAGCTTTAAAACCCATATCAGCAACCTTTGCGCCTATTTCATCTGAATAAATAAGCTCGGTATTCCTGTAAACGGTAGGTTCAATATTAAAAAGATTTTTAATCTTCTTTGTATGGAGTTCTACCTGCTTTTTAAATTCATCATCATTTTTAAGTGATACTAAAGAATGAGAATAGGTTTCGGCTAAAAAATCAACTGACCCTGTTTTGGCCAGTTTTTTAAAGCTGTCAATAACTTCCGGAGCATAGAGCTGGAACTGATCCAAAGCGATACCGGTTATTGAGAAAGTTACTTTAAATTGAATACCATATTCTTTAATCAGAGAGAGCAATAAATGATTTGCCGGCAAATAACAATTGTCAGCAACTTTTCGCATAATCGATTCATTCAGATAATCATCATAATAGTAGGAATCATTACCGATATCGAAAAAGCGGTATCTTCTTAGCCTTATGGGTTGATGTACCTGAAAATAAAGACAAATTGTTTTCATAATTTAATAATATATTTTAATTGTTTTATGGAACTTCCATGTTCCTGTGAATTATTATAATTCTTGTTTGTTTTTGGGGAACATGGAAGTTTCATAAATGAGCTTCTTTTTAATATGAGTAAGCTAATGAGTTAAAGATATATATATATTCCGCATTTTTACAGCCGTATTTTCCCATTTTAAATTGTCAACTTCCGATTTGCCGTATTTTCTGAAATACTTTGATAATCCGGGATAATTCAGTATTCCATAAATAGCATCTGCCATAGCATCAATATCCCAAAAATCAATTTTTATTGCATGTTGAAGGATTTCAGAAACTCCCGATTGATGAGAGATGATAACAGGTACATTAGACTGCAAAGCTTCAAGAGGCGAAATTCCAAATGGTTCTGAAACGGAAGGCATAACGTAAACATCGCTTAAAGCAAACATTTTTTTAACATCATTACCTTTCAGAAATCCGGTAAAATGGAATCGGTTACCTATTCTAAGTTTAGCTATTCTGTGAATTGAGTTCACCAGCAATTCACCACTGCCAGCCATAACAAATCGTACATTCTGCATTTTCTGAAGGACGCGATGAGCAGCCTCAATAAAGTATTCAGGTCCTTTTTGAAGAGTTACCCTCCCTAAAAATGTAACCACTTTGTCGTTTACACCTTTCAGGTTGCCAAATGATCCAATGTCTCCGACTGGCTCAACTGCATTGTAAACGGTTACCACTTTTCCAGGATCAATTCCATAGTTGTTAATTATGGTATTGCGTGTCAGATTGCTTACAGCCACTATAGTATCGGCTGCTTCCATTCCTTTTTTTTCGATATCAAAAACACCGGGATTCACACTCCCGCCGCTTCGGTCAAAATCGGTTGCATGCACATGGATTATAAGTGGTTTTCCAGAAATGTATTTTGCAGCCATTCCTGCAGGATATGTTAACCAGTCATGAGCATGAATGACATCAAAATCGTATGTTTTCCCTATTTGTGAAGCAACAATGGCATAATTGGATATTTCCTGAAACAGACTTGCTCCGTAGCCCCCTGTAAATTCAAATTTTCCACCCAATCTGGTATAAATCAATTCTTTCTTGCCCGACTGATCCAGTTCTTGCAATTTTTTGTATTCTTCAGGAGAAGTATAAGGAATAAGTTTTGAATTGACTTCAATAAAACTGATTTTCCGAAGAAGTTTTTGATAGTCGGTTATTGTATCTCCCAATGAAATATCATTTGCGCCGATAATTTTTGCGGTCTGCTGATCTTCATCTCCATGAGCTTTTGGAACAACAAATAAAATTTCCATGTTACCAAGGGAAGTTAATCCTTTTGTTAATCCATAACAGGCTGTACCTAATCCGCCGGAGATATGAGGAGGAAATTCCCAACCGAACATCAATATTTTCATAATACTTTAAAGTATGTAGATTCTACTTACTAGAATTTTCTAATTTTTCAGTCCTCTCAATGATTGTTAACAATGCTGCTATGCTTTTTGCCGACGAAATAGCTCCCTGAGGAGAATGAGGAGGATCACCGTTATAGATTTCTGAGATCGTCCCTATTCCATGTTCACTCATTGTTGGTTCAAATTCCCTGATAATAGATTGTACAAGAGACAGACCAGACCTTTTAAAGAGACTCAGATAACCTTCACAAAAGTGTTCGATTAACCATGGCCAAACAGTTCCCTGATGATAGGCAAGATCTCTGTTTTCCTGGTTGCCTTCGTATTTACCCTTATAATCAGGATGACTTGGCCCAAGTGTTCTTAATCCTCTGGAAGTCAATAACTCTCTGCGTACAATATCAAGAATTGATTGTTTCATTTCATCAGTAAGAGGAGAATGAGGTACCGATGTCGCAATTACCTGATTGGGACGTATGCTCCAGTCTTTGAATTCACCATCAACAAAATCGGCAAGGTATTTCTTTTTATCACTCCAGAACATATTCAGAAAAGATGTTTTGATCTTATCTTTGTAAGAATGCCATTTTTTTTCAAATGCTGAATCATTCCATTTTTCCGCCAGTTCCAGACTGAATACAACAGCATTGTACCACAATGCATTTATTTCTACAGCACAGCCTGTTCTGGGCGTTACCGGCTTCCCGTTTACAACGGCATTCATCCAGGTCAGGGCGATGCCTTGTTGTCCTGCATAAATCAATCCATTATCAAGCATTTTAACATGAGGCAATGTATCTTCTCTGAATTTATTGAGAATTGATTTTATGGCTTTGCCATAGTTTTTCCAGATAAGGCCAAAGTCACCTGTTTTTGAGGTATACCTCTGCAACGCCCAGATAAACCAAAGAGGGGCATCAACAGAAGTATATTCTAAACCTTCATCGGGACCAATATCAGGGAAGAGGCCGTTTTTCATTCTTGATACCATTGTATCGATTACTGCTTTAAAGGTTTTTTTATCGTCAACAGGTAATGTTAATCCAGGCAGCGAAATAAAGGTATCTCTGCTTGATGTATTGAACCAGTGAAAACCTGAAATGATTTCTGTCTTTCGTTCTTTTCTGACTATAAATTGCTCTGCTGCACTTATCAGGCAATTCTTAAAACCAGTCCTGGGGATTCGCTTGTTTAGTTCCACGGCATATTTTCTTTTCAAAGCAGCAGGAGTAGTTTGCTTTGTACTGGCAGAGAAAATGACTGATTCCCCTTTACGAATAGGTAACTCGAAATAACCGGGAACAAACAGGTCCTCTTTAAAATCGTACCCTCTTTTTTGTTCTTCAAGGTATTCGATATTATAATACCAGTCTGGTGTTGAAACAAATTCAATTTCTTTTGAAAACTGGAGATTCAGATAGGGATAGCCATCATATAGTCTGGTTTTAATTCCATTGGGGATCATTTTCACTTTTGTTTGCGCATGCATATTTGCCTTGCTTAAGCCGTGCACATTCCTGAATGCTAAAAATGGAGTGAACTTCAAACGTGTTAATTTATCGGCTTCAAGAAGTGTATAGCGAATCAACATCTGTTGTTCGCGTTCAACAAGAAGACTTTCCCGAACTATCCGAACGCCTCCGACCCTGTAAAAGATTTTAAAAACATGTTCAGCCTGAAAATCCTGAACATATTTATGTCCTTTTGGATTGTAATTATCTCCCTGGTATTTGTGGATTCCCAGGTTAAATTCACTGTTGTCCTGGATAATTGTGCAATCAAGGGTGGAGAGCAATACATGTTTATCTCCATCAAGATGTTCCATAGGACAAATGAGAATACCATGATATTTGCGTGTATTACAAGCAATAATCGTAGTGCTTGCATAAGATCCCGCACGATTGCTTCTCAACATCTCGCGGTTAAGCGAATATTCCAGGTTTATTAATTCGGATTTGTCGAAATTCAGGTAGCTCATTTTTTCATAGTTTAAATCTCATATTAAGTTACCAAATAATGTGCTTTAATAGTATACTGTTGTATTATTTTTTACTATGCAAATTGCAAAAAACAGTGTACGAATAATATACTTTTTTACTAAGCATTCTCAGGTCAGATTGAAAAAACCCCCTCAAACCAACTTAAAATTATTGCAAATAGTAGTGAGATAATTAATAATTTGTGCTATATACCTCTGATTCAGATCAGTCTGCGAAATTAGATATTTTTATATTATCATACTACATTAATACATTCAATTTTTTATTTTTTACTGCTTCGGTTTTATCTTGTAACAATAAAATAAGCAAAGAGTTGTTTATACACTACTTTTTTTTCAAATTGCTCAATCATTAGAATTTCATTCCTTTCGGAAAAATTAATGAATGAAGAAAATTATTTAAGATGTATAGATTTGCAGTGGTTTAATGAAAATCCTTAATTGAAAGACAGATCATGATAATAAAGAGATGGATCACCAGAATTTGCACAATTGCTTTTTTATGTGTATTTGTGCTTATTCAGTCTTGCAACAGAAAAAATAATTTTAGTATTAAAGTGACTTTTGAACAGTTGGATCCTACACCACTGAAACTATATTTGTTAACAGAGTCGGATGCAATACTTGTGGATTCTGTTCATCTGAAAGAAAAGCCAAGAGCCAGACTCGAGGGCAAGGCGGAATACTCATCAATTTATCTTTTAAAATTTTTTAACGATCAGGCTATTTATCTTGTGATTCACCCCGATGACAAAATTTCAATTGAGGTGAATAACTCGATAAACGCAATCACATATTATGTTAAAGGATCTCCTGATTCAAGGCTCATTAAAGAGCTTACTGACAAACAAAACATTGTATTAAAGACGATAGATCAGTTAAGTATGGCATGGGAAACTTACAGAAGTGACAGTTTGATGTTAAAACAAATTGACAGCAGTTATTCAGCCCTTTTAAAGGAATACCAAGAATATACGAGAAATTTTATTACTTCAAATCCGAATTCGTTGGCAACAATTCTTGCTCTTTATCAGAATTTCGGAAGAAAATCGCAACCTTTATTCGACAAATATGATGATTTGGATATATTTGATTTTGTTGATTCCAGTCTTTCCATATTATATCGCAATACCGAGGCAGTGAAAGCTTTAAACCTTGAAGTTACTGAAACAAAAGAACAAATCAGGCACAAACAACTCATTGAGAAGCGAGTTGTTGCAGGCATCTTATTGCCTGAGTTGGAAGCAATTTCACTGGTAGGAGATACCGTAAAAATTGATCATGAGATCAATAGGCATGTTTTGTTGTTATTCTGGGCAACATGGAATACATTCTCTGTTGAGGAATTGCTTTCTGTTAATTCTTTCATTCAGGGGAAGAAAATGGATGATATTAAAATTGTCACACTGTCTATTGATTCATCCGAAGAAGTTTTAAAGAAATTCATCAAGGAAAATTCTGTGACGCTTCCTGTTATTTGTGATTTCAATTATTGGGATTCTCGATATACGGAGAGATATGCTGTGAAACGAATTCCTTCAACCATTTTAACAAATAAAGCGGGTGTAATTATAGCAAAAGATCTGTTTTCTGATGAGCTGATTACTAAACTTAAAGACATTGAAGAATGAAGATAAGTAATCGTTTGCTTTTGTTTTTTATAATCACTCTGTTTGCTTGCTCAAAACAAGAAAAGGCGATTCTTTCAGGAAAAATAAAACATGCTGAAGGAGTAACAACTTTTCTTGAAGAATTAAGAATTACCTCTTCGCGTACAATTGACTCTGCTGAGATTGACGTGAAAGGCAACTTCAGGTTTAAAATCTCATTAACCCAACCGGGGTATTATCAATTGAATTTTGACGATGAAAAATCACTTACCTTGTTACTTTCACCGGGAGAAAAATTGAAATTGAAGGCCGATTTTGATGATTTCTATCAGGGAAAAAACATTGAAGGTTCTGAGAATTCTGTTCGTGTAAATGAATTGCACGATACTCTCCGGTCTGTGATTTCACAACTCACTACGATAAGAAAAGAATACAAGGAACTTGATGATGCAGATAAAACTTACAGTAAAAAGCGTGATAGCTTAGAAACCTTATTTGCACAAATTCAGAATAATCATCATAAATATTCAATACAATTCATTTTGGAAGATATTGCTTCTCTGGCAAATATTGCAGCTTTATACCAGGAATATTCTCCAGGCGAATATGTCTTCAAATCACAACGTGACATACAATTTTTTAAACTTGTTTCCGATACACTTTCCAAATACTACCCGAAGGTCAGACAGGTAAAAGTCCTGAAAGACAATTACCAGGCAATGATGACAGCCTATCAAAAAGAGAGACTCCTTCAACAGGTGAATGCAGTTGAAATGAATATGCCGGATTTACTTCTTCCCGATACGAAAGGCAGAATAAGATCATTATCCTCTTTGAAAGGAAAGATTGTCCTGCTTACATTTTGGTCGGTGAATCAACAGGAAAGCATTGCAAATGTTGTTGAATTAAAAAAGATATATAAGAAATATCACAACAAAGGATTTGAGGTTTACCAGGTATCTGTTGATAAGGCAAAACCTGCATGGTTGAATGCTCTGAAATTTGAAGAAATTCAATGGGTGAGTGTTATTGATACGGCATTTCCTTCTTCATCCACACGCACTCTTTTTAATGTAAATAAATTGCCTTTGAACTACCTGATCGATAGAGATCAATCTGAAATCATAGCCAAAAACATTTCTCCTGAAGCTTTAAACAGAACATTGTCAAACCTGATTGATAAATAATTTCCTGTGAACAAAGACAAAATATATTTTATTTCTGACCTTCATTTGGGTTTGCATCCCGAGTACAAAAGCCGTGAAAGAGAAAAACTGGCCAGAAACTGGCTTGAGGAAATAAAACCTCATGCCAGAGAACTGTATTTGCTGGGTGATGTTTTTGATTTCTGGCATGAATATAAACATGTTGTTCCCAGAGGCTTTACACGTTTTTTGGGAAAACTTGCCGAGCTGGCTGACAATGGGACGAAGTTGTATTTTTTTTCAGGGAATCATGATGTCTGGACCTATGGATATTTTCAAACTGAATTGGGAGCAGAAATACATCACAAACCCCTGATCCGGGAATTTTACGGGAAGAAGTATTTTCTGGCCCATGGTGACGGGATTGGAAAAGGTGAGTTAGGGTATAAATTATTGATCAGGGTATTCAGGAACAAAATTTTACAGTGGTTATTTGCAAGGCTTCACCCGAATTTTGCATTGTGGCTGGGCAAAACATGGTCAAAGCACAGCAGGTATGCAAAGGGTATTGTAGCTGAAGAATTTGCCGGAGAGGAAGGAGAACTGCAAATTCAGTTTGCAAAAAAAACCCTGAAAAAGGAGCATTTTGATTTTTTCATTTTCGGACACAGGCATATCCCGTATGATATTAAACTTGGAGTAAAAGCAAGGGTTATAAATCTGGGCGACTGGATCTATAGTTTTACTTATGGTGAACTGGATGAAAAAGGATTTGTTCTCAGGCAATATCAGGGTGACGGAGCAAATATTATTTATGACAATTACTCATTGGACTAATCTAATCCTATTTTTCATAATATGTTAAAGGAATTTTTACTTATTGGTTTCGGAGGATTCATTGGCAGTGTTGCACGTTACCATTGAAATTCTCGATGAAACAGAAAAGATTGAGGCATTTTATAAGCTCCTGGAGCCTGAACTGCTGAACATGCGCAAAGGTTGCCTGGTGATTCTGGAGCCTGCAACAATTAAGCTTTTAAAGTCTGGAAATTCTAACAAAACATGAGTTATCAGAAACTTGAAAAAGACCTTCCACTTCTTTCATAGATTATTATCTATTGCTCATCAAATAAAAAATTGTCTTTGATAATGGTTCTGGTTTCAAAAACAACTTCGTATTTCTTTTTGATCTTATCAATGGAAAACACTTTCTGGTAAGGTATCAGCATCTTACAAAAACCTTCCTGGTATATAATTGCAGTAACAAAGTATTTTTTATTTGCATCATCACGTACCACTTTGATATCAATAAGAGGAAACTCACAACCACTGGCTGGTCCTTTCATAATCAGTATTGTTTTTTTGGTCAGGTCAATAGGTAATTCCTCGTTTGTATCGAGTTTAACAAGATCTTCCTTCTCATTAATGACAGTATTGCCTGGCAGTTCAGAAAAAATTTGTTTTTCTTCAAGGACTGAATAATCGATTTCGGTTATTTTTTCTTTTGAAAAGCAGGCACTAAAAATAAGTACTAAAACCAGCGGATATGTTTTATAAAGTTTCATACGATTCTTGAAAGTTAATGTAAACTTATGAAACGAACATGAAAACTATTAACCTATGAAATTTAGCAATAAAATAAAAAAGGCCGGATACAATCCGACCTTTATATTGATATATTTTGGTCGATCGACTAAAAGATGCTTAAAGCTACGGTCAAACCTGCCATCACAACAGAGACCATTGTCATAAGCTTGATCAGAATATTCAATGATGGTCCCGATGTGTCTTTAAAAGGATCACCAACAGTATCACCAACAACACTAGCCTTATGGGCATCGCTGCCTTTTCCGCCGTAATGTCCTTTTTCAATATATTTTTTGGCATTGTCCCAAGCCCCACCTGAATTATTTAGCATACAGGCCAGGGTGAATCCGGTAACCAGTCCGCCGGCGAGGAGTCCGACAACGCCGGAAACACCAAGTACAATACCTACTGCAATAGGAACAACAATTGCCAGCATAGAAGGAACGATCATTTCCCTTTGTGCTCCCTTGGTAGATATAGCTACACATTTTGCATATTCGGGAGTGGCTTTCCCTTCCATGATTCCCGGTATTTCTTTAAACTGGCGACGAACTTCATCAACCATTGCACCTGCAGCACGGCCAACAGCTTTCATGGTCATGGCGCAGAAAACAAAAGCCATCATAGCACCAATGAACAGGCCGCCAAGCAGTATAGGATTGAAAACCGATAAATTGTAATATTCAATAAAGTGTTCAATTTTAGCTTCGGCGAAATTTGTTATTCCTGTTGCTTCAATAAAGGCCTGACCTTTTTCAGGAACTTTACCCAGCCATAGTTTAACCTCTTCCATATAAGCAGCAAGCAATGCCATGGCAGTCAAGGCTGCAGAACCAATGGCAAATCCTTTTCCTGTTGCGGCTGTTGTATTTCCAAGCATATCAAGTGCATCGGTACGCTCACGAACTTCGGGAGGAAGCTCAGACATTTCAGCATTGCCACCAGCATTATCTGCAATCGGACCAAAAGCGTCGGTAGCCAGAGTGATGCCTAAGGTTGACAGCATGCCTACTGCAGCAAAACCGATACCGTAAACTCCCTGTGAAAAATCAGTAAATCCACCTGCAAAACCAAAGGCGGCAATGATACCGGCAACAATAGTTACTACAGGGATCCATGTAGAATACATACCTACAGCAATACCATCAATAATTGTAGTGGCAGGGCCTTGTTGAGCCTGTCTGGCAATACCCCGGGTAGGTTTATATTCATCCGAAGTAAAATACTCCGTCCCTTGTCCGATAATTACACCGGCCATTAAACCGGCTACAACTGAACCGAAAACACCCCAGGTAATCCAGCCTATGTAAGATAGTATGGCAACTGCTATAAGAATTAATAAAGAACTGCTAAAAGTGCCAAAAAATAGTGCACGCAACAGATTTTTCTGGGTAGCCGATTCTTTGGTTCGCACCATGAAAATACCAAGGATGGATAATACTATACCAATGGCTGCAACTAAAATGGGGGCTGTAATAGCCTGAACCTGATTGATTTTTTCGGAGACAAGTGCTGCACCCAACGCTGCTGTCGCCAGAATTGAACCTGCATACGATTCGTAGAGGTCAGCACCCATTCCGGCAACATCACCTACGTTATCACCCACGTTATCTGCAATGGTGGCAGGATTACGGGGGTCATCTTCAGGGATACCTGCTTCTACTTTGCCAACCAGGTCAGCGCCAACATCTGCAGCTTTCGTATAAATACCTCCGCCAACACGGGCAAAAAGCGCTTGTGTGGATGCTCCCATACCAAATGTTAGCATGGTTGCCGTAATTTCAACGTATTTTTGATGCATAGAAGTATCGGGATGAACAAGCCAAAGGCCCAAAAATCTTGCTCCGTTTTCAAGGTGTTCAGGAGTAAAGACTGCTCGATCGAGAATCAAATACCAGACTGAAATATCCAAAACGGCAAAGCCTACAACTACCAGGCCCATTACAGCACCACTGCGAAAAGCAATCTGAAGTCCCTTGTTCAGTGATTGGGAAGCTCCATGAGCCGTACGTGCCGATGCGAATGTAGCAGTCTTCATACCGAGAAAGCCACAAAGTGCGGAAAAGAAACCACCTGTGAGAAAAGCCACAGGGACAAAAGGGTTTTGAACTCCCATGTAAGCTAAAAATGCCAACAATATTACAAGAACGATGAAAACCATCACAACTATTCTGTATTGGCGTTTTAAGTAAGCCATAGCTCCTTCACGCACATATTTGGCAATTTCCTTCATTCTGTCGGTTCCTTCCGAATTTTTCATCATACTTTTGAAGAAAAAGAAGGCAAATACAAGCGCCAGCATTGAGCTAATCAAAGCGATCAAAGGCACTTTCGAAGAAATATCAGTCATAATTATAAATTTTAGAGATTATAAACGTGTTATTAAGTTACTAACTTCTTTAAAAACGGATGCAAATATAGTCAAAATGAGCGCTATACAAATTAAGTTGGAATGAAGAGTTATTAAAATTATCATCAATTTCTAATAGTACAATGCACATAAAGTGGTAGTCATTTAATTTTCTTATACTTAGAGGGAGAAGGGGATTATTTTTATTGGTTATAAATTGTAGTTATTGCCTGCACACAGGCCTTTGTTTCGTTCCGTTCCCCAAGGGAACGAATTCGTTTTTGTCCTAATGCCGGACGGGCATTCCGTCTATGGCGGGACAAAAAAGTCAACCGCTGGTGTCCCGATATAAGATTTGTAAGGATTTGCAGAGCAAATCCCACAAAATCTATAATCGGGATTAACGCTTCATTCACTGATTTTCTTAACGCATTTTTTCAAGGCGGGTTTTTATAATTTCTCCGACACACAGGCTTTGGTTTCGTTCCGTTCCCTAACGGAACGAGTTCCTTTCTTCCTTGATGAAGAAAGGAACCAAAGAAATCAACCGCTGGTGAAAAAATTGCTATAAATCAATTCATTCCGCTAAAAGAAAACAACTCATAATGCTGAAGCATTATTCAGACAGGTTTTCTTTTTTAACGCTTCATTCATTGATTTTCTTAACGCATTTTTTCAAGGCGGGATTTATGATTTCGCAGAAATCATTTTTTTATAAGATCATTGCGCCTTTGCTAGCGTGGAATTGTATTCCGGGCAATTGCTACTGTTAGCAAAATAGTTTTATTTCCAATGCTTAAAGTACTGATCTTTTCGAACCGATATAATTTGTTAAAATACGCCCGGATTGCGCTACGCTAACCGAACGAAGTGAGCTCGACGAAGTCAAATCCGCGCGAGCAGGGTACAAGATTCTTCGGAGGGATTGCTTGTTCGATTTAGGCTAATCAGGATTCTTTTGATTTCTTTTCTCATTAGGGAGAAAAGAAATGCCCATCCGGCTTTGCTTCGCTGAAGCTATGCGAAAGCAATGCGAGGACGATCAAAGAGTTTAGCAAACCAATACGTTAAAGCAAAGCAATAACCATCATTATTAATTATTAATTATTAATTCTTAATTAAACTCACCCCGCCCAGTTATCCCGGTCAAGGCTCCTGTACTGAATTGCTTCGGCAAGATGTTCAGGAAGAATATCCTCCGAATTATCTATATCGGCAATGGTGCGCGAAACTTTTAAAATGCGGTCATAGGCTCTTGCAGACAAGCCCAACCGTTCCATGGCATTTTTAAGCAGAGCAGTACCTTCTTCAGTGATCTGACAGATCTTTTGCAATTGAGAAGAGCTCATCTGGGCATTACAATGGATACCGTCAGAGTCTTTGAATCTTTCTTCCTGTTGTTTACGGGCCTGTGCAACCCTTCCTCTTACATCACTGCTTTTTTCACTTGCCCTTTCTTCCGATAATTTATTGAATGGAACAGGGACAACTTCAATATGGATATCAATTCGATCGAGCAGAGGCCCTGAGATTTTATTCAGGTATTTTTGTACTACTCCGGGAGTGCATACGCATTCTTTTTCGGGGTGGTTGTAATACCCACAGGGACAGGGATTCATTGATGCCACCAGCATAAAACTGGCCGGGTAATCGATGGTATACTTTGATCGTGAAATCGTAATATGCCTATCCTCAAGGGGTTGTCTCAAAACTTCAAGAACAGTTCGTTTAAACTCGGGCAGTTCATCAAGAAACAAAACACCATTATGAGCAAGAGATATTTCTCCCGGCTGGGGATAAGTACCACCGCCGACAAGGGCAATGTCTGACGTTGTATGATGAGGTGAACGGAAAGGTCTTTTCGTGAGAAGGGACGAATCACCGTTCAGCAATCCTGCAACAGAATGAATCTTGGTTGTTTCCAGGGCTTCGTGAAGGGTAAGCGGTGGAATAATTGTACCAAGCCGTTTTGCCAGCATGGTCTTGCCTGCTCCCGGTGGGCCTACCATAAGGATATTGTGTCCTCCTGCAGCTGCAATTTCCAGTGCCCGTTTTACATTTTCCTGGCCTTTCACATCTGCCAGATCAAATTCGTAATTGTCCAGGTTAGAAAAAAATTCGTTCCTGGTATCAACGAAGCTTATTTCCAGTTCTTTGTCTTCATTGAAAAAATCGATTACTTCTTTCAGAGATCCCACACCATAAACATCCAGGTTATCAACCACTGCTGCTTCACGTGCGTTTTCTTTGGGGAGAATAAATCCTTTAAATCCGTGCTTTCTGGCTTCAATAGCGATGGGCAATACTCCTTTTATCGGGTGAATACTTCCATCCAGTGATAATTCTCCCATCAGGATATAGTCAGCCAGTCTGCCGGTCTTTACCTGTTCCGATGCTGCAAGCACGCCTATTGCAAGAGGCACATCATATGCCGAACCCTCTTTGCGTATATCGGCCGGAGCCATGTTAATGACGATCCGTTTTCCTGGCCAGTGATATTCAATGGTCTTAATTGCTGTTTCAATGCGCTGCTTGCTTTCCTTTACCGCATTGTCGGGCAAGCCTACAAGATAATAATTTATACCCTTGCTAACATTGACTTCAATGGTAATGATTTCAGCGTTGATACCAAATACAGCGCTGGCAAATGTTTTTACTAGCATATTTTCCAATTTCTCTTAACGTTTTTTCTTCTTTTTCCAGCTTGCTTTTCTTTTCTTTCGCTCTTTCGCTTTTTCATATACCGGACAATAATCCTGTCCTGATAATAGACTTTTTGGTCTTTCTTCTTTGATGTTGCAACCAAGATTAATATTCAGACCAAACCTCAAATTTATATTTCTTGCAGATAAAGGCCAAATAAAACCCAGAACATTATCACTTATCATGTAAAATTGCAATGGATCCCTGCCGAAGGAAAAGCCCAGACCAACATTTTGAAACGACCGGTACAATACCGAATAACTCCCGACAAGATGAACATGGCCAAAAGGATTGTAGTCCGCTGCTAATGTTAAAGCAGGACTGAATTTTGTTCTGTAGGCCACTGCAGAGATCAGTGCCCGGGCTTCCAGTTTCTCGTTCATATGGTATTCGGCGCCCAGGTACATTTTTGTTGGAAGGAAAGTGGTATACGGGTCATTTGTGAAATTGAAATTTACGGAATCTATTATTGATTCAACTACATTTCCCGTATCGACCAGTATTCCCCGGTAAGTGTAATTTTCATCAAATGAAATGTTATTCAAATTAGATCTCCACCTTATAAATCCAATATCAAGAATACTTCCTGAGAGGGTAATGTTTTCGTTATAATCATAAATAAATCCTGCATCAAAAGCAAGTCCCCAGTTTTTCCTGTTGAAGATAAGCTGCATTATACTTACATTATCATTATAATAATAGTCGGTCATTTGCCCGTTTTCATGTTCAATGATAACAGGGGCTGACATGTTTATACGTAGTTCACCATCAAGTGTCAGATCAAAAGTATTTTCATCCGTATACAATGAAATATCAGATTTCGGAATGGCCAGATTTAATTTACCAAAAAGAAGTTTTCCTTTAATTCCGAGAAAATTGCCGTGGCTGGTTTGTTTTGATATTCCCAGTGCAAATTCCCTGTAATGCATTGCAAAGGCAGACGTGCCTTTCAGTTTTGCAGATTCACCTTCGAATTGAGTATTTCCCTCCCAGCCCAATTTGAATACATCTTTTGAAATTGTAAATGGCAGATTGTTTTTTTCAATTATAGAAAATGCAAAATAATAATCGTCTCGTTTGTAACCCAAAGCAAGGAGCGTGGTATGAAATTCTGTTCCGATAAGGGTACGCCATCCCAGTTTGTCGACTACCTTATCAATATTTAAAGAATAGGTACTGTCACTTGTATTTTTAACAAGTTGTTTATAACTGAATCCTGAATTTGCATAATTCACATGAACAGAAGATAAAACAGGAATCCCAATGAACCATTTGCATTCCGATTGCACTGCCGGATTAAGAAAATTGCTTTCACCGAGATAATGCATCTGAAATAGTTGTTGGTTTTGCTGGCCAGACAATATATAAGGGAAACAGAACAAGCTGATTAAGAGTATTCTTCTCATCAACAAAGAGTTTATTCAAACGGCACAAGCAATTCAGCTCTCATGGCCAGTTGCAGGTCAAATCCATAATCGGAATATACACGAATTTGGTCCAATCCCTCACGATAAGTTTCCAAATGAATAGCCAGTTCAAAATTAGTAACCTGCATCATGTTTTCGATGCGCGTACTATCAACATATAGTTCTTCTCTTCCTGAAATGGGCACTGTTGTTATCCCATCCGGATCCTGTATGGCCTGAGCAATCCAAAATCTACCGTTTTCAAAGAGAGAATC
>Ga0307432_1000528_pt1 | contig 28319 bp, 28 predicted proteins | sample SalMarWE160150MG_FD_202158 | JGI IMG/M metagenome (GOLD analysis project Ga0307432, IMG submission 202158) | Salt marsh sediment microbial communities from the Plum Island Ecosystem LTER, Massachusetts, United States - WE1603-150 | ecosystem: Environmental > Aquatic > Marine > Intertidal zone >...
TTATCGCTCTCATTGTTGTCCCCGCCGGTGTTGTCGCCGGGGCGTTTGGTGGACTCTGGGATTGGTGTGTTACTCAGCCCATAGAGGAAATGAAAGTCAAGGGCATCCAGCTTCCGACTACCTGGCGCTATTTTGCCCCTTTCGGCAGCTATGGCTGGTTGTGGAAATTCAGCAAGGGCATTGAGGCCATAACCGATAGGAGAATACGGGCGGCCGGGGTTTTCGCTGCCGTCTTTTTCCTGGGCATCATTGGCTTCGTTATTATCCGAGCTATTATCCAGCGCCGATCGGCCAGGGTAGCTGCATAGTGCCCCCCTCTACAGCATTAAGTGACTTTTGCCTAGGCTGAGCCAGACCCTTAACCTTGACGCTCCAGCTTGCCGATGTTACACTTGGATTGTTCTCAGCAGTAACGTTTTCATTGCTATGGAGAGTAGTCTATGAACAGGATTGGTATTCTCTATCACCCGATGATTGAGGCTGCCTCTAGTCTGGCAGAAAAACTGGAGAAGTTTTTAGGCTCAAGGGGTATTTCGGTGTGGCTATGCTCAGCCTGGGAGGGGGAGAAGGCAAAAGCTGAGGTGAATAATACCGATTTAATTCTCAGTGTCGGTGGCGATGGTACAATTCTACGGGCGGCTCAAGCCGTGGTGCCTCGTCCCATCCCTATTACCGGGATAAATCTAGGCAAGCTGGGATTTATGACTGAACTTAGTGCTGACGAGGCGGTGGCTAAGCTGCCTGCCTTACTGGCAGGAGAAGGTTGGATTGATGAGCGGGCGCTACTTGAGGCCGAGCTTTCAGTATCAGGCGAGGAGCCTTCCCCCATATACTATGCCTTGAATGATGTGGTGGTGGCACGGGGAGCAGTGGCTCGGACCGTCCGTATCGAAGCCAGTGTTGATGGTGAGGCGCTGACCACCTATAGGGGTGATGGGGTGATTGTGGCTACAGCCACGGGCAGTACTGGTTATTCGCTGGCCGCCGGGGGTCCTATCCTTCATCCGCAGGCTAAGGAGTTTCTGATGCTACCGATATTACCCCACCTTAGTTCGGCTTATACTCTGGTATTACCATCCACAGTAGTGGTTAGGCTGAACGTTGGCGCGGCTCACCAGGCAGCACTGAGCATTGATGGTCACATAAATCTGCCCCTGTCCAGCGGGGCTGTGGTTACTATAAAGCATAGCTCTAATAAGACTTTATTTTTAAGGATTCATCCCCAGACCTCTTTCTATAGTTCTCTGGAACAAAGGTTGAAAGGAAAGCAATAAGTTGAACACAGTAGAAAAAGCCAGAATAAGTGATGTCACCCAGATGCACGAGTTAATTAACTACTTTGCTGATAAGGATGAGATGCTGCCTCGCTCGCTAAGTGAGATATATGAAAATATCAGGGATTACTTTGTGGTCAGGCAGGGTGAGCGGATAATTGCCTGTGCGGCACTGCATGTTATGTGGTCAGACCTGGCCGAGATAAAGTCAGTGGCAGTAGCTGAGGGAAGTCAGGGACAGGGGCTTGGCGACCAGCTGGTGGAGGCTTGTCTCAAGGAGGCTAAGGAGCTTGGTATGCCTACTGTTTTTTGCCTGACTTATAAGCCAGCCTTTTTCGAGAGGCTCGGCTTTTCTCAGTTAGATAAAATGGAGTTACCACGTAAGGTCTGGGGTGAGTGTTACCGTTGCCCTAAATTTCCCGATTGCGATGAAGTAGCTCTTATCTATCACCTGGAGGCGAGGGCTTAACTTGGTGGAAGAGACGCTATCTAGCCAGTTAATCTATGACGGGCGAGCGGTAAAGCTGCGGGTTGATACGGTGCGGATGGCTGATGGCAGGGAAACCAGCCGGGAGATTGTGGAGCATAGTGATTGTGTAGCCATCGTCGCTATTGATGGTAATAACAATGTCTTACTGGTTAATCAATTTCGTAAGCCGGTGGAGAGGGAGCTATTAGAGATACCGGCTGGTGGTATTGAGCCTGGTGAAGACCCGGTGGCTACCGTTCGCCGTGAACTGCAGGAGGAGACTGGCTACCTACCCCGAAAAGTGGAGAGGTTAGGCGGCTTTTACTCTACGCCTGGCTACTGCACGGAATACCTTTACCTTTATCTGGCTACTGACCTGATTCCCAGCCAACTTCGGGCTGAGGATACTGAGAATATCAGGTTAGTCCGGGTGCCGGTCAGTCAGATTTCCAGTCTTATAGCCTCAGGTAGCATTTGTGATGCCAAGAGCATTGCTGGCTTGTTTACCTTCCTGGAGTATCAGAAAAGAGCACTGAAGTAGAAAATATTACCCTATCTTGAATCATTATTTATTTTATTTTCTACTAGTGCTCATATAGTGACCTTAATGAACTTTCAATATCAGAGTTGACATCATTAAGGTCTTTCACCAAGTCATTTCTTCTCGCAATCCTATCCATAATATCTTCCATAAAGGAATCGATTGAAGAAAGGTCTTCTTTATTTGGAACAGGGATCATAATTTCAGCTAACTTATTTTCTCTTAAATCTGGGGAACCTGCTCCCCTGCAAGCCTCAATAAGTTGATTCCTGACAAATTCTGTATTCAACATCATAACTAAATATTCGGGGTTGACTTTAGGCCTCAGCGGTAAAAATCTGTTTGTTAGCGTAAACCCTCTAAGTTCATCTCCAGTCTTAATTATTTCCCTTCTTGACTCGAGAGAATTACGTGCGTTAGGCAAGAGAATTAACTCCTCCCCGTTCATTTCATAGGTTGCCCTACTCGGAAGCGTTTTTATTGTGTGCTCTGTAAAGCTAAATTTGCCCGTTTCTAAATCAAAATCTCTCACTTCAATATATCGGACCTTCTGATAGGGGGTTTGTCGTAAAGCACTCCTTGAAATTCTATTGTTATAAACTGATACCAACGTAGGAAGGAGGGGTACTAAGTCAGATTGTTTTGCGATTCGCGTTCTTAGTTGCCGTGCTCTGGGATGGTAATACCAAGGGTTTATGTTATCTTCGCTTCTCAATTTTTCAATTGGTATTAAGTTCTGTTGGCTTCTCTGTTGGTACAGATCTATGATTTTAGGAAGGTCATTTTCCTCGATATTATGTCCCAGCGTATTGTAGCCAACTTCATCTGCCCAAGCCATAAAAACTTCATAATCATCACGCGGGTTTGACTTTTTTTCTATAAACAGTAGATCTCCAAGAATACCATAATCTGTATGATGGAAAGCCGTCCTAGGTAAACCTATAACTCCGAGTATTTCACAATGGTCATATATTAATTGTCTCAACTTTTTAAAAGAGTACGATTCGTTCTCGAATATACTGCGTGGCAAAACAAGACCTGCACGTCCACCCTCTCTCATAACTTTTATAATTTGTTCTACAAAGACAATGGCTCTATTTACCCCTCTCACACGACCTGCTTCGTTTTTCCCTGTCTCAAACTTCTGCAGAATAGAATTATCAGTTTCAAAACCTGCAAACGGAGGATTAGAAAGCACAAGACTAAAGTGGCCTACTTTGTTTTCGAAAAAGGGATGTTCTTCTAACTTGAGACCGTGACACCTCTGTATTCCCGACCAGCCATCGCCGTGCATAATCATATTCATTCTAGCTGTACGAATCATTCGAGGACTTAAATCATTACCAAAAAGGTTATTGTTTGCAAATTGACCTATTACGATTTCTGTCCTTGGCTGAGGGAGATTTTGCTGCTGTGCTCTTATCTGCGTAGCTACTTCTCTGAGAACGTTAATCAAAAAACCGCCACTCCCACAGGCAGGGTCTAAGACCATATCATCCCTACTTGGCTTCAAAAAAGAAACCATAAACTCTACAATCTTCCGGGGTGTAAAATATTGCCCAAGCTCTCCTCGAAATGTTGAACCTACCATATTCTCATAAACGGTACCTTTTACGTCTATACCTATTAGTGTATCGCCAGTAAAGCTAAAGCCTTGGAATGTCTCCACAACTTTTCTGATAGACCCATTGCTAATCCAAAACTCATCGTCACCAGGCTCAGAAAACAGTTCTTTGTATTTACTTCTTTCCTTAGCTTGCTTCAGTAGAGTACGGATATGTTGTCCTGTAGTATCAGCGCTTTCGCCCTCAAGCACCGAAAATTGGTATTCATCAGGTATTTCCTGTTCATCATAAACCTTTACAAAAAAGAGTTTGACAAGCTCATCAAACGCTTTTGCTGGGTCAATACCTTCACTGTTAATGCTGTCATGACAATACTTTTCTAAATCTCTAAGTTGTTTCTCATCAGTTAGCGGAGGCAGTAAATAAGATTTAGATAATCTTTTCGCTATTGGTTTGGAGCCGACCCAAAGTGGTATATCACTTATTGGGATGCCATCAACTGGATGAGGTAGTGTTTTGAACGCTTGCCATATATTAGAATCGGTAAATAGATGATATCTAGCCTGTAACGCTCTTGAGTAACTAGCAGCTTGTTTTGAACCATTTAGACCACCAAGTTCCCGACATTCAACAACGATTATAGCAGTTCCAGGTCTTCTCGATTCGTGCGAATACACCACTATATCGGCTTTGGTATCCTCAGTTGTCTGAGACGTTGCTCTTCGCCCGATGCCTCCACAGGAAACTTCAACGTCAATCTGTTCTGTAGGATAACCATACTCAAAGGCAAGCTTGCATAACATCCAGTAATGAATAAATGCCTCATTGGACTTACTTAACCAACAACTAAAAAGACCGTCGAGTAGTCTTTTCCCCAACTTAATGGGCTGAACGGGGTAGTAACTTTGAAGTATTGGAGATGCTTCTTTAAGTACGGAATCCAGTTTCTCCCTACTGTATCCAGTGAGTATTTCCTGCATTGCCGTTTTATCAGTTGTAGATATAACTATCATTCTTACCCTCCAGACTCAGTTTATTTTGTTCAGCTTGTTGTCAAGAGCCAATTAGCCCAGCTCATTTAGGAGATTTCTACCGCCGAGAAGATGCATATGAAGATGAGGCACTAACTGCCCCCCTTGCTCCCCGCAGTTTATCACCAGACGATACCCACTTGCCGAAATGCCTTCCCTTCTGGCTAGCTGATTAGCCACGGTTACCATATCTCCGATAAGAGACGACTCGGCTTCAGATAGGTGAGCCAGGGATGGAATGTGTTTTTTGGGGATAATAATCAGGTGGGTCGGTGACTGGGGGTTAATATCACGGAAGGCAATCACCTCTTCATCCTGATAAAGGATTTCACTGGGCACTTCACCGCTTGCAATTTGACAGAAAATACAACTCATTTCCCCCACCATTGTCCCTCCAACTTGCCCGTTTTTATCTTGGCGATGAGCTCATCTTCACGCTTTATATCCTCCATGGTCTTGGGCTTTAGTTCCGGGGGTGGGGTTTCCAAGCCATACTTCCATTTCAGGAAGCGCAGCCCGGTGACGGGGTAGAGAGCGGCGGTGAGTACATCACCAATATCCTGAGTGAAGTCTTTTACCGCCTCTTTGGCTTGGTCTAATTCCGGCTCAAGCATATCAGCGGGGCGACAGGTAATCGGGGTCTTGCCTCGCGGGTAGTGCTTAAGCACTATCTCTTGAATCTTGGGGTCAATGGGGGCTGGTGGTTTACCGTAGAGTCCGTAAACATAGTCCTGCACCTGGCGCGATATCAGCTTGTATCTACCGACGAGGACATTGTTAACGGCTTGAACCCCTACAATCTGACTGGTGGGGGTAACCAGAGGTGGGTATCCCAGCTCTTTTCTAACCCGTGGTAGCTCTTCATATACCTCGTCAATTCTGTCCAGAGCATTTTGCTCCCGTAGCTGAGCCACCAGGTTGGTAGTCATACCCCCGGGAACCTGGTGCATCAGAACACCAGTATCAATGACTGCCATTCGGGTAGTATCTAGATAGTCCCGATACTTAGGGGCTATCGACTCAATATACTGCCCCAGCTTGGACAGGTGAGCTAAATTCAGCCCGGTGTCTCGGGGGGTTCCTTGAAGAGCGACGACGATGGGTTCAATGGCGGGGTGGGATGAGCGCAGGGCGAAGGGAGCCAGGGCAGTGTCAATAATATCCACTCCGGCTTCAATAGCCTTGAGGCAGCTCATAGATGCCATGCCACTGGTATAGTGGGTGTGTAGCTGTACTGGTATCTTCAGGACTTTCTTCAGCGCTTTAACCAGGGTATAGGCATCATCGGGGGCAATAAGCCCCGCCATATCCTTGATACACAGGCTGTCAGCCCCCATATCTTGGAGGATGTGTGCTTTGTTGACATAATAATTAAGATTGTATACCGGTCCTCCCATTTTGCGCTCGGTAAGAGAGTAGCATATGGAAAGCTGGGCGTGCTTACCGCATTCTTTGATTGCCTTCAGGCTGGTCTCAAAATTGCGCTCGTCATTGACGGCATCAAATACTCTGAAGATATCAATCCCGACCTCGGCGGCGTGATGGACAAAAGCGGTAACCACATCATCGGCGTAGTGGCGGTAACCTACCAGGTTCTGCCCTCTGAGCAGCATTTGTAGTGGCGTATCAGGCATCAATTTCTTCAGAATGCGTGGTCGTTGCCACGGGTCCTCATTTAGAAATCGGGTAGGGACATCAAAGGTGGCACCACCCCAGACCTCCATGGAGTAGAAATTAGCTTTGTTCATTTCCTCAGCGATAGGAACCATATCTTCAGTTCGCATTCGGGTAGCTAGCGAGGATTGATGCCCATCGCGGAAGGTAACATCGGTGATCTTTAACGGGTTCTTGGTCACCACGATTCAGCCTCTATTCTTCTATCGTTTACAGGGGAATATTGCCGTGCTTCTTCCACGGGCGGTCTTCCTTCTTATTCAGTAGCGATTCTAGAGCGGCAATAACCTCGCGGCGGGTATCCCCGGCTCTGATTATCTTGTCAATATAGCCACCAGCAGCCGCTACATAGGGGTTGTTAAACGTTTTACGGTAGAGTTCAGCCACTTCCTGACGCTTAGCCTCGGGGTCAGCCGCCGCAGCGATTTCACGGCGAAAGATAATAGCGGCGGCACCTTCAGCACCCATCACCGCTAGCTCGGCGGTTGGCCAGGCCATGTAGATATCGGCCCCGATTGACCTTGAGCACATAGAAATCTCGGAACCACCATAAGCCTTGTGGGTACAGATGGTAATCTTGGGCACGGTGGCTTCCGAGTAGGCAGAAAGCACCTTAGCCCCGTGGCGGATGACACCGCCAAACTCCTGGTAGGTGCCGGGCATATAGCCGGGGACATCAACCAGGGTGAGCAACGGGATGTTGAAGGCATCACAGAAGCGGATGAATCTGGCAGCCTTGTCTGAGGCATTGATGTCAAGGACACCGGCTATATAGCTGGGCTGGCTAGCAATAATGCCCACCACATGCCCGTTGAAGCGGGTAAGACAGACAATCATATTCAGGGCGTAGTGCTTGTGGGGTTCAAAAAACTCACCATCATCGACAATGGCTTTAATCACCTGCTTCATGTCATAGACTTTGCGCGGGTTCTCGGGGACGATGGTGTCGAGCTCAGGGCAGGTGCGGTCAGGGGAGTCGGTTGGTTTGTTGTAGGTAGAATCCGGCTTATCATAGGTACTCTGGGGAAGGTAGCTCAGGAGCTGTTTACAGCCCTCAATACACTCAGCATCACTATTATAAGCAAAGTGGGCTACGCCACTCTTGGCATTGTGCACCATGGCTCCACCCAGTTGCTCGTGAGTGACTTCCTCACTCATAACTGCCTTGACCACATCGGGACCGGTAACATACATATAGCTTGAGCCCTTGACCATTAATATCCAATCAGTAAGGGCCGGGGAATACACGGCACCACCGGCACAGGGTCCCATACTCAGCGTTATCTGGGGGATGACCCCTGAATACAGGGTATTGCGGTGGAAGATTTGACCATAGCCATCCAGGGCACTGATTCCTTCCTGAATACGGGCACCACCGGTATCCAGCATGCCAATTATCGGCACTTTCATCTTAGCCGCCAGGTCCATAGTCTTGGCTATCTTCCAGGCGTGCATCTCGCCCAGGCTGCCACCCCGTGAGGTGAAGTCTTGAGCATAGCAACACACGGTACGCCCATTCAGCGTGCCATAGCCGGTTACGACACCGTCAGCCGGGATATCAATCTTGTCCAAGCCAAGGTAGTGGCAGTGGTGTTTGACATGCATGCCAGTTTCCACGAAGGTGCCAGGGTCAAAAAGAAGGTCAATCCTCTCCCGGGCGGTCAGCTTGTTCAGGGCATGCTGCTTTTTGACTTGCTCGGCTCCGCCCATCTGTTTAATTTTGGCTTCTCTTGCCTCTAATTCGGCTATAAGTTCTTCATTAGTCGGCATTATCACCACCTCCCTTTCCGATACCTTATTATCAATAGATTATTAGCTGGTTCTAACTTCGGATACTAGCATAAGCCATTTTCTATTCTAAGGCAAACTCTTGCTAAGTGAGTGGTGTTGTAGTATACAATAGGTATAGGTGGTAAGTCCATTATCAGGAGGCTACCAGGTGATGAGTGAACCAGTAGAAGTCTATCTTGGTCTTGGCTCAAATATGGGTAACCGCCAGGATAATCTGGATAAGGCGTTAGAGTTCCTGTCGCAAAGGTTGCGCGTAGACAAAGTTTCATCGGTGTATGATACTGAACCAGTAGGTAATCCCAACCAGCCTCGCTTCCTCAACCTGGTGTGTCAGGTTTATACCACGCTGGCTCCGACTGACCTACTTACCCTGGCTAAAGGAATTGAGAGCAAACTGGGTAGGGTACTTGGTAAGTCTAATTCTCCTCGCCCTATTGATATAGATATCCTGTTTTATGGTGACCAGGTTATTGAAACCCCGGAGCTGGTTATTCCTCATCCCAGGCTGGCGGAGAGGGCCTTCGTTCTTGTTCCTCTGGCTGAGATTGCCCCTGACCTCAGGCATCCGGTAACTGGCAAGACTATTAAAGAGTTGTTACGGGGGCTAACTGAGGCGCAGGACGTGCTCAAGTTTAACTGGGAGGATAGTTAAGGAGGGAGAATGTATCAGGTATCCATAGAGCAGCATTTTGACGCCGCCCATTTCCTGCGGGGCTATCGGGGTAAGTGTGAGGCGCTGCACGGGCATCGTTTCCGGGTAGTGGTCAGGGTAAGAGCGGCTGAGGTTGACGATATTGGCCTAGCCTATGATTTCGTGGAGTTAAAGAGGCAGTTAGGGGATATTCTATCCAGGTTTGACCATACCTGTCTCAATGACGTCTCGCCCTTTGATAAAATAAATCCGTCTTCAGAGAATATTGCTGCCACTATCTATAGTGAGCTTCAACCCAGGCTGGCGGGGGCGCCGGTTTCCCTCACCTGTGTCGAGGTGTGGGAGTCTCCCCAGAGTGGGGTAGCCTATAGCCCTGATTAATAGATTATTTATGAACCTCACCCCCTTCTTTCGTGAAATCCTGAACTCTAATTTCTAAATCCTAAATAAAGTCAAAATTTAAATCCCTAAAGTTTGGTATTTAGTGTTTAGGACTTAGTATTTTTTAAGAGAGGGGCTAAGCCCCATGATAGGAAGATACATTCATATCATGATTATCTTCCCCTTGTAGAAGTACACAATTGGTAACAAGGTTGGTAATCAATAGGGGGTTTAAGGGGTGAAAATCCCCTTCAAAACCTATTCTTCCCCCTCATGATAGGTATATATCCATGTCATGGAGGGTCAAAGGGAGGCGAAGCCTCCCTTATATAATTGATTCCCCTTCCCCTTATTAAGGGGAAGGGGATAAAGGGGATAGGGTTAATAAACAATCTGGACTAATGGCGTGGCTCCGGTGGCAGCAGATTGGGGATGGTGTCTGAAATAGGGTAACGCACGTCGCACTTGGGACAGTATAAAGAGCCGGTAACTATTTCCTTCTCCTTCTCCTCCTCCACACTAAGCTCAAGCTTCCCCTTGCACACCGGACACACCAGAATATCCATTAACTCCCGTTTCATAGCTTGATTATACCATAACTCTTTAATTGCCTAATAAATCAAAAGGACTAGGTTTATTTTGCCTAGCCCTCATCATAATCTTGGTAGCGGGGGTTGGACTCGAACCAACGACCATCCGGATATTGACAACCAAGCGGGCATAGACTAGACTCAAGCCCCAGCCTGCGAAATAGAGGATAAATTTATATATTCAACTTAAAAGGAAAGGAGGTGATTTCCGTGGAGAAACCTTGGGCGAAACCTTTCAAAGACCGTGAGGAGGCGAGGGCTGCCCTTAATCCAATGGGGCTGGCGGGTCACATTTGCTTCTGGCTTGGTATTGCATTTGCTGTCCTGGGTGTTATTAGTGGGGCTATGAACATTGCTATTGGCTTGGCGGCGATACACTGGTTAGTGCTGGCCATTGTTGCTTTTATGGCTGGCATGCCCGCTTGGCTTACCTGGGCGGTGGCTCTGCATTTACTTGGCATAGAAGGTAAAAGTAAAAAGGAGGGCTAAATCTTTAACCAGTGGTAGTAAGGGATGTGATTTTCCTCTCTAGCCCATTGACAGAAAGGTTATAAGGTTATAATGTAGGCATCAAAGCTAGGAGGGAATAACTATGGTATTTGGATTTTCACCAGTTACTGGGCTTGTGGCTGCCATCATTGCCATTGTTTTTGGCATTATTATACTGGTCAAGCCCCGGGTACTGGCCTACATGATTGGCGCCTATCTCATCATCATCGGTGTTATCTTTTTTATACACCAGTACTTTTTATAGCTACCAATCATAGTTACCAGAACCAGAGAAGGATTTGTCTTAATCTAGAGGCAAATGAAAAGGCACGGGTTCAATTGCCGTGCCTTTTGTTTTCTTGTAGTAGGGATTGGGTTCGAACTCTAGTGCGTGGTCCAAATCTAACTACGTAATCTCAGTTATCGCCTTGATTAAGTCCTCCTCATCTGGCATCCAGGCTTTCTCCAGAGTCGGGCTGAAGGGGATAGGCGTATCTGGGGCGCAGACCCTTTTTATCGGGGCATCAAGAAGGTCAAAGGCTTCCTCAGCGACTATGGCTGCGATTTCGGATGACGCACTTTCCGTCTTAGGCTCTTCGTCCATAATCACCAGCCTGCCCGTCTTTTTGACTGAGCCAATGATAGTCTGCTTATCAATGGGCGCCAAGCTTCGAGGGTCAACAACCTCGACACTTATGCCTTTCTCCTGAAGCTTGTTGGCGGCAGCCAGGGCTCGGTGAACCATAAGCCCTATGGCAACAACGGTAACATCGTTGCCCTCTCTCTTGATATCCGCCTTCCCGATAGGTATGGTGTACTCCTTTTCCGGCACCTCACCGGTTAGGCGGTCAAATATCAGCTTGATGTGGTAAAGAACCTGCACCGGATTATCTTCCCTGATGGCTGATTTAATCAGCCCCTTGGCGTCATAGGGAGTTGCCGGGGCTACAATCTTAAGCCCGGGGATGGTCATCATGAGTCCGTAAGGACAGGTAGAGTGCTCTCCAGCCGCTGACACACCGGCACCGCTATAGCTCATGATGGTCGCTGGGAATTTTGTCTTGGCGCCGGTCATGTACCTCGTTTTAGTTAGCACGTTCCTTATGTCAGACATGCACACCGCTAAAAACTCACTGAACATTATGTGCACGATTGGTCTCATCCCCATTGCTGCCGAACCGGCGGCAGCGCCAATCATTGCCGTCTCCGAGATTGATGTGTCCCGTACTCTTTCCCCGCCATACTTTTCAAATAAACCCTTGAACTCACCAAGAGGGGCACCCCATTGCCTTATATCCTCGCCCATTAGAAATACCGTTGGGTCTCTCGCCATTTCTTCATCAACGGCTTCAGTTATCGCCTGAAGATAGGTTATCTCTCTCATTTTTTGCCTCCTTGAGCAAAGACATCGGTCAGAACTTCCTCAGGGTCGGGAAACGGGCTTTCCAAGGTAAACTTTACCGCTTTATCCATTTCCGCTTTCACTTCCTGATGAATTTTATCGGCTTCCTCATCGGTTAATACCTTCATTTCAATCAGTTTCTTTCTGAATCTGGGAATGGGGTCTCTCTTCATACACTCGTCCTTCTCCTCTTGGCTTCGGTAGAGGTGGGCGTCTCCCTGAAAGTGACCAAAACGCCGACAGGTCTTGCCCTCGATGAAGGTCGGACCCTCACCCCTTCTGGCTCTAGCCACCGCCTCAGCCGCTACCTCATATACTGCCATCACATCATTGCCATCAACAGATATGCCCGGGATGTTAAAGGCGGCGGCTCTATCGGTAAGTTTAGTCAGGTTAGTAACGTCGTAAATATTGGTTGACTCAGCCCAGATATTGTTTTCACAGTAGCAGATTAAAGGCAGTTTCCAGGCTGAGGCCATGTTCATTCCTTCGTGAAATCTTCCGGTATTCAAGGTACCGTCGCCGATAAAGCCGACAACAACCTGGTCAGTACCCTTCAATTTAGCTGCCAGAGCAGCTCCGCCGGCTAGTGTTAGCGCCGTGCCTTGAATCCCCTCGGCAACCAGAACCCCAATATCCAGGTCGCTGAGGTGCTGGGAGCCGGCTTTGCCCTTATTGACCCCGGTCTTCTTGCCGTATAGTTCAGCCACCATCGGCGCCAGCGAATACTTGTTTCCGGCTTTGGCTATGATATGCCCGTGCCCCCGATGATTACTGGTAATAATGTCATCAGGCCTCAGATTGGCACACATACCGGCAGCATTAGCCTCCTGCCCAGCGCTTAAGTGGACAAACCCCGGGATTTCCCCGGCAGCAAAGTCTTCGGCTATCTTCTCTTCAAAAACTCTAATTCGGACCATCGTCCGATACATATCTATTAGTTTTCCTTTTTCAATCGCCATAGAACTACTCCTTTCATTTATTATTTTCTTCGGCAGCCCGGTTAAACTACCTCCGCCATTAACTATTCATCTCTTGAAATAGCATAAATCACAAATATTGTCAACAAGTTTTACCCGATTACAGGCCTAATATAAGGCGCCTGATATAGGGTAATGAATAGGTAGTACAGTAAATACAAAAGGCAGGGTTAACTCCGATGGTCAAATTCCTGCCTTGTCTATTTCTTGGTAGCGGGGGTAGGATTCGAACCTACGACCTGCGGGTTATGAGCCCGCCGAGCTTCCACTGCTCCACCCCGCATGTTATCTGAGTATAACCTTTTGGCAAATGGAGTGTCAAGGCGCTTTAAGTGACCAGGGATTGTAATGTGGGCTCGGTCTAACCCTCTTCCCTCTTTTTTGCTTTGGGTGGTTTGCCAAAGTCACGCCACCAGGCTTTAAGCCGGGCTATAATCTGTTTTTCATATCCCTGGTCGCTGGGTGTGTAGTAGCGTTTGCCCTCAAGGGAGTCGGGCAGGTTTTGCTGGTCAACGAAGTGACCGGGGTAGTCGTGAGCATATTTATAGCCTTGGCCATAGCTCATCTCTTTCATTAGTGGTGTTACCGGATTGCGCAGGTGTAGCGGCACTGACTCACTGGAGCCTTGCTTAATTTCCTCCTGAACCTTGGAGTAGGCTTGATACAGGGAGTTGCTTTTGGGGGCGGTAGCTAGATAGACAGCTGCCTCAGCTAGAGCCAGGTTACCTTCAGGCATGCCGATGAAGTGGACGGCTTGCTGAGCGGCCATGGCTATTACCAGTGCCTGGGGGTCAGCCATACCTACATCCTCTGAGGCAAAACGGACCAGCCGACGGGCAATATAGAGCGGGTCTTCCCCGGCCTCTATCATCCTTGCCAGCCAGTATAAAGAGGCATCTGGGTCTGAGCCTCGCATTGACTTGTGGAGGGCGGAAATAATGTCATAGTGTAGCTCTCCCGCCTTATCGTAGCGCAGCGCCCGATGCTGAACGGCGTCTTCAATAGTCGGCAGCGTAATATAGCGCTTTCCACTAGCACCAGGCGGCGTGGTCAAGGCTGCCATCTCCAGGGCATTAAGGGTAACCCGAGCGTCATTATTTGACATAGTGATGAGGTGATTCAGGGCATCGGGAGCCAGCTCTACGTTCAGCGCGCCCAGACCCTTAAGTCTATCCTTCAGTGCTCTCAAAACTATGACCTGAATTTCATCGTTGGTGAGGGGGTTAAGGGTAAGAACCTGGCAGCGGGAGAGGAGGGGAGAGATAACCTCAAAGGAGGGATTTTCCGTAGTCGCCCCAATAAGGGTGATAGTGCCATCCTCAACGAAGGGTAGAATGGCATCCTGCTGAGCTTTGTTGAAGCGGTGAATCTCGTCTATGAACAGGATGGTTCGCTGGAGGTGCATCTTACGGCGTTCCTTGGCTTCTTCTATTATCCGGCGCAGGTCAGCCACACCAGCACTAACCGCGCTTATCGGGCTGAAGTGTGAGCTGGTGGCATTGGCCATAATGTAAGCCAGGGTAGTTTTACCGCTGCCTGGCGGACCCCACAGGATGATTGATGGTAGCTGATCGGCTTCAATAGCCTTCCTCAGCACATGCCCCTTGCCGATAAGGTGCTCCTGCCCGACAAAAGCGTCGAAGGTAGTCGGTCTCATCCTGGTAGCCAGTGGCGCCTCTTGACTTCTTAGTTCCTCAGACTTTTGCTCAAACATATCCATAATGCACCTGTCTTAGGTCTAAAATAAGTCCTTTATTTTCTTATAAGTATCATCTGAGCGTCTGGCTATCTTACCGACGACTATTAAATTATCCTTGTCAAAAACGGCATAGACTATTCGCCAGTCGCCGACTCGTATTCTATATATAGGTCCTCTTAATTTTTTAACTCCAGAGGCTCTGGGGTTATCCCTAAGCTCTTGTATAGCAGCTGCTATTGGCTCTAGTTCTGCTACCGAAAGTTTATCTAGCTGGCGCTGCGCTTGAGATGTTAGCTCAAGCCGATACATGCGCCTTCCTCTGGCGCAAATATTTCTGTAACTCTATTGCTGATTCAGGGTGAGCCTGATATTTAATCAACTCCTCTTCCATGTCTTGAATATCTTCAATATCCTCACTATATATGGCATCAATGGCTTGCCTGATTAGCTCAGCAATTGAGGTATTTGCCTCAAAGGCTAACTTTCTGAGCCCTTCGTGGGTCTGCTCTGGCAGATAAATCATAGTCCTTTTCATCAATTGCTCCTTCATCAGTGGTAACTGGATATATTATAGCATATATATGCCATTATGTCTAGGATAACAATTTTTAATAAGTCCTTTATTCAGCACGTTCAAAATGGGACATATCAATTCCGGTGACAAAGTCAAGCACCGCCGGTATCCCTTTCCGGTTGACTTTCAACGCTTCTTCCAGGGCTGGTCTTATCTCGGCTGGTGTTTCAATTCTTCTCCCATAGCATTTACAGGCTTCAGCCCACTTCACGAAGTCAGGTTGCACTTTGAAGGTGGCGGTATCCCATCCTGCCTTTTTTATCTGTGCCGCTTTCGCCCAGCCCAGGGCAGAGTTGTTCATTACCACCCAGGTGCATCCCACATTATACTGGGCGGCTGTTGGTAGCTCCTTCATATACATTTGAAAGGCTCCGTCTCCGGTAACACACACCACCTTTTTCTCGGGCTTGGTTAGTTTAGCGGCAATGGCGCCGGCTACACCCATTCCCATACACGTCTGCTCAGCCACCGGTACACACTCCGAGCCGTCCTGGAGCTTGTAATACGGGAAGCAATATGACCAGCAGTCCTGAGAACCATTCTCATTGACCAGGATGGTGTCCCTGCCCAATACTTGGCTTAACTCATATACTATACGCTTGGCTGGAATCGGGGTGGCTTCAGCCATACACTCAGCCTCAACCTCGGTCTCAAACTCCTTCTTGGCCGTTACCACTTCCTTCACCCGTGGCATTTCCTCAAAGTCTTTTCCAGTGCCCATTTTCCCCCTTATGGCGTCAATCAGTTGCCTCAAGACAATCCTGGCATCACCAACGATACCGACATCAGGCATCCAGTTTCTCCCGATTTCAAACGGAGCGATGTCAATCTGGATGAATTTAGCCCCTCGGGGAAAATCTTTGAATTTGTGGGTCTGGAAACTCTCGTTCCTGGTGCCAACGGTTATAATTAAGGTGGCATCAGAATATACTTTCTTGCCCACTTTAGTCCGGTATAGACCAGTTAGCCCAAGGGCTAAGGGGTGGTCTTCGGAAAGGATGCCTCTACCACCGGGTGTGGTTAAAAATGGTATGCCCAGTAGTTCAATAAATTCTCTGAATTCCGCTGAGGCTCTGGAGTATACTGCCCCATTACCAGCTACTGCTACCGCCCGCTCTGCTTTTAACAGCAGGTCTGTGGCTTCATTGATTAGCTCTGGGTCGCCAGCGATACGAATTCTTTTAGCGGTTACATATTTTGGTTGCCCCACCTCCACCAGTTCGTGGTGGAAGGCACCACCGACATCGTAGGGTATCTCAAGGTAAACCGGTCCCGGTTGCCCGTTTATGGCTACTGAAAACGCCCGGTTTACGAACCAGGGTATCCTTTCGGTATGGGGAACTCGAGCGCTCCATTTGGTTATCGGTGTCATCATACCCAACTGGTCGCACTCCTGGAATTCGCCCATACCGGCTGTTTTTTGAGATGCGGCCGGACAGACCACCACCAGTGGTACGCACCCGGAATATGCCTCCAGTACCCCGGGCACCAGATTAGCCACCCCCGGCCCGGGACTGCCGTTACACACCCCCGGCTTGCCACTTAGTCGGGAGTAAGCCATAGCCATAAACGGGGCTGAACCCTCATACCTGACATTTATCGGGGTTAATCCCGGGACTTTCTCGGCGTATAACGAGAGGTCGGTATCGCCCAGCCCGAAGACAAACTCAACCCCCTGCGCCCTGACCATATTCCCAATTGCTTCCCAGGCATTCATTCGCCGCTCCTCAGTCAATATTTACCGTAATCATATATTTTATCTACCTCTCCCCCTGTATCCCCCTCTCCATAATAGGGAAATGTATTCTTAGCATGAGGGGGAGGTTATGGGAGAGGGGCTTCGCCCCTCTAAAACTCCCTCTCGCCTTTTAGTTCCTCAACCTTCTGTTCAAACATATCCATAACGCACCCTCTTTCAGGTTAAAGGTTATATAACGTCTATGAAGTCGTATTTTTTATTAAAGAAATTTCTGATAAGACCAATACTCCTTTCATTTTTGAAGAATTTATTATGATAGTACCGTGGTTGTTTTTTGATATCACCAATGTATTCCGCTAGTTCATTCTTGATAGTTTCATAATATTCTTGAAATTGGTTGTTATTACTATCAACTTTAGAGATTATCATCAACAAATCATCCTTTTTAGAGTCAATATCAAATCCCCCATTCTTTAGGAAATCTTTAAAAAGATTCAGTATAAAATATTCGCTATGGCGCAAAAAATCAAATTTGTAAATTTCATTCCTCTCATCTTCTGGCAAATCTTCGGCTACTTTATATTTTTCACTGTACTGTTTTTTGTGCATTTCAATGTATTTTAGCAATTTCCAAGACGTTAATATTTTCTCAGCAAGAAGGTCATCATTTTGATTAAAAATATCATCGTAAAATCCTGCTTTGTCTTTCAGGAAAATTCTTCCCTTTTCACTTTTAGCCTGAGCAGGTTTATCAAGATACATTGCTAAAAATGACTGTGCAGAGTTTTCATTGTTGATTACCTTAACTTTGTAGTAATCCCCTAAAAGTTTCCTTTTTGCTTGAGGTGTTGGATACAACGAGTCAATCCCTCCTCTTTTTCGTTCATAGAAATATTGGTAGGAACCTAATAATATGTTTTGTATTTTACGTTGGATTTCATCGTTAGAACATAAATCTCTCAATCTAATCGCATTTTGTGAGTTCGTATATAGTGTAATATTTTCTATAAAGTCTCTATCATCAGTCACGATCACCCTGATTAGAACCTCTACATTGTCTTTTAAAGTTCCATCCCTATACGATTCATACAATGCATAAGTTGTCTGAGCCCCATTTATTATTTGAGCATTATCCAGGTTAATCACCCTTCCGGAAGAGGATTCGTTTATTCTCTTACAGATTATTGTAATTCCGTTGTTAAAATACCAAAAGTTTATACTTCTTTCGTCATTCGTAGCCGTTTCCAGAATCTGTCTATTTATACTCTTTGACCTCACCCCTAAAGAATACCTTACATTCTGTTGGAATATTCTTTCTCTATAATCATTATATATCTTAGCTAGTTCTTTACCTTTACACGTAAATACTCTTGATTCAATTGGAGCATCTTTGCGGAGTAAATCAGTTAATACTTCAAAGGAAATCCTCTCTGGTGGTGCGGCTCTTGTAAGTAAATACTTCTTTGCATAGAAATCCGATAACCACTCAAAATCATAAAAATCAACCGTTATCTGCGGAAATTCTTGGCTGAAACTTTTTATGAACTTATCATCGATTGGCTTCTTCTTTAATGCCAAAAATATAATTCTGGTTTTGTAATCGCCCGATCTATCTAATTCATGATACTCATCAATCAAGTTTTCTACTTCAGGAGTTATTTGCCCCTTATAATCACTTCTCAAAAGAAACCTAATACCTTCTAGAGTGGATTTTAAATCATTTTCTGGAAAATTATTTTGCGTATTATCAAAGTTATCTACAGTTCTCGCTTGGATAAAAAGCAAGTCATAATTTATCTGATCTATTAAAATGGCATCAACTCCTTCCGCACGTTTGTCCTCTACAATTCTTTCTTTTAACTCATCAGGGTCTAGAAATAAATAATTCTCCCCAAACCACAAAATTAGAGCATCATGTACCGTATCTAATTCATGTCTATCCTTTATATTTTCAAGTAGTCCCATAAATCTATCAAAAAAATCCTTTTCATTCATAGTTTTCGCTCCTTCTTTCAATATTTCAATATCGCCTAACCCGATCTGGCTTGCAAAATACCAATATCATTTATACCTCTTCACCCCAGCGCACTTAACATAACTCTAAAAACAAATCAAAGCTAATCAGATACGAATTGTTTCCCCAAATTTTAATTATGCGTAATTTTGTCTTTTTCAATTCCCCTTCGTTTACTTATACCTCTTCACCTCGAAGCGGTAGAGGTTTATTGGTTCGTCGGGGGCTATGCCTGCTTTCTGGCGGCAGATATTAATCTGATAGTCCGCACTGTCTACTCCCTCAAGGTCAGGCAGGAGTAGACCCTTGCGCGTTCCAGATTCTACGATGACCCCGTACTTCTTGGGGTCTAGCTGGTCCTGGCTGTCTATGGGTTCAGGTTCGGTCAGGACATCCACACTATAGTCAAGGTCTTCAAGCTCATCAGGGGTGACGGCTGGGAAACGGGGGTCCTGGGTCGCTGAGCTGATGGCGTTGGTAATAATCTCCTGAGCTACATTATTCTGGGTGGGTTCAAAGGTGCCGATACAGCCTCTTAATTGCCCCAGCTTATGGATGGAGACGAAGACCCCAGCCTTCTGTTGCATCTCGGGGGTGAGCTCTTCTGGCTCGGGGGTCTTACCCTCCTTAACAAAGGTCTCCACGGTGCGCTGGGCTAATCTTGCCAGTGGCGACATCCCCTTTATTATTACCCCGGCGTAGCCGACTACACTGGAATAGTCGCCGGTGGTATCACCGCTGGTCTGGTATCTAACCAGCTCTGCCCTCTTGGCTCCTAGTTCCTTAGCCGCCGAGATAAGACTGACCGCCGGGGCATAGCCGCACATTGATATTCTTAATTCATCCACCCGTTTGAGCAGTTCATCCTCATTCAAGTCCAAGATGGCTTCTATCGCCTGGGTGTCCTTCCACTGAGCCGATTCCTGTGGCTCGTAGTGGGTCATATCGCTGGAGGCGATGATTACCACCTGTCTATTTAAGTCCTTAATGGCAGTAGCCAGCTCCTTGCCGATTTCCTTATAGGTAGCACCGGTAGAGAAGGAGAGTATGATGGGGACGAGCTTGAAGTCTGTCTTGAAATATTGCAGGAATGGTATTTGGACCTCAATGGAGTGTTCGTATTGATGTGCCCCAGAGTCCTCTTCCAGGTAATTAGAGCTAGCTAAAATCTGCTTGGCCAGTTCTGAATCAATCTCTACCTCCCCCAGGGGTGTTTTCCATACCCCCTCGGTCATGATACTAAGCGGTCTCCCCATCCCGGTGTGGTTGGGACCGATAATGATAAAGGTATCTTTAAATTTAATTCTGGATATCGTAGCCCCGGCTACCGGTCCCGAGAAGATATACCCGGCATGAGGTGAAATCAGACCGATTACCTCCTCTTTTTCTGCCTTGTCATCAACCATCCCCTGAATCATTTCTTTGAGCTGGGAAGGTGAGTCAGGATAGAATTGCCCGGCTACCACCGGCTGCCTAATCATCTTTCCGCCTCCTTTGCCCCAGATGTCCTGAAATTAAGCTCAGCCCCGCAGAACTGGCACTTTGAATCTTTCAGACCTATCACCTTGGTCTGGTAACCGAGCCTTTCTACGATAAGGTTACCGCAGGAGTAGCAGAAGGTATTCTCGGTCTTATGTCCCGGGACATTACCGGCATAGACAAACTTAAGCCCGGCATTATGCCCGATATTATAGGCACGCTCTATGGTGGAGATAGGGGTTGGGGGCAGGTGCATCAGATGACGATTGGGGTAGAACCGGGTTACATGCCACGGCGTTAGCTCACCCAGTTCATCTCGGACCCAGTTAGCAATGCCCTCAAGTTGCTGGTCGTCGTCACTCATGGTCGGTACGATGTTGGTAACAACCTCAACATGCATATTCCACTTTTCTTTAGCCCGCTTGGCCACCTCCAGAACCCCCCGCCAGTGGCTTACCTTGGCTAGCTGGCGGTATAGGGTGTCAGTGAAGCCCTTAACATCCACCCGCCAGGCATCCAGATATGGTCCGATAGCATCCAGTGCCTCAGGGGTGAGGTAGCCATTGGTTACATAGACAGTATACAGGTTATTCTCCTTAGCCAGCTTGGCTGAGTCAAGGGTATATTCAAACCAGATGCTGGGTTCGTTGTATGTCCAGGCAATGCCCTGGCAGTGATATTGTTTGGCCAGTTCTATGGCTACCTGAGGCTGGACTTCCCTGGAGCCCCGCCACGGCTGGTCAATCTCGGGACAGGAGATTTCCCAGTTCTGGCAGTCCTGACAGTGAAAGTTACACCCCCAGCCGCCCAGGGAGAAGGCTGAACTGGTGGGGAAGAAATGGAACAAGGGCTTCTTTTCAATCGGGTCAACGGCTACCGATGATGCCTTGGCGTAGTTCCGGTTATAGAGCACACCGCCCCTGTTCTGGTACATACGGCAAATGCCAAACTTGTCGGGGCTTATAGTACAGCGCCACTGGCAGATGTTACACCGCACCCTGGAGTTGGGCAGCTTCTCATAGAGCATTGCCTCATGCATTGTTTCTGCCATTTGTACCATAATCTAATTATATCACTCGGCTATCGTCAATTATAGTCTGGGTTTATATCACCCTCACCCCCTTAATCCCCCTCTCCCTCGAGGGAGAGGGGGAATTTATATTAAAAGGGGGCTTCGCCCCTCTTAAACACCCTTGATTACTACTTGAAGCTAAACGAGGGAATTTGAAGGGCTCCGCCCCTTAAATCCCTATTGGTGAACGATGTTATTGTCAATTGTGCACTTCCACAAGGGAGAGGGGGAATGATATTAAAAAGAGGGGCTTATATGGGGTCCCCGTAAAAACAAAGTTTTTGTGGGGTAAAAATCCTCTCTTACATAATCAATTCCCCCTCATGATAGGAATATATCCGTATCATGGAGGGTCAAAGGGAGGCGAAGCCCCCCTTATATAATTGATTCCCCTTCCCCTTATCAAGGGGAAGGGGATAAAGGGGATAGGGTTACCAATAAAAATCTAAAGGGGGTGAGGTGGATAACGAAACTGTTGACTACTTAGTTACTGGCAGGTAGACTGTTTGTGGCGGTGGATGTGGATAATGGAGGAGAAATTGTATGATTAAACTGGGAGACATCACCAGCGCCCGGCAAGTTATAGCCGGTCGAGTCCACAGGACGCCGTTGATGTCTTCTATGACCTTAGGCCGACGGACTAACACCCGCCTTCATTTCAAGGCCGAGGTGTTTCAGAAGACGGGTTCATTCAAGCCACGAGGGGCTATCAATAAACTACATCATTTAACCGAGGAAGAAAGGGAAAAGGGGGTTATCACTATATCATCGGGCAACCAGGCACAGGGGCTTGCCTATGCCGCCTCTTTATTTGGTATCTCAGCGACAGTGGTCATGCCCCACACCACCCCGGTCAACAAGGTTAATGCCACCAAGGGCTATGGTGCCGAGGTGGTTCTTACTGAGGGGGCGCTACTTCCAACCTGCCTGGAGATTCAAAAGGAACGCAACCTGACCCTGGTTCACCCCTTTGACGACCCTTATGTGGTGGCTGGTCAGGGGACGATAGGGCTGGAAATCTTGGACGATTTGCCCGAAGTTGATGTGGTCTTTGTTCCTGTCGGCGGTGGCGGCTTGATTTCAGGCATTGCCACGGCTATCAAGTTGAAGAAGCCGGCGGTTAAGATTGTGGGGGTGGAGCCTATCGGTGCCTCGGCTATGTGGCAGAGCCTCCAGCGGAAGGCGGTGGTTAATCTAGATAAAATAGACACCATCGCCGAAGGCTTAGCTGCCCCCTTTGTTGGCGAGCTCAATCTGGCTTTAGTCCAAAAGTATGTTGATGAACTGGTCCTAGTTTCAGATGACGAAATGATACAGGCTATGGGCTTGATTTTGGAACGGTGTAAGATTTTAACCGAGCCGGCGGGAGCCGCCGGATTTGCCGCTCTCCTGTTTCAGAAAGCTAGCATTCCCCGCGGTTCTGAGGTCGTTTGTGTGCTGAGCGGGGGAAACATTGACCGAAGCCGCTTGGGGCACTTCCTGACAAGGACGAAATAATGAAGGTTATCGGACTTACCGGTGGCATAGGTAGTGGCAAGAGCACAGTGTCCGGGTTTCTGGCGGAACTGGGCGCCGTCATCATAGATGCCGATAAGGTAGGGCATGAAGTCATTAGTACCAGTTCCCAGGTGCGGCGTGAACTGTTGGCTACCTTTGGTTGGCAGATTATTGCCCCCAGTGGCAAGGTCGACCGCCAAAAACTGGCGGAGATAGTATTTAGCAATCCCGAGTCTTTATCAAAGCTAAATCAGATAATGCACCCTCGGATGTATGATACGGTGAAGGCTCAGCTTGAGGAATACCGGAAGCAGGGGGCGGGGGTGGTGGTGCTTGAAGCCCCGCTATTAATTGAAGCTAACTGGACTTCACTGGTTGATGAGGTCTGGGTTACCGTCGCTTCTGAGGCCACGGTGTTACAACGAGTTAGGGAGAAGTTCGGGCTGTCTGAGTCGGAATGTCTGGCCCGCATGCATTGTCAACTACCATCAGATGAGCGGGTAAAGCATGCCGATGTTATTATAAATACTGATTGTGACCTAGGCGAGTTGAAGGCGAAGGTAAAGAAGCTGTGGCAGGGACTTCACGCCAGCGGAGCGTGATGGCCACTAGTCTTTGACACCTGTGAAGGCAATTGGTAGAATGTGCTGTTTGCCGAGGTAGAAAAGGAGACCAGGGAAAATGAAGTTACAAATTGATGTCTCAAAATCAGCGTTGTTGCTGCTGCATTGTCAGAATGATATTACCAAGCCTGAAGGCAAGTTTGCCTTTTCCGGTGTACCCGCCCAGGTGGCCAGGCATAATTTATTGCCGAAGTGGGCGGCGGTACTTAAGGCAAGTAGAGACGCAGGCATGCGCATCATCTATATTAATAATGTCCTCAGGTCAGGGTGCCCCGAGCTAGGTGACAAAACTTTTCCCCTAATGATGGGGACAAAGGAGTATGGTGCTTTTGTTAAAGGCACATGGGGGGCGGAAAATCCTGACGAGATAAAGCCATTACCAGGTGACCTTATTATTGAGAACTATAATAACTTGGACCAGATTCTTCGCGCCAATGGAATAAAGCACCTATTTCTAGCCGGATTAGCTACTACTTTCGTGGTTGATAGTACCGCCCGATACGGAGCTGAGTTAGGCTATGATATTACGATTTTGGAGGACTGCTGTACCTCCTTTACTGATGAGATGCATGATTTTGAAATAGCCAATGTACTGCCTCACTTTGGTACTGTTTCCAGGTCAAGCGATATTATTGCGGCTTTGTCTAAGCAGTGAGATTACGTTTGACACCCCTCTATAGCAATTGGTAAAATGTATTGTTTAACGGAGGTGGGAGAAGATTTACGCTATTATTGAAACTGGTGGCAAGCAATATAAGGTTACCCCTGGTCAGAGTATAGATGTCGAACGCCTGGATGTAGCTGAGGGTAATACTGTTGACCTGGATAGGGTATTACTTATCGCTGATGGTGATAAGGTAACTGTAGGTACCCCTACTGTTGAAGGAGCCAAGGTAATCGCGACCTCACAGGGGGAGGGCAAGGGTAAGAAGATTATAGTCTTTAAGTATAAGCCCAAGGTACGTTACCGCCGGAAGATGGGACATCGCCAGCTTTATACCAGTCTAACTATAGATAAGATAGTTGAGCCGGGGGCTATCCCAGCTGAGCCGGTGAAGAGGGTTCGCCGCCGCAAGAAAGAGGTGATTGAAAGTGGCGCATAAAAAGGGAGGCGGCTCCACCCGCTATGGTCGGGATAGTCAAGCCAAGCGGCTTGGAGTGAAGCGATATGCCGGGCAGAGTGTCCATGCCGGGACTATTTTGGTCCGGCAGCGGGGCACACGTATTCGCCCCGGTAGTAATGTGGGTGTCGGCAGGGATTACACCCTCTATGCCCTTATTGATGGTGTGGTTAAGTTCGAGCCTGACAGTAACAACCGGAGGAAGGTTAGCGTTTACGCTAGCTAAATAGTGTGAAGGACAAGATTCATCCTAAATACTATACCGATGCCAAGGTAATTTGTGCTTGTGGCAATACCTTTACCACTGGCTCCACCCAGAAGGTATTGAAGGTGGAGGTGTGCAGTAAGTGCCATCCATTTTTCTCTGGAGAGCGTAGGGTGATAGATACTGCCGGGCAGGTGGAGCGGTTTAAGCGGCGCTACAAGTTGGAAGATTAAGTGGGAGCATTTTAGAGACAGGAGCGGCGTTGGTGAGCGGCTCCTTTTTGTTTATTAAGGGGGTTTGTTGTGGCACAAAGGTTTCATTACGGTGGTCAGGCAGTTATTGAGGGGGTGATGATGCGGGGGCAGAAGGCGGTGGTAACGGCAGTGCGTCAGCCGGATGGGGAAATGGTTATAGATACTCAGCCATTGCCTGGTATCTCTAGTGGTAGGATGAGGAGAACCCCTTTACTCCGGGGCGTCGTTGTCTTGATTGAGGCTATGGTTTTAGGTATTAAGAGTCTACTCTACTCAGCTAACGTGTCTATGGAGAAGGAAGGGGAGAAGATTCCGGGAGGGCTAGCCTGGGGTATGGTCGCCGGTTCACTGGCTTTTGCCGTTGCCTTATTCTTCATCGCCCCCCTTTTTCTTGCCAGATTGCTTGACCCTTATATTCAATCATCCATTATATTCCATTTGATAGAGGGCTTTATCCGACTGGGTTTTTTCATTGCTTACCTTAAGTTAATAACATTAGTCTCTGACATTAAGCGGGTGTTTGCTTATCACGGTGCCGAGCACAGGGCGGTGAACGCCTATGAGGCTGGTGTTCCCCTGGAGGTAGAGGCAGCCAGGGGATATAGTACGGCTCACGTGCGTTGTGGCACCAGCTTTCTGTTTGCCGTTTTGATTATCGCCATCATCGTTTTTGCTATTATTGGACGACCCTCGGTGTGGGTGATGGTGCTGTCGCGAGTTGTCCTCATCCCGCTTATTGCTGCCCTGGGCTATGAAGTTACCTACTTTGGCGCCAGGCATATTAACAACAGGCTGGTCAGGGCTCTTCTGGCTCCAGGATTGTGGTTACAGGGGCTGACCACCAGGGAGCCTGATGATAACCAGCTTGAGGTCGCCCTATCGGCGTTAAAAAAGGTGGTGGAAATTGACCACGTTGAGGAGACAGCTCAGGCTTCCTCGGGCTGACTTGTCTCTATATCTTGTTTGGTCAGCTTCTGAAAGAAGCAGGTCTTGTTGCCGGTGTGGCACACCGGACCGGTAGGCTGTCCCACAATCAGAATAGTATCGCTATCGCAGTCCTTCCACACTGAACGCACCTTGATGCGGTTGCCTGAGGTCTCACCCTTGTGCCATAGCTCCTTTCGGCTACGACTATAAAACCAGGCTTCGCCGCTGGATAGAGTTCGGCGCAGTGCCTCCTCATTCATATAGGCTAGCATCAGTACCTCGCCGGTGTCAGCATCCTGGGCTATAGCCGGGACGAGCCCCTTCTCATCAAACTTTATATCTATCTACCTCACCCCCTCGTTCTCCCTCTCCTTCAAAGGAGAGGGAGAAGATTCTGTGAAGAGGGGCTGTGCCCCTCTTAAACTTCCGATTAGGCTCTTCCTCTCTATGATATGAATATATATTCTTATCATGAGGGGGAAGTAGAGGTCTTGAAGGGGCAAAGCCCCTACAATCTACCCCTGATAAGTGAACTCTTTCTCAATTTAGCTAGCGGTGACCAGGGCTTGTTTCAGGTTGATGTCCCCGGTATAGAGTGCCTTACCTATTATAGCCCCTTCTACACCGAGCTGCTTTAACATTTTAAGGTGGTTTAGCGAGGAAATGCCACCGGCGGCAATAATTGGCAACCCAATGGCATTGACCAGCTCAAAGATGGCCGCAAAATTAGGCTCGGTCAGGGTGCCATCACGACTAATATCAGTGTAGATAAAACGCTTGACCCCGAGTTTTACCATAGATTGGGCACAGTCTACCGCCTTTAGCTCTGTTTCTTGACGCCAGCCATGGGTGGCAACGTATCCCTCTCTGGCATCAATACTAACAATAATACACTCGCTGAAGTTACGGCATGCCTCTTTAACCAGTCCAGGTTCTTCCACAGCGGCTGTACTCAGGATGACACGCTCTATGCCAGCTTTAAGTAATTGCTCTACCATTTCCAGGCGGCGGATGCCACCACCCAGTTGGGTAGGAACTAATACCGCATGGGCTATTTGGGTGATAATGCCCAGGTTGCCCAACTCACCCCTAGCCGCACCATCAAGGTCAACAATATGCAACCTTGGTGCTCCCACAGATTGCCACTTTAGGGCTACGTCTACCGGCTCATCAGAGTATACCGTTTCCTGGTTATAGTCACCCTGATAGAGGCGGACACACTTACCCTGTCTAAGGTCTATAGCCGGGATTATTTCTATTGTCGTCTTTCTCCTTCTGGCTTATGAATTTTCGGTTATCAGTGAGCATTATCATATCACTATTGTTGTCGTGATAACAATATTTCCCTTTAGCCCGTTTCTTGACATGGCTGGGTGAGGTTGTTAGACTGTCATTACATTGCCCCAGTCTTTGGCTATCCGGTTACTCAATATTCTTGGTTAGAGGCTTTCATTGACGGAACAGGTATCACAGCAGAGTCCGTCGTCAGAACCCTTCACCAGGGGTTTGGTTCAGGTCTTCACTGGCGATGGTAAGGGCAAGACCACAGCTGCGCTGGGGGCAGCCATCCGAGCCCTGGGTCATGGTCTAAGGGTATGTATTGTTTTCTTCATGAAGGGCGATTACCCCTGTGGGGAATGCAATATCCTGTCTCAGTTACCTAATGTCAATATAGTCAGGTCTGGCAGTCCGGGGTTCATTGACCCGGCTAATATTAAGCCCGAGGAAAAAGAACAGGCGAGGCAGGCTCTGGCTGCCGCCCGTGAGGCTGTGTTCAGTGGTAGCTATGACCTGGTGGTGCTAGATGAGGTTAATCTGGCGGTAGCCTGGAATCTGGTCGGATTGGATGAAGTAATCAAGCTTATTAGTGATAAGCCACCAAATGTGGAGCTTATCCTCACCGGTCGTAAGGCTGATACCAAGTTAATTCAACTGGCAGACGTAGTCACCGAGATGCTGAAGATTAAGCACCCTTATGATGAAGGGGTGAAGGCGCGGAGGGGGATTGAGTATTAGAAAATACATAAAGGAGGGAATTATGGCTATAACATTGAGTGTAATCAAAGCTGATGTTGGTGGTTATGTGGGGCATTCTGAATCTCATCCCGATGTCCTGGCTAAGGCTGGCGAGTGTCTGGCCAAGTCTAAGAAGGAAGGGCTACTGATTGACTATCATGTAACCAAGTGTGGTGATGACCTGCAACTGATTATGACCCACCAGCAGGGCGAGGATAGCGAAAAAATTCATAAGCTTGCCTGGGACACATTTGTTGACTGCACCCAGGTGGCTAAGGAGCTAAAACTTCATGGTGCTGG
>Ga0307432_1000529_pt1 | contig 28294 bp, 21 predicted proteins | sample SalMarWE160150MG_FD_202158 | JGI IMG/M metagenome (GOLD analysis project Ga0307432, IMG submission 202158) | Salt marsh sediment microbial communities from the Plum Island Ecosystem LTER, Massachusetts, United States - WE1603-150 | ecosystem: Environmental > Aquatic > Marine > Intertidal zone >...
ATGTAAAGGAGAATATTATTGTGAAGAGTAAGCCAATCTGGATAAAAATTGGTAAATTGTTTCTGGATATAACTGAGATATATATACCGGCCATTGCTTTTTCCTTGTTATTTATTGCCTTTTTAATCCAGGTTTTTTTCCGTTATTTTTTAGTACCTCTCACCTGGCCCTTAGAATTTACTTTAATGATGTTCATCTGGACCACTTTATTTGGGGCATGTTATGCAATGCGTGATGATACACATGTGAGATTTACTTTGATTTATGATAATTCTTCTCCGAAGGTAAAATTTTGGATGAGGATTATAGGTAACTTAATGTTGCTTATTTCCTTTATCATTGCTTTCATTCCTACTTATAATTGGGTTATTTTCATGTCCTTTAAAAAATCCAATGTTCTAAAAGTACCCATGAATATTGTATTTTTCCCTTATATTGTTTTTATGATTATCATGATGGGTAGAATAGCTTACAATCTTTATATTGATGTAAGAAAATTACCAAGTGGAAAAACATAAGATGAATATACCCCTGACAGTTTTCTTATTATGTTTTATATTAACCTTTATAATAAGGCTGCCTATTGCTTTAGGGATGTTGATGAGTTCAGTTTTTTACTGCCTGTTGGCTCCCGGTCCTGCTGTCGGATTGCAAATGGCAGCTCGTCAATTTCTAGGCGGCCTAAATGTTAAATTTATCCTAATTGCTGTTCCTCTTTTTGTCTTTGCTGCTAAAGTGATGAATTCAGGTGCTGTAACGGAAAAAATATTTAAATTTGCTAATAGCCTTGTTGGACGTTGGAGAGGTGGTATGGGCCATGTTAATGTAGTAGCTTCAATCATCTTTTCGGGTATGACCGGTTCCGCGGTGGCAGATGCATCTGGTCTGGGCATTATGGAAATTGAGGCAATGCGCAAACACGGTTATGATGATAGTTTCAGTTGTGCCATTACCGCCGCTTCAGCTACGATTGGTCCTATTTTTCCACCTAGTATACCGATGATTTTTTATGCAATGCTTTCAGGCGCCTCTATTGGTAAACTATTTATTGGTGGAATGATTCCAGGGATTTTAATTGGCTTAGCATTAATGGCCTATATTGCTTTTATAGCTAATAAAAGGGGTTATCCCCGAGGTGAAAAATATACACTAAGACAATTTATTAAAAGTACAATCATTGCTCTTCCGGCATTAATGACTCCGGTTATTTTATTAGGAGGTATTTATACTGGAGTGGTTACACCTACTGAAGCAGGTGCGCTTGCCGGTATTTATGCCTTGCTTATTTCCGTCTTGATATATCGTTCACTTGGTTTAAAGCAGTTATGGGAGGTTATTTTAGAAACTGCCAAGACAACAGGAATTTTAACTATTATTGTGGGAGCAGCCTTTTCATTTTCTTATATTGTTGCCATAGAACGCATACCCGATGTTTTTTCAGGTTTATTATTAGGTATTACTACTAATAAATATGTTCTTTTACTGGTAATTAATATTTTGTTTATTATTTTAGGTATGTTTATTGATACGATGGCAATAACTTTAGTATTTATTCCCATGGTTCTTCCCCTGGTTAAAATGTTGGGTATTGATTTGGTTCATTTTGGTGTGGTCATTGTTTTGAATATGATGATTGGTTTATCGACTCCACCCTTTGGCATGCTTTTATTTATCGTATCCGGAATTTCAGGAGCCCCACTAAAATCAATTATTAAAGAAATATTTCCTATGCTACTGGTCTTAATAGGGGTATTGTTTTTAATTACTTATGTCCCCTGGTTTGTTTTATATTTACCCGGTAAAATGCAGTAAAGAAATTTATTTGATTTTTTTTATTTCTTCTTTTGGGGGATGAAAATTGTTACCTCATGAACGAATCTATCTTTCTATATCCGGAAAAGTGCCTGACAAAGTTCCCAATGTTCCCAAAATTTGGGTGGATCTGGGGGCAAGATTGACGCAAACCGATCTATCGGAAGTTATTCAAAATCCGTTAACTGCACTCAAAGTGATTGTAGATGCAGCCCTGCTTGTAGGAGCGGACGGAGCTCGACAATTTCACTTACCAAAAAGAAAAATTATACGGGAAAATAAAAAAGTCATTGAAATCAATCAAAAAGGAAAACGTCTTGGAGAAATCGATATGTTGGGAGGATTATCGACCCGACTCTATGATGAAAAATATTTTGATTTGACTGACCCCTATCAGATTGCCCATCAGCATTTCTGGAGTTCTCCAAAACCATTAATTAATAATAAAGAAGATGTTAGGGCAATTGTTGTCCCGGATCGTCAATTTTACAAAGAAATTGGTTGCCAGGACCGGCAGCAGGAGATATTTGATAGCGTGGGAAAACAATGTGGTTTAATCGGAGATTGTGATAGTGCCACTCTGGCTTTTTATGTAGATTTTTGCGGTTATCAAAAAGCTTTAACGGATTTAGTTGATAACCCTTCTCTGGTTCATGCTGCCCTGGAAAAAGGAGTGGCTATTGCGGTAGAAAAAGGGAAATTTAATATCGACCTGGGTTTTCGGATTTTACGGTTAAATGATTCCGTTGCCAATATGTCGGTGATTTCACCTCAATTTTGGCGCGAATTTATTTTTCCGCATATGAAGGAAGTATGTACTGAACTACACCATTATTGTCCGGAGGTTAAGATATACTGTCATATCTGTGGAAACATTTTACCGGTGGTCGATGACTTGGTGAAAACCGGTCTTGATTGTATTGGGCCACTGGATCCCTTGGGACATTTTACACCGGCGCAGGTGCGGGAAATAGTAGGGGAACAAGTGTCTTTATGGGGAGGTGTAAATACTTTATCATTTATTCAAAATTCCCCTGAAGAGATTTTGGATGAAGCAAGAAGGTGCATTCAGGGAGCAGGGAAAAAGGGAGGATATATTTTAAGTTCAGGTTGTGTAATCCCTCGAGGGGCAAGCAAGGAAAATGTAAAGGCTCTAAAAATTGCGGTTGAAAAATATGGAGTTTACCAGAATGGAATCCTTAAAGAAAATTGATTAAGACGAATAGAAATTTTAACCAAATAATGATTATTTAAATTTTCAAGAGGTCCAATTTTGTGAAAATATTAAAATTAAGAAATCATATTCCTATAAGTGGTCCGGCAAGACGAGAACCCACTGATGGTACGGAATCAGACATGAGAGTGTCTTTAGGTTTTGAACCTGCTTGGTTTCATCAAAGATGTGGTATTAATTTTTCAGAAAAGTGGCATAAGGATCCATTTTATCGTTATGAAAGTTTAGTAAAGATGAAGAAAGAGTTATGCCAGAGATTTCCTTCAGTCTCTTATTGGAACGAGGATAATAAAGATGATTTGGCAACCATTTCTGGATGTTATGGTGCTTATGTTATTCCAAAAGTATTTGACTTTCCTTTAATATATGAAAAAGATAGATGGCCGGAAATTAACAAAAACAAAGAAAAATTATCTGTCAAAGAGGTAGAAAAATTAAATATCGAGGATATCCTTAAAAATAAGTTTGTAGAAGAAATATTTCAACAAATGGATATAATTAAAAATCAATGGGGGAAAATACATGGATATTTAAACTGGCAAGGGGTTCTGAATAATGCCTTCATCTTGAGGGGAGAAGATATTTTCATTGATTTTTTTGACAGACCGGCTTTTACGCATCATTTATTTACCCTCATTAGTGATTTAATGATTAGATTAGCCCAAAAAGTTCAAAAAAAACAGCGGAAGTCCGGGTTTTATATTAATCATTTTTGCGTGAGCAATTGTACGGTTAATATGGTGTCTCCACAAATTTATCGAGAATTTCTATTACCTTATGATAAGAAGATTGCAGAAAGTGGTTTTGAAAGGTTTGGTATGCATACTTGTAACTGGAATGTTACCCCTTATCTAGAAGAAATAAAAAAACTACCCAAAGTTGGCTATCTGGATATGGGGATAATGTCTGATATGAGGAAAGTTAAAGTAATGTTTCCCGAAGCAAGAAGGGCAGTTATGTATTCGCCAGTTCGGCTGCAGGAGGCAAGTTTCGATGAAATTAAGAAAGATATGAAAAAAATATACCACGAGTTATCCCCGTGTGATATTGTGATGGCTGATATTCAAGCTTCTACCAGTGTCAGGCGGGTAAATGATTTTTTACAAATATGTAAAAACCTTGAGGTAAAAAATTGAGGATAAAAAATCTTTTTAAAATAAGATAAAATGATGGAATCGCTGGATTCAAATTAGAAATAAATGTAATAAAAGATTTAATTTAATTACTGGGTTATAAGAGGATGTCTGATAGATGATGGATATGATAAATAAGAAAAAATTAGAAGGCGTTATTCCTGCTTTAATTTTACCTGTAAATGAGAAGGGAAAAATTGATTTTAAACTTTTAGAGAAACAGGCTACCTATCTTATTTCGGCAGGTGTAAATGGTCTTTTTATTAATGGAACAACAGGTGAGGGAGCTTGGTTAACTATAGACGAAAAAGTTGGAGCATTTAAAGTGGCAAAAGAAATGAGTGAAGGAAAAGTGTTTCTTTGTGCAGCATGTATCCAGCCATCCACAGAAATAGTTATTAACGAAATTAAAGCTTTTGAGAAGCTTGAACCAGATTATATTGTTGCCGTAACTCCATATTATTATAGTGTTTCACAAAATGTAATTATAGAGCATTTTAAAAAAATTGCTCAATATAGTTCAATACCTTTAATTATATATAATATCCCCCAATGTACCCATAATAAAATAGAACTGAGTACAGTATTAAAACTTGCTCAAGAAGAAAATATTGCTGGCATAAAAGATAGTTCTGGAGATTTTATATCTTTTACGCGAGGAGCATGTACCTTAGTACCTGAATCTTTTTCCTGGATTCAAGGTGAAGACTATCTTGATGGGCCTGCTTTTAATTGCGGAGCTAATGGAATAGTTACCGGATTAGGAAATGTATGGATTGAACCTTATATAAAAATGTTCCAAGCAGCAAAAGCAAGAAATAATTCAAGAGTAAATGAGATACAGAAAGAAATAAATAATTTATATGAATTAATCCAGGTTACAGGGGGTAAGGTAATTCCAGCAATTAAAGCAGCAGTAACTTTACTAGGGAGAAGTACTAAATGGATGAAAATGCTTTCTCTAACTTTAGGTGATGAAGATATAGAGAAAGTAAAAAGAGTGATTACAAAACTTGGTTTATTCAGCGAGAAATAGAAACTAAAATTATATTTTAGAAGTGTTATTTAAAAATTGTATGGCATGTCCTGGACAACGCATATTGGCAATTGACAAGATATTATATTAATGTTATATTTTAATCAAATAAAATTTTAAAAATTGAATTATAGGAACTCGTATAAACTCTTGAATATGGCAAGGGTGTCTCTACCAGGTGACCGTAAATCACGACAGGCTACGAGTGGAAGTGCACCTTAGGGAATCGCTTATTTAAGCTGATTTGTATTTGTAAATATTTGTATTACGCTTAGATAAGATTAGAACCAAGTGGTGCAAAGTATATTTATTTTTATACTACACCGGAGGGTTAAAATCCCAGGCGGAGAGGTTCCACTCTAATTGAGGGAATTTCTATTGTCTGGGATTTTTTATTTATTATTTAAAGAAAAATTAAAAAATCGAAGATATAAGGAGAAAGGATATGGGTAATAAAGTAGCAATAATAATGGGAAGTATATCAGATAAAGAAACTATGACAAAAGCAACTGAAGTATTAGATGAATTAGGTATTTCTTATGAGGTGAAGGTGCTCTCGGCTCATCGAACTCCTGATTTACTCTTTGAATATATTGCAAAAGTAGAAGAAAAAGGATTTAAGGTTATAATTGCCGGTGCAGGAGGGGCGGCTCATCTTGCCGGAGTAATTGCCTCTAAAACTCTTTTACCGGTTATCGGAGTACCTGTCGAAACAAAAGCCCTGGGAGGGCTCGATTCCTTATTATCTATGGTTCAAATGCCTGGTGGCATTCCAGTGGCTACAGTAGGAATAGGAAATGCTAAAAATGCCGGGCTTATGGCAGCACACATATTAGCTATTGAAAATTCTAAAATTAGAAAAAGACTTAAAGATTATAGAGAAGCTATGGCTCAGAAGATAAAAGATATCAAAATACAGTAATATGTGATAAGTAATGAGTAATGAGTGACAAATACATAGAAGGGAGTATTAACCGTGGGGAGTGTAAAGGATTTAATCATTATAGAGAAGCCTTTAAAAAACAAAACTGGCAGAGGAAGATTCATCTTCTCAGACCGTTATTCAGTCTTTGATTGGGGAGAGATGCCAGATCATATTCCCAATAAAGGGAAGTCTTTGTGTATCTCGGCAGCTTATTTTTTTGAAAAATTAGAAAGTATGGGGATAAAGACACATTATTTAGGTTTAGTAGAGGATGGTCAATTAAAGAGAATATCTGAGGTTAAAAGTCCTGTAGATATTATGGAAATTGAGTTACTTCGGGTATTAAAACCCTCCAAATCTGCCGATGGTTATGATTATTCAGATTATAAAACAGAAAATTGTAATTTATTAGTCCCTTTAGAGGTTATTTTTCGTAATTCTTTGCCTGCAGGTTCAAGTGTATTTAAAAGATTAAGAGAAGGAAGCTTAAAATTAGAAGACTTAGGTTTGAAAGATATTCCTATTCTTGGCCAAACTTTACACAAACCCTTTTTAGATGTTTCTACCAAACTTGAGGAAAGTGATCGTTATATGAACTGGAAAGAAGCAAAAAGAATTACTAATTTTAATGAGAGCCAATTAAGTGAAATTAGAGATATAACAACTATAATTAATAAATTAATAACCGAAGAAGCTAATCGAATTGGCTTAAAATATGAAGATGGAAAAATTGAGTTTGGGTTAGATGTTAATAAAGAGTTATTAATAGTTGATGTTTTGGGAACATTAGATGAATGCAGATTTACTTTTAAGGGAATGCCCATCAGTAAGGAGATTGCCCGTTTATATTATCGGAAAACCCCTTGGTTTAAAGAATTGATAGATGCTAAAAAGAAAGATGAATTAAACTGGAAAGAAAAAGTGAGCCTGCTTCCTCCACCTTTGCCGGCAAGATTAAAAGAACTCATTTCTATGGCTTATTGTGCCTTTGCCAATGAAATTACCGGGAGAGTTTGGTTCTCCAAGATTCCGGCAATGGAAGAGATATTAGAAGGAATTATTTCATTTATATAAAATAGATGTACTTAAGAGTTGAATTGTGTATAAATAGTTAGTTGGTTATCTAGTTAAAAAAAATACAAGAGAGAGTAAAAAAGTAGGGGCGTATTGTATACGCCCACAGGAAACAAAAAAAAGTAGAGACACAGCGTGCCGTGTCTTCTTGTACTATAATTTTAATTTTAAAAGGGGTTTGTGATGAACAATAACCGGGAAGAAAGAAATTTAAAAAAGATATTAGAAGAAAACGATCTCACCGACAGTGAATATAAAAAAATTGTAGAATCCTTAAAAAGAGAGCCAAATGATGTTGAGCTAGGTCTTTATTCGGCAATGTGGTCAGAACACTGCAGCTATAAAAGTTCAAAACCGGTATTAAGTATTTTCCTTACCGAAGCAGAATGGGTTCTTTTTGGTCCCGGAGAGAATGCCGGAGCAATCGACATTGGAGAAGGTCTGGCCATGATGATGAAAATTGAAAGTCATAATCATCCTTCAGCAGTTGAGCCTTTTCACGGAGCTGCAACTGGTTCAGGGGGAGTGGTAAGAGATATACTGGCAATGGGAGCCCGCCCTGTGGCCCTATTAGGTTCTCTACGTTTCGGAAGCTTAGAAGATTCTCACGTAAAATATTTAGTTGAGGAAGCAGCAAAGGGCTTAGCCTTTTACGGAAATGGTATTGAAGTTCCAACTATTGGCGGAGAAACATATTTTTTAGATAGTTATCAGGGCAATCCTTTAGTAAACGCTATGTGTGTTGGTTTAGCAAAGAAGGAAGATATTGTAGTTGCTATAGCTAAAGGAACGGATAGTATAGTGATTTTGGCAGGAGAGAAAACCGGTAGAGATGGAGTGGGTAGTGCAAGCTTTGCCTCACGAGAGTTAGAGGGGGAAGAAAAAGAGATTGAGCATCCTCCTATCCCTCAGGGCAACCCTTTTTTAGAAAAAAAATTAATAGAAGCCTTTTTGGAGATAGTGAAAGAAGGACTTATCTTGGGGATGCAGGATTTAGGCGCGGCTGGATTGGTAAGTTCTACCTGTGAAATGGCCAGTAAGGGAAATTGTGGAATAGAATTAGATCTTTCCTTAGTGCCACGAAAAGAAAAAGGTATAACTCCTCGGGAAATTATGCTTTCCGAAACCCAGGAAAGGATGTTATTAATTGCTAAAAAAGATAAACAAAATAATATTGGAAAAATATTTGATAAATGGGGTATAGAATATACCATAATAGGAAAAGTGACCTCTGATGGTATTTTACGTCTAAAAGAAGGAGAAAAAATAGTCGGGGAAGTACCGGCAAGATCTTTAGCCGAAGATGTTCCTATCCGTTATTACCAGGGTAAAACTCCTGCTAAACTAAAAGAGATACAAAAATTAAACTTAGAAAGTATTACCCAACCGGAAAATTATAATCAAGCATTATTAAAAATATTAGCATCTCCTAATATTTGTAGTAAAGAATGGGTGTATAAAGACAATAAAAAGAAAAGTGCTGAAGGCACTGAAGTTATATTATTTCCGGGAGACGACGCGGGCGTATTAAAAATTAAAGGGAGTGAAAGAGGAATTGCCCTTACCGCTGATGGCAATGGAAGATATTGTTACCTTGACCCCTTAATAGGAGGGAAGATAGCGGTAGCAGAAGCGGCCAGAAATTTGTCTTGCAAAGGAGCCTTGCCTCGAGCAGTAACCGACTGTTTAAATTTTGGAAATCCGGAAAAAGAGGAGATATTCTGGCAACTGGAAGAATCGGTAAAAGGAATTAGTGAAGCTTGTGAAGTATTAGGAACACCGGTTATCAGTGGTAATGTTAGTTTGAATAACGAAAGCGATGGAGAAGCAATTTACCCTACTCCTATAATCGGCATGGCCGGAGTAATTGAAGATTGTGGTCAGCTCTGCACCATATCATTTAAATATGATGGTGACTTAATTGTTTTAATAGGAGAAAATAAAGAAGAAATAGGCGGAAGTGAGTATTTAAAAGTTTTCCATAACATAGAAAAAGGTTTGGCTCCTCAAATCGATTTAAACTTAGAAAAATCAGTAGAGGATGCATGCAGGGAAAGCATTCAAGCAGGAATAATATCTTCTGCTCATGATTGTTCAGACGGAGGATTAGCTGTAACCTTAGCTGAATGTTGTATAACAGGAAAGAAGGGAGCAAAAGTAGAAATAAATAATAGCAAAATCAGAGATGATGCTTTGCTTTTTGGTGAAACCCAATCTCGAATTGTAGTTTCTCTTCCTGAAAAGAATTTGGATTCCTTAAAAGAGATTGCCCACAAATATGAAGCCCCAATTCAAATATTGGGTAAAGTTGAAAAAAATAATTTAAAGATTGAGAATCTGATCGATATAGAAGTGGAACAACTTAAAAAAGCATGGGAAAGGGATATAAATTAATGCATGAAGAATGTGGAATCTTCGGAATCTTTAGCAAAGAAGATAAATCTATAGATGTGGCTAAATTAACTTATTTTGGCCTTTATGCCCTTCAACATCGGGGACAGGAGAGTGCAGGTATTGCCGTCTCTGATGGAGAAAATATTTTAGTCTATAAAGATTTAGGACTGGTTTCCGAGGTATTTAATGAAGAAAAATTAAGTATCTTGCAAGGTAATTGTGCTGTGGGGCATGTTCGTTATTCAGCTAAAGGTAAAGACCTTTGGAAAAGCAGTCAGCCATTAATAAATGAACATAAAGGTAAGACTTTTGTTTTAGCTCATAACGGTAGTTTAATGAATCCTACTGAGCTGAAAGCAAAAATAATCCGGGAAACAAATTTATCTCGTTCTACAACTAATACTGAGATAATGGGAAGTCTAATTGCTGAAAGAAATGAAGGGGATATTAGAGATGCAATTAAATCAGTTGCAACCCAGCTAAAAGGTGCTTTTTCCCTAATTATTATGACCAATGAGAAATTAATTGGTCTTCGTGATCGTTATGGATTTCGACCTCTTTCTTTGGGAAAATTAAAAAGTTCTTATCTTTTTGCTTCTGAAACCTCTGCTTTTAACCTTATTGGTGCGGAATTTATAAGAGAAGTAGAACCAGGAGAAATGATTGTAATTGACAGAAATGGCTTAAAATCTTCTCGAATATTACCTGCTGAAAAGGCAGCATTTTGTGTTTTTGAATTTGTGTATCTTGCTCGTCCGGATAGTGATATTTATGGGGAAAATATAGCTTTCAGCAGACAAAGAATGGGCGGGAAATTAGCTCAAGAACATCCTGTTGAAGCAGATTTGGTAATCCCAGTTCCTGATTCGGGAAGATATGCGGCTATAGGTTATGCTTACCAATCTGGAATTCCTTATGGAGAGGGTTTATTGAGAAATCATTATATTGGGAGAACTTTTATTCAACCGATGCAATCAATAAGAGAAAGTTCGGTTAAAATAAAACTTTCCCCGATTAAGAAGATTTTAGAAGGGAAAAGAGTAGTATTGGTCGATGATTCGATCGTCCGGGGAACTACCAGTAAAAAACTTATTAGACTTTTAAAAGAAGCGGGAGCCCGGGAAGTTCATTTACGAATAAGTTCACCACCGGTTATGTGGCCCTGTTTTTATGGAATCGATACTCCCAGTAAAAAAGATTTATGGGCTGCCAACCATGACCTGGAGGAAACCAGAAAATGGTTGGGAGCGAATAGTTTAGGTCATATAAGTATAGAAGGGCTATGCAGTGTTTTTAATAAAATCCCCGCTGATGATTTTTGTTTAGCTTGTTTTAACGGGAAATATCCTTGCCCCTTAATTTCCTCCCCCTTGAGGGGGGAGGATTAAGGTGGGGGTGTTATGCTAATGACTATTCACCATCAATTAAATTGACTAATAGATTTAAGAAAAGAAAAGGAATTAATCAAATGGGAAAATCCTATAAAGAAGCTGGTGTGGATATTGGCCTGGCCAATCAGATAGTTAAAGAGATAAAACCATTAATCGATAAAACATCTATCCCCGGAGTATTAGGTGGTATAGGTGGATTTGGGGGATTATTTTCTTTAGCCGAGCAGAATTATAAAGAGCCGGTGTTGGTTTCCGGAACTGACGGAGTGGGAACTAAATTAAAAATCGCCTTTGCTCTAAACAAACATGATACTGTTGGTATAGATTTGGTGGCAATGTCGGTGAACGATATCATTGCTTGTGGGGCAAAACCTCTATTTTTTCTGGATTACATCTCTATTGGTAAATTATCAGAAAAAGTAGTTGTCAATCTTATAAAAGGAATTATTGAAGGGTGTAAAATGGCAGACTGTGCTTTACTGGGTGGGGAGACTGCCGAGATGCCCGGATTTTACTCCGAAGGTGAATATAATTTAGCTGGATTTGCTGTAGGAATAGTAGAAAAAAGTAAAATAATAGATGGCCGAAAGATTAAAGAAGGAGATTCGGTTATAGGCATTGCTTCTAATGGGTTACACAGTAATGGTTTTTCTTTAGCCAGAAAGGTTTTACTTGAATCCAATAAATACAGGATAGACGGTAAAGTATTTTCTTTTGGTGGGTATTTAGGTGAAGAATTACTTACTCCTACCCGAATCTATGTAAAGCCAGTTTTATATCTACTCGAAAAATATAAACTTTTAGGAATAGCTCACATTACCGGTGGAGGGCTATTGGAAAATATTCCTCGTATTTTACCGGAAGGAGTTTCAATTCAGATAGACCAAAAAAGTTGGCCCAAACCTCCTATCTTTCCCTTAATTCAAAAAGAAGGAGAAATTTCTGATGAGGAGATGTATCGGACTTTTAATATGGGCATCGGGATGGCGCTAATTGTTAGATCAGATAAAACCGAAAAGATAATTAATGAACTTAATCAGATGGATTTCCCTTCTTATCTTATTGGTCGAGTAGTAAAAAAGGAAACAAATTAATGATTAATATCGGAGTGTTGGCCTCAGGGAGAGGAACAAATTTACAGGCCATAATTGAGGCAATTGAAGAAGGCAAAATTGAGGGAAGAATAAGTATTGTAATTAGTGATAATCCTGATGCTTATGCCCTTAAAAGAGCAAGACAACATAATATTGAAACCCGATATATTAATTTTAAGGAATTTAAAAATATAGAAGATTACGATAAAGAGATAATTAAAGCCCTGGAAGAGAAAAAGATTGACCTGGTAGTTCTGGCTGGATATATGAGAATTATAAGTCCCTATTTTAGTAAAATGTACAAAAATAGAATAATAAATATTCATCCTGCATTGCTTCCTTCTTTTCCGGGATTACATGCTCAGAGGCAAGCCGTAGAACATGGAGTAAAGATTTCCGGTTGTACGGTACATTTTGTTGATGAGGGAGTGGATTCGGGTCCTGTTATTTTGCAAAAGGCAGTAGAGGTAAAAGATGACGATACCGAGGAATCTTTAGCGGAAAGAATTTTAAAAGAGGAACATCAAATTTATCCTAAGGCAATTCAATTATTTTCCCAGGGCAGATTAATTATCAAAGGGAGAAGAGTCTTTATTAAATAATTATTTATAAAAAAGAAATTAAGTAGGGGCTTGATTCATCAAGCCCGCAATCCCCGTAGGACAGGCGTCTCGCCTGTCTATGAAAAAGTAGGGAGTTTGATTCATTGAAGCCGTCTTTTCGGGGCGGATAAACCTGCCCCCTTGATTAGAATTTTTAGAGGAAAGGTAAATTTAAAATGAAAGTATTGGTGATTGGTAGCGGGGGAAGAGAACATGCTCTGGTGTGGAAAATTACTCAAAGCCCGAAAGTTTCTCAAACTTATTGCGCACCGGGCAATGCAGGAATTTCTAAGTTAGCCCAATGTGTAAATATTAATGCAGATAGCATAGATAAATTAGTTGATTTTGCCCAAGAAGAAAAAATTGATTTGACCGTAATCGGACCGGAATTATCTTTATCGAACGGAATAGTAAATGAGTTTAACAGGAAGGGTTTACGGATATTTGGTCCGAGTAAAAAAGCTACCGAGATTGAGTCAAGTAAAGTTTTTTCCAAATATTTAATGAAAAAGTATAATATCCCTACCGCTAATTACGAGGTCTTTCAAAGCAGTGAAAAGGCACTCGATTATATAAAACAAGAGAATTTTCCTTTGGTAATAAAAGCAGATGGATTGGCAGCCGGCAAAGGGGTATTTATTGTAAAAGATTTGATTCAAGCCAGAGGTGCTTTAGATGCCTTGATGGAGAAAAAGAAATTTGGTGAAGCAGGCAGGCAGGTTATAATAGATGGATTTTTAGAGGGAGAAGAGGTATCGATTTTAGCATTTTGTGATGGGAAGACTGTTGTGCCCATGGTTTCCTCCCAGGACCACAAAAAAATATTCGATAATAACCGGGGTCCTAATACTGGTGGTATGGGGGCATATTCTCCGGTTCCCTTTTACCCCAATGAATTTAAAAAGAAAGTTTTAGAAGAAATTTTAAAGCCTACCATAAAAGGTTTGCAAAACGAAGGAAGAGAATATAAAGGGGTACTTTATGCTGGGTTAATATTAACTAAACAAGGCCCTAAAGTTTTAGAATTTAATGCCCGCTTTGGCGACCCGGAAACCCAAGTCGTATTACCAAGATTAAAAACAGATTTAATAGATATATTTAATGCAGTAATTGAAGGATCTCTTCATAAAATAAATATCGAATGGAAAGATAATGCCGCAGTATGTGTGGTGGTAGCTTCCGGCGGATATCCGGGGAAGTATCAGAAAGGAAAAGTTATTAGCGGTTTGGAAAGATTGGAAAAGACGAAAGATATTATAGTCTTTCATGCCGGTACCAAACTTCAAGATGATAAAATTATTACTTCAGGAGGAAGAGTATTAGGAATAACTGCCTGGGATGAAGCTATATCTAAAGCAAAAGAGAGGGCATATAGGGGAGTAAAAGAAATTTATTTTGAAGATATGTATTACCGAAAAGATATTGGTGCTAAAGCCATAAAATAATTACCTAATTTTGTCATTCCCGCACTCACTTTTGTAAGGGTATGCCCTGTTTAGTAGATAGTTACCTAATAGGGTATTGCACCCAAATGTCATTCCCGCGAAAGCGGGAATCTAGAATAATCCATTTTTCTCCTCCCCCTTGAGGGGGGAGGATTAAGGTGGGGGTGAAACATTGTCATTAAATAGACAGTGGACAATATTTATGTTCTAAACTAACGACTAAAACAAGAAGGAGAAAGATAAATGACCAAAATAAAACGCGCTTTAATCAGCGTATCCGATAAAGAAGGAATTGTTGATTTTGCTAAAGGTTTGGAAAAATTAGGAATCGAAATTATCTCTACCGGAGGAACAGCCCGGCTACTAAAAAATGCTCAAGTTAAAGTAAAGTTAATTTCTGAGGTAACCAGTTTTCCGGAGATATTAGACGGAAGGGTTAAGACCCTTCATCCTTTGATTTTCGGAGGGATATTAGCCCGGAGTGATAATCCTATTCATCAAGAGCAATTAGCTGCCCAGCAGATAGAACCAATTGGTCTGGTAGTGGTAAATTTATATCCTTTTCAAAAGACAATTTCTAAAGAAGAGGTAAAATTAGAAGAAGCCATCGAGAATATTGATATTGGCGGACTTTCCCTTTTACGCGCAGCAGCCAAGAACTATCAAGATGTAGCTGTAGTAATAAATCCCAAGGATTATTTTACAATTTTAGAAGAATTAGAAAAAAACCAAGGAGAAATATCTTTAGAGACTAAAAAGAGATTAGCGACTGAGGTATTTGAACATACCTCATTCTACGATGGTATTATTGTCCGTTATTTAAGAAAAAATTTGCATAAAGAATCAACTTCTTTTTCTCAGACTCTAAATTTACTGGGTGAAAAAGTTTCAGACCTGCGGTATGGAGAAAACCCCCATCAATCTGCTTCCTTCTACAAAGAAATTTTGGCAGAAGAGGCCAATCTGGGAGATGCGAAACAGTTAGGCGGAAAAGAATTATCTTTTAACAATTTAGTGGATTTAGGAGCAGTTTTGGAGATGGTTAAAGATTTTCAGGAACCTACTGTTGTCTTTGTGAAACATACCAATCCCTGTGGTTTGGCTTCCGCAGAAACTATTGAAGAGGCTTATCAAAAAGCTTACCAGGGGGACCCTCTTTCTGCCTATGGCAGTATTATTGGAATTAATAGAGCAGTGGATACAGAACTCGCTAACTTAATTAATGAAACTATTTTTGTAGAAGCAGTTCTGGCTCCTGATTTTGAAGATGAGGCACTGAGTATTTTGAGACAGAAGAAAAATCGCCGTTTAATAAAAGTGGGAGATTTAAGAAATAGAGATGTTCAGATAAAAGATATTAAAAAAATAACGGGTGGTTTTCTGGTTCAAGATAGAAACATAAAGGAAATTACTATAAAAGATTTAGAGGTAGTAACTAAGAAAGAGCCGAACAAAGATGAATTAGAAGAGCTCTTATTTTCCTGGAAGGTAGTTAAACATACCAAATCCAATGCTATTGTTTTAACTAAAGATAAACAGGTAGTAGGAGTTGGAGCCGGGCAGATGAGTAGGGTAGATTCGGTTCTAATTGCTATTAGAAAATCTGAAGGACGTTCCAAGGGTTCCTATCTTGCCTCTGATGCCTTCTTCCCTTTTAGAGATGGTGTAGATGAAGCAGCTAAAGCGGGAATAACTGCTATCATTCAACCCGGTGGTTCCAAGCGGGATAAGGAAGCTATTGATGCTGCTAATGAACATAATCTGGCCATGGTCTTTACCGGCACAAGATGTTTTAAACATTGATTCTAACTAATTAATTTATCAATTGAATTCATTAGTAGGGGCAGATCTTGTGTCTGCCCTAGAATTAGGGGGACATTCTTCTTTTGTATTCCCACTTTTATGCATGGCGAAAAGTAAAGCGTGTCCCCCTAATTCTATATTTTTACCTCTCTTATGTTTTTCCCGCTTTCCTATATGTCATTCTGGCACAAGCGGGAATCCATTCCTTTTTCTCCTCCCCCTTGATGGGGGGAGGATTAAGGTGGGGGTGAAACATTGTCATTACTTTTGAAGAAAGCGTGGGAATCTCCTCTTTTATAAAAACTTGCACCTTGTAACTCGCATCTTGTAAAAAACTTTTTATCTAGAAAAGAAGGACTTTCAATATTTATATAGTATAATAGTAAACAGACTTTCATTTAAGTCTATAAGGAGAACTTAATGCCAGAAAATAATGAAATAGTCATCTACACCACTCCGGATGGAAAAGAAACATTTGAAGTCAATTTAAAAAAAGACACCGTCTGGCTTTCTCAAAAGCAGATGGCAGAATTATTTGAAAAAAACACTGATACTATTGGATTACATATAAAGAATATTTTTTCTACTAAAGAATTAGATAGAAAATCAACTACCGAGGATTACTCGGTAGTTCAAATGGAAGGGAATAGGAAAGTTATCCGTAAAATAAAATTTTATAACCTGGATGTAATTATCTCTGTAGGTTACAGGGTTAAATCTCAACGTGGTACCCAATTCCGCATCTGGGCTACCAATGTCTTGAAAGATTATCTTGTTAAAGGATACACCGTAAATGAAAAAAGGATGCGCGAGGATTGGGCGAAATTAAAAGAATTCCAAAAAACCTCAAGAATTATGGAAAGACTTCTGCAAAATAAAGCCTTAGATTCAACCGAAGCTACCGGTCTGTTAAAAGTGATTCTTGATTATCAAAAAGCCCTGCATTTACTTGATGAATATGATTTACAGAAATTAGAGATAAAGAAAGTAACTACCCAGGAGAAATTTAGAATTAGCTACCAAAGAGCCCGCCAGGAATTAGACCGACTGAAAGCTCATTATCCATCAACTTTATTTGGCCTGGAAAAAGACCAATCTTTCTCCGGCTCCATCGGAGCAATATATCAAACTTTTAATGGAAAGGACCTCTACCCCAGCATAGAAGAAAAAGCATCTCATCTCTTATACTTTGTAGTGAAGAATCATTCTTTTATAGATGGGAATAAACGAATTGCCGCATCCTTGTTCCTATGGTTTTTAAATGAAAATAAAATTCTTTATAATAAAGACGGCAGTAAACGTCTTGCTGACAATGCCCTGGTAGCTTTAACTTTATTGATTGCTGAAAGCAAAGCAGAAGAAAAAGATATTATCGTCAAAGTCATTGTAAATTTAATCAATCAAAATAATTGAGAAAGAATATTTGAACAGTAATGGTCGAACTCATTCGTCACGTTCTGTCATCGTGAACCCTGATTCATTACGACGCGGCAATCTCCATTTCCTAACCGAAAACTTTTCTTCCAAAAAACAGGACTTTTAAAACTTAGGCAAAAGGGGAGACATTCTTCTTTAATACTCCCGAATTTAATGCTTTATAAAAAGTAAAGTATGTCCCCCTTTTGGCTATAAAATAAAACTTTCCTTAAAAAGAAGGATTTCTAGAATAAGTGTAGTATATATAATATATAATTTAATATCATAACCTGTATGAAGGTAACAGGAGAGACCTTTTCTTTTATACAAAAAGAGAAAAAGAGCCGAAGGGGCAAGATGCCAAAAGCATCAAAACTTTCAGGCAAAAAGACCGTTACCGGACAGAACTCTGGAGAGCTTTATACCAAAAAGCACCGACGGGGCAATTCCTAATCACAAGGAAAACCCATACAGAGTTTACTAAAAGAACTATTTCCTAATTTTCTAGGAAGAATCTTTCAGGTAAAAGGACAGAGTAAGAAAGTAATATTATTATTTTCTAATTCTGTCCTTTTTTGTTTACGTATAAACATTTTCTGGCACAAAAAGAATCGTTCTCTGACACATATTAATAAGTTCCAGAAGAGTAAGGGGAATTTTATGAGTTTAAAAAGTATCAGTCTTAATAAGGCATATTCCTCAGATTCTGACGATATTTTATATGGTTTTTATATTCCATCTCTAAAAGAATCAATTAAATATGATAGACTTGCTGGCTTTTTCTCTTCAAAGAGTCTAGCAATTGCAGCAAGAGGAATTTTAGGACTTATAGAAAAAGGTGGGACTATGAGATTAATTGTATCTCCAAAATTAGATAAGAATGATTTGGAAATTATAATTGATTCTTATAAGGAACCTGAAAAATATATAGAAAAGAAAATGTTACAGGAGCTAGAAAGATTAGAGGATAAATTTATTAGGGACCATGTGTATGCTTTAGGTTGGATGATTGCTAATAAAAAATTAGAGATTAAAGTAGCGGTTGCATGCGATAGCAGCGGGAAACTCTTAAGTTATGAAGATATCCAACAAAGCAGTTTATTTCATCAAAAAGTGGGTATTCTGAAAGATTCAGAAGGAAATATTCTTACTTTTAGTGGTTCTGTTAATGAAACTGCTGCAGGATGGTTAGGTAATATTGAAGAATTTAAGGTTTTTCGAAATTGGGAATCGTCGGAAGAAGATTATGTAAAAGCAGACCTCTTAAAATTTAAGAGATTTTGGAATAACCAATCTCAACGAATAAGAGTTATTAAGATACCTAACGCAGTTGAAAAGAGGTTCATCGAACTTGCTCCAACTGATATTACAGAAATTGATTTACAAAAATTATATAAAAGATCAAAAAAGAAAAAAGAAATAACACTTTGGCAATATCAAAATGATGCCATTAACGCATGGTTTAAAAGTGGGATGCAGGGTATTTTCGAGATGGCTACAGGCACTGGAAAAACATTTACTGCTTTAGGTTGCCTTAAAAATATTTGCGAAAGAGAAAAAATATTAATAACAGTTATTGCTTGTCCGCTCAATCATTTATTAAAGCAATGGAAAAATAATATTAGAGAATTTGGAATATCCGATGAAATTATTTTTGCTGATAGTAGTATTTATAATTGGAAAAATAATATGATGGATACTTTATTTGATTTAAAAAATGAAGTAATTAATAAATTAATAATTTTAACTACATTTGCAACACTATCATCTGAGGATTTTATTAAGATGATTAATAAAATAGAACTTAATAAAATGCTAATTGTTGATGAAGTTCATGGTTGTGGTGCTCCCAAAGTACGGATTGGATTATTAAATAATTATTTATATAGATTAGGCTTAAGTGCAACTCCAAAACGCTGGTTTGATTTTGAAGGTACTGAAGAGCTTTTTGATTATTTTGGAGGCGTTGTTTATGAATTTTCCTTAAAAGAAGCAATTAATACAATAAATCCTGCAACCGGCGAGACCTATCTTGTTCCTTATGAATATATGCCCTATTTTATAGAGTTAACTGAAGACGAACTTGAAAGATATGAAGAACAAACTAAAAAGGTAGCTCAAAATTATTTTATTATAAAAGATAAAAAAAGGAAATCAGAATATTTTACATTATTATTGACTAAACGACAACAAATTATTAAGGATGCCTCTAATAAATTTATAGCATTTAAAGAAATACTTAAGGATATAAATAAAATTCTTCATTGCTTAGTATATTGCTCATATAACCAAATTGGTAAAGTGCAGGATATACTAAATTCGTATAGTGATCAAAATATAATCCAACATAAGTTTACGGGTAGAGAAGGTAAAAAACCTGAAGATAGATTTAATGGCTTATCTGAGAGAGAATTTTTGTTAGAACGATTTGCAAAAGGAATTTATCAAGTTCTAGTTGCCATGAAATGTTTTGATGAGGGGGTTGATGTTCCTTCTACTAAAATTGCAATAATTCTATCAAGTAGTGGTAATCCTAAACAATTTGTTCAAAGAAGAGGGAGAGTTCTAAGAAGGTTTCCCAAAAAAGAAAAGGCTACTATATATGATATTATAGTTTTACCTCCTTTGTTAAAGATACTAAATCCAATTTTATCTGAAATAGAAAGAAAAATTATTAAAAAAGAATTGAGAAGATACAAAGAATTTGCCAGCATTGCCCTAAATGCTGTTGATTGTTATGAAAAAATTGAAGTCATTGAAAATAAATATAATATTCATATTTAAAGGAGATCTATGAATGAGTATAAATAAAAAAATATTAAAGAAAATTAGAGAGTCTAATTTAAACCCATATATTGAAAATTTTTTGAAGGATATCTTATCTTTCGAATTACAACATTATGAAGAAGCTAGACCTAACTATAGTGAAAAGTATGAGGAATTAACTAATAAATATATTAATAAATATGAGGTTGAGGGAGAATGAAGATTGAATCTATAAAATTACAAAACTTTAGACAATATCGAAATGTGGAAATAAAATTTTCAATTTCTGATAATAAAAATTTCAATATAATTCAGGGTATTACTGGAGCTGGAAAAACTAATTTATTGAATGCAATAACTTGGTGTTTGTATGGAAAGGAAAAACATATAAATGAAAAATCAGCAGGATATCTAATAGTAAATAATCTGACTATCAAAGAATTAAAAGAAAACGAAAAATGTAATGTGGGTGTACAAATACAGTTTAGAGACGAAGAAGGGAGAAAAGTAATAATTGGCAGGGGCCGTGAATTTAAAAAACTAGACAATGGCAGAATTATGGAAATAAATGATATGAGTGGCAAGTCTTCTGATGGTTCAACTATAATGATGTTTGTTTGGATTGAAAAAGATTTTGTGGAAGTTCCAGACCCAGAAATTCAAATCGACCGAATGATACCAGAAAGCATTGAGGAATATTTCTTTTTTGACGGCGAAAGACTCAATGATTATTTCCTTGAAAATTCAGGTAAAAAAATACTCGAAGCGGTGTTTAAGATATCGCAAATTGGTTTGATTTCGAATGCTTCAAAACACTTGGAAAATAAAAGAAGAGAACTATTAAAGGAAGAAAAAAATTTAAGTCCCAATATAAGAAATATTAGGGATAAATTAAACCAAGAATACATTAAAAAAGATGAAAATGAATCTACACTTAAGAATTACAAAGAGCAGAAAGGAAAAGCAGAGGACAAGATTAAAGAATATAGTGATAAGTTAAGAACTGTTCCGGTCTCTAATATTAGTCAATTACAAAAAGATAGAGAAAAAACAGAGAAAATATTAATTAAATTAGAAGAAGAGTTATCTGATTTAAGAAAGGAAAAACTCAATTATTTAATAAGAATATTTCCTTCTATATATGCTTTTGAGGCTATAAATAATACTAAGCATACGCTTGATGATTTAGAAACAGCGGGAGAAATACCTCCAGATATTAAAAAACAATTTTTGTTAAAGTTATTAGAAACTGGAAATTGTATATGCGGTACTGATATATCAAAAGACAATATTTATAGAAAAAGAGTTAAAGAGCTTTTTACAAAATGTGATGATATTACTGAGATTACTAGTGAATTAATTGCAGAGCGTATATTATTATTATCGATAACAAATGAAGTAAAAAATTTTCATAACGAACACTTCAATTATAATTCCAAAATTAAAAACCTAGAAGAAAAAATACAAAATGAAAATGAGCAGTTAAAAAGGATTGATGATCAAATTAAAATTATAGATGTTGAAGAAATAAACCATTGGAATAGTAAATTGAATGAATATAAAGAACTTAGAGAAGATTATATTGGTAAAATTGCAATTTGTAAAAAGCAATTAGAAACAAATAAACAGGAGATAAAAAGATTAGAAGAGATTATAGACAAAGAGTTGAAAAAAGAAGAAAGGTTTAAGAAATTACAAAAAAAATTATATTTTTACAAAAAAAGCTTGGATGTACTTAATAATGTTAAAGATAGCATAATGGAAGAAGTAAGGAAAGAAATTGAAGGAAAAACAACGCAACAATTTTTAGAACTCATTCCGAAGAAAGATACTTATAGAAATATTAAAATTAATGAAAATTATGAAATATCTATAACTGATAAATATGGTATGGGAGGGATAGGAACTTTGTCTAAGGGAGAAACACAAATATTAGCACTTTCTTTTATTGGTGCCTTGAATAGTGTTTCTGGTTTCAGTATGCCGATTATTATAGATACGCCACTAGGAAGAATTTCCAAAGAACCAAAAATAAATATTGCAGGTAATTTATCTAATTTATTAAAAGGTAAACAAGTAACATTATTGGTTACTGACGACGAATATTCTGTTGAAGTGAAAGAAAAATTATTAGATAGAATAGGTAAAGAATATTTCATTAATTTTAAAGAACTGGAAAATGGAAACGAAGCGGAGGTTGTTTCTTGTGGAACACAAAATTCTTGATAGATTATATGTAAATAAAAGAGATGATTTTAAAAGATTATTAGAAAAAGATAGTCCTTTAGTAGGTTATGATTATAAGCATATATTTATGCTTGCATTAACAATAGGTTTTGTTGAAGGGCGTCGGACAGAATTAGAATCAAGAAAAGAAGAATTAACAAGGATTGAATATCTAGATGATAAAGAAAAAAGTATAATTAAAGCTATTGCTGTTATAGAAACAGGAGGATTAGAAGTACTTCTTGACAAAAAGAAAGTATATGCTGTTGCAGAAGAATATGCTGCAGGTGGAATTAAATTATTAATACAAAAAGTTTTTAGTGGAGAATATGGAAGTTTTATTAAAAGGCTTGGAAATGAATTAGAAGAAAGGCTAAAAGAAATCAGAGGGAAAAGCTATAATGGAAGTAAAAATTAAGATATTATTAATTGAACCAAATTTTCCAATTCCTCCAAAAAGTAAAAACCATAAAAATTTTTTACCTATTGGTTTATTGAAAATTGCCTCATATTTACGAAGTAAAAATATTAAAGTTAAACTTATCCGAGGTATTCCTAAAAATCTTTTAGAGTTTTCTGAAATACAAAGATTTACACCAAGTGAAATATGGGTTACATCTTTGTTTACTTATTGGGCAAAATATGTAAAAGATACAGTTGAATATTATAAAAAAATTTTTCCACAATCTAAGATTGTTGTAGGTGGAATTTATGCTTCGTTATTTTCTAAAAAGCAAGTTAAACAATATACAGGTTGTGATGAAGTACATCAAGGAATTATTCCCGAAGCAGAAAAATATTTTCCTGCATATGACCTGTTAAAAAATGCAAATCCACACCCCATCGATTATCAAATAGTACATTCTTCAAGAGGATGTAAAAGGCATTGTGATTTTTGTGGTACTTGGAAAATAGAACCAGAATTTATTCCCAAAAAGAGTATAAAAGAGGAAATAAGATATGAAAAAATAGTTTTTTATGATAATAACTTATTTATGAATCCACACATTGAAGAAATATTACAAGAGCTTATAGATTTAAAAAAAGAAGGGAAAATAAAATGGTGTGAGAGTCAATCAGGATTCGATGGAAGAATACTACTAAATAAACCTTATTTGGCAATAAAAATAAAAAAAGCTGGTTTTAGATATCCTCGAATTGCATGGGATTGGGAATATAAGGAATATAGTAATATAGAAAAACAAGTAAATATTCTTAAGAAAGCTGGCTATTCTTCTAAAGAAATTAATATCTTCATGCTCTATAATTGGGATATACCATTTGAAGAAATGGAGATGAAAAGAATAAAATGCTGGGAATGGGGCATACAAATTGCAGATTGCAGATACAGGCCTTTAAATCAATTATTTGATAATTATAATGGAAGAAAAATTGGACAGACTTTAGAAGAGTATTACATCCACGAAAAAGCTGGTTGGACGGATACATTCGTTAAACAATTCAGAAAAAATATAAGGCGGCAAAATATTTGTATTAGACATGGCTTCCCTTTTTATTCTAAAAGTTTTGAGCATAAAAGTTTTGGTAAAGAAACTACAAAAAAAGTAAAAGATTTGAAAAATATCAATGATAAAATAAAATTCATTGAAAATATCGGTGCGGATTATTGGTTTCCTAATTAGGTAAATATAATAAGAATAGTTATATTATTTTAATAATTCTGTAACTTTTCTACCTTTTCATAAAGGGAATAGAAAATAAATAAGGACACATCCCATTTTCTTAGACAATTAATATTTTACTTTTAAATTAAATAAATAGATGTATTAAGTTAATAATTCGATAACTTATCTCGGAAAACTTATGGAATTTGAGGAGTTTTTAACCGGATAGTTGAGACTTTTGGTATTACTATAAATAGACGTCCTAAAGGAAGATCTCGTAAAATGGAAAGCTAAAGCATAGAAAAAATATTATGTGTCTCTATTCAAATTAAAAAATGACAAACAAAGCGTTTCCTTAACTTTTTTATTTTATTGGAAAATACAATTGATACAATTTAGTATATAGACAAGAAGAAGAAAGTAATAACTCATTACATTGTTAATGCTTTTAATTAGGAGATTAAAGAATCATGCAAATAGTCAGTATCAAAATTAGGAACTTTAGATGTATAAAAACTGCAGATATATTTCCTGATCGTCATAATGTATTGTTGGGACCAAACAACTCAGGAAAGACCACTGTACTGGAAGCATTGAACCTATTACTAAATCCAGGAATGTCATTTAGATCAAATGCAATTGATGAGAATGATTTTTATCAGAGGATTTATCATACTGAAGAAGTTCTTAGAAATACTCAAGACATTAAAAACAAAAAGGGATCTAAAAAACCCGACGATAAACAACCCGAAGAAAGTCCTGATCCTACCATATACATTGAAGCTGTATTGACTGACCTTAGTACTGAAGACGAAACTAAGTTCAGTGAAGTTCTTGTACCTTGGGATATAGAGAATAAAACAGTAATTGAAGAAACTAATGAGGGTGTTAATCCATTTGACAATGCTAAAACGGCTATTAGAGTGTTTTTTGAAGGATGGTATGATAAGGAGGAAGACGAGTTTGGCTTCGGCACTTACTTCTTGCAATCAAATGATATGACAAGAGACGACTGTAAAAGATTCAGTCGAGATCACAAAAGACACATAGGGTTTCTGATATATCGGGATTTCCGGGCATTGACAAGACCTATAACATTAGATCCGTCTACCCTTTTCGCACAGTTAATCCAAAGTCAGTTGATTAGTCCTAAGCACTTTGAGGATGTACTTAGTGCCGTAAAGGGTTCTCTCGATCCCATTAATACGGAAAGGGATTTCTATACTGTCTTGCAAGATTATAAATCTGAGATTGAGAAATACCTTCCATTATCTAAGTATGAGTCCGTCATATCTTTCGATTTGACAGACAGGACAAGAAATCAGGTAAAGACCACAGCTCAATTACACATAAACAATGAGCAGAACTATATTCCTATACAAAAGATGGGAGCAGGGACGCGAAGTCTAGCCATTCTTTCGATACTAACCCTGATTATGAGAAAACGTAATCGTGGAATCCTTGCACTTGAAGAACCGGAAACTTTTCTTTTTCCTCATGCACAGCGAAGAGTTATTGATGAATGCCTGAATCTTGCAGACCAAACATTTATTACTACTCATTCTCCCTATGTCTTAGAGAGAATTCCAGCTAAAGGTGTGGGAAGAGTAGATTTAAATAATGATAGTGAGCTTATATGGTCACCGATTTCGACTGAGAATGTGAAGAAACTCAATCTCTATACAAATAGATTAAAGCAAGTTCATTGTGAAGCATTGGTTGGCCGGGGTGTAATAATTGTTGAAGGTGATTCAGACAGAATTTGGATATCAGGGATCAGCAGAATCATTAATAATGAAATATGGAAGGGCAGGACGCAAGAAGCTTTGGAATTACAGGGAGTTTCCATAGTCAGTGCTGACAGCAATGGTGACATCCTTAAATTGGGGGATTTTTTTAATGAAGCTGGTTTAAAGGTGATGTGTGTTTTTGACCGAATTGAAGACTATACTTTTGTTGAGAAGGTCACTCATAAATCTTTCCCATCGATATTTCTGAGATATGCCGGTCTTGAATCACTGTTGGTTGATGAAATTCCAATTGATTTACTCAAAATATTTCTAACATCAGCTTCTTATTGCAAAAGCCACCTTAAAACAATGACTGAGGTAGTAGAAATGACTGATCAGCAGGTAAAAGATGAAAGCTTAAGGATACTGAAAGAAAACAAAGGTTCTATATCGATGCATGAGTGGTTTATAACATTGCTTGATATGAATTCTGTACCGGCTACTCTTGCAAATATATTAGACATAGTCACCCAAAATATGGCAGGATCAATTAATGTCTCTTGTATTTCTATGATTAATTATGAGTAAATTCAAACCGACAGGTAAACAGAGGGCACTAATTCAAAAAAAAGAATCAGCACTAATTATTGCCGGCCCGGGAACAGGAAAGACCAGAACCGCAGTTGAGAAGGCCAGGGTCGAAGTATGTTCATTTAATGAGAATTCCCCCTATAGGGTAATCTTTTTATCTTTTTCGAATGCAGCTATATACAGGCTCTTGTCATCGGCAAATATTGTATTTTCACGACATGAGAAGCATTATCTTAAATTTATGACTTTCCATTCATGTGCAGCAGATATACTTAGGAATTATGGAAGATTCGTTGGACTTCCACCCAAAATAAAGATAATGGACACACTTGAGGAAAGATTTATTGCCTTCGAAAAGGGATGGACAAATTCAGACAAGGATTACTATAAGAAACTTCAAACACTTGCAAAGACAGAAGGATTGCTTGCATTCTCTGTACTTATAAACTTTGCAATAAAATTATTCATCTTCTGTAATAACATAAGAGAAATAATAGGCCGTAAGTATAAGATGATTATCGTTGATGAATTTCAAGATTCAAGCGAAGAACAATGGACACTATTAAGATTGCTTGGCCAGAATTCGCAGGTAATAGCGTTCGGGGATCCAAATCAAATTATCTACTCTTCTATGCATTCAGCCACAAAGCGGAGATTCGAAGAATTTAAAAAATGGAAACAAATTGAGGAAACTTCGTTCTCTTCAACTAATTTCAGATGCAAGGACGATGAAATACTTCTTTTTGCAAATTGTTTATTAAATGCTACTCCATATAATAAAGTCGAGAATTCCAATGTACATCTCTACGAATTGAACTACCGATCGCAACTAAGAATTACGTTAGCCTTAATATGGAAGGCAATTCATGAACAAGTAGGAGCGAACCAAACAATTGGAATCTTAGCTCCAACAGCTTCCATTGCCGAAAATGTGTCTGTATCTCTGAGAAACCCCAAAAAGGATACAAGGTTGCCAATTCCTATATATACGAGACTTTCAAGGGATCAAACTACTCAAGATGCCTTATTTTTGGCCCTTGCTGCAATCCGTGATTATTCATTGTTCAGGGATAAGACCACTTGTAGGAAAGCTGCAATGGCTCTTTTGGCGATGGACTTAACCTGGAATACGAGAAAGAATCTATCCTTAAAAAAAATTAAGATAGTAACCAACTTACTAGAAAAGTGCTCAAGCACCACAAATACGAAGTTATACAATTTAATGAACTCTATACAAGCTCAGCCTGAGTTAGATGCTTTGTTACCGGACTTGGTTCAAGCATTATCAGAAATTTCTGAGTTTCATACTACTGCTAAGAAAATTTATTCGTATGGATATATGAGTCTAGAAAGTATAAACTCCATTGATTCTCAATTATCTCTATTTGATAAAATAAGATCAACCCGCCAACCAAAGGGTCTTGAAGGCTACGCTGCTGGCGTTGGAAAGACTCACTGTTTGAATTACCATAAAGCAAAAGGGCGGGAGTTTGATTTTGTTATAATGATAGTAGATCCAAGAGGAGAAAGCAGAAAAGTTTCGCTTGATGAAAAGCGTAGATTATATTATGTATGTTCTACACGTGCAAAAAAATGGCTTGGTGTAATTTATTATAAGAATCAATTAGGACCCGTTCTTGGTCCTGTTATTTTACCTATTAGTAATAAATAGAGACAAACCCATTTTCTTAGATAATTAATATTTTACTTTTAAATTAAATAAATAATGAAAATATACAAGGTCAATAACTCAGTAACTTTTCACAAAAAACCTATAATAAGATATAAAAAGTTTCTTAACCAGATATTTGAAATTTTGGATATTAATATAGATAGATGTTTTAAAGAAATGCCTAATAAGAAAGTTGATAAATAGGTGTCTGTGTAGATTCAAGTTGCTAATGCAACAGTTTACTAAAAACCTCATGTGGTGTTAGAAACCCTAAAGTTTTCCTTGGTCGGTCATTTAACATATCTTGTGCTTTTTTGATGCTTTC
>Ga0307432_1000531_pt1 | contig 28253 bp, 27 predicted proteins | sample SalMarWE160150MG_FD_202158 | JGI IMG/M metagenome (GOLD analysis project Ga0307432, IMG submission 202158) | Salt marsh sediment microbial communities from the Plum Island Ecosystem LTER, Massachusetts, United States - WE1603-150 | ecosystem: Environmental > Aquatic > Marine > Intertidal zone >...
GGCCTGAACCCTACGCAGACCATCACCAACGCCCTCAAAACCTACCTTACTACCGGACAACTCCCACCGTTACCCGACACCAACATTGCAAACGGCTGAAGAGTTACCTCTGATCCAGCAAACGGATGGGCCGTGATCTCCTCCGTGGAAAAGGGGTCGCCATGAGCCCATGCACTGCAAGCGGTGTAAACGACTTGGTATTCGCCTCCCCAGCCCACCTGTTCCGCCAACTTGCGCGCGTCCATGCAGTACCACTTGTCCCACACATTCTTCTTTTTCTTGCCCTTCAAGAACTGCGGTCGGACCCGGTCGTACTCGGCCCTGTTCCGAGGTTCTCCTTCGGTCCGCAGTGGTGACGCTGCGACTGCTCGGCTGATCGGTCCAATTGGGTTCGCCGCAAGGGCGGATGACCGCTTGAACTTCGTGATGTGCGTGAAGTCCAAATACTTCTGGGCCCGTGCCTCGGGGTCATCCAACAGATAGTGCAACTGGAGCGCCAACTCGAACATCGTTCGGATCAAGGCTGGCGCCGCGTAACAGCAATGGAGCTTCATCAGCCCAACGGCGCTGGCTAACACCTGACCGGAACGGTTTATGAAACGGCAGGCTACGTCACGAGCGACGTCGGGAAGTTCCATCGTCCTCCAACGTGCCAGGATGTGCTTCTCTGTTTCGATCAGGAACTCCCAGATCCTCCGATCCTTGGGCTTAAGCCAAGGTGCCGTGATCCGCGTTTCCTCAACTGTCCCATCGAAATCAACTTGAAGGGAATCGAAGACCTTGAGCCTGCCAAGAAGATTGGGGACGTGCTCCGTCGTGGCGATGGCAAACGGAACAGGATATTCGATAGTTTTCGCGAAGCGCGTCAGTAGCTCATGGACGTGCGCGGTTGTCTTGCCCCCTCCCACGCTGGTGACCTCTATGCGTCTGCCTGAGTCCAGGTCAAGACCGAGAAGGTCAGCGACTGACCGTCGCAAAAGGGACACAACTGCGCCCGAGTCGACCTGTAGTGAAAAGGCCTGGAACTTGTCGTCCGCCCCCTGAACCTCGATCTGCGCGAAAGGTACCCAAACTTCGCCGAAATGCTTGGTGGGTCGGCGACGCCACTTATGGACAGACATAGATCACGTCAGCCTCCGCGTCGACTGCCTCAAGAATGAAGTCGCCGGCCTCGCCTGTTTCATGGGCTTGCTCTGCGGCTTGTGTCGCAGTGTCTCCGACACCAACTACCTCGCCATCCCGTACGGCGATCCACTTGCCCGCGTACTCGCGGAATAGCTCCGGCGCATTGTCGGCCAACCACGCAAAATCGTCGTCTCGCATATCACACCTCGATCCTATTATAGCACGAAGATGTCACCCGGCACATGGGAGCCTGTTGAGCGTGAAGCTCCACTGTCCAGGGAACGGTCATTTGGCTTCGGCCCAGGTTCGGCCGGAGGCGATGTCGACGACTACGGGCACGTCGAGTTCGATCGCGCCGGCCATCTTTTCGCGGATGAGCGCGGCGGTGTCGTCCAAGTGTCGCTTGGGGACCTCGAAGACCAGCTCGTCGTGGACCTGGATGAGCATCCTGGCCGGGTGCTCGCCGGCCTTGTACGCCCGGTGGATGTCGATCATGGCCCGCTTGATCAGATCGGCGGCGGAGCCTTGGACCACCGTGTTCACCGCGATGCGTTCGCCGAAGGACACCTGCTGGCGGTTGCGCGATTGGAGCTCCTGGATCGGGCGGCGCCGGCCGAGGATCGTCTCGGCGTAGCCGGTCCGCTTCGCCCTGGCGATGCAGTCGTCGATGAACGAGCGGATACCTGGATAACGCTTGAAGTATGTGTCGATGAACCGCCGCGCGTCGCTGACCGGGATCCCGAGCGATCTCGCCAGGCCGAAGGCGGATTGACCGTAGATGATACCGAAGTTAACGGCCTTGGCGGCGCTGCGCTGAGTTGGTGTGACGTCCACAAGTAACACGCCGTTGACCTCGGCTGCTACGGTACGATGAATGTCCTCCCCGCTTCGAAATGCCTCGACGAGTGCCGCATCCTGGCAGAAATGCGCGAGAAGTCGCAGTTCGATTTGTGAATAGTCGGCGCTGAGCAAAACGCTGTCGGGATCAGCCACGACGAAGGCGTCGCGGATTTGACGGCCCGTCTCCGTGCGCACGGGGATGTTCTGAAGGTTCGGATCGCTTGATGACAGCCGCCCCGTCACCGTGCCGATCTGATCGAACGACGCGTGCACCCGCCCCGTGCGCGGGCAGACCATCTTCGGCAGCGTCTCGATATACGTCCTCTTAAGCTTCGCCAGCTCGCGGTACTCGAGCACGAGCCTGGGAATCGGGTTCTCCGAACGAGCTGCCAGGGTCTCCAACGTCTCATGATCGGTGCTCCGACCGGTCTTGGTCTTCTTGACCACGCCCAGGCCTTGCTCATCGAAGAGCACAACGGCGAGCTGTTTGGTCGAGTCGATGTTGAACTGATGCCCGGCGGTCTGTTGAACCGTGTATTGCAACTCGATCAGCCGACCGGACATGGAATCGCCCAGATCCGAGAGCAGCTTCGTATCGAGCGCGATCCCGTTGTGCTCCATCTCCGCGAGGACCTCGACCAGTGGCATCTCCGTGTCACGAAAGAGCGGCTCGACGTGACTGCCGGTCATCTGCCGCGAGAGAACCTCCATTAACCGCCACGTAAAGTCAGCGTCCTCAGCCGCGTATTCGCAAACGCGTCGCGTGTCGACCTGATCGATCGTGATCTGGTTCTTCCCCTTCCCGATCAAATCGGTGATGGGAATCATCTCGTGCCCGAGAAGAGCCTTTGCAAGCGAGTCCAGCGAGTGAGACCGCGCGAGCGGATCGAGCAGGAAGCTGGCGATCATCGTGTCGAACGTAATGCCCGCAACCTCGATACCCACCTGGCGGAGCACGAGAATATCATACTTGATGTTCTGTCCGACCTTGGCGATCGAGGGATTCTCCAGGATCGGCCCCAGCTTCGACACGACTACGTCAACGGGCAGGACCGATCCCATCGCGGCGCGAACGGGAATATAATAGGCGTCGCCCGCCTTCCACGAGAAAGACAGCCCGACCAGGTCAGCCGCGACCGGGTTGAGGCCCGTTGTTTCCGTGTCGAACGCAAATGACGATTGGGAGGCAAGCTTCGCGGCGAGGGCGTCGAGCTGTTCGGGTGTGTCAACAAGATGGTGCTCACCGCGCCCGGCCGGACCCGCCGCAATCGCGGTAGCGGATTTGGGCGTCTTTGTGGGCTCCGTGGTGAGCGTGTTCAACTGTTCCCAAAGCCGGGTGAAGGCAAGTTCGTCGAAGATCGGCCGAAGCGCGCTGAAGTTGAGCCGGTCAGCCGAACATTCATCCAGCGCAAACTCCACGGGCACGTCGCGTCGCAGGGTCACGAGCTGCCGCGTAAGCGGAAGCTGATCCGCGAAAGCCTTGACCCGCTCGCGCATCTTTGGCGTCAGTTTATCGGCACTGTTGAGGACGTCCCCGGCGGACCCGTATTTTTTAATGAGGTCGATGGCCTTCAGAGGGCCAACACCGTATACGCCAGGTATGTTGTCCGTCGTGTCGCCGGTTAACGTCTGGATCTCGATTGCTTGTTGTGGAGCGTAACCTTTCTTTTCCATCAGCGTTTCCGGGTAGAGGACTTCACCCGTTCGCGCGTCGTACAGGCGGACTTTGTCAGAGATGAGTTGTTCGAGGTCCTTGTCAACGCTGACGAGGTAGACCTCGATGTCTTCATCGCGAAGCTTGTGGGCCATCGTAGCCATCAGATCGTCCGCCTCGAAGCCCGGCACGCGATAGATCGGGATGCCAAGGGTTGTCACGATCGATACGATGCGGTCGACCTGGACGTGCAAAGATTCAGGCGGAGGCTCGCGGTTGGCCTTGTACTGTGGGTCCAGCTCGCGCCGGAACGTGGTCTCGTCGCTGACGTCCATGGCCATAGCCAGGTAGTCCGGCTTGCGGTCTCGTAGCAAGCGGAAGAGAATCTGACAGAAGAGATATGTCGCCTGCGTCGGCTCGCCACTTGGACTACTCAGGTTCACGGTTGGCAGAGGTGCGTAGAACGACCGATAGATCTGATAATGACCGTCGATGATGTACAGGCTCTTCGCCATCGTCACCGTATGGGTGCTTAATGAGTTCGTCTACAGCGTTTTCGTGTATCGGATGTAGCGCCGTCCCGTGTGGACGGGCTCAGCAAGCCCCGCAGGCTTTAGCCTGCGCGGATGACCGCGCGGGCTTCAAGAACGCGGCTCGCTAAAAGGTGTCACCCACAAGGAGTGACGTTACACAAAAACGGAGTCTGCTCAAAACGCTGGAAAGTGTACTCGATCAGCGCCGCCGGGCGAAAGCCTCGGCAGGGTAAGGCAAATCTCTCTGCGCAGGGCCGTAATCCTGCGGGTGCGTGGAAAGAAGCGAGCAAAGAAGGGCCGGACACGATGTTGAATCGTGCCCAATCCTGTTATGTCAGATTGTGGCATGCGGTGTGTTCAGCGTAGCGCTGCGTCGACGCGATCGGGAAGCGGCAGGGATGCGGGTGACCACCAGGACGGGGCGGAGCCTCAGCGCCGTCAGTCCCATAAGCATAAACAAGGAGGCGCCGAGCATACCGGTTCCGCAAAACCATCGGCCAATGTGCTGCCCGGTATCTGCCTCGGACCCGTGGTTGTCGGCATTGTCGCCGATACCGTCTCCGTCGCTGTCGGCGGTTTCAGTCGGATCGAGTGGGAAAGCATCATCAGCGTCATCCACGTCGTCGTTGTCGTCGTCGGGATCGGCGTTGTCACCGATGCCGTCCCCGTCGGTGTCCACGGACTCCTCGGGATCGTTCGGGAAGGCGTCGGTATCGTTGGGGGTGCCGTCGCCATCGACATCGGTCACCGGATCGTATACGACCAGGCTGGCGGATCCGGTGAGCGGCTCGGTCGCTCCCGTCGAACCCAGGCCGATCAAGCTGATGGAGCTGCCCACGGTTTCCGCTTCCGTCTGCGGGCGAACCATGATGATGTCGTTATACGTTCCGAGCTGCACACCTGTCGTGTCGATCCACAGAGTGCCGAAGACGACCGGTGTCTGCCACAGACTGAAGTTGACACCGCCGACGAACAGGTCACTCGGGAACACGGAAAAGGGCGACGGGTCCGGTGGATCGAGACTGGTTTCAAGCGACGGGTCATACACGAAGGATAGATTCAGGCCCTCAGTATCCGAGCTAAAGAGGAGGTCAATGGAGTCGAAGTCTGTCAGCTCCGCCGATGAGATCGTAACGCGGAACTCAGCCGTCTGACCTGAGGTGACCGTGGCCACGGGTGGATCAAACGTAACAGTCCCGCCAAATGTACTTGAAGAAGCAAGCCAAGCGGTCAACAAGACAGCAATTGTTGCCCTCATTTTTGAATCTCCGTAAGCTCCTCCCCAACTCAAGACACCGATACGCCCACGTCCGCAACCGTCGTCCCTAACCAGCCGTTGGTTCTTCGTCAAGTCGGCCCCGTCATCCCACGTTCTATCAGGATTTAGCTGTGGCGAGGAAACCCGGCCCAGGTGGGCTGGTCTCAGAATAGAAAAAAGGCCGGGTGTCGAGCGCAACTCGAACCCGGCCTTGGGCTAGATTCAAAAGCACAGCAGGCAGTTAGTCTAGCTCACTACGCCCTTTTTGCTTAGGCGGTGCGGCGGCGCCGCAGAACCGCGATCCCACCCAGCGCCAACAGCGCCAGCGTAGCCGGCTCAGGGACCATAGTGAACGTGCCCAATCCCCCGCTCAGAGCCTCTTCGTCCACAAACGGCGTACCTCCGAACGGGAGGACATAGCTCGCGGCAAAGCCGACGTTGGCCAACTCCCAATTCGCATCGACCTTGATCTCCCTGGTGTCGCCCAACGCCAGACTTGATGTGTCCACCATAAGGGTGCCCACAATCAGGGGCGCCGACCAACCCGGGTCGGTGACGTTATTCCCACCGATGCCAAGATCCACCCCGCCGTACATGCCGTAGATGCCCATCGCCGTGGGCGCTGGCAGGGAAGTGGCCGAAGCCGAGTAAGCCGCGTCGTACACGAACGAAAAGCCAAGGTCCGAATCGAGTGAACCGAAAAGGAGCCCAACAGCTTCAAACGCACTCGCGTCGGTATTCGCAATGCTGACCTCGAAAACCGCGTCGTTGCCAAGCGGAACATCTTGGGAACCCGGGCCTAAGGTAACCATCCCACCGAACGCACTCGTTGCCGCGAAGGCAATCACCAGAATACTAACAGCGCCTGTCCTCATCTTGATTCTCCTTTGAACCCTCCTGACACCTCAGGAATCCAGCTCATTAGTTAAGGTTGTTGTTCCCACAAAAACTATCGTATCGTACTACATAGGATGCCGCACAGGCGACACGTCTAATCGCAGTCGTGGCCACTTGGCTTCACCGGCCCCGGACCGAAGTTTGCATTCGCCGCAGCCACATCGTTCGAGAGAACGAAGTTGTTGCCGTCGAGGTCCTCGGGGCAATCACCTGTCGGACACGGGCCAAACGCCGCATTGACCGCAGCCACATCGTTCGACAACACGAACCCGTTGCCATCTATGTCACCAGGAAGAACCCTGTACTGTACCTCGAACGCAGGCACAACGGCCCACCCGACGTTGCGGATGGCATACCACGCCTCGCTCATGTTAGCCCCGGTATCCTTGACCTTCAGCAACCGCGGATTTCCACCGCCATCGTCAGCAATCTCAAAGGTGAAGCTGGCCGAAAGATCCGCACCAAGCACACCGTTGGCGAGCAACTGGACGATCTCGATCTGCCCGGCAAGGGCAACCGGCCCCATCGCCCCGAGGTCGGTGTCAAACGTCAGCTTCGCGATGTTCATCTGCACCCGCGACAGGCTTTTCTGATCAACGGGAGTCGCCGAGGTCAGAGCCTGATCGATCATGTGCAGCATCAACTCACCGCCGGTCAGATCCACGCCACCATACCAAATCGTCACCGGCACATCGCCGTCCATTGCAAACCGATCGCAAACCGTCGAGGTCGGATCACAGTCAAAACCGAATGCCACGGCCGAGGCCGCAACCACCACGTCCAGCATATAGTCACCTTCCGTGACCGGCATCGTAACGCTGAACTCAGCCACCTTGACCTCGCCGTCGCCGGGGAGGGTAAGCTGAGCGACCGGGTTCGGACCGAGGTTGGTATCCTCCTCGTAGTAGTACGCGGTCGCGACGCCATCCGGACCACCCGCAAGATCGCCGTCCTCGTAGTGGCTCGCATCGTCAGTGACCCAATCGACCGGGCCGATGGCTAGGTTCCCATCCGTCTCGTCCATGTTGAGGCGAACCAAACGGATTAGATGATCTGTACCACCGGTCTGCCCAACGAATACCTCGACCGTCACCACCTCAGCAGCGTCGTAATAGCCGAGCGGGTTGTACGGGTTGCTGGAACACGAAGGCTTCAACTCGACGACCGCACCTCCTTGTGCGACCGACGCCAGCCCAAGCACTAAACTCACCGCGATTCCCCGTTTCCACATAACCGCTACCTCCTCACAATCAAACCAAAGAAATCGATCTTATATTGGTGGGAATGCTTTCGCCCAACAACAGGCTACTTTTCCCCTCTCCTCACAATACCGTTTACCGAAAACGGTTTGGTAAACCCCTTTCGACGCTAGGCTCCGCCGACCCCAAGATCACCGTATCCAGGCAACCCGGCGGATGCCCTACTCACGTAACGCTAATTTAAGCGAAGGGGGGGGATCGAGTCAAGCAGCTTGAGAAACATTTCCGACATTTTTCGCGGATCGGGCCTGCGGGCTCATAGGACAGTGCGAGACAAGATTCTCGCACCAGCGTCGGATCAGACCCGCGCGCGCTCTGGAACCCAGCCGACGCACCCGGCACGACGGGTCCAGACAACGTATTCGATGGGCCGGAGCATGAGTCGACGTGCTTCAGGGCACATAAGTCCAAACATTATAGGAACTTAATGCGATCGGACCTTCGTCGTGATCCCGATCCCCGAATCACCGGCCTGTACCGGCATGCGCCCTGTGGTGCCACACCACATCTTGGGATGGGGACTGACTCGGACGTGTCCAGCCTTGCCAATCCGTCCCTTGCCCCTGGAAGGGACGGAGTAGCCACAGGCCGTTGGTGCGAGAAAGGATTCTTGCACCAGCCATTTACTCACAATTCTGACGCCGCCCTCTCTATATGATCCACCCGTCGATGGTTGCTCGGGTCGGCGTCGGGTGGGAGAATCTTCGCGGGCGTTTACATGTCCAAGTCCCGTTGTCGGGTCCCGGCATTTGGGCGGAACCCGGCCGGCCTTTCGGGGTCAAAGGATTCAGGGAAAACGCCAAACGGGCATGAACAACCAGTGATGAGGAGAACAGCATGACACGGCGACAAGGCTATTGCAGGCTTTGGAAACATTCTTTGTTTTTGATTAGCGGCATTGGCAGCGTAAAGAACACTTCTACGCCGACGAATCTGCGCGGGCTCAAACCCACGGCTCGCTATGCAGAAGCGACACTTGCACTAGTTTGCAGCGTATTGGTTATCGCGATGAGTCCGGCTATTACCGCGGCGGAGGACACGGGCGGCGATACGGCACTTACGATCTACAGCACGGCCACGCCGGGCGCAATCCCGCCGGAGTTGTATCGCCCCGCATTGGGATCGGGCGAGCACCACGCCCAGTTTATCAACCGGATTCCGGGTTACGCGATCGTGAAGCAGGAGCGGCCGGTCGAGCTGGCGCGCGGGCGCAGCGTGATCAGATTTACCGACGTGGCCGCCCAGATCGACCCGACGACGGTATCGTTCGCCTCGCTGACCGATCCCGCGGGGACGCACGTTCTGGAGCAGAACTTCGAGTTCGATCTGGTCAGCACGGACAAGCTGATGCTGCGATATCTGGATCGGCCGATCACCGTCGAGCAGATTCAAGGTGACAAAGTAGCGACATTCACGGGCACGCTGTTGAGCACCGCGGGGGGGCTGGTTCTCCAGGAGGCCGACGGCGGTGTGCAGGTGATAAGCGGCTATTCGAACGTGCGGTTTTCCGAGCTGCCCGGCGGGCTGATTACCAAGCCGACGCTGGTGTGGGATGTTTCCACGCAGAAGCCGGGGAAGCACAACACGCGGGTCACGTATGAGACCAAGGCAATAACCTGGTGGACCGATTACAACATCGTGTTCACCGAGGGCGAGGATGCCAACAGCGGCGTGCTGGATATCGGCGCATGGGTGAGCATCATCAATCAGTCCGGGGCGACGTATCGTGATGCGAAGCTCAAGCTCATCGCGGGCGACGTGCATCGGGCGCCCGAGCCACAACTCACCCGCGCGCGATCGAAGAGGATGTACGCCGCTGAGGCTGCTGGCGCGCCTGCGGACGGCGGGTTCGAGGAGAAGGCGTTCTTCGAGTATCACATGTATACGTTGGGCCGACCGACGACGCTGCCCGATAACTCGACCAAACAGATCGAATTGTTCCCGACGGCCAGAGACGTACCGTGTGAGAAGGTGATGGTCTACTACGGTGTCGGGTCTCGTTACCGCTCGTACGGCAGCCCGATGACGGACCGCAACTTTGGGGTTCAGTCCAACAAGAAGGTCGACATCTACCTGCGTTTCAAGAACGAGGAGGAGATCGGGATGGGGATGCCGCTGCCGTCGGGTCGGATCCGCGTGAGCCAGCGCGACAAAGCCGACGACACGCTGGAGTTTATCGGCGAGGACAAGATCGATCATACGCCAAAGGACGAGGAGGTCCTGATCAAGCTGGGCAGCGCGTTCGATGTGGTTGGTGAGCGGAAGCAGATTGACTTCCAAGTTGATTCCCGCCGTGATTGGATGGATGAGACGATCGAGATCAAGGTCCGCAACCACAAGGACGAGCCGGTCAAGGTGATCGTCAAGGAGAACCTGTACCGCTGGGTGAACTGGCGGATCAGCGAATCGACGCACAAATCCGAGAAGATCGACGCACGCACGATCCACTTCCCCGTCGAGGTGCCGAAAGACGGCGAGGTCACGATCCGGTACAAAGTGCATTACAGTTGGTAGCAAGGGAGGATTGCGGATTGTCCCAGATCAGATTCAGAAGCACTTAACAGAATCCTTGTGAGACAGGCTTTCAGGCCTGTCTCTTGACCGACTGAAAAGCCGGTCTCACAGGTTCTGTCAGACATTCCGAGTGTTCCGGCTGCCGTATTCTGGGTTGAGAGATCCGTTGGTGTAGTTGGCACACGCCTGCTGTGTTCGGCATTGGAACGGACTGTCACGGTCCGATGCCGTTGTTGGACGGCGACATCAGGGACTCAAGCACGCTCGGCGCTGTCGTGAGGGTCAATAACTGGCCGTTGACCGTGTATGTTTCCCCCGGCGTGTACGAGCCGAATGCGGCACACGATCCACCCATGTGCATGTCAAATCTTATTCTGAGATTGTATCGGTGCGGGTCACAGGCCGGCATCGTCGCTGGGTTCGGCGGCGATGATTTTGATACCCGGCGAAATCCCGGGTATCGGAAGGGAATCCATCGTGGGGGCTTGAGTTCCCACCGGCTGATTGCGGTCGATTGGCCGCATCGCGTACACGTGAATGTGATCGTTCCTTGCAGGATGCGGCGGGGGAGGAAGGCGAAAGCCAACAGCGCAATGCACAACAGCGCGCCTCCCCGCTTGACCCATCGTCGACGACGTCGCTGTTCCGGCGGCTTCGTGTCGAACGTGGAGGGGGCAAGTGGGTCGAAGCGCCGGCCGCATTCCGGGCACACGGGTTCCGGAAGACCCCGCAGGAGGTAGCCGCAGGTCAGGCAGCGTGCTTCGAGTGGGATCGGAGTCTTATCTAACATCCGTATACCGCACAAGCTTCAGCATTCTGCATTCTCGTGCAGAGGATGTAGCACCGCCCCTTGCGGGCGGTGCCCGATATATCAGTACACGTCACCCACGAGTGGTGACGTTACGTAAGAGCGAAGAGCGTTGTAAATCCCGCGGCTCGCTGCGAGGTTTCGTGGATTCTCCCCGCCCGGGAGCCGCCGTCATCGCTGGTACGTGCCGACGAGTTCGCCCTGGGCGAGGATGTGACCCTCCATGGCCGAAAGAAGCTGCGTCTTGGTAAGACGCGGCTCCACGTTCAGCGCCGTATCGAGCGCATACACCTTGAAATAATAGTGATGGACACCGTGGCCCGGCGGCGGCGCCGGTCCGCGGTACCCGATGTCATCGCTGCCCCAGGAGTTTACGCCCTGCAACGCACCTTGAGGGATTGTTAATGTCGCATCTTTGGCAACGCCCTCGGGGAGTCCGGTAGCAGTCGCCGGGATCTTATAGATCACCCAGTGCACCCAGGGCTCGGGCATGGGGGCGTCCGGATCATCCATGATTAGCGCCAGCTCCTTGGCACCCTCCGGCAAGCCGGACCAGCTCAGCTCGGGTGACACATCCTCACCGTCTCCGGTGAAGCGCTGGGGTATTACCGTGTTGTTCTCAAACGCCGGGCTTTGGATCGTGAGGTTCATCGCAGTATCTCCTGTCTGCTGTGGAACGTTGCGCGGCGCCTCGGATGATGGCTTGCAGCTGGCGAGGGCAATCGTCGTGCACGCCGTCACAAAGAGGCGCGGGAATCTACGGGGTTGGATCATGATGACTCTCCTTTGACAGTAGTTGACTGTCGCCGGTCTACACACCAAGCGCCGTGGTCAGCGATTCACCGGTCGCAGGATCCGACTTAATGTACCCGGCACTCTGCTGAACGCAACACCCGCCGCAACTACCGCGGCCGGGTGGCAAAGGTAAGCTTGCCTACGCGTGCAGGTCGGCCAAGGCCACGGGCAAGTCGGCGTCTTGCCATGCCACCCAGCGCGAGTTCGTTGTTGAGGCCACGCCGGTTGCGGGAAGGGCTGTGACGGGCTACCTTTGCACACTGACATCGTGCATTAAGGAGAAGCCATGTATCTGGACACCCGTGACTTCGCTTCGATGTGGGCCGACGTGTATAAGCTGGCCATCACGTTCATTCAGCCGCGTCCCATTGCGTTCGTGTCGACGGTCTCGGCGGACGGCGTGCGGAATCTGGCGCCGTTCAGCTTCTACAACATGGTCTCGGCCAAGCCGCCGGTGGTCATGGTCTCACCCTCCTTCCACCACGACGGTAGCCCGAAAGACTCGCTGAGCAACATTGAGAGTATTGGCGAGTTTGTGGTGGCTACGGTGACCGAGGAAATCGTGGATCGCATGAATCAGTGTTCGTACGAGTATCAACCGGACGTGGACGAGTTCGAGAGGTGTGGTTTGACGCCTCGGCCCGCGACGCAGGTTAAGCCGGCGCTGGTGGCCGAGTCGCCGGTGAACATTGAGTGTTCACTGCTGGAGATCAAACGCTTCGGCGACGGACCTGGCGCGGGCAATGTCACGTTTGGCCGGGTAGTGGCCATTCACGTGGACGATGCGGTCTTGGCCGATGACGGGCTGGTCGATCCTGCCAAGCTCAAGGCTGTCGGCCGGATGGGCCGCTCAACGTACTGCAAAACGGCGAACCGTTTCGACCTTCCACGACCGACGCAAGGCTGAGACGATTGGTGATTGGGGATTGCCGATGGCGGATTGATCAGAGCTGCTACAGTAGAAGTAGCGAGCACGGATCAGAAGGGAGGGCGAGCTGCGTTGAGCCAGCTTCGCTGCCTTGCACTGATACCACGCAACCACGCCGCAGTGGACTCGAACCACTAACCTTCGGTTCCGTAGACCGATGCTCTATCCAATTGAGCTAGCGGCGCTAACTTCTTTATTTACAGCAGCTTAGCGACTCCCGTCCGACAAGGCCATACGGCAAACTACAACCTTGACTACAACGATCCCGGCCAGAATGCTGATGGGCTGAGGGATGCGATCCATGGCTCAAGTCGCACGACAACGTAAGCGGACCTTCCCGCTGACGCTGCACCCGACGGGGCAATGATGCAAGCGGATCCGCGGGAAGCTGTACTATTTCGGCGTAGATAAACAAGCCGCGTACGAGCGATACCTGCGCGAAGCCGCTGACCTCCATGCCGGCCGCCAGCGAGGGATAAGTCTACTCGCTGAACGGATGACCATCAAGGATCCGGCAAACCATTACCTGGCCCATCAGCACGAACGGATGACCAGTGGAGAGCTGGCCCCGATCCATTTCCGGGACTGCCAGAACATCCTGCGTGCGTTCGTTGCGCCGTGGGTGAGCGCACGGCGGTCGAGGAGCTGGTACCACAACTCGTGCACTCCTACCGCACAAAGCTCATCAAGACCTACGCACCGACGGCTACCATCCCTCCACAGCCGAACCGAAGAAGCGGATTGGCTACATCACAGCTACCCTCTCCAACTTGTGAATTTCACTTCCGCATCCTTCTCTTGTGGGCTAATATGGCCCACTTTTGTGTCAGCAGCGCTCGGGCGGGAACGCTACCTCGACAACGCACTGCTGACAGAGCAGTGGCACCAGGCAAGCGTCAACTTGAGCGGCTGGTGAGGCCAGATTGGCGCTGACGCAGCCATTCCCGGAAGGACCCCTGGCTTTCACCGGAGGCCCTGCCGGCCAATAGACCCTCAACGCTGATATCCTCGTCGATATCCACCCAGTGGATACCCTGCCCATTGCCAATCAGTCTCCAATTGTTCCGTTCCTTTGTCGTTGCGTGTACAAGACGAGGATACCATGCGAGGGGAACTGAAAGAGTGCGCCCATCGCTTAGGTCCACGCTCAACGTGTCATCCGTTACCGCGACGCCCTCGACATTGGGAACATCGATTTCAACGGTTGAAATAGCCATGCCAAGCCTCCATTAGTTCCGCGTGATGTTCGCTCACGACTTTTTGTATTCTAGCAATTTCTGCCCGGTTAAATCCACCACTCCTTTGAAGCCTTATCGGCTCCAACCAGATCTTGGCAATCTTATCCTCACGCTCCACATGTATGTGCGCCGGCTCTTCCCTGTCACCAGCATAAAAGAAAAGTCGATAAGGACCGTCTCTCAATACGGTTGGCATTTGTTCCACTCTCCTCAGCCTGTTCCCGCCTAACGACAGAACTCGGCGGCGCGGCTTGGGTGAAACCGGCCCGAACGGCACTCGCGTGAAGATGGCGACCACACCGAGCACGCGACGCTTGGATACGAGCGGCTGTTCCACGAGCCCGCGCATGCCTCCCTGCCGCTGCCGGAGGGTTTATACAGGGTTCAGGGTTCGGGGTCCAGTGTGTAGCGTCCGCCGTGAGCCCGGCCCGATTCGTCGGGATGGCCAGCGGAGGGACCGACGACCGGTAGGCTCTCACGGCGCGCCGGGAGGAACGCTACCTCGACAACGGACTACTCAGAGAGCAGTGGCACCTTGCGTGGGCATGGCTCTGAGCGTATATCATCGTCTCCCCCATCTGGGTTCGTGCGGCCGGGGTCGTTCCTACGTTGCGTAGACGTGCAGAGTCCCAGCCATCTTGTCATGAAGCGATTGCTTCCGTCCGTCGAAAGCCACCATCAGATATCCGATCAACAGAATAATCGTACTGAGAAACTCAGCGAACGTCCGACCGAAAGCTTGTCCCATGCTGCATGGGTGAAGCGTCAAGTCTACGACACGGATGCCGCAAGCTTTCTTTCCGATAGTCTGACCGTTCCAGTTGCCAAGGAAAAGTCCCTTATACATGATCCAAAGGATCAGGCCACCAACTACGGGAATGATTAAGTCCACGATGATCATCGGAATAAGGAGAACGAGCGTATCAACGATGTTGGCGACGACACGAATCCAGAATCCAGCGTAGTGAACAGAGTTTGATTGCGCTGCGACAGTGGAAGGAGCTGCCACGATGTGGGCAACAGGGGGCGGAATCATCATCTGCTTGCCACACATCGGACAATAAATGGATTGGTCAGGGAAGGCGTCGTTTACGTCTATCGCTCGTTGACAGTGTGGGCATGCGACCTTCTTGCTCATTTCGCTTCCTCAGTTATCAAGACGAGCATGAGCACCATCACCGTGATCGATACGCAGGCATAAAGTACCGCAAACCAAGCGAAATTCTCAAGCACACCTGTTCATCTCCAAGCGACCAACGTCCGGGGATCCCACCCGCCAACGCTACTTCACCACGGTCCCATGAAGCACCCGCTGCTACAAGTGACTGATTCGCTGTTCTACATCAGCGACAGCCAAGCAACACCATTGATTTCAGCCATCGCGCTAAGTGACTCGCGTTCATCTTGAGCAAGGAGAGACCAGCCCCGACGAATCTGAGCTGAGAGAGTTGCCATGTCGGCTTTTGCTGCCATCTCCTTGTAAACAACGTATTCGGACAATGCCGCGAGCCCCTCATCGGGCGGCAGATTGAGAAACGGCACAAGCTCTGTCCAAACCACAACCTCCGGCGTTGACTTGAACCCCGCCATATACCTTGTTGCTAAAGCGCCATAGAGCGCCGCTTGGTGCAGCGATGTGCCGTCAGGTAGGGGTTTCCCCGTGAGATCGCGAACGTGTTTGTGGTAGGACTTTGTCATCGCGTCTCGGATACCTTGTGCGCTAAAAACTGCCATCTCTGAACTCCGCCTGATTCTCGCCTGGACGGCTGGCCCAAGTCTTCAGACTTGGGGCGTCGATTCGACCGCGGCGCGGCGGTGAGCAATCAGCCTCACCTCGCACCGGTAAACAATCGTTCCCCCGGGTCCACAGGACCTGGGCTGCCCGGCCCCGCGTCACAATTAAGCCGCCGAAGGACGATCCCGCGATCACAGCAGGGCGACAAACTCATCAACAGTCATGCCCGCCGAGCGGATCAACGCTCGAAGCGTACCTGGCGCAATTTCGCGGTCAAGGGAACCGATAAACTCACGTTGCATCCCGGTTTGAGCATCACCACATGGCTACCACGCTGGCGATCCTGCCTCCATCCGGCTTTTTCAAACGCGCGCACCACTTTCGCGCCGGAAATCACCGGTAGCTGAGCCATCAGGCTTTAACCTCGACTTCCCGGGTAGCCACGGTGAGCGGCATTCCGTTGGTGGCCCGTGCTTCCAGGCACGCCTCGATGGCCTCGCGAATATTGGCCAAGGCCTGGGCCTCCGTCTTTCCTTGCGAGACACAGCCCGGAATCGCGGGACACTCCGCGACGATCATGCCGGTTTCATCACGGTCAAGATTGACGATGAATTTCATGGATTACCGCCTCCCGCTGATTCTATGCCAGGTGGACCATCTCATCGAGGACTCTGCACCGAGCCACCAACGCCTCGACGCACTCACAATTCTTGTGTGCCCGTCGCGAATTCAGCGCGCCGAAACGCAACTCGCCGACAACGGGAACCGGCAGGTAAACAACCGGAAAGGCGGCGATCCACTGCCCAGCGTCGGCGGCGTTGTTCAAGACGACTATGGCCTCGTTGGTGTCGAACGCGATGTTGCTACCATTCATTCAGGTTCACCTGTTCGAACTCGCTCTCGATAATTCGGCGCATCTCTGCCGCGTCTTCATCGGGCAATGTTCCGATGCAGTCCGCCAAGCCGTTGCATGCCGGCTCCACGCTCTCGATCGTGACCTTGACGCGGGCGTGCTCCGCGATGCCGTCCAGAGATTGGAGCGGTCGCAGCACGCCCCCTTCATAAACCGCGTTGATCGTTCGCATCATGATCGAAGCCTCGCTGATGGATATAGCCCATTATACCCTGGTGCCTTTGTGAAGAGAAACGAGGTCCCGCTCGACCTCCCCTGACACCGTAAGAACGCGGTCCAGGCAGCCGATATGCAGATCGGTCCCGCCCCCCGACATTATCCGTACTTGCGCACCGCTTCCAAGAAAGCTGCTATGTTCCGCCAGGGGATGTCCGGCTCGTCAATGTCGTAGGCAGGACACAGAACGAGGCCCGCCCTGCCCAGCGTTTCGATTCGCAGCTTGACCTCCCGCTGGATCTCTTCCGACGATCCGTAGCTGAACGTCGTCTGACGGCCGACCGTACCCCACAGCGCCAGCCTGGTTCCGTACCTTCGACGCAGTTTCTGCGCGTCCATGTACTCCGGTTGGATTGGATTGAGGGCGTTGACGCCGATCTCAATCAGATCGCCGACGATCGGTTCGATAGTCCCGTCGCTGTGGTACAGCACTCGCAAGTCGGGCTTGATGGCCTGCGCAGCCCTGATAATCTCTGCCATGCGAGGTTTGAAGAAGTGACGCCACAAAGCGGGGCTGATAAACATCGTCCCCGGCATGCCCACGTCGTCATCCAGGGCCAACACGTCCACGTCCGCAGCGGCCAGAGCTTGTGCACTCTTTCTGGCCAAGCCGGTCAAGCGGTCGAGAAGATAATCCGCCCAGTCGGGCCGTTCGACCAGATCGAGCAGGAACGCCTCCAGGCCTCGGAGCCGCCAGGCTGACTCAAACAACTCTCCGCCCAGGTGTGGTAGGTTGCCGCCCACAGCCAGGCCGCACGCACGCCACGCGGCTACCTCCGTTCGCAGCCGGTCGACGGCGCATGCAGTGCCCTCCTCAGGAAACGGGAACGTACGCAGATCATCCCGTGTGCGAGCATCCGCCAGCGGATTACGTCGACTCGGTGTCTCTGGGTGATAATCCCAACGCCGGTATGTGAACACCTGCTCCTCCGTGCCCAGGCGCGTGTCGAGAGGAAGATCGGCAACGCGATCCGCCAGTGCCTGCTCCTCGGGCGACACGGGTATCTGGACAAAGTGTACGTCCACCAGATCGTCCCTGTATGCGCCGGGTGGAGTGAGGCGTTGGAGGTCGACATGGTAGAAGCCAAGCGCGCAGGGAACCCGGTCAGGAGTACCGCCGTCCAGGGCGGTCAAAAGCCTCTCTCGACAGCCGGTCATGCCCTGTGTCCAGATGAAATCCCGGCCCCGCCGTCGCAGGCACCCGGTCCGCTGTCGATTCTAACGCATCGCTTGGATGCCGCGTAGTGTGTGTTTCCCTTGTAATCGCCATTTGGTCTATACCGAAGTCGTCACGGTTGTGGTGCTTGCGATGAAGGTTCAGCCAGAGGATCTTCACCGGCGATCGCCGCGAATCAGCGACGGAGGTTCGGAGTCCAAGATTTCGTGCGTGCCACTTCTGTGTCAGCAGTGCTCTGGGCGGAACCGTCATCTCGCGAACGCACTGCTCAAGAGCAGTGGCACACCGTCAGTGCCATCCACCCCTTTAGAAAAACCATGTCCGGTTGCGAATGAGCGGGATAACGACGATTGCCGCAGGCAATGCGACGAAGATCGCCAGTATCTTGAGTAGTCGATAATTCGCCTCTTTATGCCTAACGGTTCGGATGCCGTAGTAGAAGACGCCGAATGCAATCGTCCAAACCAGAGCGACCTGTCGATCCAGCCGCTCCTCAAATTCGTGGCAGGATCCGACTCTAACCGTCCCGAGTCCCCACTATGGAGTGGGGATGACCTCGGATGGGAGCCTCTTGAGCATCTTCCACGCATGCTCCGAGACGGGATCTGCGTCGAGGGCTTTCATGTAAAGTGCTCTGGCCTTCTTTATGTGTATCGCTGCCATGTGGTCGTAGAGGGTGGCCTTCTCGGACACGAACTCCACGGTGGTCTCGAGCAGTGTCATAGCCTCGTTCAGCCTACCGTTATCGATCAGCTCTGCCGCGTATCTGGCCAGTGCCTTGGTAGTAACGGCTGGATCTTCCGGGTTAAGCTCAAAGGCTCGACGCAACGACGTCAAGGCTTCGTTTCGGTTGCCGAAGCAGGTATGGGTGTTTGCCATCATCACGTGTGCGGCGGGCGAGCCGGGATAAAGGTCCAGGTACAACCTCGCCGCTGCGAGGGCCTCGCGCTCGTTGCCCTTCACATAGTGGTGTCTGACAAGCTGCACGAAGCTCTCCCGGAAATCCGGATAGACCTTGGCGCCGGCAAAGAGCTTCTTCAGCCGGCCGCCGATAACCCGGATATCGGCGAACGGCGCGATGACCAGATAGCGCGTGTACTCATTCCACGTCCTCTGCCAGTCCCGATTCCACGCGGTCAGCAGCTCCTCCAGCTTCCCGGAGAAGCGAAACGCATCGGGGTAGTTCGGATCCCGCCTGTAGCTGGCTATGTAATCATGGAAGAATGGTATTGCTCCCATCTTGTGGTACATGTCAAGCTGATCGGAGCCCACCTCCTCCTGAAGCTTCAGCGCGACGTATGACCCAACCTTCACGAACGCCTCCTTCGCAGTGGGGTGTCTGCCATCGGTGATCTTCTTGAGGGCCACGTCATAGTCTGACTCAAGGGCTGAACGGCTGAGGCACGCGTTAAGGTAGGCGAAGGCTTCAGCCAGCTCCCCCTGGTCGGTAGAGCGGGGTTCACAATACCTGTCGAAGTGGGTGAAACCGTAGTTGAACGCATCCTGGAGAGCCTTGAACAACGCTTCGTCAACCCGGTCCCCAGTATAGGCTGGTACATTCCAGGCCTCATGAAGGATCAACTGCACAAGACGACGGGCGTACGCATGCAGATTACCGCCTTCCAGGTTGTAGGCGACGGCGATGGCGAAGTCCTCCCTGGGGAAGCGGACAAGCAGCGTCCGCGTTTCTGGCTGTCCGCCAGTATGGTAAACACAGAAGCGCCCATCGACGGGCGACACTTTCCACCCCAGTCCGTAGTCGGTGAAATGGCCATCGGCCGTAGTCAGCGACGTGTGCATCAGGTTGACGCTCTTGGGTGACAGGACCCGCTCGCTGCCCAGGCCCTTCGCATACTTGAGCAGATCGACCACCGTCGATCGCGTGCCGCCGGCGGCGAAACGGCTGCTGATATCGACGAACTCGGAGTTCTTCAACTCGCCGTCGACTATTCGATAGCCTTGGACCCTATTGGGAATTACGCGGTCAGGATCGTCCATATAGGTGTCGTCCATCTCGAGAGGACCCCAGAGGTGCTCACGTAGGTATTGACCGAATGGCTGCTTGGCCGCCCCTTCGACGACTGCTCCGAGCAGGTTGTAGCCGTAACTGGAATACTCGAACTCCGTGCCGGGTTCCGCAACAAGGTCAAAGTCGGCGAAGATCGCCAGGGAGTCGCGTGGGTACTTGTGCTCCTTGATGTGGCCCTCCAGCTCGTAGTCCTTGTAGTGACTGATACCGCCGAGGTGACCGAGAAGCTGCCGCACCGTAATCGGCAAGCGTTTTCGGGGAAAATAAGGGACATACTCTTGTATCTCGGCGTCCAGGTCGATCTTGCCCTGCTCAACGAGCTGAAGGATCGCGACGGCCGTCATGGACTTGCTATTGGAGGCAAGCCGGTAGGACGATCGTTCTGTCGCCGGCGTGCGATTCTCAAGGTCAGCGAAGCCGAATCCCTTCGCCCACAGGAAATCGTCCTTCATGAAACCGACCGATAGACCAGGTATCCGGTCAATCTCCATCTGGCTTTCCACGAAACGTTCGAACGTCTCTATTTCGGCGGTGTACGGTCCTGCGGGTTCGGAGGATGCGGACTGTACAATCAACAAGAGAGCCAACGACGAGACAACAAATGACCGGGTCGTGACACGTTTCATAGCCATCTCCTCCTGTCTGGATACTGATCCAGGATTTCCCTTCTATTCGACCATTGATCCTCATCCTACGCGAACAGGCCCGTCCGTTGCCAGGGTTCACCAGGAGTAGCGATCACAGGCGGCAAGAAACGCCACGCCGCGAGCCCGGTCACTCCGCAAGCTCGGTCAACGCTTCTCGGCGCGGTATTCACACCGGGCCGGTTTCGGATTCGCCGCCGCGTAAGCGTTACTCGTCAAGCTGGACAACCGCATCGACCTCGATCTCGATGAGCATCTCCGGGTCCATCAGGGACTGAATCTCGACCATCGTGGTGCAGGGTGGGTGCTCGGCGAAGAACTCGCCGTGAGCCTGGCTATACTCCTGCCAGCGCGTGATGTCCGTCACGAACATTCGCGTCCGTACGACATCGGCCATGGTCGCGTCCAGCTCGCCGAGGGCCTTCTCTATGATCTGGAAGCATCGCCTGGCCTGCCGGTAGCCGTCCCCCGGCGCGTGGACACTGCTGCCGTCCTCGTCGAATGGTGCCGTCCCGGTGACATAAATGTGATTACCGGCCCGAATCGCCCGGCAATAACCGATGATCCGCTCCCATTTGGCTCCTGAAAAAACGCGACGGAATAGCATATGATTGTTCTCCTTTGTCTTGCGACGTCAAACCGACTCGATACTGCCAATTCCGATTGGTTCATCGTGAGTATGGAACATGGCGGCCGTTTCAGGGCCGCGCAGGCGTTAAGCCCGCAGCTCGCTGCGTCGGACAGACTAGGGTTTCTCGAGGTGTGCCAAGCCCAGCGCCTCAGCCATCACGTGGAAGATCACGTTCTGCTCCAGCACTCCATGGAACAAATAGGCGCAGGGTCCGTCCGCGTAGAGCGGCACATCCTCCCCACCGTGAGTTTCGGATCGCAACGGCACCGCGCTCGCCTGGCGGTATGTGGGCGACTCGGTGTCAACGGTCGTCAGGTCGAGACGATTCGAGGTATCGGTGTAGCCCGGACCGTTTCCGTACGCGAGCGTCGTGTATGGCATGCCTCCGGCGTCACGTTGAAAGTCGCCGGCGGGCCGGCCCTTCCCGTCATTGCCTATGACCTTGCCAAGGATCGGGTTGCCGCGCGTGGGGTAGCCTGCGATCGTAAACACGTGGCTGTGATCGGCGGTGACGATGAGCAACGTGCTCCGCCGGTCGGTTTTTTCCATGGCGACGCGGACAGCGTTGGAGAATTCGATCGTATCAGTCAGGGCGCGAAAAGCGTTGCAGGCATGGTGGGCATGATCGATGCGTCCACCCTCCACCATGAGGAAATACCCCTTCTTGTTCTTGGAGAGCAGATCGATCGCCTTGCTTGTCATCTCGCTCAACGAAGGTTCGCCCGCCGTGTCCTTGAGCCGATCGTTCTCATATTGCATGTGACGCGGCTCGAAGAGCCCGAGCAGATGATCGGTCTTCGTCACGTCAACAACGTCGAACCGGGCTTTGTCCACGACATACGCAGCCTTGGGTTTCCTGAGCCATTCCGCCGTCAGGTCGCAATGATCGGTCCTTGCGCCACGAGCGCCGGGGTGTTCGGGGTCCTCCGTGCTGTCGGGCAGGAAATGCTTTCGTCCACCGCCCAACACGACCTCGAGACCATCGCCGTACGGGAATTCGATCAACTGTCGGGCGATGTCCGGAAAGCCGCCCGCTTTCGCCGCCTGCGAAAGTCCGCCATCGCTCTCCCATCCTCGCGCCGGCGAGTGGGCGTAGCAAGCAGCGGGTGTCGCGTTTGTGACGCTCGTGGTGCTAACGACGCCGGTTGATAGACCGGCTCGCTCGGCCAGTTCCAGGATCGTCAGGAGTCTGCGGCCATCCACGGTCGCGTAGTCTCCGAGCGTCACGGTTTGGTCAACGGAAAGAACGCCCGCTTTTGTCTTTACGCCGGTTACGATGGCGGTCATCGTTCCGGCCGAGTCCGGCGTCTGCTGGTTCGTGCTGTACGTTTTGATCAGCGCCGTGTAGGGCAACGTCTCGAAGCTGAGCAGGTTTTCCTCACCCGGTTGACCTCGCTGCTGCCCCTCCAGAATCCGAGCAGCCGTTACCGTTGACACGCCCATGCCATCGCCGATGAACAGGATTACATTCCTGGCTTTACCCGTGATGGGTGTCAATTTCTTGGCCCGCTCAACTGCCGCCCGGCCGTCACGGAACCATTGCTCGGGACTCTCGGCGTGCGCAATGACGCAAGCAGCGAATATGTACACCGCACACAGCGTAAATGTTATCTTGTAACGCATGACAACCTGTCTCGATGTACTCATGGATTGTGACTCAAGCGAGCCGCGACCTTCTAGTCACGCAGATCCGCCGGAGACGGACGTAGGCTAAAGCCTGCGGCTCATTTTGGCTATAACATTCTCCGTTTTTGCGTGGCGAGCCGCGCGCTCAAAGCCCGCGATAATCTACGGGAGCCTAATAGCATTCAGCTCCCTGCAACACGTTACACGAATACAGAATCTGCTCTAGCACGACGATTGTCGGCGCAGCGCTTTAATCGCCGCAGCGGCCAGCCGGTCGCATTCCTCGTTCTCCGGGTGACCGCTATGACCGCGAACGTGCTCATAGGTCATATCGTGTCTCTCGGTCAACGCGTGCAATATTTGCCACAGGTCCACGTTCTTGACCGGCGGGGAGGTTGACTTCTTGCCGCGCCGCCAATTGTTGGCGATCCACGCCTTGATCCACAGGGTTAGTCCCTTGATGACGTATTCGCTGTCACTTATCAGGTGTACTCGCAATCGCTTTTCACCCTTAAGAGCGTTAAGACCCTCGATCACCGCGGTCAGCTCCATACGGTTGTTGGTCGTGTTCGGATCGGAGCCGGAAAGACTCTTGATACTCTCCGTGGTCGGGTGCTTGAGGATCGCAGCCCACCCGCCCGGACCGGGATTGCCACTGCATGCGCCGTCGGTGTAGAGGATGACGTTGGGTTGTTCGCTCAAGGATTACCGGCTCATATAGGTGTACGCTGCGTCACTTCGTTTGGACCATCCAGAAAAACCTGTGGGACCGATTTCCAGTCGGTCAGAAGACCCCGGCGCGCCGGGGGGGAAGCCTGTCCCATGCGGGTTCTGTCACCAGCGCCCAGTATATCCTCTACTGCGGGTTCTCGTCACGTACGCGCTATGACGCTACGCGAATCGCAGATGCCGGGCGTGGGCGGGCGGCAGGTTTCTCAGCACGGTCGTAGTGTCGATTTGGTGTTCCCGGAGCTGCTCGGACAAATAGGTCGATACCGAGCGGATGCGCGCCCGCCGCCGGCCCATCGACAACAGCCGGAACGTCCGGCGCAGGCCTACGTACTCGAAATAGCTGAGCACCCCGCCGGGTTTGAGACACCGGCGGATGACGCCAAACACATCTTGCACGTCGCGCAGCGTAAACACGGTCAGTGGTAGACCGGAGATGACGAAGTCGTACCGGTCCTCACACTCAATCTCCTGAACCGGCGATCGAAGAAGTCGGACCCGACCCACAGCGACGCCCGGAGCGAAATCGGGCCGGCTCAGCACGTCACGCTCCAGGATGTCGGCGAACTCGGTGTGAATCTCGCAAATGTCGAGTTCGTCCTCTTCACCGAGCAGTGGGCCGAGGTGGCGCGTGACCGCGCCCGTGCCGGCTCCAACCTCCAACACCTTCGCGGGCTTGCGGAAACGACGGTAGGGTGCGCAAAGAGCAGCCGCGAGGGCGGATGAACTCGGCGCAACCGCCCCGACAACGGTTGGGCTCTGCAGATAACCGGTCAAAAACCGCAACCGCTGGTGCAAAGCCACAGACAGTCCTTTCCGGGAGTGCTGGGTTGGAGGAACCTGTCGGCTGACGGACCAGCCGCCGCCGCACCGCATCGTCGGCCATTTACACAATAATGCATGATGTTAACCCCCAGCGTTTAGGCTGGCCAGCCCTCAAGGTGCTCTATACGCCGGATGGTGTAATACGAGTATCAGATGAAGATTGCCGATTGGTCGCAAGCAAGCCGCGGGCTCCCATGAGCGTGTCCGTGTCAAGGGCAGGATTTCAGACGGACGATGTCCAAGCTCCCATTCGTGCCCACCTGGTGTCGAGTGGGCCGCACACGTTGGCGGCCCTGTCTCGACGGACGCAGGGGCACATGAGGTTTTTGCGAGGCAGGCCCATTCTTAACAGTCGGTCTCGTACGACCAGCCCGCGTGCCCGGGCTCTGCCCTGTGCATCCCGTCTCCTTGACCCGTTACGGTTCATTCCCACAAGCCCATCGGATCGTTGCGACCGGCGGCGAGCGGGGCCCTTCATAGCCCAAGCGAGCCCGCCGGTCGCCCTACGCAGCCGTTCGCATCACCTTGTTCGCATCAAACACCGTTTGATCACGCATCATCCCATAACAGATGGTCAACACCTTTCGCCCCGTCGCGATGATGGCCTTTTTGTATCGATCCTTCTTCCCGCGATGGATGCGATCGAAAAAGGTACGCAAAGCTGGGCATCGAGCAATCACCCGGTGGGCCGCTTCCGTCAGCACCCAACGCACCACACTCGGACCTCGCTTGCTAATGTGTCCGTGCCGCTGGAACAAACCCGAGGAATCTTCCGTCGGCGTCATCCCGAAATAGCTGGCGAATCGCTTGCGATCCGGGAAGCGATTTGCTCCATCCGCAAAGGCCACGATCGCTTCGGCGGTGCGAGGACCGATGCCCGGAATCGTCCGCAGCAGCGCCACGTTCGGCTGCCTCCGAGCGATTCGGTCCAGTTGAGCCTCCACGTCATCGATTTGCTCGTTCATGAAGCAGAGGGCATCCAACAAGGAGTGCATCATCAACAATCGGACCTCATCGAAGCCCAACGACCTCAACCAGGCGATGCCTTTCTGAGTCCAACAGCTTCGATGGGGACAGCGAATCCCAAACGCTCGCAGGATGCTGCGAACCTGATTCTTGATCATCGTGCGGCGTTTGATGAGCGTCCGACGATGGTTGATCAACGCCCGCCAGGCGGAGATGTTCGCCGCCGGAAGATGCACCGTCGGGAGCTGGTTCAGATAGAGCAGCGTGGCCAGCTTCCGGGCATCGTGGCGATCATTCTTGCGACCGTCCCTAAAGAGCCAGGGGATCCGGCTCGGATTGGCCACTTGCATCTCTGCAGCCAGTGGACGCACGATTCGCGCGATCCACTGGGCTTGCGTACCGACCTCGAAGGCCACCTGGCAGCGTCTTTCGTGAGGTCGAAGAACCGCCTCAATGGCCTCGGCGGTCGTCGGTCGGGTCACCGTCCGGTACTGGTGACCTTTGACCGCCGAGGGATCAAACACACAGAACGTGGTTTACGACTGATGAACATCCATTCCAATATAGACCATAGCGTGTTCCTCCTTGTCGAGATAACCAAACCCGTCAAAAACAACCGGGTCAATTATCCCGCCCCGGAGGACACGCTCATAGTTTCTTTTAGCCCGCGCGGATTATCTCTACGCAGACGAGAGTCGGCGCCGGCGGTCGAAGTAGACCTTCGCGCCGGTGAGCAGCAACAGTAGCATGACAGTCAGCCCCCATCCAGTAACGGTGGGGATCCGTCCTGTTTCAACGCGGCAGTAGGGATTGCATCCATCGCCGAATGCGGTATTCCCGTCATCGCACTCCTCTCCCGCGCTCACGTTCAGGGTCGCGTCGCCGCATTCCGCAAACGAGCAATCGGCATCGCAGGTAGACGTATCGATGCCACCTTCGTCGCACTCCTCGCTGTAATCGACAATACCATCGCCACAGAACGGGAACTCATGCGCTCCCATGTCCACGATGCGATCGGGAACCTCGGGTGACGGGTTGCCCGTGTCCGGTGTCGCGAAATCGTCGACGAACCGATTCCGGCCGTCGAGGTCCAAAGGTATCGGTTCGGTTGTGTTGCCGTCGCCATCGAGGTCCGCTTCGTCGGGCGGTAATGCGGTGTTGTCGCCGGCATCGATGCAGGGTGATGCGGGCAACAGCCTCAGATCGTCGTCGTCAGTGCCCGAAATTTCATCCGGCCCGATTCGATCGACAAACAGCGGATCACTGCCGGTGTTCCCGACGCCGCCAAGCTGCCCGGTCCAACCCTGCACGCAGCTATAGTCCACATAGAACATCCCGGGCGACGTACTCTCAGCTTCGTACAGCTGTGCAGCTTCACTTGTCCCGTCACGATCCCTGTTGTCCCACAGAATGCAGTTCACCAGTGTGGGATACCCTTTGAGGTGATTGCAGATTCCGCCCGCGGCGTTGGCCTGGTTCGAGGTAAGCGTACAATTGACCAGAGTCGGCGCGCTCGCGTGGTTGAACACTGCACCGCCAGTGGAAGCGGCGTTGCCACTAAAAAGGCAGTTGGCAGCCGTCCAGGGAGAATCGCCCTCGTAATAGACCGCACCTCCATAGGTTGAGGCCGTGTTGCTCTGAAACACACAGCTAAACAACAAGAGGCCAACAATATGATCTGAATTGCTGGTCGATATGGCACCGCCCACAGCGGCGAATCCCCAAACTGAATTTACTGAGAAGGCGCAACGTATAATGGTAGGACTGCTTTCGTAATTGAAAATGGCACCTCCGAGCCTGTGCGCTTGGTTCTCTCTGAAAGTGCAATCGGCGAACGTGGGGCTTCCCCCTAGGTTGCAGACGCCACCGCCAGCGAAATCAACTGCTTGGTTGGCGATGAATGCACATCCGGCAAGCACCGGGTCACTGTCGAAGTTGGACATTCCACCGCCGCCGTCGGCTGAGTTTGCGTTGAACATGCAGTTCGTCACGGTCGGGTTGCTGTACCGATTGGACATTCCGCCGCCGCGGCCGTAGGCTGAGTTTGCGCTGAACGTGCAGTTCGTCACGGTCGTGTTGCTGTACCGATTGTACATCCCGCCGCCATAGCTGTGGGGGGAGGTAACGGTGAAGTCGTTATTAGCGTTTCCGCCGGTAATCGTGAAGCCATCGAGGACGGCCGTCTCGTCCAGGTTCAGGCCCTCGGAATGATAGAAGACATGATAGCAGTTTTCGGCGAACGACGGCCCATCGGGGAATTCGCCGGGATCATCATCGCCGTTGAGATCGCCGCTGAGGATGGATTCGTATAGCGCGATGTCGAGCTCGTCGGGGTCGCCGCTTGTGCAATCGCCTCCTGGACAGCCCCGGTAGCCGCCGGAAAGCGTAACGCCGTTTATTAGTTGGAAGGTCTCTGTACGCGGGACTCCCGGCTCGGTTTGAACAGACGGAACATACATCCCGCCGGCCACGCGAATCTCCGTAATACTCGGATCACCCAGTGCCTCGCTCAGGGCATCCTGAAGATTGTTGTAGGCCGTTGACCAGCTCAGTCCATCGCCGCCTGACGGCGCATCGTCATCGACGTATCGAATGCTCTGGGCCTGAGTTGATCCCGCCAACGCGACACTGAGAAACATACCGAATGTGATGCAGCGCGAACACATTTCCACACCTCCTTCGAAGTGACCAAGTGCGGTCAAGGGGCGCCGTCTTTCCCACGTTCCCGTATTATAACCGGACAGCGTCTTCGGTGCAAGAGTTTATCCGCATGGTGGAGTGTGAATACAGGGCAATCGCATCTAATTCTCTGAAACCTGCTTGGCGGGGCTGAAAGTGAAGCTCGGCAGTCTTGTATCGTGTCATGCATATTCCCACGACCCCCGCTCTCAGCATCAAAAACACGGTTGCGGA
>Ga0307432_1000532_pt1 | contig 28250 bp, 24 predicted proteins | sample SalMarWE160150MG_FD_202158 | JGI IMG/M metagenome (GOLD analysis project Ga0307432, IMG submission 202158) | Salt marsh sediment microbial communities from the Plum Island Ecosystem LTER, Massachusetts, United States - WE1603-150 | ecosystem: Environmental > Aquatic > Marine > Intertidal zone >...
TCCCATTGATAATTCCCTTTCTAAATAATAAATTCTATATATTTGTGTGTACTAATTTATATTAATACCGTAAAAAATATTTGATAGAATTGCCTTAACAAAATATTTAATTAACAAATCTCTATCTATATAATAGATTTTTCAAAGCATACATAATATGATCAAATTTATAAAATATTTGAATAATTATTTTTATTAAAAAAGTGGGGCAAAAAGATATTATTATGCCCCCATAACTTTTTATCTTTTTACGAATATTTAAAGTAGTTTCTAATGCTTTAGAGCAATATTTTCTACTTTGTGAGCGATCATATTCCAATAAGTTACGTGCTATGTTTAAATAAATTAAAGCTTTTACTTCTCTAATATCATCGTATTTAATATAATTCATATCTACTTGTTTTTTTATAATTTTTAAACAATTTTTTGATATTATAGAAGATTGATAGCCTCTTTTACGAGAGACAAGATAAAATATTAGAGAATCTTCAAGAACTCTAAATAAACCAAATCGTGCCATTCTTAACCAAAGTTCCCAATCCTCAATAAAACAAAAGTCTCTATTTTCATCGAAAAATCCAACATTTTCAATTATATTTCTTTTAATAATACAAGAAGAAGTCATTATTGGATTACCATTTAAAATATCTATATACTGATAATCAATATACCCTAACTTAGATCTTCCATAATTTCTTTTTCGGTAATAGGCTGTTTCAGTATTTAAAATAGCATCACTGGCTACACCAACGATTTCAGTTAACTGAAGGTGGGGCAATTGTTTTTCTAATTTTTTCTTATCCCACATATCATCAGAATCAAGAAAGGCTACACATTCACCCAACGAATGTCGTATTCCATAATTTCTTGATGCTGCAATTATACCATTGTTTCTGAATTTAAAATATTTTATCCGGCTGTCTTTATATGATGTAACTTTTTTTTCCGTATCATCATCGGAGTAATTATCTACGATTATTAGTTCAAAATTCCTATATGTTTGATTTACCACAGAATCTATTGCTTCACCTATGAATTGGGCATGATTATAGGTAGGCATAATTACGGATACAAGTGGTTGTTTAGTATTGATTTTCTTCATGTGACAAATTCCTCACATAAATCCATAGTTTTTTCAATTTCAAAAAACATGTCACCTTTTAAAGTAAACCCTGTTCCTACAAGCTTTTCGATATTATATTTTACAGGTTTTGAAACGATTAAATTACTATCATCTTGTTTCGTCTTTACTTTTACTTCCTTTTTATATTTTGACCTATACACATCTGATATTTTTTCGGCCACCTCTAAAATAGACATAGAGCAATTCCCACCCAAATTATATAGACCATCCCCCCATCTATTAGGGATAATAAAAACAAAATGATGAACAGCTCTTGCCACATCCTGCAATGAGATAAAATCTCTGTATTGCCTACCCGATGATCTTAATAAAATCTTACCTTCAGTCACTGCCTGCTTACAAAGGTCGTTAAATACTAATGTCCACCTATTAACCTCTTTATGCATTGGATAACCATAACCATTTGATAACCTAAATATCAAAGTCTTCATTCCATAATAATGTTTAAAATAATTTACAAAATCTTCAGCAGCTTGATGTGTTATTGCATAGGGATGAAAAGGTCTTGTAGGTGTTTCCTCTGTAATAACTGATTCTAAAACATCACCATACACATGAAATGTAGAAAAATAAATAAAATTCTTTATCCCCGTCTTGTATGCTAAATCCAAAAGTCTGTAAGTTCCTTTAGTGTTTACTTCCAAAGCTAATTTCGGATCTTTCATCGAATCGATTTCATTTAGCGCTGCCAAATGTATAATAATATTAATATCCCTATCTCTTAGACAATTAGCAATAGAAGATTCATCAAGAATATCCATCTCTAAAATAGTAAATCTTTCAGTCCATTTAGGCAACTTTCTATTTTTGTTTCTGGTTGTAAGAAATATATGATTGTAAGGTTCTTTATCTTTGAGGTAATTTGCCACTCGTCCCCCAACATATCCTAATCCACCAGTAATTAATATATTCATCTATGTTTCAGCTCCCATTTGTAGGGAATACGTTTGTCTAATGGATTCAATCTTTCAATTTCATCAGACCTATGAGGAACACTTGCTAAATTAGCAACTATAGCCGTTGTTGTTCCTATTCCTTCAAAGCCATTCCATATCATAGGTGGTATCTTTACTAAACAATAATTATCCCAGCCTAAAAATATTTCTTGTATCTCTCCTTTTGTCAGTGAACCTTCTCTTCCGTCGTATAGTACAAGTTTTATCATTCCGTAAATAACAGCATAGTTTAATGTCATTTCCTTGTGAAGATGCCACCCTTTGACAACGCCCGGATATACAGTAGAAAAATATATTTCACCAAATTTTTCAAAATCTGGATCATCGCATCTCATCATATGCATAATAGTGCCTCGTTCATCCGGGATTTTCTTCAACGGTTTTATTAATACTCCATCAATCATGGTGTCCTCCTTCTGTACTAAAATCTTTAAAAAAATTCTTATACCATTCAACTGTTTCTTTAAGTCCTTCCTCAATCCTGTAAGTAGGACTCCACCCTAACATTTCTTTTGCCTTAGCTGCCGAAAGGTATTGATGTTTTATTTCCCCTTTAACTTCATTTAATATTATTGGTTTCAAATCTTTTCTATCCATTATACTCAAAATTTTATTCACTAATTCTATTACCGTTAATTGTATTTCATTGCTAAAATTAAACGCTTCACCAAATACTTTTTTTTCGTCCATTTTCTCAGCTAAATATAAATAAGCATTAACCGCATCCAGAATATAAATATAATCCCTGATAAATTTTCCATTACTTCTTATTACTGCTCTTTCATTAAAAATAACAGACCGAATAGTCCCTGGAACAATTCTATTGAAATTCAGGTCGCCTCCACCAAAAAAATTACCACATCGAGTAACACAAACAGGTAGTTTATAAGTATTGTAATAATTAAATGCAATTAAATCTGCACAACTTTTTGAAACATCGTATGGATGAGAACCTTTAAGAGGTGCATCTTCAGTATAAGGTAAAATTTTATGCTCCCCATAAGCTTTATCGCTTGAGGCAATGATTATTTTCTTAACTATTGAATTCTTTCGACAGGCTTCTAAGATATTCCATGTTCCTTTTATATTGGTCTCAAAAGTGGATATTGGATTCCTATTGGCAATCCCTACTATCGTCTGAGCAGCTAAGTGAAAAACTGTATCAATTTCATACTCGTTAAGTATCCTCTCTAACAGAAAATAATCCTCAACTTCACCCCTAACGGTAGTTATCTTATTAATGGTGTTTTGTAATATTAAATTAGATTTGGGAACCCAATCTCTAATTAACCCAATGACATTTGCTCCATTTTCTACTAAGGTTTTTACAAGCCAAGAACCTAAAAGGCCGGTACATCCTGTTACAAATACATTTTTATTTCTCCAATAGTTTTTATGTTTATTTACCATACTTTCCATGGCACATTTCCCCTTCCCCATAAATCATTAAGGTATTTATAATCTCTATAAGTATCCATACACTGCCAAAAACCTTTATGTTGAAAAACTTTTAATTCCCCATCTGAAGCTAATTTTTCTAAAGGTTTTTTTTCCAAAATACAACTATCGTCATTATCAAGATAATTAAAAAATTCTCTATTAAAAACAAAATATCCGCCGTTAATTGAATTATTTTGATCTTTTGGCTTCTCTTTAAATGATACTACTTGATCCCCTTGAATCAAAAGTTCACCATATCTGGAGGGAGGAAATACTCCTGTTAATGTTCCTATCTTGCCATGCTTTTTGTGAAATTTTAGTAACTCATTAATATTTAAATCTGTTACCCCATCGCCATAGGTTAACATAAAAGTATCCTCATTAATAAACTTTTCAATTCTTTTTACACGGGCACCTGTCATAGCATTTAATCCAGTATTTACTAAAGTAACTTTCCATCCTGTTTCTGAATGGTTAGAACATTTCTTTATATTCTTGGATCCGAGTTCAATTGTAAAGTCATTAGATAAAATTTCATAATTGTAAAAATATTCCTTTATTACTTCACCCTTATAACCGAGACATAGGATAAACTCATTGAAACCATAATAAGCATATGTTTTCATTATATGCCAAATAATTGGCATACCTCCGACTTCAAGCATTGGCTTTGGTTTCAATTCTGTTTCTTCTCTTAACCGAGTCCCAAAACCACCACATAGGATAACGATTTTTATATCCACTTTCTTACTCCTTTTTATAATCATATTATATTATTAATTTTATAACTCGTTATCTCTTTATATAGAGTTATTTAATTACTTATGACCTTATTGTAAGAAAAAAGTCTTTTAATGTCCACCTAAAATGCACGAATTTCTCGTCAAATTATATATTATTTTTTAAAAATTTTTCTAGTTTATTTTTCTCTTCGGAAAGAATATTAAAATCCAGAGATATTGGCTTTTCGTATATTTTAAATAGATTTAATCTATCAAAAAGATACCTTCTTTTCTGTAATGATCTTTTACTATGCGCGATATACATTGCTTTTCCACCAAGAGAAAGTGTAGCAACACATGTATGAACTCTCTCCGAAAGAACTAATTTAGCATGCTTATATATTGAGAGATAATTATGAGGTAAATCCGAATAGTAAACATTTGGACGATTGAATATCAGGAACTTAAAATATTTAAAACCCTCGCTAACCGTTCTTATAATTAAATTACCATCAAGAGTTTTAGGAAAACTGTCAGTAATTTTCCTTTTGCGAAAATTTATTTTATTATTGTTGATAGAAAAGACAGGTTCATTCTTACGCGCAAAATTGTAGACTATATATGAGCTAATATCCATAGGAATTATATTTACTGCATTCCCAATATAAAAACCCGTGCAAATTCCATTGTATAAATTTATTTTTTTATTCATTTTTTTTAGCATAGAAAAGGATACTTCATCCCTCGTTATAATAAAGTAAGGAGGAAACTCTTGAAAAAAGTTTTGTAATATATTAATCTCTTCAGAGTCATAATAGGATAATCCTGCACTAATATAGCCAATTTTTATTCCTCGCTTCATGAGTGTTGAAAAAATTTTCCTATAAACACTCGGCAAACGTTTTGATAAAACAGGACCAGATACCAAGATTATATCAACATCGGTAACATGACTTAAAAAATCAAATGATTTCTTTGGGTTTTCACCATTTTCATTCCAAAAATGTGCGGGTGGGTCATTCAGAAAATATATATTTTTTTTACCATATAATTTTGTTAAAAGATAAATAGTACCAAGATTATACACCGAATTTCCGATATTCGTAGCCCAGAAGCCACCTATATAACCAATTTTCACTATCAATCACCAACTCCTTCCTTAAACAATTTAAGGTATTGATCCATAATAGACTCATATTTAAATTTTTCTTTAAATAATTTAATGCAATTTCGTCCTATTATCTTAGAAATTTGAGGCGTTAATATAACTTTTTTAAATACATCAGACAACTGCTTAGGATTTCCTGGTTCAACGAGGTAACCATTATATTCATCCTTTATGGCTTCGGGTATCCCTGATATTCTAGTACTAATGGTTGGTACACCAAGACTCATTGATTCAACTATTACGTTTGGAAAATCCTCATCACACACTGAGGGGAGAACTAAAAAATCAATCATATTATAAAAATCAAAAATATTATCAAATTTATCAACAAATACCACTTTATCCGTTAATTTTTTCTCTTTTACATAATTTATTAGTTTTTTGGCTTGGCCCAATGAACCTTCAATTAAAAAGAGCACATCTCTATTTTTAAGAATTTGAGGCAGTAGCACAATTGCATCAATAAGAACTTTATGGCCTTTTCGAGGATGAAATAAACCTACAATACCAAAAACTAAAGCATGTGATTTAATTAAGCTTTTTTTTCTAAGTTCCCTTCTTTTACCAGTTGGCTCCCTATCAGTGTAAGTATTATAAATATTGATTATTTTTTCTTTCGCAAATCCTCTATTTTCATTTAATTTATCTCCCGCAAATTTTGAACCGACAATAAACTTGGTTATATGTTTTTCGATTATTCTATCAATTAATTTTTCAAATGATCTTTTAAACCATCTAGTTTGATTTATAGAAACAGCAATATTATTAATATGAAAAAAAAATTGGGTTGAGCTAATACTAGCGCTTAATGCTGCAGCACGGCAAAAATCAGATGCTGGATATCCACTATTGTTTATATAGAGAAAATCTGGTTTATACTTTTTAATAAGCAACCAAACCCTGATACAGTCATATAATAGGAATACATAAAAACCTTGTAGTAATCTTGCTAAAAAGTAAACTATATTCTTTAGAAATATTAAGTGTCTCTTTGTAGAAAAATACTGTCCAAGATGACTACATGCAGGCATAAGAATGTTAATATAATCTACATAACTATTCGACAATCTCTTCTTAAATTGTCGCTCATAAATCTCGGATTTGGGAACTATAAACTTTAGTCTATATTTTTGATTAAGTTTTTTAGATTTAACCATATTTATGATAATATTCTGTGAACCAGAAAAAAAATAACTATCTGTTATAATAAGCATTAACATATAAAAATATCTCCCGCGCCGACAGCAAATATATTGAGGTGATAATTATTTAATTTTATTAGAGTACTATGTTGTGTTTGCTGTCAATACTATCTCGTAAAAATGAATTAATCGTATACTTTAACCCCTCTTCTAAACCCACCATTGGTGTCCAATTAAGTAATTTCTTTGCTTTAGAAATATCGACAAAATATGACATAATTTCAGATTTTCTATAATCTTTCGCTCCTATCTTTAAAAAATTCTGCTTATCGAGAAACGAAGCAATCCTATAAGCTATATCTTTAATTTTGTATGCCTTTCCAGAACCTATGTTAAATATTTCTCCAAAATGCCCCTCGCTAACTCCCGCTTGTATATAAGCATTCACAAGGTCATCAATAAATATAAAGTCTCTTGTTTGTTCCCCAGGAGTCATTATAAATCTTTCATTACGTAACAATGTCTTTATTAATGTCGGGATAAACATTGTTTCTTTTTGACCAGGACCATATGCGAGTGTTGGACGTAAAATAATAATTGGTAATTTGTAAATATTAAATAACATTTTAGATAAATATGAAGCACACACTTTTGAGAAAGAATATGGACTTATAGGATCTTCTTTGTAATATTCCTTAAAAGGGACCTGATTATTACCATATTCTTCTGAAGTACCTGCAACAATAATTGATCGGCATGAAGAAATATTCTTTAAAGATTCGAATAAGTTAAGAGTACCTATAAGATTAACTGATATCATATTCCGTATAATATCAAATTCAGAGGTTCTGTCTATATTTGCAGCTAAATGAAATACAATTTCAGGAGAAATATCCCTAATTACTTTTTCTAAATTTTTATAATCACAAATATCACATTTGATTGCATTTATTGATTTAGTATGCTGCTGCGGATTTTTATCAATTATCGTGATAAATGCTTTATAATTAGATAATTCTTTTCGAAGATGCTTCCCAATAAATCCAGAACCACCAGTTATTAAGACTCTCTTTTTATAATAAAATTGCTCTATCATGACGCTCCTTTAATTTTATTATTTTTTCAATGTTTCCAAATAATAAATTAATGTATTTAAAAGAAATATTATTGAAATTTTTACTTTTTTAGTGCAGCCTGAGTCTAATATATTCATCTTTTTATATCACCTTAATTTTATCTAAAGTCTTCAATATAGATGTTTTAGAATACGGAATTAAAACAATAAATTCATCTGAATTTGAATTTAAAAAATCATCTATTTTTGTAATACCCTCATCAAAGCTACTAAATGGCTGCAAACTCCTACCGAATAATTTTAAAGCTGATTCTCGAACAACGTTAAAAGGAGCAAAATATAAAGACATGACAGGTAATCCGCTCACAGCAGCTTCATATAATGCTGTAGATGGATAATCAAATAAGACTAAATCAGCTCTCTTGATCCATTTAATAAATGGCTCAGTTGCATATTTAATATTTTTATATCCTCTATCATTAATTATGTTCGGAATTGGATCATAAATCTCGTTTGAAGCAGGGATACCTTTCCATATAAAATCAAAATCTTTTCTTGAACCAAAATATTTTATTAACTTTTTATGCCAACTAAAATACCAGGTATCAGGTATTCTTGCTTCAGCCCATAATTTATTATCCCATTGATACATTATAGGAACATATACAATCCTCTTTCGATTTGCTTTACTCCTCATTCTCCTTTTTAAATTACTTACTTTAGGAAGTATTTTAAATCTGTTTGAATACTGAAAAACCTTAGTGCTGAAATCTCTATATTTAATTCTATTTTTGATATATTTCTCTCTTTCATAATTAGTAGTAAAGCATATATCATATGGCGAATATTCTTTAAAATCCAAAAATTTTAAAGCAAAAACATCGTCTCCATGTTGCAAACAAGCACTTTTTGCGTTTTTACTATATTTAGTAGCAATAATGGCAGCATATTCATCAATCGATACCATATGAGGAGTAATCACCAAATCAATTTGATTTTCATCATAAAAGTGTATATATTTATCGACTAAAGAAATAAACTTTGGACACCATTCATTTATAAAATATTGTAATCTTGGCATAATAATATTCGTTATATAAACATTACAATAATTATTAATCCAACCAAGAATATCATTTTTTTTAATTTCTTTTAAAATATTTTTTATATCTTGTTTTGAGTTCAAGGTAATATTTGAGGGATAAATAGTATCTACTACTTTATGACATGGAAAGGATTGCCTGATAATATCATAATTTTGTTTATAAAATATTCTATGTCCTTTTTCTTGTGCTTCTTTTATAATATCTTTAACAAAAGCAGGAGTTTTTAAAAAAAGTATATTATATCTATAATTACTAAATGACTTAGAAAATATATTATTAATACAAAACGTTTTATAAAAATAACATAAATTCCTTACATGTATATTAGATTTTAAATCATTTTTAATTCTACTTGTAAAATGTTTATTTCCTAAATTAATATCATTTAAATCTAATTCTTCTTTCAATATAATCCTTCTGAAGTTTATACCATATTTCTCACAAAACAACGGCATAAGGCGAGAAAATAAGCTCTGACTTCTTCTAAATAGCAAAGGGCGGCTAGTAGAATTTATTAAATCTTTCTTCCAACTCATTGATATATATATAATGTCATTAGGTTTGACTTTATTTATAAAAGTATTTAAAACTTTACAACGCAGTATAAGAGAATCAACCATACACTTAATATGAAAATAACGGCCTGTTGCTAATTTAAGATTTTTAACTTTGGCTTCTGGGAAAATATCAAAAAGGAAATTATCAAATTTATCAAACCAGGCAAGCTGATCATTAAAATAATCCTCTTCTTCTTTTAAAAATTTACTCTCATCATAATAATCTTCTAAAATACTATATTTAATGCCTGCTTTATCCAACTCATAAGAAGCTAAGGGAGTTAAAGCGACAATAGTATCATCGCCATCAAATTTTAGATTTGAGCTGTATGCCTCTACTAAATAATATTTCATTTTTTTCTATCCCTTCATTATTACCTGATTATTGTCAATACAGTAATTTTTTTCTTGATTCCAATAGATGCTAATTCATAAAGTTCTTTTATAATGCTAACAATTTTGTCTTTTGTGATGTAATCTCGATAAAATAATAAAATTATAAAATACCATATAATTGTCTGGAAAAGTATCGAAATAACACTAAGAAACCAAGGGCTTTGAATTGTTGAGCCATAGAAAAAACCATGAAATACAGAGAATGTTACACTTATAATAAAAGGTAACATAATTTGTCTTAAAAATAAGGCTAATTCATTTCTTTGTTTCATCATATATCCCCACGCTAAAAAATATAAAACAAAAGTGGCGGTCCCTTGACTTAAAACAGTCACAAAAGCTATAGCTTCAATCCCATATCCCACATGAATCATAAATAAATCTAAAATAATATTAATTCCAGCACCAATCGCATAGATACTGGTAACAAAAGTTTGTTTATTAACGACAATAGAGTTTAAAATTATGCTTGGGATTGTTGCCATAGAAGCAAGATAGAGCATATTCGACAAAATAAGAAACAAAGGTATGGATTCAACATATTTAGGAAGAATTAATTTAACTGTAACACCATATCCAACCTGAACCAGGGGTATGATCACTGCAGTTACTAATGCCATATAAATTGCCATTCTTTTGGTATTATCAAAAGAATCCTCGGTATTTTTGACCTTTCCGGAATATTCCCATAATATTGGTTGGAGCACTCTTCCAAAATCGGCCAAAAAGTTCATCCCAAACATAACAAACATTATAGCAAAAGTAAATAATCCTAAATCACGTAGAGACAAAAAAGAGGCAATAATTGTTCTATCCGTCATTCTATATACATAAAAAATTACACCCGAAAGACTAAATATAAATCCGATTTTTATCAATCGAACAATCTCTTTCCACTCAAAATGAAAAGAATAGCCTATAGGTGCGTTTTTAAAGTAATAGATTCCTACAAACAAAGTACAAACTAATGGGGCTATAAGTACGGCATAAACACCTAACCAATAAATCGAAATAATTATAATAATTGGAGATAAAATTGAACTTATAAGCCTTCCCATTGCAACAACTGTAAAATTCTGTTTTATAAAATTTATTGTCGACCAGTAATTTACAAAACGAGCAGAAAAAAAGGAAAAAGCAGTTATTATTAATCCTATCTTAATCATTTTATTTGAATAAAAAAAAGAAGCACAAAGAATAGCTAGAAAAGGTATGATAGAATAGAGTAAATCTGATGAAATAGCAATATTCTGCACTCTTATAAGTTGCTTTCCCTCTTTTTTGCCTATTAAATAGGGTATTTCTCGTTGAGCGGCAGATAACATTCCTGGATTTATTAATCCAGCATATAATTTCCACAAAGTAACAAAACTAATAATTCCATATTCTTCTGGTATAAGAAACATACCGATAATTATTTGATTTGGAATCTTTAAAAATAAAGAAATTATGCTAACAACATTAAACTTTACCGATTGCTTTATAATACTTCTAATACTTATCGTCATAATTAAGCACCTTGCAAATTAAATAATATTTTAGGATTTTGTAATTCTTTAGAAATAAAGAATAAAATATATAAGTTACGAGAATAAACTCCATTTCATTAATCATAGCTTATTAATTTCCAATCAAGTGGCGTCCCTCGTTCAATATTTCTTGTTGCCTTCTGTCCTATAACATTCTTTAAAAAACGCGTATGCATGCCATATCCTGGTCTTATGGAGCGGATATTTTCTTCTGTAAAGATTTCCCCAGCTTTTATATCTTTTACTACGAATAAAGAACGGGAAAATTCTCTGCTCTCTTTTATCTTTTCGGTTAAATCATAGGAAACTTCCCCCAAAGCTTTTTCTACTTCTCTCACTGATTTTACCATTGCTTTGAATTCATTAGGTTCCAAAGAAAAAGCAGCGTCTGGTCCTCCTAATTTTCTATCTAAAGTTAAATGTTTTTCTATTATACAAGCACCTAGGGCAACAGAAGCAATAGGAACAGAAATGCCTAAAGTATGATCAGATAAACCCACAACAGTTTTAAAAGTTTGAGCTAAATTGGGAATAGTTTTTAAATTTATTTCTTCTAAAGGTGCAGGGTATGCACTGGTGCATTTAAGCAAAACTATCTGATTATTCCCCATCCTTTTACATGCATTTACAGCTTCTTCTATATCAGAAAGAGTAGCAATCCCTGTGGAAATAATTACAGGTTTTCCTTTTGAGGCCACATATTCAATTAATGGAATATCTGTTATTTCAAATGATGCTATTTTGTAAGCTGGAACATTTATTTTCTCTAAAAAATCTATCGCTGTTTTATCAAAAACAGAAGAAAAACAAATTAAACCTTCGCTTTCAGCAATTTTCTTTAATCTTGGTTGCCATTCCCAGGGAGTGTAGGCTTTTTTATAAAGTTCATAAAGTGTTTGACCATCCCATAAAGTCCCTTGTTTTATCTGAAAATATTTATTATTACAATCAATAGTTATGGTATCAGGTGTGTATGTTTGAAGTTTAACTGCGTCTGCACCTGCTTCTTTCGCTGCCTTAATAAGCTTTACAGCATTATCGAATTTTTGAAGATGGTTCCCTGAAAGCTCGGCAATTATAAAAATTGGATAGTCTCTCCCTATTTTTTTATTCCCAACCTTAAACTTTAACATACATTTAAACCTCTTTTATATAAACCTTTGATTTATTTCCTTTAATTATTTGGTTATCTAAAAATATAAAATTAGCCTTTTTAAAAGATTTAATTGAAGGTATATTATCGTGCTTAACATATGCTTTAATTGATTTTAAGCTTTTAATTTTCAATAATTCATTTATCGACTTATCTATAACAAAAGAAGATAAGCCTAATCCCCGTATATTTTTTCCTAAACTAATATTTATTATTGCTTCCTTATTTTTTGTATTTATATCGAAACGTATTTGTCCATAAAATTTATTTAAATCATTAATAACGGCAAAGTAAATACTATTTTCATCTTCTAATTTCTTTTTTAACCATATTAAATGATTTTTCCATTTTATTTTTTCAGGATTAAAAGAATTTTTTCTTACTAAATCATCATTTGATAAATTAAATATATCTAAAGCATCTTCAAAGATGACTTCTCTTAAAATTAGATTATTTTTGAAAAAATTGAATAATAATATTTTAATTATCCTTATACTACCTTTTCCATTAACGAATTTTCTCCCTATTTTAGATTTTGATTTTCTTATTTTTATATTTCCTAATTTTTTTAACAACTTATCTATTTTTTCTATAATATTATTTTTGTTATACCATCCAATATATTCTAAAAAACCTGTCTTTTCCCATTCTTTCATGTTTTCCAGTTGATTTTCAGTTACACAAATTCCTATTGTCGGTACTCCTACTCGGGCGAGCTCATATAATGTTTGCCCACCTGCAGAAATAGCGATATCAGATTCTAACATAATTTCTTTCATTTTCTCTGCATTTGGATAGTAAATCAAATTCGTACTTTTATCTGCTTTTTTTTTGATTTCATCTATATTTTGAAAAGCTTCCCCAATAATTATGTTCTTTTTTAAATTTAAACATTCTTTGTTTAAAAATTTTAAAATCTTCGGTGTCATATTCTTTGCATCATCCCCACCAAAAGTAACCATTATGCTTTTAATTTTATCTTTTATCTCTTTCTCTGGTACTTCCCAAAATTCTTTTCTCAATAAGATATAGTCAGCACCAAGAAGATATATTGATCCATCCTTCTGTGGATAATCTAATTCTTCTGCATAAATTCCCCCATTTACTACAACACCTTTTGGATAATCTAACCTCTTATTATCATCTATATACACAAGTATTTTTACTAAGTTGGATAATTTTTCGTAAAAAGAAACATCTGCTAAATATGAATCGATAATAGCAATATCAGCATTTTTTGTTAATTTAAATACCTTATCCGCTTTTTTGATCCAATTTAATAATTGGTAATTTGCCCCATTTAACAAACATTCAATATTATTATCTCCATTTATTATAAATTTTGGCTTTATTCCTTTTTCTTCAAATGCCTGATAAAGAGAAAGGCATCTAGTAATATGACCAAAACCTATATCTTTTCCACCTTCGGTTATTATAAAAACTTTCATATCTTTAAGTTAATCTCCTAAATCCAGCATGGCAAATAGGACCTTTTAAGTATTTTTCAGGATTTCCTTCTTTTATTGCTTTGGATATAAAATTAAATGCCCCATCCACTGTTTCTAAATATTTTTCAACATGTTCTTTTTTATGAGCATAAGAAGCATAAAATGTATTTGTGGCTAAAAATCCATTTTCAAGCAACAATTGAGTAAACAAAGTTTTTAAAACTAAAGAATTATTATAATTAAAAGAAAAATGTCCTAAAGGATTAATACCAGAAATTGTTATATTCAAATCATATTTTTTTGATAATTTTTCCCAACCTTCTTGCACCTTTTTACCAATATTTATGAGATGTTCTGGAATATTATCTGTTTTTAGCTTTTTTACTGTAGCTAATGCTGCAACTGGTCCTATTCTTTCTGTCCAATACGTACTACTAATAAAACTATCTTGAGCAGTTTCCATTACCTCTGATTTCCCTATTATTGCAGCCATAGGATAACCATTACTTATTGCTTTTCCAAAAACTGTAATATCTGGTTCTACTTTAAAATTTAAATGTGCCCCACCTATATTTAGTCTCCATCCAGAGGTTACTTCATCAAAAATTAAAACTATTCCTAATTTTTCAGTTATTTCCTTGATAGTCTCTAAAAATCCTTCTTTAGGATAATAATTTCGAATGGGTTCCATAACAACTACACCAACATCATCTTTATATTTACCTATCAACTCCAAAAAAGCATCTCTATCGTTATAATTAAAAGGGATAGCTGTCCCTTTTAAACCTCTTGGAACTCCTTTAGGTTCTAATCCCGGCAAAAGATGTCCATCCAAAGCTTTATCATCTGCAAGATTTGAAGATAAATACCAATCCTGCCATCCATGATAACCACAAAACAAAACTAAATCTTTGCCTGTTTTCGCCCTTGCTATTCTTACTGCTATAGACATTGCTTCTCCGCCAGTTCTTGCATATCTTGCCATTTCTGCCCAAGGATGAAGTTCACATAATAATTCAGTTAGTTCTACTTCTTCAGGACAATTAAGAGTACTCATATTTCCTTTATTTATAGCTTTCTTTACAGCATTATTTATATCTTCATCGGCATAGCCCAATATACATGCGCCAATACCCATGTAACTCATATCTATATATTCATTTCCATCCAAATCCCAAACTTTACAGCCTTCAGCTCTATCATAATAGGCAGGCCAAAGATCAGGAAGAAACATTTCTGGTCTTTTAGATAATAGTTGTGTTCCTCCGGGGATAATTTTTTTAGCCTTTTTGTATAAATCTTGTGACAAGCCCATCTATTTATTCCTCCTAAGACCCAAATTCAATATTCTATCTTCTTTTAAAGATTTTAAATATCCTTCATTTCTTATTATGTTTTTATTTATCTTTTCGACCTCTGGATTCTTTCTTAAATAATTTAAAATCGTTTCCATTCCGAATAGCGAATCTTTAGGATATAAATTTTTATAAATTATTTTTATAAATTCAAAATCCTCAGGTTCATCGATAGTCCATCTTTTATTGTTTAAATTAATATTAGATTTAAGATTTATTATTTTAAAAATATTAGGATTATTCTTTATATAGGGAGTGACATGCTCTCTCTGTGAAGATAATTTGGCATTTTCCCATGCTATTTTTAGCGTTTTAAAGGAAAAAATTTCAACATCCTCTCCATCTGGAAAGGTTTCAGGTATTGTATTTGTTGCATAGTCTGCATTTTTCTTAAAATATAAATCAACTACATCTTCTATTACTTTAAAATCAATTAAAGGACAATCAGAAGTTATTCTTATTATATGGTCTACTTTAAATAACCTTGCGGTTTGATAATACCTATCAAGCACATCGTCTTCTGGACCACAAAATACACTAATACCCAAATTTGCACAAAGTTTCACAATTTCTAAATCCTCTTTTTCCACTGTAGTTGCTACTATTACGTCATCTAATTTTTTTGCTGCTTTTACCCTATCTATCACATGTTCTAAAACCGTTTTCCCCTCAATCTTTTTTAAAACTTTCCCTGGCAACCTTGTTGAGCTAATTCTTGCTTGAATTATAGCAACAGTATTCATATAATTTTACTCCCATTGTTATTGTTTATGTATTATATTAAAATTTTATTAATCTATATTATGTAAGTAATTTTAAACTAAAATAATATGTGGATTTGTATTTAAATAATTTATAACATTTTTTACCATTTTCTTGGATCAATTATTTTCATATTTTTTATAAATAAATTTTTAAAATTTATAGCGGTATCTATCTCGGCAAAGTCTTCAGACCTGTTTAATGCCTCGATATTCTTTTTCAATTGCTCAATTTTTTCTACTCCTATTATAATTTTATCAACCTCATTTATAGAATTAATAAAAAGTATTGCAATTTCTTCTTTTGAAATATTATATTCTAATGAAATATAATTACTTTTTTCAAGATATTTTTTTATACTTTTAAATTTTGAAGGTAAATTATTCTTATCTAAAAAAATTAAACCTTGCAGGAAAATAGAACGTGCATAAATATCTATGCCTCTTTTTTTTAAATCAATTAAAATATCATCATTAAGCAATCTTTGGTCAAAGATATTAATTGGTATTTGAATTAAATCAAAATTAAAATTTTTAAGTAAAAATTTTATTTGATTTTCATCATAAACAGAAACTCCAATTTTTTTTATGTAGCAATCATTTTTAAATTTTAAAAAAGTTTTCGATATTAAATATGAATTTTTCTTTATATCATTAAAATCATGCACCATATAACTATATATTGATTTTCGTCTTAGCCTTTTTAAAGAACCAAAAAAATATTTGTTTATAATTTCTTCATTAATTTTTTCATTCTTTAACGAAGGCATTTTAGTTATTATATTAACTTTATTTTTGTAATTCTTATGAAGGTTTAGGAATTTTCCAATAAAAATTTCGCTATTCCCATAACTATATGCGGTATCAAAATAATTGATACCATTTTCTATTGCATATTTCATAATCTCAAATGCTTTATTTTCTTCTGGCTTTCCTATCTTATTTGCAATACCATAATCTAAACCTAACTGAGCTGTACCTAAAACTAATTTGTTCTCTTTCATTAAGTCACCTAAAGTTTCTTAAAAAAAATAAAATTTAAAATTACTTTTTATAATAAGTTGTAACTTTCTTCATTGCTTTAATTACATCATCTATATCTTTCTCAGACATTTTAGGAAATACGGGTAAAGTTATTGCATGAGAATAATAATTTTCTGCTCTTGGAAAATCTCCAGGATGATAACCAAATCTTTTCTGATAATAAGGTTGTAAATGAATTGGAATGTAGTGAACGTTTACTCCAATATTTTCTGCTCGTAAAGCCTCAAATATCTCCCTTCTGTCTACTTTTAATTTATCTAAATTAAGTTGAATCATATAAATATGCCAGACCGGATTAGAGTTAACTGGATTAATTTCAGGAATTTTTAACTCTGGAATATCTTTGAATTCGGAGTTATATTTTTTTACAATTTCTCTTCTCCGTTGTATGAATTTATCTATTTTTTTTAATTGACCTAACCCTAAGGCGCATTGAAAATCAGTTAATCTATAATTATAACCTAATTTTTGCATCTCGTAATACCAGGGACCCTCATAATTTAATAGCTTATCTCTTTCTTTAGTAATCCCGTGTGTTCTAAACAATTTTAATCTTTCATAATATTCTTTATTATTGGTAGTTATCATTCCACCTTCTCCGGTAGTAATATGTTTTACGGGATGAAAACTAAAGATGGTCATATCACTGATACTTCCGATTTTACTGCCCTTATAAGTTGCCCCTAAGGCGTGAGAGGCATCTTCGATAATTGTTAATTTATTATCTTCAGCAATTTTTAATATACTTTCTAAATCTGCTGGCCGACCAGTGAAATCAACAGGAATTAGTGCTTTGGTTTTTTTGGTTATTTTCTTTTTAATCTCCTCGGGGTCTATATTTAAAGTATCTGCATCTATATCGGCAAATAATGGAGTTCCTCCTTGATAGAGCACGCAATTTGCGGAAGCTGCAAAGGTTATAGGTGTCGTTATTGCTTCATCTCCCTTTTTTATTTGGGCGGCAAAACAAGCTGTATGGAGAGCGGCAGTGCCAGAACTTACTGCTATTGCATAACTGGTGCCAACATAGCTGGCGAATTTTTTTTCAAATTCTACTACTTTAGGTCCTTGAGTTATCCAATCAGAATGCAAAACTTCAGAAACTGCAGCAATATCCTCCTTATCTATCCACTGATGTCCATAGGGCAACAATTTATCTCTAACTGGTTTCCCTCCATTAATGGCTAATTCTTGGGTCATTATAATTCCTCCAGCATATTATTAAGTTCGGCTTTAGTAAGCCAGTGATCATTATTACCACTTGAATATATAAAATTGGATGGAAGCAATTTTCCTTTTTTATAATTTCCCTTTCCCCAAAAGTGATGTTCTGGTTCTACTACAAAATAATTATCAAACTCTTTGGTATGATGTGCTTCTTCTTCTGTTAAAAGAACCTCATTTATTTTTTCACCTGGCCTAATACCAATTACTTCTTTTTTGCATTCAGGGGCAATAACTTCAGCTAAATCAATTATTTTCATACTGGGAATCTTAGGGACAAATATTTCTCCGCCTTTCATCTTTTCAATACAATCTATAATAAAACGAACTGCTTGTTCTTGAGTAATCCAAAAACGGGTCATATTTTCATCAGTTATAGTAATTTTACCCTTTTCCTTTTGCCTTTGAAATACCGGAATCACACTTCCTCTACTTCCTACTACATTACCATAACGAACACAGCTAAATATAGTTTTACGGCCGCCGGAATAACTATTTCCTTGCACAAAGAGTTTTTCCGCTACCAATTTAGTTGCTCCATACAGATTCACTGGGTGAACTGCCTTATCAGTACTCAGTGCCATTATTTTTTCCACATTATTATCAATTGTAGCATCAATTACATTCGCAGCACCATCAATATTAGTCTTTACTGCTTCGATGGGATTATATTCACAGGTGGGAACTTGTTTTAAGGCAGCGGCATGAATAACTATATCAACTCCATTCATTGCTCTAAATAATCTGTTTTTATCTCGTACATCTCCAATGAAAAAGCGAAGCTTATCATCATTGTAAAATTCTTGAAATTGCACTCGCATCTGTTGCTGCTTCAATTCACCTCGAGAATATATGCGAATAACTTTTGGATTATATTCTTGTAGAGCAATTTGAGTGAATTTTTTGCCAAAAGAACCAGTTCCTCCAGTAACTAAAATTACTTTATTTGTAAATGGCATATTAGTACCTCCATTTTATATTATGCTGTTTATTTATTATTTTAATAATCAGCTAATTATTGAACTACCGAACCGTTGAAAAATCCTTATAATATAAGCCTTTTGAGCTTTCTTTAATATAACGGTCATTTTAAGCGTTTTTTGGAAAAAGATAGGGTTTTATCCTAAGCACCTCAAAATAACGCCATATACGCGGTTTTCTTTTGAAAGCCTTATATAGCAACCATTTCAAGAGCTATAAAATATCTATTTTTAGCACCTTTCCACTTATTTTTGTTATGACATTTGTGATAAATGTTTTTTTAATTTTTGAGAAAGCTCTGAAACCCTTGTATTATCTATGTTTTTAAAATATACAGATTTCGAGAAAAAAACTCAAAAATACAAAGTTTTAGTTATAGAATATAAATTTCTAAATCCAGAGCTTTTTTTCGCTGACTAATACAATCTTGAGTTCATAATGTGAACATATACTATTTTACAATAATTTAAATATTTATTCAAAGAGTCAATTCCAATTTTTCTTAAAATTAAGTTGCCACCAATTCCTCCTTAGCACTTACGCATTGTCTTAACTTGTCAATTTCTCTCATGAAATCTTCATTAGTATCTGATTCCTGATCTTATTCCGGTATTTTCATATACCTTCTTCAGATTTGCCATTCTTCATCAATTTCCATCAATCTTAGACAGGTATATCTAAGACAGGATTCCCGGTTTGGGAATATACCTACTAATTTTTTTCTTAAAAGGTGTATTTTTATTTTCCATACTAGATTCATTTATTTACTATTTCCAGCAGCCCTTCACTTTTGAGATTGTTTATCGTTTCTGACATTTCCCACAAGGGGGTATCAATAATTTCAGCAACTTTTAGTAGATCATAACTTCCATCTGAATAAGCCAAAAGGTTCATCATATCCCAAACCTGTACATAACTGTTCTTCATGCTAATGGTTGGATATAAACCACGTTTACCCAATTGGGGTTCACATGAGACAGTTGCTCGTAATGTTTTATTGAGCTCTATACATTCAATAGATCTCCGCAGAACTTCGTACCCGCCATATAAACCTGCTGGAGTAACCAAATTTAGATTGTCTAATGAAGTGTGGTATTCAGGGTAACAGCCGTACTTTGTACGCATTACAGAACAAACAGGCAAATCAACTCCGGGGCTGCAGTATTGCCGTTCATCACTTCCTCTTTCTAAAAACGAATATGCTGTGTACTCAGGATGCATGTGCTTTAAAACATGTAATGCAGCCCTATCAGCAAGGGTGTTGCCTTGTCGAGACGGCAAGTAAGAATATGATCTATCGTCTCCGATACAGCTAACATTAAATCCAGCTATAATATTTCTCTTCATTTCAGATAGATTCTTGCTTAGATAGGCGATTGAACCTATTGTCTCTGGAATAAAAATAATCCGGTATGTGAAACGGTTTTTTCTATACGACAACCACTTTGCAAGGAATGTTGTTACTACAGGACCGGACAGATTATCATTTGCCATAGATGGATGACAAAAATATGTCGAAAGGAATACTTCTTGTGATGTCTGACCTGGAATGATCAATTCTCCATAAGTAAGACTACCCTCCTTTAACTCGCTATCTATCACGACTTTATACTCTCCTTGTTTTAATCGCGCCCTGTTCCTATGTGTAATACAAAAGCCCCATCTCTCTTTGTAATACGATGTTATATAAGGAATCGCCTCTGGTTGTTCCGGTAGAGAATAAAGATGCTCTTGTAATTCATCGAGAGAAACTGTATTTTTGACTGGAATGGAGTAACCTACTACATGAATGTTGGACTTCTTAAAATCACAAAATTTATTTCCATCAGGATCTATTATATAAGCATTACGAATATTCCATTCGCGTGGAACTTCCCAATCAAAGCACTTTGTTCCGCTTGGAACCTCAAATACTTTCATGTTAGGAATATGTGTCTTCAAAATAGCTAATGATTGCCTAAAGTCGTCACCAGTGATGCTTCTGCAAATTGGAAATAGCTCACGACACAGAGCATACATTTCATCGCCTAATTTATTCATCATTTTTTTGCCTCCTATCCAGTATCTGGAGCAAAGTGCTATATATCAAGCCTTCGATGCGGTAGAGAAACTATCACTGTAGAAGTATCTGTAGTTCATCCACTTATAGAACTCTGCTTGTGCGTCAGCCTGTTGCGTCGGCGAGTATTCAGCTTGGTAACCGAACTCCTCCATGATTCCACTGAAGTAAAACTCGATAATTTGTGCCTCCGCTGGAGTAATCCGTTCACGCCAGCGATCGACGTTCTTAGTGATGACAGAGTACATCAGTTCTCCCTCAAAGTTGTTGCCGGGGATTGAGCGCCCATAAACCGTTGGTTTGAGCAAGCATGGATCGAACTCGATACCGAGGAACGAGGCTACAGACCGCATCGAGTTCTCGGTGGATCGCGCGACGTCTTCGAAACGAAGCACCAAATAACGGTCGGCACCAAAGCGTTTCTTATTTACCAAAGCCATTCTCATGTCGATTAGTGCACGATGGAGCAAACTCGCAAGCGTCTCTCGGTAGCCTTCCCCGAACTTGCTATAGTATTTTTCTACGCCAGCCTTGAGCGCCGCATAGTTATCACGCGGGTCTCGGACGAGCTGAATAATCCGCATTTTAGGGAACCATTTGATAAGTTCAGCTGCGTAGATATCTGCGCTGGTCTCCTTTACAACTAACCAGGGCCGATTGTTTTGCTCGACCAAGCTGCGCCAGGCGGTTGTCATTGCTTGTATCACTTGCTTTGGGTCGCGAATGTTCTTGCTCCCAAGGTGGGCGAAGAAGTCCGCTCTGAACGTTCTGACATCTACGTTCTTGACGCCGCACTTCGACATCTTGTGCTTCAGGAGATCGCAAACGATTGTGTCGAGGCGAGTGCGGAGCTCGTCCTCTGTGTGATGTTCGCAAATGAAGCGCGGAAAGTACGCATACAGAACGGAGAGGTCGACGGGATAGCAGCAGAGTGCCCTGTGACCGTCGAACAGATTGAGAAACATCGTAGTGCCACTCTTACGATGGCCTGTGAGAAGAACGATCGATTCATCTTTTTGTTGAATACCTGCTTCCTGCCATTCTTTAGTAAATTTTTCTGTAACCATATTATCCTCCAATGGTTTGTTTTTGCACATCTTAATATCAACAGCGGGGATTCTTTCCTTTCGCTGAATTTACTTGTTATACACTTCATACTTATCAATTTTACAAAAATGACCTCCTCAATGGCACCTGTAAAATAATTGCCATTAAGACGGGCTTCCACCAGGTCACGCGAACTCATCTTTCTATATCTCTTTAGTAAGTAAGCCCTCTCCGTACTCATTTTTAAAACCTTAAAGTATCTATCTTTTTTCTAAGATATTGGCCTTGTATGTTTTTAATATATTCATTAGAATATAGTTTTCCCTGTAAGCCTGCTCTTTAGCTATCTCTCCGCTTTAAGTCTCTGCAAGTGATATTAGTCTGTATTTTACCAAGGTCTTGGTAACTTTTCAGCCATTTTATACTCTCATTTTCGGAGATTTGCAATTCTTTTCATCTTTTACTCTTATCTGTATTTTAAGAATATATAGATTTTGAGAAAAAATTTAAAAATACAAAATTTTATTTATAGAATGCGAGTTGTTAAATATAGAGTTTTTATTCGTTGATTAATACAACCTTAAGTTCATAATGTGAACATATTTTATCTTATAATAATCTAAATATTTATTCAAATTTAACTTAGTTGATTTATCATATTGTGTCCTTTAGTCACAAACCAAGGATTCAAAAGATTTTGTTTATTATATTTTAAAGGAGTTTGAGTTTTAAATTCTACTATTTCTCCTCCTGCTTGTTTTACTATGGTTTGTCCCGCTGCAATATCCCACTCCATAGTGGGAGCTAATCTTGGATAGATGTCAGCTTTTCCTTCCGCGATAAGACATAATTTCAAAGAACTTCCGATGCGGATAAACTCAATAGTCTTTTTATATCGATTTTTTAAATTATTGACGAAATATTTAGTTTCTTGATTATAATGTGATTTTGAGACAATAACTTTAAGAGTATCGTTGAGGGTGTGGTGATAAATTGGTAATCTTTGAGGCTTTTTATTTTCCTCTTGCTTAAATGCCCCTCGGTCTTTTTGGGCATAGTAGAGTAAATTTAATACCGGGGCATATATAACCCCCAAAATTGGTATATTTTTATAAATCAAAGCGACATTAACGGTAAATTCTCCGTTCTTTTTAATAAATTCTTTGGTGCCATCAAGAGGATCAATGAGCCAGAAATATTCCCAATTCTTTCTTATTTTATAAGGAATTTGCTTATTTTCTTCTGAAAGGATGGGTATATCAGGATATAAATATTTTAAATTATTTACAATTATTTCATTAGACTGTATATCTGCTTTAGTTAAAGGAGAATTATCATTTTTAAATTCAATTTTAAAATCTTGTTGATAAATCCGTATAATTCTATCGCCTGCTTTTTTAGCTATTAAATTTATCTTTTGGATATCAATATCCTCTATCATAAAAATTTTCCTTAGTTTTATTTAGTGTTTAATACTTCTTTAAAGGTTGATTCACCTTTCCATTTGTTAATATATCCTTTTTCCTCTAAGTAATTCATAATTTTTTCTACACTTTCTTCCACTGTCATTTTATCTGTTTCTACCACTATTTCTGGGTGTTCTGGTTCTTCGTAAGGGTCATCTATTCCGGTAAAGTTTTTTATTATCCCTTGTCGTGCTTTTTTATAGAAACCTTTGATATCCCTTTGTTCGCAAACATTTAAAGAACATTTCACATATATTTCAATGAATTCATCATCCTCTACAATAATCCTTACAGATTCTCTATCTTTTTCATAGGGAGATATAAAAGCTGCCATTACTATCAGGCCTGCATCAACAAAAAGTTTGGCTACTTCACCGATTCTTCTAATATTTTCTTTTCTGTCTTCTGCAGAAAAACCAAGGTCTTTATTTAATCCAGTTCTTACGTTGTCACCATCAAGGACATAAGCTCTTAATCCTCTTTCAAAAAGTTTTTCTTCAACTTTATAAGCAAGTGTAGATTTGCCTGCACAGGAAAAACCTGTAAACCATAAAATTGCAGACTTATGATCATTTAATATTTTCCTATCTTCTTTCTTAATAATTCCTTGGTGAGGGATAATAAATTTTTGTGGCATTTTTTCCTCCTGTTAATAATTAATCAATTACTTGATTTATTAATTAATTAGTTTATATAGATAATTTTTTTAAAATTTATAGGTTCAAATTATGAACTTAATAATATTATATCATAAGAATATGATTGATTGTATAAAATAAAAATTTCTTATAGTCATTAGAATTATTTTATCTTTCAATAAATAATTATTTTTATCTTACCCTCTCTAAGAACTCATCTATAATTTTTATGTTCTTTCTCTTAATAATTAATTCAAACATTTTATTTTTCACTTCTGCTGGAAGAAGTTCAATACTTTTAGTAGTAGCACTATCGAATTTAGCCATAGGATAGAGCTTTAAAATCTTATCTTTTTGTTTTTCTGTACAATTTAATTGTAATACTTTCATTCCAGCTAAAGCATCCTTAGCTAAATTTGCTAAACCAGTGTCTCGCAATTGCTGGTCTCTTTCTTCATTAATCCATATATTAATATAATATGTTTCGGTCATTTTTACCTCCCTGGTTATAAGATTAATATTATAAATTTTTCTGATAACTTTATTTTTCTTTTATTAAACTCTTCTACTTATATTCTTTAATTAAGAACATGAATCACACATTTTACAGAATTATATTCTATTTACAGTTTAGGAAACTCAAAGACTAATTGTCTTTTGCTTAAATATTCTTCAGTGCAAAAGGGTGAATCAAATCCATATTCATCAGCACATTTTAATAGTAAATCGAAAACCTCTGGCCTCATAATAAGCTTGGTAGGCTTTACTTTATCTTTAATTATGCTCCTAATCACTGTGCCGCTAAATTGTTGTCTTTCTTTTATATGGCCACACAGTCCTGAATAAGTTATTTCTCCACATATTGGACAATACCACCATTCTAATATACGAACTGGTTTTATATTTAAACTACTTTTGGGAAATTGATCAAATATTCGGTGGGCATCGTAAGGGTCATAATAAGTACCTACTCCTGCATGGTCTCTACCAAACATATGGTGTGTACATCCCAAATTTGTTCTTATAATGGCATGAAGGAGGGCTTCTTTTGGTCCTGCATAACGCATATCCCACAGGACAAAGGAAACCATATGAATATCATCTCTAAAATATTTTGCATCATGTAACTTTTGATGACATAAAAGAATAGCTTCATCTATATAATCACCTATACGTTTTGGTCCAATTATACAACTGACTAATATTCCTGTCTTCATCTCTTCTACTGGAAGGTCTCCATTAGTAGAAAACCATGCACCTTTCATTAGCCACTCATGGCCAGTATGAGGTACATTTCTGGTTTGATGGGCTACTATTCTTTCCCAACCCTTCTTAGCAAATTTTTCTCGCAATTGTTTTGGAGTATTCCAAAACTTATCAAAGGGAGGATTAAATTTAGGAACATTAACTAGAGTTATCTTTCCACCGATAAAGGTGTCCTGCCATTCGTTAATCATTCTCACTCCTGGATGTTTTACATCAGTCGTACTTAAAACAGACTGTTCCATCTTCTTTTTATCGTATTTAAATATTTCTTCTATCTCTAATATGGCTAAAGCACGGTCATAGTAAGTAAGAATAATGCTATTTCCTTCCTTAATTTTCTTCTCTTTAATTTCTTCTTCCGCGATATCAAATACAATAGGAATGGGCCAAAGTGTCCCTTTCGTTAGTGTCATTTTTTCGCATACTGAATCAACATCACCTTTACCCATAAAACCTTGTAGGGGAGTAAAAAAACCATAAGCAAGGTCAATGCATTCTCTTGCCACTCTATCAGTGACCGAAACTCTTTTTAATCCTTGCATCCCTTGTTTTGCCTCCGAAGATGATAATATTCTTTCTACTATTTCTTTACTACCATGTCCGATATATTTCATTTTTTTCTTCCTTTCTAAAATTTGTTTAAAAAATATGTATAATTAAAATATGAAATTTACATATTTATTCTACGCAATATTGTAACATATAGATATCATATAATAGATCGTTTTAAAATTTAAATTAAAAGTTTTACTATGCACCAAACTCCTGAAACTATTGCTAATATTCCAACACTACTTCTAAGCTTATTAGATTTCATTTTATAAGTTATCCAGGGCCCAATTACGGCACCAAGAGCTGCTCCTATACATAATACCAAGGGGAAAGCTATTTCAATACCTCCTTGTAGAATTATCCAAAAAAGAAAACTCATCATACATATAGGGACTTCTGCATAAGTCGTGGTTGCTATAGACAGTTTTGGATTTACGCCACCAATAATCTTGCCGGTAGATGTAACTGGACCAAATCCTCCTCCTGTTAATGCCTTATTAAATGCAGCTATTACCCCAAGGCCATACATCTTCCACCAAGCAAATTTATATGAGTATGATTTTAGACATAAAATTCCAATTATAATCACCAGCACTCCAATGTATATTTTTAGAGCCCAAGGAGGTATAGAAACAGCGATATAAGCTCCTATAAAACTAGCCAAAATTCCTGGCAGTACAATAGCAGCTACTATTTTTGTATCCTTTGTCCATCCATTGAAATTTGCAGAATTATAATTATGATGTCTTATAGTTCCAATAGTCCCTCCAATTACTTGTGAAATGAGTATTGAAGGAATAACAAGTCCTGCTTTGAATCCCATCCCAATTAATAATGGGCTAAGCAGAGTTCCATACATCATGCCCAATGATGAATCTATAATTTCCATAATAAATGCTAAAAAACCTAATAATGCCAATGTTGCCACTTTTATTCTCCTCTTCTTTTTTGATATTTAAAAAATCTTTTTGCTGGGATGTTTGTTGGATCAGGAATATTTTGTTTCTTTATATTAGATAAAATATATTGGATTTAATTTAGAATATTCTTTTTCTATAGTCTTTTGGAATTTTATTTATTGTGTTTGTAATGTGCTTTTTATAATTTTTTATTTCTATTTTTGATATTATTATTTTATTTTAAAATCTTTAATTATCTTCTCCCTACTCCCTCATAGATAAAGTCTAAGGATCTTAGGGTGGTAGGTTCGTATAAGTTTCTTAGGTCGATCAGGATGGGAGATTTGAGTAATTTTTTTATTCTTGATAAATCAAGGTTACGGAATTGATTCTATTCGGTAGCAATTACCAGGGCATCACTACCCTGGGCAGTTTCATATTCATCCTGACAATAAGTTAAGTTGGGAAGGATTTTTCTGGTATTTTCCATTGCCAGCGGGTCGAAGCACCTGATGTACGTACCTTCTTTAAGTAAGAGTTTGATTATATCAATAGAGGGGGACTTTCGAATATCATCAGTATTTTGTTTGAAAGCCAGTCCTAAAATGGCTATGGTTTTTCCTTTAAGATCGCCTGTGTGGCGTTTTATTTTTTCTACCATCAGTTCTCTTTGACGATTGTTGGCAGAGATTACTCCTTTTAAGAGTTTAAATTCATATCCGCAGGTAGAGGCGAAATGATAAAGAGCTTCAGTATCTTTAGGGAAACAGGAGCCACCATAGCCAGGGCCGGGATGGAGAAATTTGGGACTGATGCGGCCATCTAAGCCCATAGCTTTGGCTATCTGATGGACATCTGCCCCTACTTTTTCACAGAGATTGGCAATCTCATTTATAAAAGTGATCTTAGTAGCTAAGAAAGCATTACAGGCATATTTGATTAATTCAGCGGTTTCAGGATTGGTAATAACAAAAGGTGTATCAATTAAGTAGAGGGGGCGATAGATTTCCTGCATTATTTTTAGGGCTTTGGAACTGGTAGTGCCAATTACTATTTTGTCGGGATGGGTAAAGTCATAGACGGCTGAGCCCTCCCGGAGGAATTCTGGGTTGGAGACAATGT
>Ga0307432_1000537_pt1 | contig 28154 bp, 25 predicted proteins | sample SalMarWE160150MG_FD_202158 | JGI IMG/M metagenome (GOLD analysis project Ga0307432, IMG submission 202158) | Salt marsh sediment microbial communities from the Plum Island Ecosystem LTER, Massachusetts, United States - WE1603-150 | ecosystem: Environmental > Aquatic > Marine > Intertidal zone >...
TGCGGCTTCGCGGCCTGAACCCTACGCAGACCATCACCAACGCCCTCAAAACCTACCTTACTACCGGACAACTCCCACCGTTACCCGACACCAACATTGCAAACGGCTGAAGAGTTACCTTTTACATACCTCCGCTTTGCGCCGCTGCGCTTCGGATCCTCGAGCAGAAATGGGTTCTAGGTCGCATGGGTCTTGTGCTGTATCTCGGTTTCATAGGCCTGGTACCGGCATCGGTGGCTTTTCTCGTCGAGCCAAAGGCACGTTTCGGGTGGATCCGACCGATCCTCAGCATTCTGGTCCTGCTTTTCGGGATCGTCTTCATCACGCACAAGGAGCCCTACACATGGGGGAGCTATTTTGCGAAGGCGGCCGCCTCCCGAGCGGAGCGAACAGGGTATCTGAACAGGACCCGGGAGGTCATCGATTTTTGCCGCGGCAACATCCCACAAGGCGCCGTAGTGCTGACGGATGAATGGTCGGGCATGGTGCTGACGATGGTCCATGACTGCCACATCGTGGCACCTAAACGTGGTGGTAACGGCATTGTGGACTGGAGGCAACGTCGAGAAGATGTAAGGATCATGCTCGCACTGGAAACGCCGTGGGAGACCCGCCGTGCACTGTTACGCAAGTACGACGTGCAATACTTCTTCCCCGCCGGCTCGCCTGCGGAGTGGGTCCAGGGCCACTTAAAGGCGTATCCCACTAATCGGAGGTTCCCGCTATACACTCTGGATACTGGGCAATAGAGTGTAACGAGTGCTGCCTGGCAGTCGTCGCCCGGTACTGCTCTTGTCCGCACGCAAATGAACTGGACGGGCGTCGTTCCGGCGGACGAGAGGCCGGTACCATTTAACCCGTATGACCGCCGCGATCGAACGAAATACCTGACTATTTGTGTTTGGCAGCAGACGGAGCTGCGCAGATCCCGGCAGAAATCCTGGTCTCTGAGACCGATAGGCAAAATCGGTACGATCAACAGAGCAAACGCGCTGGACTCACGGTGTGATATACCGTTTTCGCTGGAACCGATCAGCTTGTTTTTGATAGGATGCTGGCTGAAGGTCCTGTAAATGAGAAATGTCAGCTAAGACGATAGCCTCCGACTCGGCGCGTTGGAGCAATCGGTGTTATCAGACACTTTGTGATGTGACTACCCGGAAGCTCTTACCGCGTACAAAGCAGGGAACTTTATTGACGATTCCGGTTGGGAGGGCAATAATCCCCTGATCCGTGCGACAAAGCACACAGGCACTGGATGACTTCTGGTGGCACTTATGAAAGAACCACAACCGAGCTTCGAATGGATCATCACGGACCGATGCAATTACGAATGCTCATACTGCTACCAGAGACACTATGCCGATAAGCGACACTGCTCGGATCAGACCACCGATGCAGTTTTCGCCCTCCTGCTGATCCTTCAGGGTACGTGGCTCGTCAAACTGATCGGCGGTGAGCCACTTATCCATCCCCGGTTCTTCGAGATGTGTCGCGCCGTCACCGAGTCCGGGCACAGAATAACAACTACGACGAATCTTTCGCTGCCGCTTGTCAAGCTCCAGGAGCTCGTCGACATATGCGGCGATCGGCTAGACTGCGTAACAGCCAGCCTTCATCTGACGCAGGTCCGGAGCGTGGACTCGTTTATCGAGAAGGCCGCCGAATTCAACGCGCGGAAGCACCCGGCAACTACGTTCTCGGTCACATCGGTCCTGGTGTAGGAGGATTTCGATCAACTTCGCGAAATCGAGCAACGTCTCGAAGACCAAGGCGTTCATTTTGCGTATCAGCCGCTACGGATCAGGAACCGTTATATCAAATACGAGAACGACGCTGTCGAGCAATACATCACCAGCCGGTCCATCTGCAGTACCGAGAAGATTCGACACGCGAACCTGTTCGGCACCCTCTGTCACACCGGTGAACTTTTCTTCAAAATCGAGGTCAACGGCGACGTGGTTCGCTGTTATAACCTCCAGCCGTCCTTCTACCTGGGTAACATCACCAAAGGGACGTTCAAGAGGTTTAAGGGGCCGAGACCCTGCATGGCGCGGAGGTGCACCTGTGTGGTCCCAGCCAACCGGAATATGATCCGCTTTGGGAATAAAGCCCCGACGTTGACCATGCTGCGGTCATGTGTGCGGGGCTGGCCTGGAACAGTGTCCTACGTGTTCACCAAGGTTATGAGCCTGCTTCGCAACCGGTTGTCGAGGGGACGGTAAGAGGTACCCGACACTCGAAGGCTTGCTACTTTGCGTTCTGGATACAGAGCAGTAGGTGCCCTGGAGACCCGGCAACGAGCGACCCGCTGACAGCCTTGCGGGCGTGTCGCTGAAGGACAGTGATTAAATCGCCGAGCGCTCAGGCGCCGTGCGTCTCCTTGTATTCCTCATAGCGTCCTCCGAGCAGACCCGAAAGCATCCCCGCGCCGTAGGCCACATAGCGTGCACCCCTCACAAAGACATGGAATCCGCCCAGCAGTCCGCACGGCGCAAGCAAAGCACCAAGTGCAATCCACACGACGCCTTTCGCCGCCAGGACGCAACACGTCGACCACGAGGGCGTCAAGTCCAGCTCGATCCACGAGGCCGCATTCCCAACTCGGAAGAAGCGTTGAACAAGCCATTTGAAACATGTCCGGCTTTGTGGAATCCATTCGTGAACAATGGCGTCGTCCGCCCACACAATCTTGAACCCCGCACGGGCAACGCGTCGAAAGAAGTGCCTGTCGCTGCCCCCGGTCAGCGCCATGCGTTCATCAAAAAGCCCCTCCATCGGACTGAAGATCTCGCAACGGATAAGAACGTTTCCCGTAAAGGCGTGCACAAGAGGCGTCCCTGTGATATATCGGCGGCGATCGAAAAACTTTCCCTTCACGATCCAACGCGGGACATCACCCTCAAATCGTGGCAGCACCGGCCCCGTAACGACGTCCGCATTGTAGACCTCCCGGATGCAGAGCAGTTCATCAAGCCATCGCGGCTGGGGCACCTCATCGTCATCAATGAACGCGATGTAGTCAAAACCCTCGCCGGCGCACTCGATGGCCCGGTTTCGAGCAAAGGGAATGCCGCGCCGCGACTCAACGACGCACCTCAATGGCCACTTGGAACGTTCCCGCAGCTCCTCGCAGACCTTCATGGCCGACCCATCGGCATCATTATCGACGACGATGATCTCGACATACGGGGGATCGCCACTGAACGCAAGTTCACTGAGCCCGACGATCAGGCGCTCGAGCCCCTTCAGGCGTTTATATGTAGCCACACACACCGCAACCCTCATCACTATGTCGAATCCACAAAAGGCTCAGTTCGATTGTGAGAAGGGCCCCGGTTCGGTACACCGCCCATCCCGGGGCGACAATGCCTACGTCTCCTCCAACATCTTGTAGTACAGGTCCACCAGTTGGTCGTTGAGCTTGTTGACGTTGAAGTTCCGCTCGACGAACGCGCGCCCGGCCCGGCCAATTTCAGGCCAAAGCTCGGGATGCTCGATCAGATGGGTCAATTTCGCCGCGAGGGCGCCAACGTCTCGTTGGGCGACGAGGAAGCCTGACTCACCATCCAAAACCGACTCCGGGATGCCGCCGACGCGCGTGGCGAGGACCGGAAGCCCCATCGCCTGGGCCTCGATGAGGACAAGACCCTGAGCCTCCTCGGCCTTGTTGCGTGCGACCACGCCGGGGAGCATGAACAGGTGGGCGTCAGCGTAAAGTCGGCGCACCTCATCCTGGGTCCGTCCCCCGAGGAAGTCCACGCGATCGGCCACACCGAGCTTCGCTGTCAACTTATTCAGTTCAGTGAGAAGAGGGCCTTCACCCACAACTTGGTAACGCACGTTGGGATGTGTGGGCATGAGCTTGGCCACTGCTCTGATCCCGTACTCGATCCCCTTCACCTCCGCCAGACGTCCGACGGTCAAGATTCGAATGTCGTCTCCCACATTAAGTCTGCACTCGCCAAACGAAAAGAGCCGCAGGTCCACGCCGACGGGCAGTCTGATGATCTTGTCCGAGGGACAGCCCAGCCCGACGGCGCGCCTGACCGTAAAGGCTGAATTGGCTGTGAACAAGTCTCCCCGCTCGAACAACTCTCTGTAGATGTCCTTACCATGCTTGGCCGGGTAGGTGTTCACGTCATAGCCGTGGAATGTGGTGAGCAGCTTGCCGTGCAGAATCCCGACATCACGGGCGATCAGGGCCCGCAAAGCGTTGGGGGCGAAGTGGCAGTGAATGATGTCATACGTTCGTTCCGGAAGAAACCCCATGACCCGATACGCCAAAGTCAAGGATAGGGCCGATCTGCCGTACTTGAAGAAGTTGAGGACCCGCAAGCGTCCGCCAGGGTTCGTGAATGGATGGGCAAACAATGCCCCGGCCGCTCGAATGGCCCGGACCAACGCGCTCTGCCGTCTAGTCGACCAGTATATCGTACGATCGAGGAGCCTGTAGGTTTCGACGGCGGAGTGGACCGTAGTCGTGTTGCCCGGCATGCTCGCATAAATGTAAACGTCGTGCCCCCGGTCAATCAGGGCGGTGATCTGGTTAATGACGAACGTCACCGACAGATTCGGAAACTCGCCGACAACGAAAGCGATCTTCATTAGCTCGTACCTTTGTGACACAGACTCGAAACCACGGGGTCAGGTAAGTCGCGAGTCCGTGACCTCAAGCAAGCAGCTACCCGTTGCCCTTTAGCCGTCGCAACCGTTCGATCAAGAGCCCGAGCTTCGTTCGCAGCCTCCCCAGCGATGCTCGCTGCTCGTACGGACTCATCCTTGTCAGCGGCGCGGACAATTGGACACCGATTCTATACGCCACCTCCATCAGAGCTTGCAGGACCCTTGTTGTGCGCACACCCAGTCCGCCATACGGTTCGGCAAACGCAAATGATTTGCCCATTGCAAGAGTGACACGTTTGAAATAGTCCCACTCCTGACGATCCGCGGCGATCATGTGCCCCACCACCGCGTCCGGATCGTACACGACGCGTCCGCCCGCGCGGGCGATCTGTCGCACCTTGGCTGTGTCACCGCCGCCGAGCAACTCGTGTCCCCGGCGATCCAGCGCTTCGTCAAATGGCCCCACCGTGTCGAATATCGACTTGCGAAACGCCAGATTCAATCCGAAAAGGCCGCGTCCGTCGGAGACAATCCTACGGGACTTGCCGAGATTCACCTCCGATAGCAGTCTGGCGAAATAGGGACCGAACCACTCCGGCGGGTCCTTCTCGAGAATCAAGTAGGTTCGACCGCCCACGACGTCCGCCTGCGTCGCGTCAACACATTCTTGGAGCTTGAACAACCACACTTCGTCCACGACGACATCGTCGTCCAAAAGGGCGATGATCTCGCCGCGCGCCTCGGCTACTCCGCGGTTCCGTGCATAACACAGCCCCTGATGCTCCTCGAAGACGTACCGAACATTCGGGAACCGCCTGAACTCCTCGACGACTTTGCTCGTGTGGTCCGACGAGTTATTGTCGACAACAATGAGTTCGTAGTCCACCGCACCAAGGCATGTCTGCGCGAAGAATCGCTCCAGCATCTTCCGCAACACACTCGCCCGATTGTATGTGCAAACGATTGCCGAGATCATGATACGCCAGCTTGCCGCGCCGCATCTCCGATCATGGCGTCGTCATTGCTAGGAGTGATCCCATCCCCCGACACGGTGCCCCCTATACAGGCACTCAGGACGTGGGGACAGGTACACCACCAGCAAGACAAACGGACACTCTCGCACATCTCATCACGTTCGCTCACTGTTCCCCGGTGAGCCAATCACTTACGGAGTATGATCAAGGGATACCTTCCCATCCTACCCAAGAGATGGGGTAGGAGATCCTCACACCAGTATATCATGGTCATAATCAAGCGTCCGAAAAAATTGTCCGGTACAAGCCTCTGTGTGAAAAGCCGATCGACGCTCCGCCACGTGCGAATCTCCATATTGAACGTCTCTGCAAAAGTCTCGCGGAACCATCGGCGATCATGAGGTCGAAAGTACAGTGGCGGGCGTTCCCGCGCTACTACAACTCGGTGACCGCCGTCCGCCTGCACGTTTCTTCCACCGATCTCTCGCACCGTCTTCCATAAACGGTCGACGCTCAGTGTCTTCCAGATTAGTCGACAAACTGCTAAACAATATCCACGAAATCGCGAATACCAGTACTGTGGCCACGAGTAGATAATTCCGCAGGTCCTTCCCGGCGCCAGTGTTCTGTGCAGCTCCCGGATCACCGCCTCCTGTTCATCGTATGGAACATGGTATATCACATGAGCCGACAACACCGCATCGAATGTGTTGTCCACAAAGGGAAGTTTCGTCACGTCGCCAACCACATAAAGACCGTGATCACCAAGCTTGGTCCGTGCCTCCGCCAGCGCCTTTTCTGAGAAATCAACACAGACGCGCCATCTGAAACCAGCGGAGTACTCCAGATACTCCTGATGAGGAATCGCTCCGCAGCCCGCGTCAAGGAAGTACTCGCCGCGCGAGGGCAGGAACCTCGCGACGCGCATGTGTGTGTTGTGCCGGTAGCTGTCGAGCACGTGTCGCGAATCCACGAACGCATCTGTGTCCCTGTAAACACCGCCGACGTTCCTGTCCCATCCGAAGGTGTCATAGAAACGGCGAACAATCTCCTTCTCGTTCCTCATGGCGATCTCCGGCATCGACCGGCACATAGAGCAACACGACGGCGCCGTGTCAACACACCTAATGTCCCCTCCGTCAACTCCGCTCTCCGTAGTGACCTGCGAGCGTACAAAGTGCCTCGTAGGTCCGCATCGCCGCCAGTGGAGGCGCCTCGGCCGCTACTGATCTGCGCAGGTCTTTGTCCGGGAAGCCATGATCGACCGCTGCACCGACAAACTTTTCCAGACGATCGGCCCCATCTCCGCGAAGCATCTGCTCATAATGCAGAAACAGCCAGTCTCCTTCGTGCAGGTGCTTTTGCAGAATGTGGTCATACATCAACTGCCACACCTCAACGGCGATCTCAGTAGTCATAATGAGACTGCTGAGATAGGGCATTCTGTCACACTCCTTGACAATGCTGGCTGCGGTGACCATAGGGTGCCGGAAAACACACACGAACACCGTATCTGTCAGGAACGGACGCCAGGCTGGTAGCGTGTAGCTAAGCCGGGGATCCTTGAAACAGAATGGGGCCTTGCGCACCTCGGCTTCGATGCGCCTCGCGATGCGACGCGGGCACGGGATCTCCGTCGCTACCGGCACCCTCGCCAACCATCTCTGCCGGGGAAGAGGCCGGTCGCGGAACCACCAACGCCCCAGCAACGGCGGGCGGGAAGGCACTACTCCGGCCAGCAGATCCTCGTTGATCCAGTTGATCGTCGGGGACTCGAAGAAGCCTTTCGGGTTGCTCTCGCGCGGACCGTACAGCTTGTCTCCCATGTAGAATCCCGACTGGGCGAGGAGGCCAGCGACCATGCTTGTGCCACTTCGTCCAGAACCGAGGATAATGCAGTTGTTCACGACGACGGATTCCGTAAGGCCAATCAGGGCCCGGACCAGCCACCCTCACTCGGATAGCGCTCTATCACCGCAACGAGGTGATAGTCAAGATCCACTTTCACAAGGATTCCCCACAATCTCACCGTTGTGTCCCAATCCGCAAATGCAGAGCCAACCGCATCAACTCGAGGGCTTCCCGGGCGAGCGTCGGGGCGATCAAGAGAACAGTCAGTGAATAGACAACCACACCAACCAGTATACACAATGGCAATAGTATTTGTAAACTTACCACGCCGGTGAGTGAGTACCCGGCCCCCCCAACCACCGCTACCATGCCCAGCGAAGCAACAAGCGAAGCTCCGTACCGGCTAAGATACGTTCCGAATCCCACGCCAATGATCCTGTTGGTCACCCACACGGTCAGGGGTGAGAGCAGGTAGCCCCGGATCACAAAGGCGGACGCCACCCAGACAATGCCCCACCGCACCACGATGATAAAGGCAACAACATTGACCAGCGCGTTGAGAAGCGTCAGCCCCAAGTGCCAGGTGGGCTTCCCTGATGCGAGCATTACAGCGCCGTTGAAAAAGAGCACGGATTGCAGGATCCCGATAAACGCCAGGACACGCATCACGGGAATGCTCGGCGCCCACTTCACGCCGAACAGAACTACCACCAGCTCCGGAGCCAGGACGGACATCCCCAGGAACACGGGGAACGCCAGGAGGCTCATCATACGTGTGGCTGTGAGGAAAGCATGACGCATCTGATCCGGGCTATGCTGCAACCGGGAAAACGTGGGCAGCGATGCGGGCGAGACCGTCTGCGTCAGCATCTGCACCGTCCGCAGCACAAGCGCGTAGGCGATCGTGTAATACCCCAAAGGCACCGAACCAAGAAAACACCCGATGAGAAGATGATCCAATCGGCGGTTCACGAAGTTCAGAAGTTCGATGCCTATTATGCTAAGCCCGAACGAGAACAGGTCCCTGGCGTGGCTGCTCGAGACCCTAAACCCCGGTCGCCATCCCGAGGCGTACCATAGGACCACGACGCTAACCAGGCTTTGGGTGAGGCTTTGCCCGACCAGGCTCCAGACACCACACCCCATAAGCGCCATGACGATCCCCGCGCATCCGCCCGCGGCGGAGCCCACAAGCGACCGGATCGCCAGGCTCTTGAACGCAAGGCGGCGCTGAAGGATCGCCTGCTGAGTGTTGCTAAACGCGCCGATCAGGAAGCTCAGCGAAAGCCAGCGGACCACCGGCGCCAACTCGGCCTCACGAAACAGGGCGGCGACCAGGTCGGCCGCCGCGATCCCGACTGCCGTCAGCACGACGCCGGCTGCCACACTGATCCAGAACGCGGTGTCGAGGTGTTCCGCCTCGAGGTTGTCGCGTTGGATAATGGCTTGCCCGAATCCCTGGCGCAGAAAGACCGCCATGAACCCCGTGAACACAAACCCCATGGCGACCAGGCCGAACGCTTCCGCATCTAACAGACGCGCAAGCACGAGGAGGACTACTAGCGAAAGCAGATTGGACCCCCAGTTCTGGATGGCTGACCAGAGGACTCCCTTGACCGCTTTCTCCCGCAAGCTCATCGAGCCGTCACTCCGGATTCATTCACGCAAACCGGCGATGTCATACCCCCTTCGGTGCTCCAACGGATGCCCCGTACCGTCCCCGGCGGGAGGGCGTATAATGCCGCGCATCCTATGAGCAAAGCTTCGCAACAGACCGACTCCAAGCAACCGCTTGTATCCGTCGTCGTGCCGACGTGCAACCGGCGGGAGGTCCTACAGCGCTGCGTGGAGGCCCTGGCTAGGCAGACCCACCCCGACTACGAGGTCATAATCGTTGATGATTGCTCGACGGATGATACACCGGAGTTCCTTCGGCGGTTCGCCGCCGACCATCCCGACCTCAACATCCGATGTCTGCGAAACGAAGCCCACGCCGGCGCCAATCCCAGCCGCAACCGAGGCATCCGTGAGGCGAAGGGTGAGTTTGTCGCCTTTGAAGACAGTGATTGCATCGCCGAGGCGGATTGGCTCGATAGGCTTGTGGACGGCTTTACTAGCGACCGTGTAGCCGCCGTCGTCGGCCTGGTTAAGGACCTGCCGCCGACGAACATTTACGAGCTGACCTTCAAGGGAACCCATCGGGTGGCCGGGGCAGGGGCGGCCAACAACAGTACGGACATCGTCGAGGAGCATGCCCAAGCCCGCCGCAGCATCAATGCGTTCCCAGCGTCTTACCGGGCGGGCTTGGGCATGGCACCCACCGTGTCGGGACATCCATTAGATCAGCGGTGATAGAGCACTAGCCCGACTTCCGCACCCCCGGCTTTTCAGTACTGGAAACAGGGGGTTTGATAGTGACTAAACCGCATTCCCAGTACTGGCAGTATTCGAAGTGCGGAAGTCGGGCTAGGTTCCGTGCGTTCGTTTGTACTCCTCGTAGCGCGATCCACCAATGCTCAGAAGAAGTCCCGTTCCGTATGCCATATACCTGATACCCCGGACAAAAACATGGCGTCCGAAGACCGGGGCGCATGGCACCAAGAGCACGCCGATGACCATCCAAACGGCGGCCTTGGCCGCAAGAACGAGGCGCGTGGACCATGAAGACCCCAAGTCGATCGCAACAAGTCCCCGCGAGTTTCCGACACGAAAGAACCGTTGCACAAGCCATCCGAAGCGGGCACGGCTTAGAGGAGTCCATTCATAGGCCAACGCGTCGTCCGCCCAGACGATGGTATAACCGGCCCGGTGGACGCGGCTGAAGAAATGCGAGTCGCTCCCACCCGTAAGCGCCATGCGCTCGTTGAAGAGACTGTCCATGCCCTGAAATACAGCGCGTCGGGCAAGCACGTTGCCGGTGTAGGCGACGTCCAGACGGTGCCCCGTCGGATGGCGGGGCCGTTCAAAGAATCGCCCCTTGACAACCCAAGACGGAACTTCCTCCGGAAAGTAAGGAACCACGGGACCCGCGACAACATCCGCATCGTACGAACGTTGAACATGCAGCAGCTCATCCAACCAGCACGGTTCCGGCACCTCGTCGTCGTCGATAAAGGCGACGAAGTCGGCATGATCCGCCACACAGGCCAGGGCCAGATTCCGCGCGAAGGGAATCCCACGACGCGGCTCAACATGGTACCTCAACGACCACTTCAGCTCAGATCGATACTCATCGCACGCCTGGCCGGCGGAACCGTTTGGGTCATTATCGACGACAACGATCTCAACCTCAGGTGGGTCAGCGCGGAAAGTCAACGCGTCAAGCCCGCGCAATAGCCGCCGCAGCCCCTCGGGGCGTTGGAACGTTATCACGCATATGGCCACCGTCATCTTTGGCTTCCGCTGATCGATGCTGTTGGCTAACGGTCAACACCGCTCGCCGAATCGCGTTGCATACCCTTGGGTGTCGGGCGGTACCACACTAATGGGATTGCGCGTTTTCGTCGACCTTTGGCATAATCGCCCTGTCACGCAGTGGCAGCGCTTTCGACAGGCCAACTCGTTTGTTATACTTGCTAGCGTCCGCATGATGCCCCCGTGGGGCCTGGCTTACGGAACAATAACATGCCCGACTCGATGTTCAGGCGAGGCATCCGATTATTTCTCCATCCGTCTTCGCCCGCAGCGTGTTATCGCAACCCGTATCCGCTCTTCGCGGCCATCGTGGCGCGCTCCGTGAACCTGATGCTGCGTGCGCTCGACCGCCTCCTGCCCACAGACACTGTTACGTGCACGGTATGCGGATGGTCCGGTTCCAGGTTTGGCTACTCCTCCGCAGCCTCGGTCAATGCACTCCACCGAAATGATATTTGCCTAGGATGTGGCGCGAATACCCGTACGAGGCGAATGATCGAGACTCTCACGGAGGTCACCGATCTGGATACGCATCTGGTCGTCGCGGATGTGGGGCCTGCCCCCGCCACCCGAGAGTTCTTCCGCGACAGAGACTCCGTCAAGTACGTGACGATTGACTTGTACAAAGACAGCGACATCAGAAGTTCGATCACCGCCATTGCCCTGGCCGAGGGGGTGGTCGACGTGGTAATGTGCTGCCATGTTCTCGAGCACATCGACGACGATCAGCGTGCCATTGGCGAGCTGTATCGCATCCTCAAGCCGGGTGGTTTCGCCATCATTGTCGTGCCGCAACGGCATGGATTGGCACAAACCAAACGGATCACCGAGGCGACTTTCGACGGATACGGACACGAGTGGCTATACGGCGACGATTTTCCGAAGCGTGTCCAACACACCGGGTTTACACTCATCTCATCACGACCGTGCGAAGGGTTGAACCCTATACATGTTTTTGAGAAGTGAGCCCGATTTACACTCCGCACGGATCGGGACGCTCCCCGGGTTGGGAGTGCCGGCGGGACTTGGGGCAGGGCCCGTTGAGATTTCGCGTTGGCTAGGTCGTGAACGGAACTCAGCAGCGTATAATCAGTGTGCATTATGACCCAACCTTTAAAACAAACCGGGCCGGATCCGCCGCTCGTATCCGTTGTCGTGCCGACATGCAACCGGCGGGAGGTCCTTCAACGCTGCGTCGAGGCCCTGGCGAGGCAGACCCACCCCGACTACGAGGTCATAGTCGTCGATGATTGCTCGACGGATGATACACCGGAGTTCCTTCGGCGGTTCGCCGCTGATCATCCCGACCTCAACATTCGATGTCTGCGAAACGAAGCCCACGCCGGCGCCAACCCCAGCCGCAACCGAGGCATCCGCGAGGCGAAGGGTGAGTTCGTAGCCTTTGAAGACAGCGACTGCATCGCCTACCCTGATTGGCTTGAAAACCTGCTACGTGGTTTTACAAGCGATCGTGTCGCCGCGGTCGTCGGCTTGGCCGAGAGCCCGGCTCCTACCAACATCTACGAGCTTACCATAAGAGGGACCCAACGCGTTCCCAGGGCGGGAAGGGCCAACCGTCTCGTCGGCTGCAACATGTGCGTACGCCGGGAGCTGCTTCTCAAATATATGCTGGACGAGGATCGAGCTGCGCAGGCTAGAAACCCGGACGGGACCGTCGACGTTACGGTCTCTGGTCGTGGTGACGAAGAAGGCTTATACCTGATGCTCCACGCCGCCGGCTACGAGCAACTCGCCGCTCCCAACGCCGTCGTCCTGCACGAGCACCATTACACTGGGCGGTCGTTCTTCAAACAGGCGTTTCGCGGCGGGCGATCCGCCGCTCGGCTTGTCTACAAGTATTATCTGCCGCCCCGGCTGGACATGCTCCCGTTCATGTTGACCTATCTGACGCTGCCTTTGATGCTGGTGCATCGCTTGTTCGCCGTGCTTCCGGCCTTCTTCTTCGCCGGGGCGCTGGCGGCGATCACGTATAACGATTTATGTCGCAAGGGCAAGACGATCGGCGAGACCCTTCGGTCATTCCCGGTCCTGCTGGCCTACTACCACATCCGGCTGGTCGGGTATGTGCTCGAGGCCGTCCGTCTTCGTTTTGGAAAGGCCGACATCACGCGTCACCGTCTGCCGCGCGGTTAGCGGATTTACGAAGGGTTTGCAGGCTTGTATCCCGCTCGCGTGTCTGGTAATCCTGCGTAACCGGTCACGGAAAGAGACGGGTCTGTCGGAGGTGTTCTTGATGAAGTACGTGCTTGCACTCATCGTCGCGCTGTTGCTCAACGCGAGCGCCAATCTGCTCATGAAGATTGGGATGAAGCCGGTGGCGGACGCGGGCGGTGTTTTGAAGGACGGAGTCACAGCCGCCGTAGCCACCGTGGCTTCGAGTGCGCCGCTTATGATCGGGCTGATGTGCTTCGTGCTCAACGCCGCCTTCTACATGTACGCTCTGCAAAGCAGGGCTCTTAAGATCAGCCTGGCCTATCCCATCATGGTCGGCGGCGGGTATGCGCTCATCGCGATCATCGCAAGGTTTCATCCATCGCTTGGTGAACGATTGACTTTGGTTCAGATGCTCGGCGTTGCGCTGGTCCTTGTCGGCATCTGTCTGATCGCAGCCCAGACGGAAGGCGCCGCCGCCTGATCCGAACCGAGCACCAAGAGGCGATTATTAAGTCATGACAGACGAGGCTGTCGGCCGATCCCGACAGAAACATGCGATCGTAAAGCAGAACGACCAGCGGGGCGGTCACCGTCACAGCCTTGCTGCCCATGCCCAATCCGCAGGCGACAACGGCTGCACCATACCACCACCGGCGCCAATGCGCATTCACCCCCCGAATCACGCAAAAGGTGGGCAAACCCGCTCCAACGCAGCGAATGCGTTTGTCGTCCTTCGCAGCTTTGCGTTCCGTGCACCTGCTTTCGCCGAGTCATAGGCACATTTGCACCTCTCGGGTATCATCCGTCAAGACAGGGGGGTCAAAACCGCCGACCGGGTGTCAATCCATGTCACTGACGCTGCCGGCGACCACGCTGTGCGGTTCATCGGTCTGCAGATCTGTCTTGATGAGCTGATAGATCGCGCGCGTCGCTGTGGACCGGTTCAACGTGTAGAAGTGAATGCCGGCCACCTCCTGCTCCAGAAGTGCCAGGCACTGCTGGGTCGAGTGGTACATCCCGACATGGCGCACCGCCTCCGGGTCATCCTCCACGCCCTCGATCTTCCGCAGCAACTCCGCGGGGATCGTCGCGCCGCACATCTGCGTGAAGCGTCTGATCTGCCCGGCGCTGAGGATCGGCATGATGCCCGCGACAATCGGTACGTTGATCCCGGCGTGCACAGCCCGATCGCGAAAGGCGAAAAAACCGTCGTTGTTGAAGAACAGTTGCGTAATCAGAAAATCGACGCCCGCATCAACCTTGCGCTTGAGGTTCTCCAGGTCCTTCTCCAGGCCCGGCGCCTCGGGATGACCCTCCGGATAGCAGGCGCCCCCTATGCACAGATCACCATGCCGCTCGCGAATAAAGGATGCCAACTCATTGGCATACCGAAAACCGCCCTCGGTGAGAACGAACTCCCGTTGTCCCTCCGGCGTGTCACCCCGCAGCGCCAGGATGTTCTCGATGCCCCGGCTTCTCAGGTCGTCTACGGTCCGCCCGATGGCGGATCGCGTGGACCCCACGCACGTCAAATGGGCCATGCTCTCGATACCGATGTCGCTTTTGATCCGCGCCACGAGATCGAGCGTCTTGAGTCGCGTGGTCCCGCCGGCTCCATACGTCACGGAAACGTACGACGGCTCGAGCGGCCTGAGGGACTCGACTGTGCGGTAGAGATCCCAAAAGCCGATGTCGTCCTTCGGCGGGAAGAACTCGAACGAAAGGGTAGGTCTCTTCTCTCGGAGCAGGTCGCTAATCCGCATAACTGTCCTATCGACTGGGCGCGGAAGGATTCGAACCTTCGAAGGCTAACGCCAACGGGTTTACAGCCCGTCCCCTTTGGCCAACTCGGGCACACGCCCTGCCGACGTGTCCGGTAAACGCCGTGCGTTACCGGATCATCGTGCAAATGCCACCAGTTTCTATAATAACAACCGCTTCGTGACAAGCCGGAGCATCCGAACAAGTCGCCGTCGATCGCCCCACTTCCGAACCGGGCTCTCGAACAGGCAGTTCTCCTGACCACAGAAACCCCAACCTCGGCGCCGGACCACTCCCGTTACTGCCGCCCAAGGGTGAGCAAGGACCTTGATACCTCAGTACCCCGGTCCACCCGCCTTCTCAGCGAGTCTCCCAAATGCCGGCGACACCGATCACGCACACAACACTCGGAGCCCGACATACGTCACCCAGCCCCTTCATTAAAGCTGTATGAATTCCATGGTCAGTGGCAAAAAAACGCCTGTTGTCGTGGGTGGTAACGGTTACTTGTGCGGCGCACCGGCCGACAGATTCCGACACGCCTCAGCCCACAAGAAACAAGGCCGGCAGATCCGGCTGCAGCCGCGGGCCCGTCAGGTCGTCTGAATAAGAAAATCCAATAGGCCGAACATGACCGCCAATAGAAAGGCAGTGAACATCACGAAAAGGTTTAGCATATCTCTGAACCTCCGACTCCTTGAGTCCATCGAGATTCCTGGCAATCCCGTTTACGTGGTCCGCACGAGCCACACCAACGTGGCCAGGTAGATCAATCCGAACCACGCGATGGCGGCGACAATAGCATCGAACATCGGTAGTCCTCCCCACGCGCGGGTCTTTGCGCAGGCCGCCCACCGCGCCGGGGGCGGTACCTGCGACAAAGTCTACCCGATCCCCCATCCGCAGGGCAAGGACCGTCGCGGGTGGATTGTGCGTTTCGACCTCAGCCTACTCACGCCAGCCTTGTGAGCATATCTGCCCAGTGCGGACGGCCTCGCACGGCCCGTTGACACCCTCGCTAGGGCTTCCTATCGTAGCCCGTCCCGGCGAGAGAGAACCCGAGGATGAGTATGATGGAATCCGTGCTCGAGACACCCCTGTACGACACGCACGTCGAGATGGGCGGACGAATGGTGGAGTTCGCCGGCTGGTCGATGCCGGTTCAGTTCGCGGGCATTACCGAGGAGCACATCCACACACGGACCGCGTGCAGCGTTTTCGATGTGTCGCACATGGGGCGGCTTAAGCTGACCGGCGACGACTGCGAGTCATTCCTCAACCGCCTGTGCACGCGCAACCTCTCCGGCGCGGACGTGGGGCGATCATACTATACGCACATGTGCCGCGAGGACGGCGGGGTCCTTGACGATCTGATCGTGTCGCGATTTGAGTTACACTGGGGGATTGTCTGCAACGGCATCAATCGTGTGAAAATCATCACGTGGCTCAGCAAACACAACCCAAAGACGGACGTCACGATCAAGGACGAGACGCTTTCGACAGCCATGTTGGCCATCCAGGGACCAAAAACTCTGGAACTCGCTCAGGAACTCGTCGACACGGACCTGTCCTCGATCAAACGCTATCGCTTCAAGACCTTCGAGCTGATGGGTATACCTATCACCATTTACCGCAGCGGCTACACCGGCGAAGACGGTTTCGAGGTTGTGATACCATCGGGTGTCGTCAAGATGCTCGTACCGAGGCTCCTGGGGACGAAGGAACAGCCGCACCCGGTCATCAAGCCCGCCGGCCTCGGCGCCCGAGACACATTGCGGATCGAGGCCGCGATGCCGCTCTACGGGCATGAATTGAGCGAGGAGATCGACTCACTGACAGCCGGTCAGGACTGGTGCGTCGACTTAACGAAGGATTTCATCGGTGCCGAGCCGATGCGAAAGCTCAAAGAGCAGGGATTGCCGCGCCGACTTGTCGGGCTCAGACTCGAAGGCCGCCGGATCGCCCGGCAGCATTACAAGGTGTACGGTGACAGCCGGGAGGTTGGTGAGATCACGAGCGGAACGCTAAGCCCGACGCTCGGCGTGAGCATCGCCATGGCGTTTGTCGCCGGCGAGTTCGTGGAAGAAGGCACGGAGCTTGGGGTCGAGATTGGCAGCAAACGGGTGGCTGCCACGGTCGTCAAGCTCCCATTCTATAAACGTCCCAAGTAAGACGTTAGACTGGATTTCGCAAGCGAATCGGGCGAGCAAAGGCGCGAGAGCTGGCAAGACGGCAGAGAGAACCCATGAACGTTCCAACCGATCGAAAGTACACGGAAACGCACGAGTGGTTTCTTCCAAACGACGACACTGTCACAATGGGCATCACGCAGTACGCCGCGGATGAGCTGACCGACATCACCTATGTGGAACTGCCTGAGGTGGGCACGACCGTGAAGGTGGGTGATCAGATCGGCGAGGTCGAATCCGTCAAGGCTACGTCAGACATCAACACAGCCGTGGGCGGCGAGGTGGTCGAAGTCAACACAGCCCTGGTCGATCACCCCGAACTCATCAACGACGACGCCTTCGATGACGGCTGGATGATCAAGATCCGGCCGGACTCAACCGAGCCGCTCACAGCCCTGTTGGACGCCAAAGAGTACACGAGCTTCGTCCAAGACGCGGTTTAGAGCGTTGCCCGTCTTCACGTATCGAGCCGTATGCTCAAAGCTCGTGCGGACGTTCGCAGGACTCCTCGGGTGCTACGGGCCGCTTGCCTGCCCGTGTCTTGCTACAGGATAGCACTGGTAGCAAGCTGCCAGTAGCACTCGGCGCGGAGCGTGGGCACCGCCCATCCCGGCGCGCCGGGAAGCCCCTAGCAGTTCATTCGACGCCGAAGGTGTCGAATCAAGTAGCGGCCTGCGTCCTCGCAGGCCGTTGGGAGTCACGGAGGGCAGGTGATTCACCTGCCGTCATGGCCATGACACCACGCGTGCATTGACCCCAACGCCGGCCTCCTTGAATGATGAAGAGCTGCGCCCCCACCTCTGTGCCTTGCCGATAGGTCCGGGCACCGGACCGACCAAATGAGTATGCTGTCCCCCGATTGATTTGATTGATCTTGATCCCTGTCCCCCGATTGCCTCCGATTGCCCGAGTATGCTGTCCCCCGATTGGTCCCCGATTGTCGATTGTGCGATTGTGATTGTGGTTAGTCGTTCGCGCCGGCGGATTCGAGGTCCTCGCGCAGCACCTCAATCAATACATTGGTGCAATCGTCAACCGTTTTCGGGCTCATCTCGGCGAAGATCGACCAGTGCGAGTTCAGCAGCACCACGTACGCCAAGCGATTTTCGCCGTCGATGATGTAGCAGTGGATACCGCCAACGCTCCCGCCGCCTAGGAACAGATACTCGGCCAACAGCCCGTATTCCGTCTCGACCGGATGATCTGTGACATAGGTCGCGAAATCCTCTGCACTTTCGCGCAGCATTCTGGCCTGGTTGTGGTGCCACGGTCCAGTGACGGGCACATGCTCCTGTGAGACGGTCACCTCCGCGAGATTATCATCGGTAAGGAACTCGCCGATTCTCGCCGCACCGTTTGCGTCGTAGGAGGATTCCTGGCCGTTGCGAACAAACGCGGGGAATACGGTGATGGAGGTGTTACCGAGGCTTCCTAGAAACGCTTCCTTGGCTGCCGGATCAACCGGACTCGCGCAGCCCGCAACAAGGACAACAGCCATTCCCACGAAGGTGACTATACAGCTTACTTGTTTTTGTGACTTCATGATTTTTCTCCTCAGTCTAGTTCTGCCAAACATCAAACATGACGAATACGAGTGGTCGCCGGGTTATAGCAAACTCTGTTTTCGTGTGGCCACCGAAGGCGCTTGGCGAGCCGCGGACTTTAGCCTGCGCGGATGTCCGCGCGGTTTGAAGGCGGCGGCTCGCTTAATAGTGCCACCCACGTGGGGCGACGCAACGCGAAACCGAAGAACGCTATTGGGCACGAGAGGCATTGAGACCCTACCGTAGATAACCCTTCATCCGTTTCGCAACCAGAACGCCGCAATCGTCGAGCGTCTTCGGATCGATGCTTTGGAAGTCGCCGTGATGGCTATTCTGGAAATCGACGATCACCCATTCGCCCTGGCGATCGCAGATGACGAAATGCACAGCCATCACACGCCCGTCGCGTGGACTCATCATGTAGTCAGCCAAAAGCGCGTAGTCGGACCCGGGCGGGTTCTGCTTCACATGGTCTTGAAATGCGCGAGCCAGATCCCAGAGCATTTTCTGCTCGTTGTGCGCCGGTTCAATCTTCACGCGCAGCGGAGAGTCCAGGGCGCTGGCCTCACACAGCTTCTTTTCGCTGAGCAGCTTCGCGAGGTGAGCGGCGCTCTCCTTGCTAACCTCGTCGTCAGAAAGCCGAACAGAGAGAACCGCCACTTTCGCGCTCCGGTCGGCTTTCTTCATGACCGCCTGGCGCTGCTCCATGGCGGCCCACTCCGCCTTGTCGGGTGCCGGCGAGTTCCGGGCGAACATTCGGGCGAATTTCCCCTCACCGGTGTCCTTCTTGGCGGTTTCAGGCAGATCCAAGAGCCCACGCAATCGCGCCGTCAACAGAACACAGCAGCTCATGGGGCAGTCCGGGTTGACGCGCTTGAAATCAGGGTCATCGGGCGTTTGCCGGTCAAGCCATAGGGCTTGCCCGGCCTTGTCCACCACCACGGCTCGGATCTCGTCGAAGCGGGGGGGACCCGTACGCCCGAGGAACTCACCGTAGAGAGCATAGTCGGTCTTGATCGGGTTTTTGCACACGAACTCACCGAGCAGTTCCGCAGCCTGGTCAAAGTCAGCATCCGCTGGGAGCAAAAAGGCCGTATCCGCCACTTCCAGACTGTCCATGCCCGCTTGCTCCAGCATCAGGCCTACCACGTTCGCAATGTCTGCGCCGATGTCCCCAACATCCTTCGCTCCGTTAGTGTTCCATAGAACCACCGGGAAGATGGTCAGCGAAGCCTTCGCCCCCTTTGCCTGCATGGCTTCGAGCCGCTTTTGCTGTTCGGGCGGTAGCTGTTTGTCTTTCCCGGCCGCCCGGCACGCCGAGGCGAAAGAGCAAACAGCTAATCCTGTGGTCAATGCGGTCAATAACATTCGGATGGACCTGTGGTCTCTCATGACTATCTCCTTCGTAACAACAATTCGTAATGTAAGCACATACTTACATTATGGCCAAAATGGTTTCCAACGACATTCCACATACGTCGACACCTTGAGGCAATTGACGACCCGGTGATCCCAGGTGTCGGCGACACCACCGCAAGTCCTGTAAGCAACGTTCGGTTGTAAGAGTCATTCTCCACGGCACCCCACCTTCAAGCGGAGGTTTGTATTGTAAGTGAGCACTTACGATATCCGCATAGAAAACCGAATCCGGTCACGTGTTCCGCCCATCCAGCAAGAGTCGACCAACATGAGCAAACAACCGCTTTCGCCCCCGATCGGTCAGTAATCCCAACTCCCGGCTGATGTTGGCCACGTTCCCCAGTCCCACAATCGCCCAGGCTGACAACTCCGCCTCCGGACGTAGTCTTTTTGCACCAGCACCGCGATGTGCGGCAATCTGCTGGTGAATAAAGTGGTGAAAGCGCCCGTACATTCTCTCCAATGCGTCACGGATCTCCGGTTCATTCGTTTCGCTGAGACCCGCGAAGATGATTGGATGCAGGCCGGATTCACCGTAATGCTCCGCCTCGTATTGCAGCAGTCGTTCTGCCGGATCGGTGTTGACGTCGCCCTCGCTGAGGATTCTCTGCCAGATCTCGGCGGACTGCTGGTACACGTAGTCGATGGCGGCGACGAACATCGCCTTTTTGTCCGGCCAGAGGCGGTACAGGATGTTCTCGCGGACATTACATCGCTGGGCCAGCTCGGCCGTCGTCGCCCGCCGGTAGCCCAGCTCGGCGAACGCCCGGGCGATGACAGGTAGGAGCTGTTTGCGTTTCTGCTCGGTCTGGTTGGGTCGTGGCATTGCCTGTTGAGTGCTCCCAACATTGCAGTTTCGTAAGCGAACACTTACAGTATGACACATAAACCGCAGCCTGTCAAGAAATTTGCGAAAATCGACAAAAAAAGGAGACCTGCCTCCCTACGAGTCACCGGGTGTGCCCGGGCTGTCCTCACCGGTGCATGACAGAATTAGCGGGGGGCACGAATCACATACTGGAATCGCTGATCCGGACTGGAAACGCGCGTGGCGCGACGGGGGCTCGCCCGCTCCCTCACGATCGCAGCTCTGATCGGGCGTACCCATCCCGCCGGAAGTGTCACAGACCCGTCCTCCGCTCCGATCCTAGCACTTGTGGTGCGAGCGACTACAAAATATAGTTGATGATTGGTCAACTGATCGTGGTGATCGGTTCTTCGGATTTCCGCGCGGTGAAGCAAGGAGCGTTACCATGCCTGGTGATCCTGTGTGCATTCGCAAGGTCAACTCGGTGGAAGAGGCGGAGATCATCGCAGCCTGGCTTGAGGAACGCGGCGTGGAGGCGACGGTGGTGGATTCCAGTAACCCCGGTGTGATGGCGTTCGGCGTGACCGATCTGGAGGGCGTCGCCATTTACGTGGCCGACGTCGAGACGGCCGATCGAGCCAAATCGCTCCTCGCCGAGCATGACGAGGAACACGCCGCGGTCACGGTGACTGGGTCTGGAGTCGAAACCATGGACGTGACCTGCCCGGAATGCGGGCGGGTTGGATCATTCCCGGTCGAGCTTCGCGGAACCGTGCAGGAGTGTCCTACGTGTGGCACTCACATCGATGTGCCCGCCGGCGACGGATGACCCCGTCCGCCTTGCCTCCGTACGCCATGCCTATGGTTCGGTTCGCCTGCGCCGGCCTCTGCGGGGACGGCGGAGTCTTTCTTCGTCCTGTTGTCTGCCGGTACCGTCCTGAACGACGACGGGCCTGTCGGAAAAGTCATTGATCGGCGCGACCTTCAGGTTTCGAATCTCGACGGGCCCGTAGGCAACCAGTGCAAGAGGGTAATCCACGTCCGGGGCGTTGCCGGCTGCGTAGCGAAACGCCGGGTATCGCCCCTTGCATTGCCCGTCAACGTATAGGGCCAGATCGTCCGACCAGACGCACACGATTTTGTGCAGGTTGATGTCGGGCAGCGGCGTGAGGACTTCGACGGGCGTATCGTTGCAGTGGGCGTCGAGCTGGGTGAATCCGAACCAGTGGTTCGTGTCACCTGGATGACCAAGGAATTTAACCTCGCAACTGACGGCGGCCGGCGCGGTCTCGTGCATGCGGATGGCGAGCAGGCGCGAGTCGTCCTTACCCGTGATGGTGCAACGGAGTCTGCCCTCCTCGGCGGACCAGTCCCGTTTCGACGTTCCCACGCCGGCAAAGGCACCAAGGGAATCGAGGTCGACGGGTCGCCAGTTGTCCACCACGTTCTCGACGGTATCCCACTCGTTGACCAGGGGGCGAAAGATCGCCTGGTTGCCCTTACGGGCGACGGCGACGTCCGTCGTGTCGGCCGCGTCATCAAGGTCCTTGATATACCGGACCATCATCCACTCAACCCACCGGCGCTCGAACTCCTCGACGGCGTTTTCCTCTGGGATGCCCAGCGCTGCGGCACACGCGGCGTCGTGACCGTTGCCGGCCGCCAGCTCACTCAGGAAGGTGTGCATCGCCGCAGGACCGGTCTCGAAGACGTAGAGGACGACTGCTGCCGCCTGCTCATAAAAGAGCGAGATGCGGCTGGGGTATGTTTCCTGGTTGAACAGATCGTGCATGCGGAAGTACTGACCGGCGATCACCTTGCGTGCCAGTCTTGCCGCCTCGCCGTAATGGTCGCGAGTCTGTTCGAATCTTCCGGCGACGGCTTCGTGCATCCACAGCGGGGCGGGTCGTCCGGCGAAGAACTCGTTTATGACGGCGTGAGTCAGTTCGTGCGGCAGGACGCTCTCGATGCCGTATTTCCACAGGCCACTCCCGCCGCCGGTGCTGCGCCCCCCGCCCTCTTGAAGCTGGTAGAGCAGGATGCACTGGGTCTGGCCGCTGACGTGCCCCAGGGTGACACCACCGGAGCCCGCCGGCGCGCCATGCTGCACGTAATCGTTGTATGTCGGGTAGACGATAATGGGGAACCGCACCGCCCACGACCGTCCGCCAAACAACTTCTCGTTCATGAAGTCCAGATAGATCTCAGCCCGCTCGCCGATGACTTTGGAGAGCCTCTCGTTGGCGGAGTAGACGGTGAAGTGCTCCGTTTCATAGGCGAAGGCCGGCACCTCCTGGGCGTGTGGCGGCGGTAGGACGGGCGGACGGTAGCTCGAGTCTTCGATGATCTCCAATCCGTCCCAGACGACCGCAGGCATCGTAATCTTGAAGGGGTCCTTACGCGGACTTCCGGATGACAGATTCGCGACGTCGGTCTCGTCCAACTGCTGCCTATGCAGGCGGCTCAACGCTCGTCGTGCCTTGCGAAGGTTTGCTTCATTGTGCGATACGATCAACAGATCCCGCCAGGTGCCGATCGCCTCATCGGGCATTTTGGCCTTCTCATACGCTTCGGCCAGGAGGATTCGGGCGGCGTCATGTGCGGGATTCTCTTTGACCTCTTTCGTCAGCAGGTTGATCACCTCGCGGTATTTGCCCTGGTCCATCAGTGCGTCGACGTTGTCGAGGTCGGCGCCGTAGGCGGTGACGGAGCATGCGAGCAACACCGAAGCGAACCACGACATCCGGACTCGTTGCGTGTGAAGTCGGGGGCGAAGCGGCTTAAACATGGGTTCTTCCCTTTGCTTTTTTGACGGCCTTGATCATCTGCTTGTACCGTTCGTTGGTCTCCAGCAAGTCCTTCCGAAGGTCTCGCAGAGCTTGCGGATAGTGATCCACCCTGTCGAGCATGTAGTCGAGCAGTCTGGTGACGGGCTTGGCTTTATCCAGGAAGTCCTCGCATCGTTCGCGCCACTGCCGGCGGCCGTCTTTCGTAAGCCGGCCGGTCCTCGACTCGAAAGATGGATTGAAGTTCTCCGGACTACTCTGGGCGACCTCATCGAGCAATCGGTCCCGGACCGCCAGCAGGTGATTTAGTTCCGTGCGAATGAGGTCCAACTCGAATGCGGTACCGTAGTCGCCGAGAATGGCTTGCGCTTTGGCGAGGGCGGCCTCGGCGTGCTTGAGGTCGTCGATGTATGGGAGGTACTTGCTGACGTCGCCGGTTGCCGGCAGCTTCTGGCACGCATTGTAAGTGATCTCCGGGTCCAACTTGTCCGCAAAGGCCTTGACACTCATCCGATCCTCGACGAGCAACTGCTCGCAGGTCTCTTCGAGGGCGATCCGCATGACCTGGTGATCCTTCAGGGCGCCGAGTTGCCGCGCCTCTTGCTGCACCTGTTCGTCCTTGATGAAGTTGCGGGCATGCTTCTCGCCGACGTAGCGCAGGTTGTAGTCGGGATTGGCATCGAAGATGGCCAGGTGCGCCGAAGCGCGGATCTTCTCCTGGGGTGTGCCGCTTTCCGTCTTTTCCTCAAGGAGTTGCCGGGCGACTTCCCATTGCCCGAGCCGCTCATTGATTTCAATGATGAGCCAGTCGATGCGGATTCGAATCGCCTTGCTTTCCGTGTGGTCGTGGAACGGTTCGAGCCGTGCGCGGGCTCGCTCATACTGCTTGAGTTCGTATTCGGCTTGGGCATTTAGGACGGCCTTTATCGGAGCGGGCAGGTCGGCGAACTTGTTGACGGTGTCGGAATCAAGCGAATCCACACTCTCGATGATCTCTTCGATGTTCTCTCGGCGGTAGGTCCGTTCGCCGAAACGCGTGCTCACGTGGATCGTATACTGCAATTCACGGATGACCTTGCCCTCGACGAAGCTCCCGTCCTTTAAGATGATTGTGTCGGCCCGTGCGGCCGACGCCAGTATGAGCCCTGCCAGCAGTAACCTTGCGCGAAACATGATTCCCATTTCCGTAATGATTGTTATTGGGTCGAGTGCCCGCTCACCTTCCACTCGTAGGCGGTCAGGAATGCGTTCATCGTGAGTTCTCTAGCGTGTTTTGGCATTACCCCGCGGCAGCCGGGATAGTAATGGTACCCGATCCCCGACGAGATATCATAGGCGCTGTACACGCCGGCCGGCTTCCCGTTATAGCGGATCGAGTACAGGTCACACCGCCCCGTGGCGGAAAACTGGGTATGCAACGCCCCGCGCAGGTCGACCTGGACGACCTCGAATCCGATGGTCCCCGGGATTTCTCCGGTGTAGATCGGGTCGGTCCGGCGCAGCTTCTCGAGTGTAACCTCTCCGAGTCCTTGCAGGACCGCTCGGATGCGCTTATCCCAATCTTCCCGCCCGCTGACGACGTCGATGAACACGTACCGGCCCGCCCGGATGGCCTCGAGCAGTTGTGCCTTGACTGTCTCGAACGGCGTCGCCTCACCGGTGACGCTGACCCATAGGATGTCCTCTTCCTTGGGATCGCTCACACGGGCAACGCTCAGCCGGAAGTTGGTCTGCATCAACTGATTCATCGTGTCGATCAGGTTCGGGTAGGCCGGGATATCACTTCCGACCTCCATGTGGGCGGCCTTCATGAAGTGCGACGGCATCGAGCCTATGGCGTGCGTCGACGGTTCGAAGGAACTGCGAAGAGGCGTGCCGTCGGTCGCGTACGTCAACAGATTGTTCATCAGAGCGAAGCTGTCCTCGTGGTCGTCCACCTCATAAAGATGCCATTGGCACGACCAGCTTTCGGCGGGAAGGAAGAGAAAACGCCGGAAACCGTTGTCCAGTGCCTTAACAGCCGGGCGCGATGACAGCTTGCTCTCGATCGAGAAGATCGGGGAGTCGGGCGGAAGGTCCTTCAGTTTGTATTCCGGGAACGTACGCCGAAGTGCCGATATGATCGTTTGTCGGCGCGTTTCCTGGCCCTGAGTAATATCGATCACGACCGTACCACCCGCGAAGCAGTATTCGCGAATCTTGTCCCACTTGTCATCGGACCAGTCGGATGGGCCGACGACGCTGAGCAGCATCAGGGGGACTTCGACCAGCTCGCGCACGTCCCGATCAATCGTGGTGCGTCGCCAGTTGAAGGGACGCCCACGCTTCCCGCCGAGGTAGCGCACCAGGTGGGCGACATCACCGTTGTACTGGGTCCAACCCTCTTCGTTCTCACCCAGGATGATGCGCTGGCAGACCGTGGGCGCCGCTCCCGCCCCGAGGATCGACAATGCCTGGGCCGTCCGCGCGATGGTGGGGGACTCATCCCAGCTCTGGTCTTGGCCGCGCACCCCGAACATCCCCGTCTCCCGGTCGTAGTGCGTCAGCAAGTCCCGCGCCGATTCCGCGAAATGGTCCTTGCCGTTGAAGTGGGTCAGGCCGGAAACCTCGCCCAGCAGTTGAAGCGCGGTCGGTTCGAAGTAGGGATCCGGAACGTCCTCGGACGACCAGAATCCCCGCACCGGTTCCTGGTAGTTGCGGTCCAGCCAATCCAAGGCGTGTTCGATCGCTCGAAGTTGGTTACGGCTGGCGAGGTATGCGTTGCATCGCCGCCCGCCGAACCCGGCAGCTATGTCGAGCGACGTGATGAGGTCGGCGGCGCCGAGCGCCGTGTACGCACCGGTCGTCGCCTTGCCGACGCCGCCATACCGTTCCAACCTTTCTCGGAAGCCGCCGTCGTATGCCTGCGCGCTGGTCCAGTACTGCAGGAGGCGCCGCCAGAGGCGGGTCTCGATCTCCGCGCGGGCGAACCTCGCCTCGCGGAGGGCACGCAGGACGATCGCCGTGTGGGCATTGTCGGATTGGATGGTCACTGCGTCCTCCGGTTGCTCATAGGGACTTCGCGCCGCCCAACCGCCGTCATCACATTGGGCGTCGGTAAGAAAGCGGATGTCGGCGTGAATGATCCGGCTGAAATCATCGAGTCCGCCGTGACGGGCCAGGCAGCGGAGCCGCTGGGCGACCGTTTCCGTGCCCCAGGGTTGGTCTTCGGCGGGCTCCTGCTGCGACAGCCATTGCATTGCCGGCGCCAGCGCGCTGGAATTCGGATCCAGCTCGGCGAGCGCTGAAACAACAAGTGACGTTATTCTGACACTATCTTCGGCGTCGTTCCCCACCCAGTAATGCTCGGCATTTTGGGCCAACAACAGCGCCTCGGCGCCCCGATCGAGTGCCTTGGCGATGCCGTCCTCCACAGCGCTGCGGATTGGAATGTACCGAACGGGGACCGGCATGTCGGCTTCCTTCGCCAGGGACTCGCGGGTCTCGGCTTCCCGGAACGAGAATCGCCGCACCGAGAACAGTCCCCCCTGGGTGGAAGGTCTGAGCACGACCCAGGCGCCGCCGGTTTGTCTCGGGAACGGCTCGATCCTGACGACGCCGTGAGGGATCAGCATCCGTTGGATCCTGTCGTCGTCCCCGGCATCCGGGTTGCGGATCGTAACCTCTGCGCCGGCGGGTTCTCCGTCGGTCCAAAGCGCGGGTATGGTCGCCGGGAATCCTGCGTCGGACACGGCGAAACCCGGGCCATTCTCGAATTCCCACTCATAGTTGCGTCCGGGCCTGACATTGCCTTGAATCCGCAGCCATATCTCTATCTGTTCAATGCTCACCGAAGCGGTCGAGGCGATGTTGCCTCGCGAGTCGATGGCCAGGGCGTCCCCGGTGAATCCGACGAACAGGTCCCGACGCACCACCGAGTTGGGTTGGCCCGACCGGATGACAACATGACCGAAGTCGAACGCCGGGTCGTTGAATCGGTAGATGACCGCCTTGCCTGTGAAACTGTCGCGACCCACAGCCCGCCTGAACGGCAGGTCCCCGTAATTACCGATCGCCATAATGTTCGGCCCGGCGAGACTCACGGTCGGGTCCACCAACAGTGCTCCAAACAGCAGTCCGGTCAGTATGTAATAGCTGTACCTACGTTGCTTCACGATGAATCCCCATTGGTTGTAAGATCGTCGTCGATGCAGATGGCAGGCCTCCACAGGCTACGGGAGCGCCTTAGTCCACGGAATCCCCACGCGTCAGTCCTTGAACAGGTCTATTCGCGTTATCTCAGGTCGAGCCTTGTTGACATCAAGACGCCGCGAAACGCCACACGAGCGTCTTTGGGACACCCCGTGTGACGTCCCGTCCATGTTCCAGCCGGCCTGCATACGTCGCCACTTACCGCTGATTGTATTTCATTCCGCGACCGAAACTACAGTATAGCCGGTGACGCGCTTTTTTTCTACGGCGGCAAAGTTCGCTTGAGGTTTAATGCAGGGCAATCGCATCTTATTTATATCTGGTGAGGCTCTGGGGCGGGTGCTATCTGGTGGGGTCTGAGTTTTTTGGTCCGAGGAGGGTGGTACGGTCGATACTTAGGTCGGAAATGTTTTGGT
>Ga0307432_1000538_pt1 | contig 28134 bp, 23 predicted proteins | sample SalMarWE160150MG_FD_202158 | JGI IMG/M metagenome (GOLD analysis project Ga0307432, IMG submission 202158) | Salt marsh sediment microbial communities from the Plum Island Ecosystem LTER, Massachusetts, United States - WE1603-150 | ecosystem: Environmental > Aquatic > Marine > Intertidal zone >...
ACGACACTCCAATAGCGGTGCCGCTTGCCGTTCTTCTTCCGTGAATGGCAACGCAAATACATCCTGCCCACTTCGATACCAAAATCGCGGGGTGAAATTCAAGAGGGTAGGTCTGCACTACACGGGTTTGAGCAACGGCAGCTGCGTTCGCGTATCCGCCAACGCGGATCTTTCAGGCAAATTCAGGCGATTTTTCCAAAACGTGCGAAGGTTGGGCTAGTGGCCGAGTTACGATGCGCGGGCTGGGGGCAGAATCACCCCCTCCCGGCCCGTGGGTCGTGTACCCTGAACACGGCGTGAATTCCCTCTGGCGATCGAGCAGGCCGGCTTATTCCGGAAAGAGACACCGAATTCCTGCAGGGGTGAGATGTGCCGAGTCATGGCCAACACCAGGAACTACGACAAGACGAACCGTTCCCACCTTGCCCTCGGACTCCGCCAGAGCGTTCATCTCCGCCACCCAACACGTGGCCCTCGTGACCATGTCCGTACCTTTTTGAGTTCGGCTCTGAGACATCCGCGTCTCGTCACCACCTCCGACAAGGACCGTGATGGGTAATTGTGACGCCTCCAGCCAGCCGTTTGGGTCCGGACGGATGTCAACGAGTTTCGGCTTCGCGTCTGCGTCCCAGGCCATTGTTCGTCGGAGCGGTTGCATCCCATCTGCCCATGGGACTTTTGGATTCGGGAATGCGTGGGAGCCTGCAGCGCTGATTACAGCCGCGTTGAGTTTGCCGGCGTGCATCACGGCATAGCGACTAACGAATTGTCCACCGGCTGAATGCCCATACAGATAGATCGTACCGTCGTAGCCGGGATACGAAGTCATGTATCGCGCGAGAATCTCGTTAAGAAACTCGTCGGCTCGAATCTTCCTCCCAAACAACCCACGATAGCCGCCCCCCGGCCCGGCAAGCCCTCCGAAATTTCGCTGATCAAAAGCCGGCGCCAGGAGTATGACTCCTCTCCTCTTTGCGGCCGGTATGAAACCGATGAGAAAGTTCTCGGCTACCTCCAGCGCGGTTTCGTCTTTGCCAGGAGTACCATGAACGACCACAAGAATCTTTACCGGCTCCTTGAGGGTTCTGGGGATATACTGAGCGTAACGGCCATGAGGCGTGCGCCTCTTCCGAACTTTGCCGACCTCCTTCGTACGCGGCTTCCAGAGAGTGAGGTCTGCAGACCACAGATCCAACACAGTATGCACACCTTCTGCTCGCTGGGTGACATAAACACTCAGTTCGGTGCTTTCTTCTCCTATGGAGATCTTCTCTATCGACACGATTCTTGCCTTTCCCCACCCCCGCGTGGCTATGATCGGTACCTCGTACTGTGCCTGCCCAATTGCTACCCCGATGAAGCCGGCTCGCTGGCCTTCTCGGCCGTTGCCCGATGAATACGTGAGATCCAGGTCATATAGGGCAGGCCGCACACGCTCAAGCCGCCACGTGGCTTTCTGTTTCAAATCCGGGAAACCCAGTCTCTCGGGATTCTGGAGAAAGCGAACACCGCCCTCTCTCTTGGCTTGCCGAGCTTCTAGCATCACCATCTCCACGGCATCCCCCGCCGTTAGAGCGGAAAAGAACGCGAACAGGAACGGGGTGAGACAGAATCGAACTCCGCGTGGGTGTCTGTTCATTCATCTGATCCGGGTTCTGCAGCCTCCAAGCTCCATGGCTACCATCATACGACAATCGGTCCTTCGACAGGACGGGCCTGGACGATCCTCCCCACTAAAGCCGATCCGAGTCAGAACCTACCGCCGGTGGAGAAGAGGCGGTCGCGACGACCAGCAAACCCGGCAACGGATCCGGTCTGGGGGTAGCCACGCGCGGAAACCGACCGTCCCAAACCAGCCCTACACATCCCATCCTGGAATCGGGCGCTGTGATATCCAAGACCAGTCAGCCGTAAGTGACTGGCCTGTAAGGAGTTGTGAACAGAGGGGACAGGACTCGAACCTGCGACCTTTCAGGTTATGAGGCGATTCCAGGCTAGCCGACGTAGGCTGCGACCTTCGTTTTAAGCTTACGACAGCGGATTTGGTATTGCAAGTGTTGCGCGCATTTCTTGTGATTTCACCCATTTACGTATCATTGATACGTGAACCACTGACACACTGTGTGCGCATCCTTCAGGTTTTGTTTCCAGAGCTGTCGGGTATCATCGTCCCCATGCGTCGCGACAAAGCTGTTAACATCCTTGTTTGTCAGGAACTTGACGCAACGCTTAACAAGCCAACGAAAGACGTCGGGTGACCACGTCTTCTTCTCCGGCGTGCACATGAAAGCCCGCCGTGTGTACGTGAGATGTGCCTGCCTCTTGTTGATCTGCATTCTGAGCGATTTACTACCCCTTACGTGCTTGGCAGGAAATCCGATATCGCTCGATAAAACGTCGTCTTCTCCTGCCTTCCTCGATTTCTTTTCGAAGAAGTCGAGCATGATTCGTGCGTGCACAAGAGTCACCTCCAGGCGTGCGTTACTTAGAGTTACCTGCAACCAGCGCTCAGGAATCTGCTTCTGGAGACTTACCCTCCAACTCAGCAGACATCGGAGAAACATCTGGATCTCGTAGCCGATCAGCCGCGGTGCCACGACCTTTCTTGCGTGTGTGAGTCTGAACTGCTTCCGTGTCTTCTTGGCCTTCGTCTTTGCCATAGATTGTCTCCCTCTCAATCCTCAGGGTCGGAGTATGATACTCAGTCTTGAGAGGCAGTGGCACCCGTGGCTCTCCCCTCCACGGGCTCGATATTCAGGGGCTGCAGGAACTCATCAAGTCCGTCCGCGGGATTCATGTTCTCCAGCGCCCGGGCCTCGATCCACTGTGCTTCATTGTTGGGGATCGCGATCGGTTTGAAGGTGAGTCCCTCCTCGAGGATCGCGGTCTTGTGCGCCTTGTCCGCACCTTGAAACATGCCTTTCCACGATTCGTTGAGGTAGTTTCGGGCGTCGTCGGATAGCTTGCCGCCGATCTCCAGGACACCGCCGGGCCGGGCAGCGTTGCCGAACAGGGCCGCGCCGGATTTCTCGGCAGCCAAGGCCGCACCGATCGACTCACGAGCCAGGTGCGCTACGCTGTAACCGGTGACGCCGTCGAATCCGAGCCCGTGCAGGTGGAAAACGTCCGCGGCCTGCAGCGTGACGGTCTCGCTGCCATCCGAAGGCGAGACGATGTACTTGAGCCGCTTGTCCTCGCTTCGCTCGATGCGCACACGGGCCGGGTCGAGCGGCCACAGCGCTGTAAGCCGACCAATCCCACAGCCAACGAGAACGGCCGGCCGTAGTAGCGTGCCCCCTCGGCAAAAATGTGCGCTACGCCCAGCGTAGCCGACCACGAGCTCAGTAAACCGAGCGCCGTTTCGCCGTGGAATCCTGCCGAATCCGCGTTTACTCCTTAAGTTGACGCTCACCCGCCAGAGCCCGGGGACCGGGTTGGCGCTGGAATCCCGAGCAAGTATCATCTCTTTACCGGGCTATCGTTGTTTGTTTACGTATTACTGACAAGGGGACATTTCATGAAACGTGCAAAGATTGCTATTATCGGAGCCGGCAACGTCGGCGCGAACTGCGCTGTCTGGGCGGCGGAGCTGGAGCTCGGCGACATCGCTCTGATCGACATTCCCGAGTTTGGGGACAAGACCAAGGGCAAAGCGCTTGACCTGGCCCAGTGTGGGCCGGTCGATCGCTTCGACTGCAACATCATCGGCGGCAGCGACTACGGCTCGGCCGAGGGCAGCGATGTCGTCGTGATCACCGCCGGCATCCCACGTAAGCCGGGCATGAGCCGGGACGATTTGATCCAGACTAACGTCAAGATCGTCAAATCGGTGTCGGAGCAGGTTGCCAAGGTTGCGCCCGAGTCGATTCTGATCGTCGTCTCCAATCCGCTTGACGCGATGGTGTACACGGCCTGGAAGACGACCGACTTCCCGACGCACCGTGTCGTCGGTCAGGCGGGCTGCCTCGACATCGCGCGGTTCCGAACGTTCATCGCGATGGAGCTGGGCTGCAGCGTCGAGGACATTAACGCACTGCTTATGGGTGGCCACGGTGATGACATGGTGCCGCTGCCGCGGTACACCTCCGTGGCCGGCATCCCGGTCACACAATTGATCCCGAAGGATCGCCTCGACGAGATCATCAAGCGGGCGCGAATGGGCGGCGGTGAGATCGTCAAGCTCATGGGCACAAGCGCCTACTACGCCCCGTCCGCCGGCACGATGCGGATGGTCGAAGCGATCGTCAAGGACAAGCACCGCATCCTGCCCTGTGCGGCCTACTGCGACAAGGAGTACGGCGTCGGCGGGTACTTCGTCGGCGTACCGTGCATGCTCGGTGCCAACGGTGTCGAGAAGGTCATCGAGGTCGAGCTGGACGCTGAGGAGCGGAAGCTGCTCGATGCGAGCGCCGCCCACGTACGAGAGCTCGCCGGCATCGCGGACAAGTTCCTGTAGCGCCGCGTCGTCGTGCAAGCGCCTGGCACAGGTTCCCGACCTGGCGCTGCAAAGTGTGGATATATGAGTCGCGTCGAAGCCTGCGGGTTCGATCCCGTGGGCTTCGACGTGATGGTCAATATGGATGAGAAGGACTATCGCGAGAAGTTGCGGAAGTGCCCGTATTGCAGTCAATTCCTTCGCATCAATGACGACGGGCGTTGTCACGAGTGCGGCACGGAGGTGGCGATACCCCGTGCTCGCCCTCACCGACTGCGTTTTCTCTCGCTGCCGCACATGCGCTATCCAAACGCGTACGTGTGGCTCGTTTTCGTCTCCGCGCTGGACATCTTCCTGACGGTAATCGTGCTATTCGTCTGGAGAGGGTACGAGGTCAACCCGATCGTATCCGCGATCATCGACCATTTGGGGTTCCATTGGGCGATCGTGTTCAAGTTCTCCTTGATCGCGCTGGTGATCATCATCTGCGAGGTCGTTGGGAGGCAAAGTGAGCGCACCGGCCGGAAGCTCGCCATCGCTTCTATCATCGTCAGCGCCCTCCCTGTTGCCTACACGTTTGTCCTGCTATTCCGCACCGGCCCGGCCCCGGTGGAGTGATACGAAACAAGTTTTCAGGCACTCGCGCGTCCGTGCCAGCGGCAGCCGGTGTTTCGCTTGGCCACGGCGTCCTGTCATGTTACGCTGTCGAACGCTGTTGCTTGGCAATCGAATCCATGTGGGGATTCAAACTGAACACAATCGCCGTAATTGGAGCTGGGACGATGGGCGCGGGGATTGCGCAGCTCGCGGCCACCCATGGCTATACGGTTTATCTGAATGACGTGGATAGTGACACGATCCGGCGCGGGATTGATGGTATCGTTGAGCGTCTGGATCGATCGGTCGAGAAGGGCAAACTCAAGCCGGCTGATCGGGATGGCATTCTCAAGCGCATCAGGCCAACCGACACAATCAGCCAGCTTGGCAAGAGCGACACCGATCTAGCAATCGAAGCCGTTGTCGAAGACCTGGCTGTCAAGCAGGATGTATTCACCGCTCTCGAGCAGGCGACGTCCGAATCGGTTGTCCTGGCTTCCAACACGTCGTCGTTGTCGATCACGCGGATTGCCGAAGCGGTCAAGGACTCCTCGCGGGTGGTGGGGATGCACTTTTTCAATCCGGCCCCGGTCATGACGCTCGTCGAAGTGATCGCCGGAGAGGCCTCCGATGAATCCCGTATCGACATCGCGTGTAAGGCGGCGGAAAGCTGGGGTAGGGTTCCGGTTCGGGTGAAGGATACGCCGGGTTTCATTGTGAATCGTGTCGCGCGCGGGTATTACCTTGAAGCGTTCCGCCTCTTGGGCGAGGGTGTGGCGGGCGTGGATGAGATCGACGCGGTGATGCGGCTGCACGGCAAGTTCAGGATGGGGCCGTTCGAGCTGATGGATCTTATCGGCCTCGATGTAAACCTCTCTGCTACTGCGTCGATCTGGGAGCGGATGGGAAGGTCCGCACGGTTCGCCCCACACGAGATCCAGATGAATCTGGTCGAGCGGGGTCATCTGGGTCGCAAGACGGGCCGCGGATGTTACCTCTATGATCGTGAAACGCCATTGCCGGCGGAACCAGTGGACCGTCGCAGCTTTGACCTCTCGCCACTGCTTGGGGATGCGATGTTGTATTTTTCCGGCAAGGCCGGCATGGCTGCCGCGTCCACCACAGAGCGGTATGTCTTCTGTCGGATTCTTGGCGCGATCATCAACGAGGCCGGCCTGGTCTTCTCGGAGGGTGCCGCGATGGGCGGGGATATCGACGTGGCGATGATCAGGGGCGCCAACTACCCGAAGGGTCCGCTGACCTGGGCGGACGACATCGGCCATCGCACCGTCCGCGGCCTGCTCAAGGTGCTCACGGACAACGTTACCGACGGCCGCTACAAACCCGCACCGCTGTTCGCCGACGCCATGTAGCAAAGATGGAAAGCGTGGCGGCGGTTTCCGGCCGGTGATTGCACGGGCCAAGGTAGGGTAGCCTGGAGCCTGAAGCTTGGATAAACTGCCGTACGATGCTCGCGCAGTTGCAGAGGTAGGGTTTGCTGTGCGAACCGGTTGGAATTGGAGTCGATGACCATGCAATTCAAACAAGCATACATTCCCTACGGCGGATACTGGTCGACGCCGTTTTGCAGGTGGCAGGGAAGCTTCGGCCACCTGCACGCCCTGAAGTTTGCCGCCGAGATTGCGGCCAAGGCTCTTTCCGAGCGGAAGATCTCCCCGGATGTGTTCGACGGGCTCTTCCTTGGCTGGACGGTTCCACAGCAGTTCGGCTTTTACGGTGGTCCTTGGGTGGCGGGCCTGATCGGCGCTCCGGGTCTAACGGGGCCGATGTTCAGCCAGGCCTGCGCCACATCCGGCCGCGTGATTTCCAGTGCGGCCATGGAGGTCGAGCTTGGTACGCACACCGCCGTTCTCGCCCTGCTGTGCGACCGTACGAGCAACTCGCCGCATGTGTATTACCCAAACCCGTTGGGTATTGGCGGCGTCGGCGACAAGGAAGACTGGGTCTGGGATAACTTCGGCCGTGATCCGTTTGCGAAAAACTCGATGGTCCAGACCGCGGAGAACGTGGCCAAAAAAGCCGGCATCGACCGGGCTGCCCAGGATGAGGTGGCGCTAATGCGCTATCAGCAATACCAGGACGCCCTCAAGGATGATTCAGCCTTCCTCAAACGCTTCATGCTTCTACCGCTCGAGGTCAAGGATCCGTCCGGGCGCAAGGTCATCAAGACGGTAAGCGGCGACGAGGGCATCTTCCCAACAACCGCCGAGGGACTTGCCAGGCTCAGGCCTGCCCTCGAAGGCGGAACCGTCACGTTCGGCACACAAACTTATCCTGCCGACGGAAACGTGGGAGTGATCGTAACCACAAAGGAGATGGCAGCGGAGCTGAGTCAGGACGCGAGCATTTCGGTGCGTCTGATCTCCTTCGGTCAAGCACGTGCAGAGAAGGGCTTTATGCCCACGGCCAACGTGCCCGCCACACGACAGGCACTTGAGCGGGCCGGCATCAACATGAGGGATATCAAGGCCGTCAAGACGCACAATCCGTTCGCCCTCAATGACATCTACTTCGCAAAGAAGATGGAGATCGACGTTTCCGCGATGAACCGCTACGGAAGCTCTCTCGTCTGGGGACACCCCCAGGCACCGACAGGCGCCCGGCTGATCATTGAGCTCATCGAGGAAGTGGTGCTGCTCGGGGGTGGATATGGCCTGTTCACCGGATGCGCAGCCGGTGACTCGGCCTTTGCAGTAATTGTTAAGGTGAATTAAGTATCAGCGAAGGTAGGTCGGGTCCTTAGACCCGACATCATTAGCCAAGTAGGTCGGGTACTAAGAACCGACGTCATTAGCAGAATGTCGAGTGTCAGGTCCCGACCTACGGGGTTTCGAGGAAGGAGAACAACGTGCTTCCCGGACAAAAGAAATACCCTCACATTTTCTCGCCGGGGAAACTCGGAAAGCTCGAGACGAAAAACCGCATCAAGTACGCCTCCACGGAGACAAACTTCAACTACCGCGACGGCTACGTGGCGGACAAGGAAGTGGCTTATATGGAGGCCCAGGCCCGCGGCGGTGCGGGAATCGTCACTACTCAAGGTGCCTACACCGATCCGGCCGGCGAAGGCAAGGGCTATGTGGGTATGATGGCCATATGGGATGACAAGTTCATACCCGGCCTCAAGCGGATTGCCGACGTGATCCGCAAGTTCGACGCCCTGTCCGTCCTTCAACTCATGCACTGCGGCCGAGTGGGTGGGATTCACCTGGACTATACGGTGGGTCCTTCCGTGGTGGAGCAGAGGCTTCCCAGGTTTAGACCTCCAAGGGAGATGAGCAAGGAGGACATCGAGCGTTGCATTGAGGAGCACGTACAGGGCGCCAGACGCTGTGTCGAGGCCGGTTTCGATGCCGTGGAGATATCCGGGATCGTAGGTTACCTCCTTTCCAATTTTATCTCGTCCTACACCAACAAGCGGACCGACGAGTTCGGGGGCGACGTGAAAGGGAGAGCCGAGTTTCCCAGACGGATCGTCGAGGGAATCCGCAAGGAAGTCGGCCCGGATTATCCGATCATCATCCGCCTGTGCGGGGAGGAACTCTTGCTGGATCGCGGCGGTAACACGCCGGAGGAGAGCTTGGAGATCAACCGGATCATCTGCAACGCGGGCGTGGATATGCTGTCAGTGACAGTCGGTTGGCAGGAGTCCGCGGAGTCGGTGATCTCCAGAGACATTCCCCAGGGCAACTGGCTTTACGTGGCCCGGCGCATGAAAGACAACCTCAAGATGCCCGTGTGCATGGCGTACCGATTGTTCGAGCCTAAGTATCCTGAAGCTGCCCTGGCCGAGGGCACAATCGATTTCTGGGAGAGCTGTCGCGCCATGATCGCCGACCCGATGCTTCCCATGAAAATTCTCGAAGGTCGGGGAAAGGACATCATACCATGCATGGCCTGCAACATCTGCCTGGCGAGACTCTTTCGGGATGCCGAGCTCACCTGCGGCGTCAGGCCGACTCTGGGTCATGAAAGCGAAGCCGATTGGGGGTTCTATGGATTCTCGCCCACAACCGAGAAGAAGAAGATCATGATAGTCGGCGCGGGGCTCGCAGGACTTCAAGCCGGCGCTGTGGCCGCCGAAAAGGGCCACGATGTTACCATCTATGAAAAGAAGAGGAATGTGGGTGGTCAGGCCGCCACGGCTGCCAACGGTCCGTGGGGCGATGGTGAGTTTATGCGGCTAGTCAATCATCTCAAGAGTCGCTGTGAGAAGAACGGTGCCAAGATCGTCACCAACAAGCCCGTGACGCCGGATCTGATCGAAAAGCAAGCGCCCGACAAAGTGATCCTCGCCACGGGCGCCAAGCCCGATCGCGCCGCTTTCACCGGTGGTGATGGTGACAATGTGATGAGTTGCCTCGATGTGATGGATGGCACCGTGAAACCCGGAAATCGGGTTGTTGTGCTGGGCGACAAAGGCGTAGCCATCTCCACCGCGCTTTTCCTTGTGGAAGAGGGCGAATATGACGTTTCCATCGTGGGGCCGGCCAAAAAGTTCGGCCTGGACGTCAATCCCTCCTACATCTGGCGCTACATTAAGAAGCTCAAAGAGGGCGGCGTCACGCAGTACACCAAGCACAAGATCAAGGAGCTCAGACCCGAGGGGGTGGTGGCTGAGGATCCGGAAGGCAACGAGGTCACCATCGCATGTGACACTGTCGTCCTGGCCAACATGGCACCCGACAGGGAGATCAAATACGAAAAGGGCGATGTATACGCCGTCGGTGACGCCGTCGTGACCCGAAGGGCCAGTGCAGCCATTCACGATGGATACAGGCTGGCGATGAGTTTGTGACTGAATCCCGACCGCAAGGGAGCGGCTAGAAATCCGAACCGCGACCGTAAGGGAGCGGCTAGAAATCTGAACCGCGACCGTAAGGGAGTGGCTAGTAATCCGAACCGCGACCGTAAGGGAGCGGCCCTGATACGTCGAAATATCAAAAACGCGGTCCGAAGGATGATAATATGTTTCCAGTAATCAATGCGTTCAAGTGCAACGGCTGCGGCGTGTGCGTCAAGCGGTGTCCCGCGCAGATTATGGGTCTGATCAACGGAAAGGCCGCCTATCTGCAGATGCTTTGTGAGGAGTGCGGCATCTGCGCCGAGGTCTGTCCCGTAGACGCCGTCAACTTCGAGCTGCCGAGGTTCTACGGCGCCTCGGCCGTCCACGAAGCCTACAGCTTTAAGCGATGATCAAGCGAACCGCAGGTTGTAGAGCAGACTCCGTTTTCGTATAGCGAGTCGCGGGCTCAAAGCTCGCGCGGACTTCCAAACACCGTTTTCTCTCAAGGAGATATTGTCTCAGTTCCTCTGAGAGTCGGAGGATAAATGAGACGAGAAAGGAATGACGATGGATATACCGATCGAGAAACGTTTCAAGGTGCTTTGCGAGATCGTCCGGGCCCAGCACTTCGCCTGGCGCGAGGCCGCGCTGGCTTTGGCGCCCAACCTCGACCCGCGGAAGGTGGGCAACAGGATGTGGGAGATCACCGGCGTCCAAACCGCTAAAGCCTATCTGAAACGCCTGGACCCGAAACAACCTCTTGCCATCCAGGTCGCCCGGTCCATCGCCTGGTCGTCGGTCTGCATGGGGGAGGACGCCACGGTCGAGCAAGGTGAGGGAGACGAGGCCTTCGTCAGACACGCCGATTGCCCCTGGTACCACTGGCACAAGCGCCTAGGCATAATCGAGGAGGACCAGCCGGGATGTGATACGTGGTTCTTCACAGCCGTCGCCGAGATTAACAAGGTGCTTGGCACCAACATCAAGATCGAGACGACACGCTCCCTCCCGGACGGCGACGACTGCTGCCTGCGGCGCATCTGGGTGGAGTAGAGACCGGAGCTTCGCCGTCGATCCCTTGCTGGACTAAACGGTCAGGCGCCGATGAAGATAGTGCTTGCGACAGGCGGCGAAGGGATTCGAACCCTTGAATAACGGATTTGCAATCCGTCCCCTTAGTCCACTTGGGTACGCCGCCGCAATCTAATCCCATTGCCGCTATAAGCCCGCAGACGCTATTCGTCAAGCCCACTTGCAGGGGATTCACCCTGTGCCCAGGGCAATCGCATCTTAATTCCGGGTGGCGTTTTTCATGCTGATAATGCACTTACGGCCCAAGGTCGTTGTACTTTCCCGGATTTACAAACCCGCATCCCAGCCGCGCCATGCAGGATCCGCCGATTTAGATGCGATTGCCCTGACCCTGTGCCCGAACCCCAGCAGGTTGTCATTCGTGACCGGATGCGGCACCCGTCGCGTGTGGAGCCACCTGTATACTCGTCGGCACTTCAAGTGTATGCGGTCCAACGTCGGTGAGAAAGGCGCCGATTCCGCCGACCTGGCGGCTGGATTATCTCTCGAGGCCCGGTAACACCAGACCTGCCGATCGTCCCAATCAACCTCCCTCCGACGGATCGAACGCCACGGGCGGGGCGGATGCGCGAGCCTTCGACGCTTCAACTCACTTGGCCGGTCGATGGTTGCTCTCCGCCAAGCGTTTGGCTCTGGGTGATGCCGATCGGAGTAATCTCAGTAGGACCAAAGACCACTCGACGGATGACGGGTTCATCGGCAACAACGCGGCAAGCGCGAAACGTGTTCGCGTTGTAACATTTTGTAAGGGCGGGAGTTGAGTGCATGACTGTTTATGCGGCGAGCTTTTGGCGATTCCGGCCGGCGGCCCGGCCACGAGGGCGTTGTTCGTGGAACCGCTCCGCCCGCTCATACTCGATCTTGCCCCGACGAGTCCGTAGCTCACGAATCTCCAGGACGGCCTGCTGTGGTGAATCGTAACGCACCGGTCCACCGCAGATCGGGCAGTCCACTTGAACGCCGGGATCGGCCGCGACGCCGATGCAAAGCTCTGGTTTCGACGGGCAGTGCGACTGAAACCCGAACTCACCAAACGGATCCGTCCATTTTCGGGCATTCTGGACAAAGCACCGGCTGATCCGGGGTAACGTGCGAACCGCCCGCCGGCGACTTGTGACCGGTACGAAACGTGGAGCGAGGGCATGCACCAGTACCTGTTTGGCGTGCCTCGCGGTTGGCATAGGCAAACGCATCAGGCGATGCCGCTCCGATACAAGAGCATGCCTCGACATGAGGCATTCATGCCGAGCCATGAGAATGGAGCTTGCCCGTGTGGATCGCAGCCGCGTGCCACCACCCGCTGAATACGTACGTGCACCACGCAACTTTGCCGTTTAGTCTCCCACTCTCTTGGCCTGAATGCGATTGGTTTTCAGATCGACGATCTCGATCAGGGCGGCGAAGTCGTCCGTAACGAGATGTTCAGCCAGTGTCTCGGCCGTCATCTTGGCCTTGATCCGGAACGTCGCGATGCCTTTCGTCATCGAGTAACTGACCGCTCGGATCTTGTCCGGGTCGATGGCTTCGAGCTTCTTCTTGAACTTGATCGCATCGCCGACGCTCATGCCCTCGACTTCGAGGGTCAGCTCACCGCCGGCGCTGATGCGTGTTGCCCACCGCTTCATGACACTCTCGTAGCACCGCTGTACGAGTTCCTGACCAGCGTTTTCGAGCGCCTTCTTGCCGGCCTGCGGCGAGATCGTGTGATGCCCGCGTGCCCCGCCGCGCCAGTTGGCGAGGGATTCGCTGGCGAGCAGTTGGGCGGTGTCGGTGTAATACATTTTGATCATTGCGTCGCCGTTGTACATGGTCGTCGGTTGGCCGGCCAGCGTTCGGACACCGGCTGAGTTCGCCTGCGCGGTGCCGGTGATGAAGATCTGCGTACCGAAGTTTTTGGCGATGGCCTGCATTTTGGCGACGTTCTGCTCAGATGCGGCGTCGGCCGACTCCTTCTCGGTGATCGCCCGGACCTGCTTCCCTGCATAGACGGCAAAGCCCGCGTCGAGCAATCGATGTTCGATCTGGGACTCGAGGATGCTGCTGTCCTGAACGACACCGTCGATCCGCTCCTGGATATAGACCGTGATCCCGGGCCGCCCGACCTGATCGAGCACGTTCTGCACCTCGCCCCATGTCGATGCGATGGCACTCTTGCTGACCTTCGCGCGAATCGTGCAGTACTTGATCCCGCCGGCTGCGTCGCCTTGTTCGAGGATTCTGTAGTCCGTGACAATGCCGTCGGCGCGGGCGTAGATCGTGTCACGTATCAGGGCGAAGTTCTCGACATTGCTTCGCGAAGCGATCTCCACACCGCCGCCCTGCTCCAGCGCCTTGCGCAAGGCGTCGTGGCGGGCCGCATCTTCGGAAATGCCCTGGCCGGTGACCGTGACCTCAACGACATCGCCCGTCGCCACGGTTGAAATACACGCTGCCAACACAAGCCCCAAACATCCTCGCTGAATGCGGTATACCATCATGCTTCTCCTTTGTTGTTCGCCGTGATCCAGGAAACGAGGTCGCGGAACGTCCGAGAATTGTGTCCACGTCCGCGCTTTGGTCAAGTTTTCCCCATCATCCGGGCGCAGGCGACCTCTCGTCAAGGTTGTTTGAGAAGTTGGGTGCCTCTGGCAGCTTGCTGCCAGTGCGATTGCTTGAGGCAAGGAAAACACGGGCGGGCAAGCCGCCCGCGGCACCCTTTGGAACCCGTTGGTAGGATTGCTCCGGCCTCTCAACCACGCTCTTACAAGACCCGTCGGAATGATTGTCGGTTAGGCGCACTTTTTCTACGAGCGGGTTTGGGACATCCCGGTCGACTCTTGTGGAGCTGGAGGCGAGCACCGATGCCGCGATGGATGTCGGCTAAACCGGGGCCTGCCTGTGCTATCGATTGCCGCTTTCGAGCACGGCGGCCCATCCAACATTCTGAAGGTCATCGACCTGCTCAACGGGGCGGGCGCGTACGAAGCCTGGAACAACCGGAACCCTCCATGAACTCTCGTCCATTCTTCATCCTTCATCCTTCAGACGACGGTCTTTTCTTTAATTGAGGTCCGTCAAGAAACCGTCGATCGAACGTGGTGTCCTGGAAGTCTCGCGGTTTAGCTCAAAGGCATCTGGCAGGGACACTGACCGACACGTAGAATCCGACGGCGATGGCATTACAGCGTCCTTCGTTTTCGTGCAGCGAAATTGTGGACATCGAAGACGCCTTGACGAAGGAGAATCCGCGCGGGCTTTGAGCCCGCGGTTCGCTACACGAAAACGTAATCGGCTTTAGTTCATGGTCCGCGGCGACACACGATGATGACGCGCTCGCACTTCGCAGGAGGTTTGCGCCTCTTGTACCGATCCCAAAGATTGATGGCCCGTCTGTGTACCCCTGGCAGCTTGCAGCCAGTGTGTTTTCGGGAGCAGTATGAGTGGACAAGCCACCCGTGGCACCTTGCAGCAAAACGCAGTTGTGTACTGGGATTGGTATCACTCGTTCTTGTCGGCGGTTGTGGAGACATCTTCGCAGCCAGGTCCGCACCGCTGTTCACTGTGCCGCTGACGATTGTCGGTGAGCCGGTAGATCCTGCCGTCATTGATACCGGGGGCGATTATGAACTGATGCTCCGTGACAGTTTCGGGCTGAAGGTCGTCGACAATGCCGATGTGCTGGCCTTTGGCGGTAGGGAGCAGGTCAACATTACGGAAGGTTTCCGATACACCGCGGGCGGATTGGAGAACACGGCGGATGGTGCTCTGGTCGGCCTGTCCGTGTGCAACTGCAACGGACTGGGCTTTCACTTCTTCCGCGAGACGGGCGTGGTGCTCGGAGTGAACTTTGCAAGCTTGCACGCAGCCTTTCTCGCGGTCGTGCCAGCGGGCGGTGTGACGATCCCGTTTCAAGTGCCACCGCCGTTTTTGACCGACTTCGACGGTGCGTTTGTCGAGGTCGACGTCGCCTCCGGCGGGGAGTCCCGAGCGGTGCTCGCGCTGCTCGATACGGGCACCAACGCGAGCATGATGCAGCGCGGACTTGTGGGGACGGCGTCGTCTCTGACACCCGACCGTCTCAACATCACCATTGGCAAGGAGCGTTTCGGGACCGTGGCGGTGCAGGTTGGACTCTTTGATACGGAGGGTTTGCCCGATCTGATCATCGGCACCGACGTGATGCGCGCCTGGTCCGACCGGTGGTACTTCTTCTTTGCAAAGAAGGGTGGAACCGTTACGGTCTTCCCACGCGTCGTGACGGATCCCGCCGATGCGAATTAGCTACATCGACTTGACCATTCGTGCGAGAAAGGATTCTCGCACGAGCGTTACCCTTCCGAGGTGAATTAGACAATCGAACAACTCTCTCGGGATGCTTGCGGTGTAAGACGGCCTTGCCGTGGCCGGCACCAAGACCGATGCTTTGACCGCAACGCGGCCCGGACATACGATGCGATCCGGTCGGATTCGGGTCTGAGTGGACAATCGGCGTGAGCGAATCGCTAGCCATCCAGGGTGTCATGGTGACCGGTGCCACAGGCTTTGTCGGTCGGTACGTCGTGCGCGAGTTGCTCGCCAAGTCGCTAAAGCCGGTGTGCCTGGTTCGATCCGTTGACAAGCTGACCGCCCAGCATCCGGGAGTGAACCCTGATCGGCTGATCCCGATCGTCGGCAGCCTGAACGATCGCGACGCGCTGCGGCGCGCGGCTGATCTTAGCCAAGCGGTCATCCATCTGGTCGGCATCATCATCGCCAGGCGCCTCAAAGGGCAGACGTTTCAGAGTATTCACGTGCAAGGCACGCGGAACGTCGTCGACGCTGCCAAGCAGGCCGGTATCAAACGATTCATTCACATATCCGCCCTTGGCACGCGGTCCGATGCGATCTCTCTCTATCACCGTACGAAATGGACGGCACAGGAGTACGTGAGTAACAGCGGTCTGGACTACACGATCTTCCGCCCGAGTCTTATTCACGGTCCCGAGAGCGAATTCATGCGGCTGATGAAGCGGTTTATCTGCGGGCTGGTGCCGCCGGTGATCCCCTATTTCGGTAGTGGTCAGGCGAAGGTCCAGCCCGTATCAGTCAAGGACGTCGCGTTTTGCCTAGTCGAGTCGCTCCGGCGGTCCGATACAATCGATAGGGTGTTCCCGCTCGGCGGTCCAAAGTGCTACACGTGGATCGAGCTGTACAACATGTGTCGGGCCCTGATGCCGGGCGCGAGACACGGGAAACCGCTTGTTTCGCTCCCGGTGCCGGTAGCGAAGGTGATTGCCGGTCTGTCGGCACCGCCGATGGCGCTCGCGGAACTGATCGTACCGACGATCGGGATGTTCAGGTTCGACGCCGGTCAGGTGCTAATAACGCAGGAGGACAGCGTCTGCGATCACACTGTGGCTGAGCGGGCATTCGGGATCCAAATGCGATCCTTCGAGGACGATTTCGCGGTTTACGCAGACTCGATCAGCTAAAGGTTGACCTTCCATGGACATTCAAGAATTGACTCGTGAACTCAACGTCAAGAACGACTCGAAGATCGTGTTGGTGGTGGCCGACGGCGTTGGAGGAATCCCTCTAGCTCCGGGCGGCAAGACAGAGCTGGAGACCGCCTCCACGCCCAACCTGGATGACCTGGTGAGGTCCAACATCTGCGGTCTGATGATTCCCATTTTGCCGGGGATCACGCCGGGCAGCGGGCCGGGACACTTGGGCGTTTTCGGATACGATCCTCTCAAATATGTCATTGGCCGTGGTGTGCTCGAGGCCCTGGGCATCGACTTTGACCTCGGGCCTAACGACGTCGCCATCCGCGGCAACTTCTGCACTGTAGATGACGCCGGAGTCATCACCGATCGCCGCGCGGGGCGCATCCCCACCGAAACCTGCGTCAAGCTGGTCGAGAAGCTGCGGGCAATCTCCATCGACGGCATCGAGATGTTCGTCGAGCCGGTCCGTGATTATCGATTCGTAGTAGTGTTTCGCGGCGAGGGATTGGAATCTAATGTGGCGGACACCGATCCGCAGCTCGTTGGGGCCAGGCCACTGGACCCGGTGGCCCGCAACCCGGCTTCCGGGCGTACGGCCGACATCGCAGCTCAGTTCATCCACCAGGCCCGGGAAATCCTTCGTGACGAGCATCCGGCCAACATGCTCACGCTACGCGGGTTTGCCAAGAAGCCGCCGATTCCGTCGATGGAAGAGGCATACGGATTGACGGCGTCGGCAATCGCCGTTTACCCGATGTACCGGGGTTTGGCACGGTTGGTCGGGATGAATGTTCTGCCGTCGGGTACCAATCTCAAGGATGAGGTGGATGCCCTTAAGGCCCATTGGGACTCATCCAACTTCTTCTTCCTTCATTTCAAGTATACAGACAGCGCCGGCGAGGACGGCAACTTCGATGAGAAAGTGCGTCGGATCGAGGAGCTTGACGCCGAGATTCCACGCATCGTGGAGCTGAAGCCCGAGGTGCTCATCGTCACGGGCGATCATAGCACGCCGGCAAAGCTGCGCAGCCACAGTTGGCACCCGATTCCCGTACTTCTGGCTGCGGATTCCTGTCGCCCCGACGAGGCGACACGGTTCGGCGAGTCTCACTGTCTGCGCGGCGGCCTGGGCACGTTCGAAGCCAAGTACCTGCTCACACTGGCACTTGCCCATGCCGGCAGATTGCAGAAGTTTGGAGCATGACTTGCACACATCGATGCAAGTCGGAGCCGCGACCGACAAAACCGAGCCGCGACCGTGAGGGAGCGGGTGATCCCTTGTAGCGACATGCGCGTTTCCGGTCCGAATCGGCGATTTCAGTAGGTGATTCGTACTCCGCAGATTCTGTCACGAAACCGTTTGTTAAGAGATCCGCCAGGATAACCAACTCGATCTATCGGTTACTTGCCATGGTCCTTGGTGGTGTCAACAGGCTGACCACGATGTTGACGATCAAGGCCGCGACGAATGCGAGCGGCAGGTTGTAGATTTCCACGTCGCGGGTTTGGGCGCCGTAGGTCTGCTGCCAGATTAACGCCACGCCAAAACCGGTCAGCATCCCCGCAATGCACCCCACATACGAAGCGCGTCGCCACAGGAGGACCAGGATCATCTGCGGCCCGAACGACGCACCGAGGATCGCCCAACCATACGTCAAAACGAACTTGTAGACCTCCTTGGGGTCAAAAATGACGAGCATGACAGCCCCGACGCCCAGGGCAAGGACGACGAGCCGGTTGACCACCATGTGCGCCTTTTCCTTGCCTCTGGCAAAAAGCCGTGCGTATAAATCGCTCGCGGCGGAACTTGCCGCGACGACAAGTTGACTGTCGGCCGTAGAACAGATGGCGGCGAGAACCGCGGCGAGAACGAGGCCGGCCAGAACGCCCGGCAGCAGATGCATGGCGGACAAGACCAGCCCGAGTTCCTTGTAGATATCCGCCGTGTCTTCGGCCAACATTTTCTGGCCCCACGTCGCTCCGCCAGCCGTCATCGCTCGTGCCATCAGTCCGACCGTGACCGCACCCCAGTACACGCACAGCCCCCACACGAACGAGATGATCCCGCCGAGGATCGCCTCACGACGGTGCTTCAAGGCCATGAAGCGAATGAGGACGTGCGGCTGGCCGGGGTAGCCGAAATTGATCCCTAATGCACCGGACCCGAGAAGGAAACCGAGAAAAGCGGCACCGCTCTTTTGCGGTGTGAAGCGAAGCAAGTTTGCATCCACGCCACGCAGCTGCTCGGCGATGAACCCGTAGCCGCCTTGGGTCGCGAGTAGGTAAATCGGGAAGACAACCAGCGTCCCGACCATCAGTAGGGCTTGTAGTAAATCCGTCCAACAGACGGCCCGAAACCCTCCGAGGACCGTGTAGATCAACACGATACCCGCCCCGATCAACACGCCAATCGTGTAGTCGATATTGAAACTCACCGCGAAGGCCTTGCCCGCCGCCGCCAACTGCGCCGCAACGTACAGCAGCATGGCCACCAGGATGACAATCACGCTGAGCGTTCGCAGCAGGGGCACGCGCTCACGGAACGTGAACGCGAAAAAGTCGGGGATTGTCAAGGCGGATAACTTGTCGGATCGGTCGCGCAGGCGCCCCGCCACGACAAACCAGTTGAACAAAAAGCCCAACAGGCATCCGGGAATGATCCAATACGCCGAGACGCCGGACGCGAACGCCCAACCGACCAGCCCGAGTGTTACCCATCCGGACTCGCTTGAAGCAGATGCTGAAAGGGCCGCGATCCAGCTACCGAGCGATCGGCCCGCCAGAAAGTAATCCTCGTCGCTGCGACGCGCGAAGCGGGCGGAGTAGAGCCCGACGGCGACGATCCCGAGCGTGTAAACGGCAAACGAAACGAAAAAGACCGTTGTGTTGACGTTGCTCGCTTCAGGCATGGTCTGCTCGCTGGGGATGTCAGTCGATCATTGGTCACAACATGCGAACCGCAGGTTTTAGAGCATTCTGCGAAATCGCATAGCGGCCCCCCTTTCGTCCCCCTTTGCCAAGGCGGGAAAGAGGGGGCGCTGGGACGAGAATCCTGTCTCGGCCCACTCGAGCGTCGAAAGGACTCACGCACGAGCGTCTCTCCGCACAAGCGTGGGGAAAAGTGGGGTGTCGAGTGATACACAAAAACGGAGCATGCTCTAGCCTGCGCGGTGCTTCTTTTCCATGTGATGTTGCTCTGGTGTTGACGACCTGCGCGGGCTTTGAGACCGCGGCTCGTTCAGGGCTGCGCGACGTCATCGACGTACTCGACCCGTGACCTGACGTTGCCCTCTTCATCCCAGAGCGTCATGGTCCCTTGCTTCTTCCCCTTGATCCATTCAAGCTGCCTTCTCATCTGCCCGTTGGGCCACCACTCGATGAACGTCCCATGGAAGGACCCATGGTCGAAATGCAGCTCCTGCATCTTGCGTCCGCTAGGATACCACTCGGTCCAGGCCCCGTCTTCCCTGTCGTTGATGTACTGTCCCTGCGAGCGGATCTGCCCGCTTTCATACCATGCGGAGCGCGGGCCGTGCCTCATCCCCTGGACGTAGTGCTCCTCATACCTCTTCTGCCCGTTCTCCCAATAGAGCGTGTGCGCGCCGTGCGCGATGAACTCGCCGTCGCTGCCAAGCCGACCTTCGGTGCGCAATTTGACGGACCCGTCCGGGAAGTACTCTTCGCGTACCTCGATCCGGTCGGCGTCAGCGCGTGGCTGATCGTCAACAGCGATGTCGTCAGCGTTTCTGGCGGCGCACCCGCCGAGCCAGATACAACCCAAAGTGATGACCATGCCGATACGTGGGTCTTGCATGAATGTCCCTTTCACTGATTCGGAGCGCTGCACGCATGATCCTCCATGGCAGGGGCCTGCGTGACACCGTTCGGGTTCGGATCATCGGTACAACGCCGGGCCTCCGAGGCCGGCGAGCGGTATCATATCGTCTTTTGCCCACGGTGCGTAGGTCCCACTGGTCCGTCTCTTGGACCACCCACGATTGCCCCCATGCCTCGCAGGTGCAAGGTGGCGCTTCGGGGCCGATGCCCCGGCGGCGGCGCTCGCCGTGGCCCGGTCGAACTGGACGCACCTTCCGCCAACTGTGATGGCGGCGAAGGAAGCTCCATCGCCTCCTCGAGAAAGGGGGGAAGTTGAGCCGAGCGCTCGTTACGATCGCGCGCCGACGACCGCGACATCCGATGGGGTCGTGTCAACGTGGCTGAGTGAGACGCTGGAGCTGAAGTCGTCCGCGAGTTCCACGGCGAGACGTCTGAAATCCTCTTCGCACTTGAGGAACGCGTTTGCGACGTCGTGGTCGAATTGCTTGCCCGAGCTCTCAGTGATAATGGTGACGGCGGTCTCGTGCGGCATGGCCTTTTTGTAGACTCGTCTGGTTGTGATCGCATCGTAGACATCGGCGGCGGTGACGAGGCGGGCTGAGAGCGGAATGGCTTCGCCGCTGAGCCCACGCGGGTACCCTTGCCCGTTGTGCCACTCGTGATGGGCGTGAGCGATTTCTTCGGCCATGGCGAGGAAGCGCGCTCCCGGCACCCGCTCGACGATGGATCGGAGAGTCCTGGCTCCGATCGATGTGTGGGTTCTCATTATGGTGGTCTCTCCCGCAGTGAGTCGGCCGGGTTTCAGGAGGATGTGGTCGGGGATGGCGACCTTCCCGATGTCGTGCAGGGGGACGGCGCGCGCAAGGTCGGCGATGTACTCGTCTGTGATGACCGCCCTATAGCATTCGATGGAACGAAGCTCCTCCGCCAGCAGGCAAGCGAACCGACTTACACGTTCGACGTGTTTGCCCGTCTCCGAATCCCGGTGCTCAGCTAGCTTGGCCAGGGCGACCATGATCGAGTATCGGGCCTCGTCGCGGGCCCGGCGGGTCAGGTGCTCGTGGATGGCGGAGGCGGCGATATTACAGATCAGGTCGACGTACTCCAGTTCCACCGGTTTGAACGCCTCACCGCCCTGTCGTCCCGTGAGGTTCAGAACGCCAACGACGCACTCGTGGGTGCAAAGCGGCGTGGAGATGCTCGGGATGCCGGCAAGAAGGGAGGCGTCGGGATCGTCTCTGTGTAGCTTCGCTTCGGCCACCGTACCGACGACTGTCGGTACCCGTGATTCGAATACTCTGCCCGACCTGGGTGTACCCAAGGGGATGGACACACCGGCTGCGGCGTCTTTGTCGATTCCCAAAGCCCTGGCCACGGTCAGACACGGTTTGCCGCCGGCGGGAAGCATGATGGATACTCGCCGACAACATGTCAGTGCCGCGGAAACGTCAAGCGTTCGTTCGAGCACGCTGTCGAGCGAATCCGCAGCGGCGATGTGACGCGAGTAATCCAGGACCAGACCTAAGGCGCGCGACTGTTCCCCGCGCACCTCGTTATTCGTTTTTATTTCACATCGGAGGCGGGCCAGAGCCTTGACCCTCAGCACCAGCTCTTTGGAGTTCAAGGGTTTGGTCAGGTACTCGTCGGCACCGGCTTCGAGGTCGGTGGCAATATCGGTGGCGTCGGTGCGCGAGCTGGCTATGACCACGGGGATGCCCGCCGTGTTGGGGTTACCCTTGAGTTTTTGCGTGCACGTCAGACCGTCCATTTCGGGCATGACGGCGTCCATAATCACGACGTCGGGCGCGTCGCGTTTGGCTTTCACGAGAGCTTCTTCTCCGCTGTGGGCTTCGATCACCTGATAGCCGGCGGACTCCAGGAACCGTCTGCACAGGACGCGCATGCTCTCGTCATCGTCGACGACAAGCACCCTGGTCGGCTTGTCCGGTCTCCCTTGCATGGACAGCGCCTGCTTGATCGGTGTGCCGAGGTCGTCGTCGGTGAACGGCTCCTGTTCGGTGCCGGCAAGCCGGACGACATTTCGTCCGGCGTCCTTCGCGGCATACAGGGCCTTGTCCGCGGCTCGGAGAAGATCGTCGGGGTTTTTCGTGGACGCTGTGCGCTCCGCGACGCCGGCGCTGACGGTGACGCGCAGCTTCAGGTCGCCATACCGGATCACGTTGCCCTCCACGGCCCGGCGGATGCGTTCCGCACCGGTGGCGGTCATGGTTTCCGTCGAACGCGGACATATGACCAGGAACTCCTCGCCGCCGATGCGACAAACGTCCTCGCCGCGCCGGGCGGCGGCCTGCATGATTTCGGCGGTCTCTTTGAGAACGACGTCGCCGACGGCGTGGCTGTACGCGTCGTTGCAGTTCTTGAAGCGATCAATGTCCAGGGCAATGCACGCCAGCGAATCCCCACGGCGTTGTGCGGCGGCCCAATGGTCCGCCAGTCTGGTCAATGCCTCCCGTTGATTGATCAGGCCGGTCAGCGCATCGGTGGAGGCCATCCGGTTCAGTTCTTCATTGGCAACTGCCAGTTTTCTGTTGACGATCTCGATTTCGGCGTTGTAGCGGTGTGCCTCTCGGCTGCGGCTGTTCAATTCATCTTGCAGCTTGACGATTCGCTCGCCTGCGCGAAGGCGGGCCAAGAGTTCTTTGACCTTGTAGGGCTTGCACAGGAAGTCGTCCGCACTAGCGTTAAATGCCTCGACCAGGCGATCGTCCGACGTTTGATCAGCCGTGACGATGATGATGTAGACAAACGGAATTCCTTCGTGTGCCCGAACGGCCCGGCACAACTCCAGACCATCCATCTCCGGCATAAGCCAGTCGGTAATGAGTATTGGTGTCCCTTCAGTCGCGAGGATGCGCAGTGCTTCCGCGCCGTTGGCGGCTGTGAAGACGCGATAGCCCGCCCCGGTGAGATGCCGTTTCAGCAAGGTCAGCGCCAACGGGTCATCGTCGACGATCAGTACGGAGAGCGGATCAGCCTCTGGCATAGTAACCTTCCCGTGGGAGACGAGATGCCGGATCGGATTGTTCTTGCAGGGATTCTCGATACTCCCGTGCTTGAGAATAGATTTCCGCTAGTGGCGGGACCAATCGTGTCCGGACGGAGAAGATCCCGCCCGCCTCGCACCACTCCCGGCTGATCGCGTCGAAGGTCTCGTGGAAGACGTATGGGCTGATGCTCAGGCGGTCGGCATCCTGCACGAGGACGGACAGCGTATCCCGGTGGACCGTGGGTTGCGTGAGTATCAACGAGATGAAGCCGCCCAGGTGAAGAATGCGCGCCAGCAGATGTGTCCGGGGGTTCGGCTCAATGTCCGTCGTATCCGGCGCACCTTGAGCACGCACGGCATCGCAGAATAAGACCGGTAAATGCCAATCACTCATCATTTCAGCGGCCAATTTGTTGTGATCGATTCCGAATACCCTGCGCTCGATTTCAACCAGTTGTTCGGAGCCGTCGGTGGCCACTGCGTAAAGGGCGTCGGCATACTCGTCCGGGAACACGGATGCCAAACCCAGGCGTCCAATCTGACTCAACAATCCGCAGGTGAATGCCTCATCAGGCGCAAAACTCCCGACACGGTGGGCCAGATGCCGGGAGGCGACTGCCATCGCCACCGATTCCGACCAGAACAGCTCGTAGTTGAAGGCAGCACACTTCCCTCGGCGGTGGTCTGACACGAGCGAGAATCCCAACGCCAGGCCGGTGGTCGTATTGGCACCCAGCAGAGCTACAGCGCGCACCACCGAGACTATTTGTCGGGGCATTCCCGCCAATGGCGAGTTGACCAGCTTCAATAGCCGGGAGGAGGTGCCTGGATCGGTCGCGACCACGGACGCGATTTCCTCCACCGTAGAATTCTCGTTGTGTGCAACCTCGAGGATCTGAAGCGCTACGCCCGTCGGTGACGGGAGCTTGTGTGCGGCTTTGATTGTCTCGTATACCGATGAGGTCATTGCAGTTCCCGGCGTTGTTGTCTGCAGTACGTGGACGCCCGACGAACCCGCCGACGACGAGCGCCTTGCAGCGCCCGAAAGCGGTGAACGCCGCCATGCGGTCTTAAGTCCGCAACCTGTTAGCGCAAGGTGCACGCGCGGCGCGTTTACTCCCCTTCTTCATCGTCGCAGTGAGTCGGCAGGCCCAGTTAATGGCCGGTCTCGACGGCACTTTCCGCGCAGCACCCGATATTTTTCCCTGGGGTTGTCGGTGGACGCCGGGCGGCGGTGCCATACTATGTGCATCCGAATCCGAAGGTCCCCGCGCTGTGCGGCACACTGAGAAACTCTTCTCTTATTGGACACAGCGCAGCGGAGTACCGATGCGGGTTATTCTATGGCAGGACGTTGCCAGCGACGGTTACACAAAACGAGCGACTCTATAATCGGCAGTACCGCGGCAAAACCCTATAAGGGAACGTCCGGATTACGGTCGCCGTTGTGATGCGGCGGCGGTTCGGAATTGGGAGAATCATAATGACACAGAAAGCGGCAGGTCTCGATCGCGTCGCAGCGCCGATGCGGAAACCGCTCGAAGACTACGGTCAACTCGTCAAGGAGCTGGCGGGCGCAAACGCCAAAGCCCTGACACTCTTCGGAGCAGTCGTCGCTGGCTCGTTCGACGCGGAACGGCATACCGCCAGAAGTGTGCTGGTGGTGGATCGCATCGATCTTACGATGTTGCGTAGGCTGGCACAGCACGGCGTGCAACTCGGCAAGGGGAAGATCGCCGCGCCGCTGATCATGACACCCGGATACATCAAGGCATCACTCGACACGTTCCCCCTCGAGTTCATCGAGATCAAGCAGCAGCATGTGACGATCTTCGGCGAGGACCACTTCGAAGGTCTTTCATTTGAAGACGGCCACATCCGTCTGCAATGCGAGCGCGAACTCAAGGCGATCCTCATCGGCCTGCGACAGGGATTGCTGGCCGCAGCGGGACGAGAGAAGTTCATCGGCGCACTGGAGGTTGACGTTGCCGATGGGCTGATGCGGACGCTTCGCGGACTGCTGTGGCTCAAAGGGCAGAAGGACGGCAAACCTGCGACCGAGGTTCTCGCCGAGGTCGAGAAGACCGCAGAGCGCAAATTGGCGGGGGTGCGCATCGCACTCGACCCGGCGGCCCGTCACGGCTGGGATGAGTTCGAGAGTCTATACCACGATGTCGAAAGCCTCGGGGAGATCGCCAATGCGTGGTAGAACCTGTGCCATCAGAGTCATTGTGCTGTCACTTGTGTCCACGCCGGCGATTCTGCACGGGGAAGTCACCGTTCCGGATCCTGGCATGTACGTTGTTGACCGGGCGGGAATCATCGAGCCCGGTATCGAGCAGCGGCTGGAAGCCTGGCTGCGGGAGCTCGAACAGAAAACCACTGCGCAGGTCAAAGTGCTGACGGTTCCCTCTACAGACGACGAGGACTTCTTCGGCTTCGTGCAGCGACACGCCGAGCTGTGGAAGCTTGGCCGAAAAGGGAAGGACAACGGAGCGCTGATTGCGCTGGCGCTTCAGGATCGCAAGGTTCGCATTCAGGTTGGATACGGGCTGGAAGGCGCTTTGCCCGATTCCTGGTGCGGATCACTGTCACGGGAGATTGCGGGAACCTACTTCAAACGAGGTGCTTACGGCGATGGCTTGTTCCGTCTAACCGTGGCCGCCGCGAATAAGGTGGCTGACGAGGCGAATGTCACGTTGACGGGGATGCCGACCTACCGGTATCGGGCTCGCCGGGTGCGCCCTGGTGGGTTGATCTGCGGCGGCGGCATGATGCCGCTGATCATCATGCTGATCATTTTCTCGTCGATGTCGAGGAGGTCGCGGTACCGCGGTCGCTGGGGCGGTGGTGGATTGTTGCAGGGACTTTTGCTGGGGGGCCTGATGGGCGGCATGCTCGGCGGACGCCGGTCCTCCTGGGGTGGTGGAGGATTCGGAGGCTTTGGCGGCGGATTCGGAGGCGGCTCCTTCGGGGGCGGCGGTGGTTTCGGCGGCGGCGGAGGCGGCGCCAGTTGGTAGAGCGGAACAGTTGGAAATTGCAGTTTGCATATGTCGATTACTATTCACCCTGCAGAGACTAGGGATTTGAAATCGACAATCGTCAATCCCCAATCGGCAATTGAATTATATGAGGTGCTTCGATGAGTATCGGAAAAGTCTTTGTGGTTTTCATCGTGGTTGTTCTCGTCGGCCTGCTGCTGGTCGGCGGCTGCATCTACAGCGGCTATAACAAGGCCATTACACTGGATGAACAAGTGAACAGCGCGTGGGCCCAGGTCGAGAACCAGTTGCAGCGGCGCTGGGATCTGCTACCTAACCTGGTCGAAACGGTGAAGGGTGTCGCTGCCCAGGAGAAGGATGTCTTCCTCGGGATAGCCAAAGCACGGGAGTCCTACTTCCAAGCGAAGTCGGTCGGACAGAAGGTGAAAGCAGCCGGTATGTTTGAATCGGCGCTGTCGCGCCTGCTGGTCCTGCGCGAAGCATACCCCGAGCTGAAGTCCAACCAGTCGTTCTTGAAGCTACAGGACTCGATCGAGGGCACGGAAAACCGCCTCGGCGTGGAGCGCAAACGCTACAACGAGACTGTCAGGCAACTCAATACGTTTTCGCGCAAACTGCTGGGCCGGCTGTACACAAGCCTCGCCGGTGTCGAAAAAGCGGAGTACTTCGAGGTCGCCGAAGAAGCCAAAGCCGTCCCCAAGGTGGACTTCACCGGCGGCTCCACGGGTGGGTAGACCGGGCCGTTGTGGGGTGGCCTACCCAGGTAGGGCAGGTCAACGACCTGCCGTCCCCATCACGGTTCAACGAGATGGTTAAGGCAGGTGAACCACCTGCCCTACGATGCTTGGCCGGCTGTACACAAGCCTCGCCGGTGTCGAGAAAGCGGAGTACTTCGAGGTCGCCGAAGAAGCCAAGGTGGACTTCACAGGCTAACCCCAAGGCGGGTAGACACACGCCGCACAATCATCCTGCCGGACCCCGCCCGCGCGACGTTCATTTTTCATCCTTCATCCCTCATCCTTCCGCCTTCCCCCTTCATCCTTCCGTCCCTCGACCTGGACTTCTTCGGCCAGACCTATCCGCCGCAGGCGGACATAACGAAAAAGGGGTCGGTGGGGCGCTCCTGGTCACCGGCCCTAAAAGGGCCGGCCTAGCAGCCCGTTGCGCGGGAAAGCCCCGTAAAACGGGGCTAAACCTACCACGGCCTCGCTGCCCGAATACCGTGCCACACGTTGCAGATTCGCCACGTTATCTTGGATGCACCCGCGGCTCGGGTGTCGGTACTCGTGCCAGCTCAGCGGCGATGCGGCGCATGGGCATGAGCGGGTCATCGAAGAGATCGGCGTGGGAATCGTCCGGCGGGTTGATTTCATCCAAGTGCGAGAACATCCAATATCGCAGTTCGGACTCTTCGCCCTCCGCCTGCAGGTCCGCGCGGGCCGAATCCTTGACACGCGGTGCAGCTTCGCTGCGGGAGCTTCGCCCCCTTGAACCGCGTGTCAAGGACATGTCCCGCGGCTCGCTGGAGCGCCATATTTCGATGATCCGACCTTGTTGCGGTGGATCGAGTATGGAACTGGTCACGATTTCGATGTAGCCGCCGCGGTCGATGACAAGGTTTTCATGCCAGTGCCCGGCGATGTGGAGCTTGACGCACGGATAGTCGTTGAGCAACTTGCGAATTGATCGCGGTGTCAACGCCGTGCCACTAGCCAACTGGAGCGCACCGCTTGGGTGATGCGTCGCGACAATCACACACTCGCCAAGAGTCTGAGCCCGTTCCAACTCACGTCCCAAGAACAGAACTTGCGGGACCGAGATCGCTCCCTCAGAGTACACCAACGTCGGCTGCTCGATCAGCGGACTGGCCGAATTCAGTGCGATCAGCCGCA
>Ga0307432_1000540_pt1 | contig 28069 bp, 24 predicted proteins | sample SalMarWE160150MG_FD_202158 | JGI IMG/M metagenome (GOLD analysis project Ga0307432, IMG submission 202158) | Salt marsh sediment microbial communities from the Plum Island Ecosystem LTER, Massachusetts, United States - WE1603-150 | ecosystem: Environmental > Aquatic > Marine > Intertidal zone >...
GGGTGGATGTTGCCGCTCCTGGGTATCAAATCTATTCCACACTCCCTGGCGACGAGTATGGTTACAAGACTGGCACTTCCCAGGCTGTTGCTTATGTTAGCGGAGTGGCAGCGCTTCTCTACAGCATTGCTGTTGACAGTGACGGCGATGGCCGGGTGAATGACGAGGTTAGAGCGGCCATGGAAAGTAGCTGCCAGCAACTGGAAATAAGTGGTATGGGCCACGGCTTGGTGGACGGTGAGAGGGCAGTGGAGCAACTGAAGAGTCAATCCTTCTAGGGAAGGATGTTGTCTGCTTGGCGTGTTGCGTGGATATAAATGTGTAATCAAACGTGGTGGCCGGTTAACATATAGGAGATAAAAAAGGGCTGGCGGAAACCAGCCCTTTTTTATCTATACAAAGTTAAGCTTCCTATTTCAAAAAATGTGTTTCTTTCGTTTTCCATGAGACTGAGCTGTAAGACTGGGTACGACTGTATCGGACGACCTGTCGGCCCCGAAGGGCCTATCGTAAATAGGGTAGCCCAGAGCATCTGCTCTGGGCACGGTTGGAGCGGATGCTCCTCTCCAGAGGCGAGTCGCCTTTGGCGACAACCTACCCCGATTTTTGTTCCCGTTAGACGTGAGATAGCTGCCCTCTTAATCTTGACCTAGGTGGGCTGTTCATGGTTCGACAGGCTCACCACGAACGGTATCTGACCCACTCCCTTTCGTTGCCTATTAGCGTCACCCGAGCGATCCCTGTAGTTGCCTGATTCATCAGGCGCACTCGCCCAATAAGTTGGGCAGCTACCTTACTAGACAGGCTCACCAAGAGCGGTATGGGATGTCAGTTTTCAGGATCTGTTAGTGGGCATCCATGTGTAGGAGTTTGATTAGTAAATGATGCCTTCTCCTACCAAGGTGGCGAATTCTTCGATTGGCATGCCCAGAAGTTCACAAAAGACGTACTCATTGGCTTCACCTAAGATAGGGGCATGTTTGGTAATCTCGGCTGGGGTGGCCGATAATTTCCATGGCGGTGCAAGGAAGGTGTTTGTCCCAGCTTCAGGATGCTCTACTTCCACAAAGGCGCCTCGCTCTATTAAGTGAGGGTCGAGGGGCAATTCCTCTCGTTTAAGGCTAGGAAAGGCAGCTACACCTACCCTCTGGAGTATCTTTGTTACCTCATAGTGGGTATGGGTAACAGTCCATTGGGAGATCAGACCGTCAAGCTTCTTTTGATTTTGCCATCTGCTTTCGGTATGAGAAAACCTTGGGTCGCTAATCCATTCAGGCTTGCCCACGGCCTGGCAGAAGGCTTGCCACTCCTCATCGGTGGCGATGGCGATGCTAACCCATGTATCCTCGCCGTGGCAGCGGTAGCAATTGTGAGGGGCCATAGATTCATCAAGATTGCCCACGCGGGTGGGGCTTCTATGATTCATGAAATAGTCCATGTACGCGTCGCCCATGTTGCAGTTCATGACCTCCCATTGAGAAACATCTACGAATTGTCCCTCACCTGTTTTTGCGCGGTGAATTAAGGCAGCCAGTATGCAAAGGGCAAAGGCATTGCCACAACTAAGGTCACAGCGCCCAAAACTTCCCGCTTTCCCTGGTGGGCGGTCGGGATAACCGGTCAGGTCAAAGAAGCCACTCAGCCCGGCAAAAACAGGGTCATAGGCGCGGTAGTCTCGCTCAGGGCCGTAGGCCCCCCATCCTGACATAGAAATTGCTATAATGTCAGGCTTGACCTCCTTTAAGTCGTTATAGGCCAGGCCGAATCTTTCCATCATGCCCCCGGCATAATTGTCAGTAACGATATCACTTGTAGCAACTAGCCTCTTTGCCAACTCAATCCCTTCTGGCTGCAATAAGTTAATGGTTATACTTCGCTTACCGAGATTGAGGCAGTTATACGTAGTGCTGCAGTTTATATCCGGAGGAGGCGACCCACGTCGCGGAGGTCTTCTTCGCGTGCTGCAGAGGTGATCCTGGCTCTCTACCCTGATCACCTCCGCTCCGAGATAGGTTAGTTGCTCTGTGGCTGAGGGACCAGCCCACACCCAGCAAAAATCGGTGACCCTTATTCCCTCCAAAGGTCGTCTAGTCATGAAGCAACTCCCTCCTTAGATAATCCCTGCCTGTTTTAGTCTTGCTAGCTCCTGCTGGCCATATTCCAGCCGCCTGCGGTAGATCTCCTCGTTGTGCTGTCCCAGTAGGGGAGCGGGGCGTTCCAACACCATAGGCGAATCAGAAAACTTGGCTATAGCTGAAGGATAGCTGATTCTGCCTGCCTCAGGATGGTCTAAGTCCACAAAGAATTGTCGCGCCTTCATATGCTCGGTATGGGGCACCTCCCCAACTTTATAGATTGGCCCAAGTGGGGTACGTCGTTTTTGAAACCCATGGAGAATCTCCTCTCTGGTGTGCTCTGCCAGCCAGGGCTTAATTAGAGGATGAGTGTCTTCGATCCGCAACTCCCGGCGTTTTTCTACGGTGCTGAACTTCTCGTCTTTAGCCCACTCCGGGTTACCCATAAGTTCCATGAGGGCATGCCAGTGGTGGTCCTCCGAAAACATCGAAAAGACATAGCCATCCTTACAAGGATACATGCCACTCAAAGCGTCCAAATGTTCTGCATCCGCTCTACTCATGCGTTCCCCATCGGTAATAAGAGTGGCCATTTCTGGCCGCTGCAGGTGGAGCAAGGCTTCTTGTTTTGATATGTCAATGTATTGTCCTTCCCCGATGAACATGCATAGGTATAGAGCGGATAGAGTAGCTATTGCAGCAGTTGTTCCACAATCGTACTCCCCGATGAGACCCCCTTCCCTGACGGGCTCTCGCTCCAGGATATGGGGGTCAAGTGGGTCGTACGGGGTTGCATAGCCTAACCCGCTTCCATGGGAGAGGTTGAGATAATATGCCTTATAATCCTTGTAAGGCCCAGTCTGCCCAAAAGGGGTTATCGAGGTCATAATCAGTCGAGGATTGATTTCCTTTAGCGTATCGAAATCCAGACCCAGTTTCTCCATAGTGCCAGGAGTAGTATCTTCGATAAATACATCTGTATCTTTGATAAGTTTCTTGAATATCGCCCTACCTTCAGTAGAATTCAGGTTCAAGGTGATGTCTAGTTTGTTAGTGTTATTGTAAAGGAAAAGCCCGCTGCGTTCGGGATGGGGGGTGTCGTTGGGGAAGGGTCCCCTTTTTCTGGCTATATCGCCTTCGGGTGGCTCTATCTTGATGACCTCTGCGCCGAGGTCGGCCATAAGTTTGGCGCAATAGGGACCGCTTACGAACTGGGCATACTCCAGTACTCTTGTTCCAGATAGGGCTTTACCGGGCATACTTACTACTCATCGTTTATATGGTAAAAGATTTTATCAGGATTAGGACGGAGCGTCAACTTTAGAGGGGCTATTTTAATCCACAAAATTTGCCGTTCGTCGTACTACTTACCTATCATAATGTTTGGTAGGAAGATGCTTAGCTGGGGAACAAGATATATGATAACCAGCCCAACAGCCATGATGAGGAAGAAGGGGGCTATTCCCCTAATGACAGGGGCCAAGCGTGACTTGGCGATGCCCTGAATTACATATAGATTCAATCCTACGGGAGGAGTGATGAGAGCCATCTCCATATTGAGGGTCATGAGCACTGCAAACCAGATGCCATTAAATCCTAGCGACGTTATAAGAGGATAAAGCACCGGTAGGGTGATCATCATCACCGATCCAACCTCGAGAAACAGGCCAAGGACGATAAGCATGAACATGATAGCTACCATTACCAGCCAGGGGGCCAGATTGGCGTCGGTGATGGCAGCTAGAGCCATCTGTGGGACTTCGAGAAGAGTCATAAAGCGGCCCATAGTGAGCGCCGCGGCGATGATGATAAGCAGAAAGCCGGCGGTTACGCCGCACTCGGTGAGCATGTGGGGTAGTTGCTGGACCTTTATCTTCCTACGTACCAGAACCATGACTATTGTATAGAGCGATGCCACCGCTCCGCACTCGAGGACGGTGAAAATGCCACTGAAGATGCCAACAATGATTATCACCGGAACCAGTAGCACCCACACCGCACTTTTCAGGGCTACGAACCTCTCCTTCCACGAGTAGGCCTGCCCCTTCTCGTATGCTCCAGTTCGTCGGGAGTAAATAAAGGCGTATATGCCGAACATGACTACTAGCATTATGCCGGGGAACAGACCAGCCATCATAAGCTGGCCCATTGATTCCTCGGTTACAGCAGCATATAGGATCATGGTGGCCGATGGGGGTATCATGATTCCCAGAGTTGCCCCCGCACCTACGACGCCATAGGAGAAGGAATCTTTGTAGTTCCTCTTTATCAGAGAGGGAAGGGCGATGAGTCCGATTGTAGCGGCACATGCCACGCTTGAGATGGTGATGGCGGAGAAGAAAGCAGCGGCGAGGATGGTGGCAAGGGCCAATCCTCCTGGAAAGTGCCCGATCCACTTGGTGAACAGGTCATAGAGCTCCTCTCCGGACCCTGACATCTGGAGAACAAAGCCAGCGAGGATAAACAGTGGCAGGGCGGCAAGGGTGAAATTTCCGAGGGAAGCGAAGACTATACCCGGCACCTGGGTCACAGCGAGGCTTCCCCCAAAGTGGAGGAAGAGACCGGCTATGCCTATCAGGCCTAACGAGGCGAAGATGGGCACCCCAGCGAAGAGCAATACTAACAGCAATACGATCAGTCCAACTATGGGGATGGTGATGAGTAGCCAGAGGGAAAGGCCGACGAGGACAAAGAAAATGGGCATCAGAACAAAGGGGTTGTCACGCCACAATCGACGCCTCTCTAGAGGCTCAGCGGCCAGTCGATAGGCGCTGGACGTGATGTCGAACACGAGCTGAATGCTGAGGAGGATGCAGCCGAAGGGGAGGGCAAGCTTCACCGGCCATATTGGAGGGCCCCAGACGGTAGGTGTTGTCTGCCCTATCATAAGAGAGCGCCAGAAACTACCCCAGGAATAGTAAGCGAGGATTACGGTAAATATTAGGGTAATGGTCAGGGTGATGATGCTCCAGATGGCAGCGGTCCTGGGGGAGAAGCTACCTATAAATAGGTCAACGTGGATGTGTCTCCTTGCCCTCTGAGTGAAGCCCAGTGTCATGAAGCCGAACCACACCATGAGGAAGGTGACAAGCTCTATCGACCATACGGTGGGGGCATTGAAAGCGCGACGGGCGACGATTTCGTATACAACAATGAAGACCATTACCAGCAATATCATACCGGCGACAAAACCGCCGGTAGATGATAGGTAGCCAGAGCCTCTATCAAAAACCCGTAGTGCCGTCTTCATCATTAAAGCTTAAGTTTAATTAAAAGCCACCCCCTCGATGTGAAGGGCAGAAAGGCATAACCTGGCACACCTTTCTGCCCTTGCGTTTCATTCTTCTCTAGCTTCTTCTACCCAGGTCTCGTACTGGTCAACAAGCTCTTCACCGAATGTGTCCACAGCCGTGTCGTGCCTCACCGGTCCCATGAGGGGCTGCCACACCTGTTCCCTTTCATCCTGTGGGACGCGGTAGATCTCGACCCCCTCTGCTTCCAGGGCGGCGCGGGCTGCTTCCTCGGATGCTAAGCATTCCTCAGTGGCATACTCCGTGGCTTCTTCACCTGCTTGCATGATGTCCTGCTGCAAATCCTCAGGCAGGCTATTCCACCAGTCGAGGTTGGCTACAATGTGGAAGTCAGCTGTAACGAGGTCGAATATCAGAACATATTTGGCCACCTCGTAGAACTTCCTGGCGTAGAAGCTGGTGACGCCGGAGAGCGCCCCATCGATGGTTCCCTGCTGCAGCGCCATGTAAACATCGGCGGAGCTCATAACCACCGCTGCTGCCCCCATTGCCTCTATCTCCGCCTTCGCTGCCGCGCTGGGGGTTCTGATCTTCATGCCCTCGGCATCACTGGGCTCGTGTACCGGCTTGGTGAAGATATACCCTGCCTCAGCGGTGTAAAGTATGGGAGCGATGACCTTGGCACCGACACCCTCCAGCAGCTCTTTCTGGTAGTCGCCCAGGGGTCCTTCGTATACGCGATAGTAATGGTCGAGATCATCTAAGAATACGCCCCCGTAGAGGTTTAAATCTGGGCATAACCCTATCCACCAGGCGAAGTAGGTCTGTGCCATCTCGATGGTGCCGGTGGAGATGGACTCGGGGACCTCCATGTCCTGCAGAAGCTGGCCCGATGGGAAATGGTGGAATTCAAGGCGGCCATCGCTCAGTTCCTCCGCCCGCTCGCACAAGAGGTCCACCGCCTCGGTGATGTGGTGACCGACGGGCATCTGGCTGGAAATCCTGACTTCGTAGACTCCCTCTGTGACCTCACCAGCGCCACACCCGGCGAAGAGAAATGGAATAACAAGTAACGCCACCAACATTAATAACAAGCTTCGTGTGATCCAATGCCTCATCAGATACCTCCTTCAGTTCTGTTAATATGCGGCCACTTGGTTTTGCCTTAGTTTCAAGATTCGAATTATATCAGCTACTGTTGCCGATCTTCACCTCCAATCCATACAAGAGAATTCAGGTTCAGTATTGTCTAAGGTTTGACTAGATTGTCTTGAAACGAACGATAATATACTGGCATGTTATAATTCTGCTGTCAATAGCTCATGTATAGAGACGACGCGCCAACTGTTTTATTCAAAAGTTCTTATCTCGATCTGCATCCCTTCATTATTGATGGTTATGATCCCTGCTGAGGCGGGGTTTCTGAAAGATGGGTAAGCCTGGCCCGGGTTGAGGAAAACTGAGCCGTTTATCGTCTTATGACAAGTATCATGAGTATGACCAAAGAGGATGATATCTACGCCTTCAAACTCTTTGGCTATATCATCCTCTATCCCCCAGGGGGGACCGCCCCAATGAGGATGGATAACGCCGATGCGTCTCCCCTCAACCTCAAAGACTGTTTTGGCGGGCAACTCATCCTGGATCTCTCTTGGATCAATATTGCCATACACGCCAATAAAACGCTTTGCCAAGCGGCGTAATTCCTGCAACACGGCGATGTTATTGTAATCGCCACAGTGGACTACATAGTCGGCCTCGGATAATGTATTGACTAGCTCTTGAGGCAGTTCTTTTAGGCTCCTGGCGTGGGTATCGGAGATAACTATAATTCTTGTCATATCACTTGTCTGCAAGTTCTACGATGGTGACGCCATCACCTCCATCTTCGAGCTCAGCCCGTCTAAAAGATTTTACCAGCGGGTGGTTCTTTAGCTCATCGCGCACCGCCTGGCGAAGGGTTCCCGTTCCCTTGCCATGAATTACCAGCACTGTAGGTATGCCAGCGAGGAAGGCATCATTGAGGTATCGTTCGAGCCTGAATAGAGCCTCATCCACGGTGAGGCGGCGCAGATGGATTTCTGTCGGACATTCCTCGGAACGTTGATGTTGCAATGAGAGCTACCCGGTTGGTGTTTCTAAGTATTATACCACTGGCAACCACTTCATTGCCAGTGCCCAGTGCTGGTGATATACTCTATTCTATTGATTAGAAGTTGAGGTGGCATGGTTGCTTAGGTTAGATGGTCGTGCCAATGACGAGCTTCGCCCGGTGTGCATCACTCCGGGCTTTCAGCATTATGCTGAGGGCTCGGCTCTTATTGAGCAGGGAAACACCAAGGTGATATGTGCAGTGAGCGTGGAGAACCGGGTTCCTGCCTTCCTTAGAGGAGAGGGTATGGGTTGGATAACCGCTGAGTATGCCATGCTTCCTCGCGCCACCGCCACTCGGACGCCGAGGGAAGAGAACCGGGTGGGCGGCAGGACCCATGAAATCCGGCGTATCATCGGGCGTTCCCTGAGAGCAGCTGTCGACCTTAGTGCCCTGGGGGAGCGGACACTGACTGTTGATTGCGATGTGTTGCAGGCCGATGGAGGTACAAGGACAACAGCGATCACAGGTTCATATGTAGCCTTGGTTCAAGCTCTAAACGGCTTGGAAAAAAAGGGAATCATCGCCTCGCTTCCTATCAAAAACGCTGTGGCGGCGGCCAGTGTAGGCATCGTAGGCGGGGAGTTGCTCTTAGACCTTTGCTATGATGAGGACTTCTGGGCTGAGGCTGATTTCAATGTGGTGATGACAAGTGAGGGCGAATTTGTGGAAATTCAGGGGACGGCGGAGAGTAGCCCTTTCTCCAAAGAGACCATTGACTCTGTGCTCTCATTAGCTGAGCTGGGCATTAACAGGCTTTTCGAGATTCAGAAAGCTGCTCTGGACAGTCTAAAGGCTTAGGGCGGCGTTTTGCCTTAGTCAGGCGCTATCTACTTTGGCGATCTTGAACCTCTTTTTGTAGACATTCCTTGTTGTTAGGCAAAGAGTGTAGTATGGAGGTTTAGTATTGGTGGTGGAACAAGAGATACTTGAGGAGCCTCAAGGGAGTCCCATCCCTTGGACGGTGATGGACGTTGCCAAAGGGGTGGGGGTAGTTATCGGTTCTACCGTTCTCATTGGATTTGGCCTGGCGATTGGCACTGTTCTGCTTCTTGGTCCAAGCGCCTTTCTTGACCTTGGCATAGAGGATGTTGCCGGTCTTTTCGACCTTCTAGCCTCTGAAGGCCTGCTTAATCAGTGGCTCATACTGATGCTAGCGGCGATGGTGGTTGGGGAGGGGGCGATGCCTCTTTCGGCGTGGCTGTTCAGCGCTTTTAAATACCGTTGTGGATGGCGTGCGCTGGGCTTTCGCTCCTTCAACGTCAGGAAAAGCTTAATACTAACAGCAGTGGTCGTGCTTGTTGGCTTGTTGGTTGGTTTCCTCTGGGATATGTTGCTGACCTCGTTGGGGGTAGATCCTCCATCCGCTGTGCCTCCAGAGCTCACCCAAACTGGACTTGGATTTGCCATAGTTGCTGTCCTCGCCGTTGTGGTCGCCCCTGTTGCTGAGGAGACCTTCTTCCGTGGTTTTATCCTTTCTGGGATCGGGAAACGATTTGGCTATGCCTGGGGAATTGTGGTGAGTGCCCTCCTCTTTTCGATAGCACACATGCAACTGGGAGCTTTCCTACCCATTTTTATCCTTGGCATTCTCCTGGCCTGGCTTTACGTGAAGACCGGCTCGATATGGCCGTGCATACTCACCCACTTCGCATATAATTCCATTGCTATGTTATTTATGATATGATTAAGGGTCATAAAGTGATGTGGTGTCGAGGAATTCGAGGAGCAACTACAGCCGATGCCAATACAAGGGAAGATATAGTAGTGGCAACGAAGGAATTGCTCCAAGAGATGATAAGCGCCAACGGGGTGCAAGAAGAGGATGTTGCCTTTATCCTTTTCACTACAACTCAGGATTTAAATGCTGAGTTCCCGGCGGCGGCGGCCAGAGAGCTAGGATTAAATACTGCTCCACTGTTGTGTGGGCATGAAATGAATGTCCTTGGCAGCCTGCCGATGTGTCTGCGTATCCTGATTCTTTTCAATACGGAAAAGAGTTCTGATGAGATTATGCATATTTATATTAGGGGGGCTACAGGATTGAGGTCGGATAGCGGAAGCAATGGAAGTAGTCTGAAGGAGTGATAGATGTTAATTGTAATGACCAAAGGGTCTCCCGAAAAAGATCTTGAGGACATATTAGAGAGGCTCGCTCGCATGGGATTCACTGGACATGTATCTAGGGGTGTTGAGCGAACGGTGATAGGTGTCGTTGGGCAAACCTATTCCGAACTAAAGGATACAATGGAGATGTGGCCTGGGGTGAGCGAGGTTGTGCCCATAAGCAAACCCTATAAATTGTCCAGTCGGGAGTTTCAGCTACAGGATACCAGAATAAACATTGGCGATATGACCATAGGTGGTGATGAGATCGTAATCATGGCTGGTCCTTGTGCTGTGGAGAGTGAGGAGCAGGTTCTGCAGACGGCGCGTGCTGTGAAGGCAGCAGGAGCAAATATTCTACGTGGTGGTGCCTTCAAACCGAGCACCTCCCCTTATAGCTTCCGTGGGCTTGGTGAAGAAGGGCTCAAGATTCTGGCGTTGGCTAGCCAGGAGACAGGGATGCCAGTTATCACCGAGGTTATGACTGCCCAAGATGTCGAACTGGTTTCACGATATGCTGACATCCTACAGATAGGGACGCGCAATATGCAGAACTTCATCCTCCTTGACGAAGTAGGTAAGGCAAGGAAACCGGTGATGCTCAAAAGAGGTATGTCAGCCGCTATTGAGGAGTGGCTTCTTTCCGCGGAATACATTCTTGCCCAGGGGAATCGGCAACTACTACTTTGTGAGCGAGGGATCAGAACCTTCGAAACCTATACTAGAAATACTATGGATATAAGTGCCATCCCTATCATCCAGAAGCTGAGTCACTTGCCCATCATTGCTGACCCTAGCCATGGCACTGGTAGGTGGCATCTTGTGGCTCCATTGGCCTTGGCCGCTGTGGCTGCTGGGGCTGATGGGTTGATGATCGAAGTTCACCCTAACCCTGAATCTGCTCTCAAAGATGGCGCTCAGTCGCTGACTTTTGAGAACTTCGAGCGGCTTATGGAACGAGTGGTGGCTGTAGCTGAATCGGTGGGGCGAAAGATAGCGGGAAGCGCTAAGGGTGAAGTTACAGAGGTACAAAAGGAGACTAGTAAGTAAAATCTGAAGGGGAAATGCCAGTCGAAGAGGAGCTAGCTAGGGCGCTGCCAGAGCATGATACGGCGCTTACCATCGGGGTTTTCGATGGGGTTCATTTGGGTCACGAGTTTCTTATTAAGAAGCTCAAGGAGAGAGCATCGGCGGGTGGTCTGCTTAGTGTTGTGGTGACTTTTCACCGTCACCCCCGTCTTGTTCTCTCGCCACGGTCTAATCTTACCTATTTGACCAGTCTCAAGGAGCGGATTAGACTTTTAGAAAACCTTGGTGTGGAGTACGTTGTTACTCTCTCATTCACGCGTGAATTAGCCGAGCTTAGTGCCCGAGAGTTTATCGGGCTGTTACAGAAATATCTCAGGATGCGCAGCTTAGTGGTTGGTACTGACTTCGCTTTGGGCAAGCGAAGGGAAGGAAACGCCCCAAAGCTAGAATCTCTAGGTGAGGAGCTTCATTTCTCTGTAGAGGTAGTGGAACCTATGGTGTGCGAGGGAGAAGTGGTGAGCAGTACGGCGATTCGCTCTGCGCTTTCTCAAGGCGACATGATAAAGGTGAGCCAACTTCTGGGTCGCCGCTTTACGCTAAGTGGGGTGGTAATGAGGGGCGATCAGCGTGGCAAAACGCTTGGCTTTCCTACCGCAAACCTCGTCCCCGACCCAGAGCAAGCTTTGCCTCCTGATGGCGTTTACACCACCCGTGCTTTTGTCAACGAAACGGCTTACCCAGCAGTGACGAATATTGGTGTTCGTCCCACCTTCGGTGACGGGAAGCGGGTTGTTGAGGTTCATATTCTCGACTTCGAAGAGAGGGAGCTTTATGGCAATGAGATCAGGATCGAGCTGGCGCATCGGTTGCGTGGTGAGGTGAGGTTCTCTGGCGCCGATGAGCTTAAGGCACAGATGCAAAGGGATGTGGAGCAGACACGGGCATTATTGATACCTTGAAGCACTACTAAGTGAGAGGGGAGAGATCAAGAGGGAGATGGGGGAAACCACTGCTGTTGATGACTATGGGCGCCTTCTAAGAAGGGGCGTTGTCGAGATCATTGTTGAAGAAGAGCTAATCAAGCTGCTGGAGTCAGGGCGAAAACTTCGCCTCAAGCAGGGCTTCGACCCAAGCCGGCCTGACATCCACCTGGGGCATGTGGTAGGTCTAAGGAAGCTTCGCCAGTTTCAGGAGTTGGGGCATCAGCTTATCCTCATCGTCGGAGACTGGACGGCACAGATTGGCGACCCAAGTGGCGAATCGGCAACCCGCCCTATGCTTTCTGCTGAAGAGGTACGCGCCAATGCTGAAACATATATGAAGCAGTTCTTCAAGGTGGTCGATCGGGAGAAGACCAAGGTCGTCTGGCAGAGCGAATGGTTCGAGAAGTTCACCTTAGCAGATGTTATTGAACTCACCAGTAAATTCACTGTGGCACAGATGCTGCAAAGGGACGATTTCGCCAAAAGATATGCCTCGGGTCGGCCCATCGCTATCACGGAGTTTTTATATCCACTGCTCCAGGCCTACGACTCAGTGGCCATTGAGGCTGATGTGGAATTTGGCGGTACGGACCAGAAGTTCAATTGCCTTGTGGGGCGGGAGCTTCAGCAGATGATGGGACAGCCTCCCCAGCAGGTTTTCCTGATGCCGCTTCTTGTGGGCACCGATGGTAGCCAGAAGATGTCGAAAAGCTTGGGGAATTACATTGGCGTCGATGAGCCTCCCAGCGACATATATGGCAAGGTAATGAGCATACCAGATGACTTGATAATGGACTACTTCGAGCTTCTTACTGATGTAGACGATGACATGCTCACAGATTACAGGAGGATGATTTCTGACGGCTCGAAGAATCCAATGGAAATAAAGAAGCGCCTTGCCCGCGAGATTGTGGCTCAGTTTCACGGTGAGAAAGCGTCTGATGAGGCTGAGAGGGGGTTCGAGAGGGTGGTGCAAAGGGGGGAGGTGCCGGAGGAGATTGGGGAAGTGGTAATCTCCTTTGAAAAGCTCTGGCTTGAGGAATCACCGCGCGCTGTCAGTGAGGCGATGCGAACAGGCTCAGATGAGGACGTTGAAGAGGACATAGTAGTTAGAGGAAGAGACATGGCTAGTGGTAAAGAGGACTTAACTATTTCAATTTCGTTCCTTCTGCACAAGATGGGCCTTGTAAAGAGCAAGAGCGAGGCCAAGCGCCTTCTCTCTCAGGGTGCTATCGAAATAGACCACCACATTGTAAAAGAAAAGGATGTCACCATCAGAGACGGCAGCATTATCAAAGTAGGCAAGCGCCGCTTTGTGAAGATAACAAACACTGACTAGATGGTTGCAATCTTTCGACGAGCCACAGGCGGCCGTTGAAAGGTTTGTCTAGTAATCTGAGAAGGATAGGAGTAACGATAGAGCGTAGTATTTTGAGTTCAAGAGAGTTTTCGCTTCATAGGTTATCAGAGACAGAAGAAAATAGTAATTGGAGGTAAAGATGCAGTTACGAATACCAGGTCCTACCCCGCTCCCCGATGAAGTCCTAAAGGCGACGGCCAGGCAGATGATCAATCATCGTGGGCCAGAGTTCGCTGAGATGATGAATGAGGCCACTGCCATCCTCAAAGAGATGTTTCAGACTAAGGGGGATGTTCTCATTCTCACCGGCTCGGGCACCGGTGGCATGGAGGCGGCTATTGTTAATACCCTTTCACCAGAGGACAAAGTACTATGCCTCGTTAATGGGGCCTTCGGCGAGCGATTTGCCGACATCGCTGAGCAGTTTGGCGCTGAGGTCTCCAGGCTTAACTTTGAGTGGGGGCAACCAGTTGAACCATCGGCGGTACGCCAGGCGCTGTCCCAGGACTCTGGGATAAAGGCAGTTCAGGTGACACAAAATGAGACTTCCACCGGGCTAACTAATGATCTGGCGTCCATAAGCGCTGTTGTAAAGGAGTTTGAGAAACTTCTTTTGGTAGATGCCATCAGTGGACTGGGCGCTATCGATCTCCCCACAGACGCCTGGGGTTGCGATGTAGTGATCACTGGCTCTCAAAAGGGGTGGATGGCTCCACCAGGGCTGGCTATGGTCAGCGTCAGCGCACAGGGGTGGCAGGCGAATGCTGAAGCAAAAATGCCAAGGTACTACTGGGATTTCGCTAAGGCAAAGAAATACCTTGATGAAAAGGGGCAGACCCCCTGGACCCCTGGGCTGTCAGTGATTTATGCACTTTCTGCTGCCCTCCGGACATTGAAGCGGGAGGGACTCTCCAACATCATTGATCGCCATGCTCGTGTGGGCGCAAAAGCGAGGGAGGGGATGAAGTCGCTTGGCCTATCCCTCTTCGCTGATGAGAAATATGCCTCAAATACGGTGACTGCGGTCAAAGTACCTGATGGGGTTGATGCAAAGAGACTTCTGAATATCCTCAGGGAGGAGCATAATACCGTCCTCGCTGGCGGGCAGCGGAAGCTGGAGGGGAAGATATTTCGCATCGGTCACCTGGGATATGTCACCGAGGATGATATTGATGCGGTGATCGAGGCGCTAAGAATTGCGCTGCCTCAGGCAGGTTTCGAAGGGTGAAATAGCACAGGTGTGCTGAAATGGAAATCGCGGAGATAGGAGTCGGATCTCGGTTGGGGATGTGTGGGCTAAAGAATAGAGGTCTGATGGAGGTCTCCGATGACCCTAGTAATGATGATTTCGTCCTTGTTATTAGCAAAGACATACGCGAGAAGTGGTACCTGAAGTGCTTCAAGGATGAGGTCTTTGAGGCGGTCAATAGGTCCCTGGCTGAGGAGGTTAGGGCCTGGAGCGAGGTTTCTAAGCAAACCATAATGGGCAACTGCCCGCCAACAAATCAAGAAAAAGAGGGTAGCCTTGAGCATCTGCTCAAGGCGCGATTGGAGTAGATGCTCCAATCCAACCAAGGTAAAGTATGAGAACCCATTTTTCTAAGCAAAGGGCTTAGCTAAAGGAAGGTAAGGGTAACGAAATGAAGATTCTGATTGCAGACCGCATTGCCAAAGAGGGTATCGATGCGCTAAGCGCCTATGCCACTGTTGATGTCAGGTTGGGGATGGATTTCCATGAGCTTTCGGGTTGTATTCGCCAGTATGAAGCCTTGGTGGTGAGAAGCGAGACCAAGGTTACAGCGGAGGTCATCGAAGCGGGGGAGAAACTTCAGGTTGTCGGGCGCGCTGGTGTGGGGGTGGACAATATTGATCTGGAGGCGGCAACAAGAAAAGGCATCGTCGTGGTCATTGCCCCCACGGGCAATACAATAGCTGCTGCGGAGCACACCGTGGCCTTGATGCTCGCTATGTCGCGAAATATACCTCAGGCGTGCGCAGTACTAAGGTCTGGTGTGTGGCGTCGGCAGGATTTCATGGGTATTGAGGTAAGGAATAAGACGCTGGGCATCGTTGGGTTGGGTAATGTTGGCTCTGAAGTAGCTCGGCGCGCCAAGGGACTGGAGATGCGTCTTATTGCTTATGACCCCTTCGTCTCAGTCGAATATGCCAGCAATCTAGGGGTGGAACTGGTTTCCTTTGAGGAAATTCTTGGGATGTCAGACTTTATTACCTTGCATACCCCGCTCAATGAGCAGACTAGGGGGCTGATTGGTGCCAAGGAACTCGGGATGGTCAAGCCAACAGTGCGGTTTATCAATTGCGCCCGTGGTGGCATCATAGATGAAGAGGCGCTTTTTAAAGCTGTTGAGGCTGGGAGTGTGGCAGGTGCTGCTATCGACGTCTTTGTCAAAGAGCCTGCAACGGAAAGCATTCTTTTCAAGAATGATAGAATTCTGGTTACCCCTCATCTCGCTGCATCCACCGCTGAGGCTCAGGCGACTATCGCTCTTGATATAGCGGAGCAGGTCATCGCTGTACTTAGTGGTCAGCCTGCTAAGTATGCCGTAAATGCGCCCCTGATAACACCAGAGGCTCGTACCGTGGTGGCACCTTTTTTGGGCGTGGCGCAGCAGGTAGGGCGACTGCTCTCTCAAATGGCTGAGGGGCAGATGAGTACAATTAACATCAAATACGAGGGGGAGATCGCTATTAATGATACCGCTGCGCTAAGGGCAGCGGTTATCGGTGGCCTTTTGGAAGCGATTAGTGAGGAGAGGGTAAACCTGGTCAATGCGCATATAATTGCGCAAAGGCGGGGGATGAAGGTTTTGGAGCATAAGAATCCAGTTTGTGAAAACTATGGGAATCTGATAACAGTGGAGGTGACCACCAGCGTTGAGACTACCACCGTAGCGGGCACGGTGATGAGGGGCGAGCCTCACATCGTCAGAGTCAACAACTATTGGATCGATGTAGTGCCGAGAGGGGGCTATTTAATCTTTAGTGATCATCGAGACCGGCCAGGGCTTATCGGGACTGTGGGCACTATGCTGGGTAACGCAGACATCAATATCAGCTCGATGCAATTGGGAAGACTTGAGCCTAGAGGGCGGGCGCTTCTAGTCCTTGAGCTTGATGAGCCCGTTGGTGAGGAGCAACTTCTCGAGCTTCGGGCGATCCCTGAAATCTCCACTATGAAGTTGGTGAAGCTTTAAGGGAATGGACCAACAATATCTGAAGGTATGCGGAAATGAATGTGGCGCGGCTTGCTGAAGACAACATCAACACCTTTGGTAAGTATGTAAGCCTGGTGTTTGAGGAGCGGGAGTTTACCAATGTGGAGATGGATCGGGTGGCGAGGAAGCTAGGGAATGGATTGAAGAAGCTCGGGGTTAAGAGTGGTGATAGGGTCATTGTACAGCTTCCAAATTGTCCGGAGGTTTTGCAGAGCTTCCAGGCAGTATGGAAGATAGGGGCTGTAATTGTGCCCATAAGCTTCCTTATAGGGGATGAGGAAGCTGCCCATATCTACCAAGATTCTGGAGCAGTGGCGGTTATCAGCAGCTCAGATTTTTTGGAAAAAGCAGAGAGGGCCAGGTCAAAGGCGCCGGAGGTTAAAAACCTGATACTCATCGATAGAGAGGTGCCCAACGCTTTCTACTATCCCAAGCTCGTGGATGAGGGCTCTGATGAGCTGGAGATGGTAGCAACCGATGACGACGAGTTAGCAATCCTGATTTACACCGCTGGGACTACTGGAAGACCTAAGGGGGTAATGCACACCCATTATGCTCTTTATTCCAACGCCAATATGCAGGGTGGGCTCGGTAACATACAACTGCCTCCTATGCTAATCTCCCTGCCCCTATGCCATTCGTACGGCATAGCTACTATGAATACGTGCTTTTCTACCGGGGCTAAGATAGTTTTGGTGAGGTGGTTCCAGGTTGAAGAGTTCTTCAGGCTTGTGGAAAAGTATAAGCCGGCTATTGCCCCAGCGGTTCCCATGATGTACAAGCTTATGCTTATGTCTCCAGAAGCGGATAAGTATGATTTGAGCTCTGTCGGCATTTGGATCTCGGGATCCGCTCCACTGCCTTTGGAGACTGCAAGGGCCTTCAAGGAGAAATTTGGAGCCACCATCTACGAGGGCTGGGGCCTTACTGAGGCATTTGCCCATAATTCGGTTAACCCATTTGGTGGGCTGGTTAAGAATGGTTCTATCGGCCTGCCGATGAAGGATGTCGAGATAAAGATTTTCGATAATGAGGACCATGAGCTTCCCTCTGGCCACGAAGGAGAAATAGTGGTGCGGGGGCCGACGTTAATGAAGGGCTACTGGAACTTGCCGAATGAGACAGCGGAGGCCTTGAAGGATGGATGGCTGCACACTGGGGATATCGGGTATAAGGACGAGGATGGGTATATATTTATAACCGACAGAAAGAAGGACATGATTATAAAGGCTGGGGAAAATGTTTTCCCGCGGGAGGTGGAGGAGGTTCTTATGGCCCATCCCAAGGTTGCTGAATGTGGGGTAGTGGGAGTTAAGGATGATGTCTATGGTGAGGATATAAAGGCTTTCGTGGCCTTGAAGCCGGGAGAGCAGTGCACCGGGGACGAGATAATCGAGCATTGTAAAAAGCAACTCACAAGTTTTAAAACGCCGAAGTCGGTGCAGTTCATAGATGACCTGCCTAAGAATATAATGGGTAAGATTCTGAAGAAGGAATTAAGGAAGCTCGGCTGATTGGCGAGGGGTGGTTGTGATAGAACGGTGGGGAAGGTAGTAAGGCTTCGGGTAATAATCCAAAGGTTATTTGCAAAGGTGGTATAAAAATGAATGTAGCACAGCTTGCTGAGGACAACCTCAAGAAGTTCGGTGAATATGTAAGTTTGGTTTTTGAGGACAAGGAATTTACCAATGTGGAGTTAGACCGAGTGGCGAGGAAGCTCGGCAACGGATTGAAGAGGATCGGGGTTAAAAGAGGGGACATGGTCATTGTCCAGAGTTCCAATTGTCCCGAGGTTTTGCAGAGCTTCCAGGCGGTGTGGAAGATCGGTGCTGTAATCGTTCCCATAAACTTCCTGATGGGAGATGAAGAAACCATTCATATCTACCGGGACTCAGGGGCAGTTGTGGTGATTGGTAGCTCAGATTTTCTAGAGAAAATGGAAGGGGCCAGGGCAAAGGCTCCAAACGTTAAAAACCTGATACTCATTGACAAAGAGGTGCCCAACGCATTGTACTATCCAAAGCTTGTGGAGGAAAGCTCGGAGGAACTGGAGATGGTAGCAACTGACGACGATGAGCTGGCCATTCTCATCTACACCGCGGGGACAACAGGGAGACCTAAGGGAGTTATGCTATCTCACTACGCCCTTTATTATAACGCTGAAATGCAGCAGGAAACCCTTAACATGGGGCCCTTGCCCTCGATTAGCTCTCTGCCACTGTGTCACTCGTATGGCATAGCTAGCATGAACACTACTTCTATTATGGGGGCTAAGGGTATCTTGATGAGGTGGTTCCAGGTGGAGGAGTTTTTCAGACTTGTGGACAAGTATAAGCCAGCTATTACCGCAGCGGTCCCTATGATGTATACGCTTATGCTAATGTCACCCGAAGCGGATAAGTATGATCTAAGCTCCATCAAGTATTGGGTCTCAGGCTCCGCTCCGCTGTCCTTGGAGACCGCCAGAGCCTTCAAGGAGAAATTTGGAGCCACCATCTATGAGGGGTGGGGCCTCACCGAGGCCGGTGCCAATAACTCGGTCAACCCCTTGGATGGGACGACTAAGATTGGCTCTATCGGCCTGCCGATGAAGGGAACCGAGATAAAGATATTCGATGATGAGGATCACGAGATCCCTGTCGGCGAGGAAGGAGAGATAGTGATGCGTGGCCCAATGTTGATGAAGGGCTACTGGAACTTGCCTGAGGAGACGGCCGAGGTTTTGAAAGCGGGCTGGCTACGAACTGGTGATATTGGGTACAAGGATGGGGATGGATATATCTTCATTACAGAGCGAAAGAAGGATCTCATAATAAAGGCTGGAGAGAATATCTTTCCGCGGGAGATAGAGGAGTTACTTATGACCCATCCAAAGGTGGCTGAGGTTGGGGTTGTGGGCATCAAGGATGAGGTTTATGGCGAGGATATCAAGGCTTTTGTAGTCCTGAATCCTGGAGAGCAGGCCACTGAAGAGGAGATGATCGAACATTGCAAAAAAAGGCTCACAAATTTTAAGACACCTAAGTCGGTGCAGTTTATCGAAAGCCTGCCCAAGAATATCATGGGTAAGGTTTTGAAGAAGGAGCTAAGGAAGCTCGGTTGATTGGTAAGGGGTTCAGTGCGGTGGAAGAAGGGGTTAAAAGGCGGATCGAACAGCTAAGGGAGCAGATCAACTACCATAACTATCGCTACTATGTGCTCGATAGCCCTGAAATATCAGACGCCGAATACGATGAGCTGATGGCGGAGTTAAGGAGGCTGGAGGCGGAGCATCCAGAGCTTATCACTCTAGAATCCCCTACACAGCGGGTGGGAGCAGCTCCTGTGGAAGCCTTTGGTGTCGTGGAGCACCCTGTTCCCCTTCTCAGCCTGGCCAATGTCTTCTCAGATGAAGAGCTTCTCGCCTGGTACAAGAGAACGTCGAATCTGGTGCCAGGGCGCGACATAGACTTCGTTTGCGAGCTCAAACTAGATGGGCTTGCTGTTTCCTTAACCTACACCGATGGTCGTCTTACTACGGGCGCCACCCGTGGCGACGGCTACCGTGGCGAGGATATCACTCAGAACCTGAGAACCATTAAGAGCATTCCACTTTCTGTTCCCAAGGATGCCCCAAGAAGATTTGAGGTCAGGGGTGAGGTCTATCTATCTAAGAAAGGCTTTGAGAAACTTAATGAGGAGCGGGCGCAAGAAGGACAGTCCCTTTTTGCCAACCCGAGAAATGCTGCTGCTGGATCGGTGCGCCAGCTTGACCCGCGTATCACCGCAAGGCGTCCATTGGACATCTATATATATGCCTTGGGTTGGGCTGAGGGAACGGTGCCTCCAACTCATTGGGAAACCTTGGAATATATCAAGTCCCTGGGATTTAAGGTAAACCCCTATAATATTCACACGCTCGATATTAGTGGTGCTGAGCAATATTATCAGCAATGGGTGAAGGACAGAGAGAAGCTGGAATTTGAGGCTGATGGCATTGTGATCAAGGTCAATTCCTTCGAGATTCAGGAGCAACTGGGCACAGTGGCGCATGACCCCAGATGGGCTGTCGCCTACAAGTTCCCAGCAATTCAGGCCACTACACGTCTGTTGGGAATCGAAATCAGTGTGGGACGAACCGGCAGCCTCAACCCCTATGCAATATTGGAGCCGGTATCCGTCGGGGGGGTCACCATTAAGCAAGCGGCACTCCATAATGAGGAGGACATCAGACGCAAGGATATTCGAATTGGCGATACAGTAGTGGTGCAGCGTGCTGGTGAGGTCATTCCGCAGGTTGTTGGCCCCATGGTCTCTAGGCGCACTGGTAGGGAGGAGGTCTTCGCTATGCATTCTCACTGCCCTGTCTGCGGTGGTGAGGTGGTCAAGCCTGAAGGAGAGGCTATGGCTCGATGTATCAATGCCTCTTGCCCGGCTCAGATTCGGGAGCACCTGAGCCATTTCGTCTCTCGCCCTGCCATGGATATCGATGGGATTGGTGAGAAGTTAGTAGCGGCTTTGCTTGAAGAGGGGCTAGTGAAAGATGTTAGCGATCTTTACTACCTCCACGAGCATGAGCAGAAGCTTATCGATATGGAGCGGATGGGAGAGAAGAGCGCTCACAATGTCCTTAATGCCATCGAGAGGAGCAAGGAGCGCCCCCTTTCCAGGGTGATCTTCGCATTGGGTATCAGGCATGTTGGTAGCGAGACGGCCGAGCTCTTGGCCAGCCATTTTGGTAGCGTAGATAGGCTAGCGAAGGCGTCTCAACAGGATTTAGCGTTCATTCCCGCCATCGGCCCCAAGATAGCAGATAGCGTGCATGGCTTCTTCCAACATAAATCCAATCTGCGGGTCATCGATAAACTAAGGAGGGCTGGGATCAGACTTGAGGAGGAGTCTGTAGAGCGAAAAGAGCAGCGCCTTGCTGGCAAGGAGTTTGTGATAACTGGTAAACTGGAGAGCTTCACAAGGAGCGAGGCTGAGGCTCGCATTAAAGCGCTTGGCGGCTCTACGAGTTCGACCGTGACCAAGAAGACTACATATGTAGTGGTTGGGACTGACGTTGGCTCCAAATTGGACAAGGCGCGAGCATTGGGTAGTGCGCTGCTAAGCGAAGATGAGTTTCTCCACATTATTCAAAAATTAGACAAGTAAAGGAGGTAGTATATGGCAAAGCTACTCATCATCTACCACTCTCAGACAGGATGTACGGAGCAGATGGCGGAGGCAGTCGCCGAAGGGGCAAGCTGGGCGGGGGCGGAGGAGGTCACAGTGAAGAGGGCATTTGACGCCACCGCTGATGACCTCATTGCCTGCGATGTTGTCGCCTTTGGTTCACCAACAAACTTTAGCTATATGTCCGGAGCGGTAAAAGACTTCTTCGATCGAACTCTTCCAGCTTGCCGTGGCAAGGTTGATGGTAAGCCTTTCGCTGCCTTTGCCAGCATGGCCTTAGAGAAAAGGTCCGCCATTGATGCTATCGAGAGGATAGCTAGTTCCTTTGGTTTAAAGAAAGTTGCGGATGGACCCCTTGCCAAGGGGAAACCTGCTCCTGAGATTCTGGACGAGTGCCGGGAGTTGGGTAAGAAGCTTACTACTGGCTAAACAGTGAAACTGATTGTTGGCCTGGGAAATCCTGGTAGGTATTATGCCAACGACCGCCACAATGTTGGGTTTCGCTGCCTGGGACACTTTGCTCGAAAGAACGGTATCTCCATCATGGAGCGGAAGTCGAGGGCTAAGTTGGGCACTGGCGACATTGCGGAGACGGAGGTTGTCCTTGCTAAGCCCCAGACCTTCATGAACCTGAGCGGTCAGGCGGTTGGCTTACTGGTGCGCCGGTTTAGCGTTTCACCCGGCGACCTCCTGGTTATCTACGATGATATGGACCTGCCTCTGGGTAAAGTGCGTATCCGCCAGCGAGGCAGTTCGGCAGGACATAAAGGGGTCGAGTCTATCATCGCTTCCTTGGGAAGCGATGAGTTCCCCCGAATTCGCGTTGGCATCGGTCACCCCGAGGGCGATGTAATTTCCTATGTTCTGAAGGGATTCACTTCCGAAGAGAGAGAAGTCGTAAAACAGGTTATGACCACGGTCTCTGACGCTATTTATTGCATAATCAGCGAAGGGATTGATGCGGCGATGAACCGCTATAACTGACTCTCTCCTCACTTCTAATAGCCTCTTTAGTTGTAGCATCTCAAACCGAAGTGCTATAATTTGCCTTAACCTTTCGAAAAGGCTGGAATTTCTGGCATGTTGGTGAGGAGTGCAAATGTTTATATCTGTTATCGGTGGCAGTGATTGCTCTGAGGATGAGAAGCGGCTTGCTGAGGAGGTGGGACAGGAACTGGCGAGACGAGGCGCTACCCTGATATGCGGTGGCCTTGGTGGAGTGATGGAGGCAGCATGTCGGGGAGCAGCTTCTCAAGGAGGCACCACTATTGGCATCCTGCCAGGGAACAGTCGCTACGATGCCAATTCTTATGTTAGAATCCCCATTGTCACCGGCATGGGCTATGCAAGAAATGCCATTGTCGCCAAGTCGGGCAAGGCGGTTATTGCCATTGGCGGAAGCTATGGAACGCTTTCCGAGGTCGCCTATGCTTTGCAAAATGGCATCCCCGTTATTGGCCTCGGCACTTGGTCGCTATCAAGAGGCGGGCAAGAGGATAGATCGATAATCCTTGCTGAAAATGCTGCTGATGCTGTGGAGAAGGCGGTTGCTGGTGCAAATACTCATGGTGGTCGCCCATGAATAAATCAAAGAAATGATAGGCTAGCCCAGAGCATCTTCTCTAGGCTTGATTAGTCGCCTTAGGCGACCAATACACCCAATACAGAGTGTAAGAATCTATCATTGAAGGAAAGGGCATTGAGGCATGACTATGCAGGAAAAAGCTCCTATTAACAATATCAGAGCACGAGAGATACTCGACTCGAGAGGGAATCCAACGATTGAGGTTGATGTGATGCTGTCAGATGGTACCAAGGGGCGAGCTTTGGTTCCATCAGGCGCCTCTACAGGCGCCCATGAGGCTCATGAGCTTCGCGATGGCGATAGGCGTAGATTTGGTGGGCGCGGTGTGCTCAAGGCTGTGGAAAACGTTCACCAGCAGATCGCACCAGCGATTATCGGTATGTCTGCGTTGGAACAAAAGGCCATCGATGAGAGGATGATCGAGCTCGATGGCACGCCGAGTAAATCTAGGCTTGGTGCCAATGCCATTCTTGGAGTGTCTCTCGCAGTTGCTCATGCCGCGGCACATTTTAATGAAGTCTCCCTATATCGTTACCTTGCTGGCCTTAACCCGGCTAATGTCCTTCCTGTGCCGATGATGAATATCCTTAACGGGGGAAAGCACGCTGATGACTCCACCGATTTGCAGGAGTTTATGATCGTTCCCCTCGGGGCAAAAAGCTTTGCCCAGGCACTGCGGATGGGTGCTGAGGTTTATCAAGCGCTAAAAAGGGTGCTTAAGGGCAAGGGATTAAATATCAATGTAGGTGATGAAGGCGGCTTCGCTCCTTCACTTCCCTCGAATAGAGATGCTGTAGAGCTTATTGTTGCCGCTATTGAATCGGCGGGTTATAAGCCGGGTGCCGACTGCTTTATCGCCCTCGACCCGGCAGCCTCGGAGTTTTTCAGGGATGGCAAATATGTTCTCGCCAGGGAGGGTGTTTCCCTCTCGAGCAATGAGATGGTGGATTACTATGCCAGATGGGTATCAGATTATCCCATAATCAGCATCGAAGATGGGATGGCAGAGGACGACTGGGATGGCTGGCGATTACTTATGGATAGGATAGGACAGAAGATCCAGCTTGTTGGCGATGATCTATACGTAACGAGCGTGGAACGCCTATCCCGCGGTATCAAGGAGGGGGCATCGAATTCCATCCTCATCAAGCCAAATCAGGTGGGCACTCTGACTGAGACGGTTGAGGCTATCGAGATGGCGAAGCGAGCTGGTTGGACGGAAGTTGTGAGCCACCGTTCTGGAGAGACAGAGGATACTACCATCGCTGACCTCGCTGTGGCTATGAACGCTGGCTTCATCAAGTCGGGCGCTCCCTGTCGCAGCGAGCGCGTCGCCAAATACAATCGCTTACTACGCATCGAGGAGGAGCTTGGCGATACCGCCCGCTACGCAGGCGTGGACGCACTGCATAATTTGGGGAGGTGAAGGTGATTGATAGAAGAGGCTATGCTGCTCTGCCTGGAGGTGTAGGCTGGTATAATGTAGCGCGAGGCTTTAGCCTCGCCATAGTAGAAGTGACCTTATTCTTGTCATTCTGAGCCGCAGGCGAAGAATCTCGATGAGATTCTCCAGTCGCTTCAACTCTTAAGAATGTCAAAGTGCAAACGAAGTTAGGGTGATAATAGTATAGGCGACCCTGAAGGGTCGCGCTACGCTGGGTAAAAGGACCAAAATACATGAAACAGCTAGGCATTACAACCACAGTCCCTATAGAGATCCTACTGGCAGCGGGCTATATGCCGGTTGACTTAAACAATCTGTTTATATCCGACCCTGACCCAGAGAGGCTGGTCAACATTGCCGAGCGGGATGGCTTTCCTATAAACTGCTGCACCTGGATCAAGGGTATATACGGGGTTGCTATGGAGCGGGGAATAGATAACCTCCTCTGCGTTACCACCGGCGATTGCTCCAATACCATTATGCTTATGGAGGTCTTCAAGTTGAAAGGGCTCAACGTGATTCCTTTCGCCTACCCTGACCATCCCGATGCCTTGGACATGCAGAGTACCTTGGAATCTCTCGCGGATACTTTGGGAACAACTATAGGGGCGGCAGAAAAAGTTCGGAAAAAGCTTGAGCCAGCGAGAAGCCTGGCCGAGGAGCTTGACCGGCTTACCTGGAGAGATGGCGTCATCAGTGGGTGGGAGAACCACTACTGGCTTGTTTCAAGCTCCGACTTCTTAGGGGACTACGAAGAATATGGGCGGCAACTGAGCATCGTTCTGCATGACGCTCAGGGGCGGAACCCCTACCCTGATGACATGCTTCACCTCGCCTATATCGGCGTGCCTCCGATCTTCGCCAAGGATCTGTACCATTTTGTAGAAACCCAGGGGGCAAGGATTGTATTCAACGAGATTCAGCGCCAGTTCGCCATGCCCAACAGCGTTAACACACTTACTGAACAGTACTCAGCCTATACCTATCCGTACTCCATTTTCGACAGGCTGAACGATATCATTCCCCAGCTAAGCCTTCGCCGGGTGGATGGGGTAATTCACTATGTTCAAGCCTTTTGCCACCGTGGCATCGGTGACATTATATTTCGCAAGCGAATCGAACTGCCTATTCTGACCCTGGAAGGAAACAACGATTATCTTCTCACCCAGCACCTGCAAACGAGGGTTGAGGCTTTTATTGACATGATTAAGCGCCGAAGTTCAAGAGAGGGTGATGGTCATTTACCTTTGTCAAGTGTAGTTGCTAGCAAGGTAAAACAGTCCCATCCTTGATCTTTAAGCTTGCTGGGTCGGTGATGCTTGTAGCGATGGATGCTGGACGGGATGCTAAGAGCAAACATTCATGGGCAATTGCCTATCAATGAATCATGAAAATAGGCTGTGCCAGATACCGTTCGTGGTGAGCCCTTCGACGGGCTCAGGACAGGCTTGTCGAACCATGAAGAGCCCTTCGACAAGTTCAGGGCAAACGGAATAAAGCTATTTTCGGAAAAGATAGGGACAAAAGAAAGGAGGATGAAAATGGCAACCAAGATTGGCATCAATGGCTTCGGCAGGATAGGGAGGCAAGTTCTTAAGGCGATTAATGAAAACTACCCAGGGAAACTCGAGGTGGTCGCGTTGAATGACCTCACCAACACCAAGACCAACGCCCATCTTCTAAGGTATGACACCAACTACGGTGTCAGCACGAGCAAGGTTGATTTCACCGAGGATAGCATTATCGTCGATGGTCGGGCGGTAAGGGTGCTCTCTGAGCGTGACCCAGCAAAGATCGCGTGGAGGGATTATGGGGCTGAGGTGGTGATGGAGTCCACCGGGCTTTTCACCGATGCCACCAAGGCCGCTGCCCATCTTGAGGGAGGTGCCAAGAAGATAATCATCTCAGCGCCGGCGAAGAATGAGGATGTCACCATTGTCCTCGGGGTTAATGAGAACCACTATGACCCCAAGAAGCATCGCATCATATCCAATGCCTCCTGCACTACCAACTGTATTGCCCCGGTGGTCAAGGTCCTTCATGATGCTTTCGGGGTTGAAAAGGGGTTAATGTCAACCATTCATGCCTATACCAACGACCAGAGGATACTTGACATGTATCATAATGACCTAAGAAGAGCACGGGCGGCGGCGATGAATATCATCCCCACCACTACTGGTGCCGCCAGGGCGGTAACCGTGGTGATACCAGAACTGGTGGGGAGGCTTCATGGCATGGCATACCGTGTACCGGTGTCTACGGTTTCTGTGGTGGACTTCGTCGCCGACCTGAAGCGAGAGGTCACTGTTGAACAGGTTAACGAAGCCTTCAGAAAGGCTGCTGCTGGTGCGATGAAGGGGATTCTCGACGTTTGCGAAGAGGAATTGGTGAGTATCGACTTCAAGGGGAATCCGACGAGCTCCATCGTCGATGCCCCAAGCACGATGGTTATAGGGGGCAATATGGTGAAGGTGCTCTCGTGGTATGATAATGAGTGGGCCTATAGCTGTCGTCTCGCTGACCTGGCAGCCTTTATTGCTGTAAAGGGGCTTTAGTTTTTTACCGAATCACAGTAATGAGTCTTTATAGATAGGGGCTATATCAACTGTCCTAGGGTTGACAACATCGATGCCTAATGCTATTGTCAGACAACTTGAGTTTATTGTGATTGAACAGGCGTGTTACGAGCTTGAAGGCATCTGGAGTCGTGAATGAAGACATGCTTGGCCTGTGAGCAGGCGGCGATTCCCCTTAACGGAACAGGTTCGCCGCGGAGTTAGTAATGTGAAGGGGGTGATGCTACCGGGTTAGAATAGAAAATGGTCAAGATTTAGGTGACTAAAGGAGGTTAAAGAGATGAAGAAGGTGATATTTGGGGCCACTATCCCGCTAGTTACCTGTCTGGTACTCTTGGTGACAAGTTGTGGCGGGGGTGCGGCGGGGAATGTGGTAAAGATAGGCGTAGTTGGACCGATGACCTTTATACAGGGCGAGCACCATTGGTATGGGGCTACGTTGGCAGCCGAGGAGATAAACGCTGCAGGCGGCATAATGATGGGGGGTGAGGCATACCAGATACAACTGGTACAAGTTGACTCTAATGAAATCCTCAGCCCTACAGATGCTGCCAGTGCAATGGAAAGGGTGCTAACCGTTGATAAGGTGGACTTTGTAGTTGGTGGCTTCAGGACTGAGGGCGTATTTCCGATGCAAGAGATTGCCATGGAAAACAAGACGATCTTCCTTGGCTGTGGTTCCGCCACCAAGGCGCTGTGTGACGGGGTAGCGGACGATTATGACAAGTATAAGTACTGGTTCAGAGTTACCCCGGTAAATGACGTTTACCTTTTCGGAGTCGATATGGAGCTTCTGAAAAGGGTGGCTGACGTACTGAGAACTGAATGCGGCATCGAGACGCCAAAGGTGGCCATATTAGCCGAGAAGTTGGAGTGGGCGGAAACTATAGTTACGTTTGCTAACACCTTGATACCCAGCGCGGGTATGGAGGTGGTTGGCACATGGCGGCCTTCCGATACCGCTACAGATGTGACGGCTGAGTTGACGGCCATAGAGGATGCTGGAGCACACATAATCTTTACCACAATATCTGGACCGATGGGGATTGTCTACGCCAAGCAATGGGGCGAGAAGCAAATCCCTGCGGCTTCGGTGGGGATTAATGTAGAAGCGC